>WNGB01031356.1_pt1 | contig 11584 bp, 10 predicted proteins | sample 5400681 | NCBI WGS metagenome assembly WNGB01 (sample SAMN13153367, study PRJNA577476) | soil metagenome | isolation source: 115 cm soil or saprolite under grassland replicate 2 | place: USA:California | collected 2016-06-15 | reverse complement strand
CTTCATGCTGTTCGAGGTTGCCGGCGACCAATTGTATTTTCAAGTGATTTCGCGCACCGGCGAAACTGTAGATACCGGCGTCCTACCCAACCAGAGAAAGAAAAAATAATCAATGCGGGTGCAGTATCTGTCCCAGATGCTTCTTCATATGGTCAACGTAATCGCGCATGAACCAGTCCAGCGTGACTGGTTCATTCTCTTTAAGCGCCTCTGAAGCGAGCTGATGCAGGTTGTGTTTGTAGCGTAACTTCATTCTCGTTTCCTCGGGAATGAGAGACATCAAATGCAATATATGTTGATTGTATAGTTTCCAAAGCTGGACCAGCTCAGGCCAGGGTTCGCCTTGATAATTTTGCACACGAACCCAACCCTCCTGTTCATATCCGGCAAAGATCAGATCATCACTAAACTGGGCCCGCACAAATCGCTGATGGTTGTTGGAAGCGGAGTCGATCAAGTGGCCGATGATTTCTTTTGGCGACCATTTACCCGCCGCCCTGGGAAGTTCGCTTTGCTCCGAGGAAATCTGTACCAGTGCGCCTGAAGCCGTATTGATCGTTTGGCGAAAATCTTCGAGAAAATCCTGCATATATTTTTCCTTCTGCGCGATGACGCGAAGTGTAAGCAATAGCCGGGAAGACCTGCTGAGGTAGTGTCGCAGTTTGAATTAATCTAATCTCTGTGCGTTCTCCGTGTTCTCTGTGCCTGTGGTGAATCTTTATTGGCGATTACTCACCCCAGAGACACAGAGGACACAAAGGTTGCACAGAGAGAACGCCAGACTAAGACACTACGCGTCCTTAAGCAAGATTGTACAAAGCTGATCGCTGTGATAATAACGCATTCCTCATAATAGACTGCAAGCAGGAGTTATCAATCGTATGCCGACCAGGCAAGGCAAATCTCGCAAGAAGCTCGTCTTAAAGATCTTTGTTGTTGTTGCAGTGGCGATGATCTGTTGGGTTGTCTACGATCTTTACGGACCGCGCAGCGCTCACTTGCGAGAATTTGACGCTGATGAAGTAGCCCGGCTCGAGACCGCAATGTGGCGCTCGTATTACGAGAAGCAGCAGTTGCGGCTCTTTAATCAGTTGTCGGAGCTGCTACGAACGCAATACAACATGCCGCTTGTCAGATCCAACCAGGTTGCCTATTACGCGGCAAATGCTGCTTTCGTTTTCAAGGACGGGAAGCAACGAGCCGACTACGAAAAGGCCCTGCCGGATTTGATCAAGTTTTATGAAGCAGTCCGGAAGATAAGTGATATTCCTTTCGACATTAATCGTGCTGCGGAATTGGAACTGGAGTGGTGGATTATCCATCGCGAGCGCGCAACGCACCCACCCGATGATCTGCAGCGCGCGCTGGCAGAACTGCAATCGGAGATATATCGCGTGCCGGTCGAGCGGTTGATGGAGCACGGCCGTTTGCGCGCCGAGGCGATGGGCATTCGCGATACAAAGGCTGACGCAGGCAATGTTACCGAAGCAGACTGGGCAAAGATAGATGAACTCCTGCATCAATCCTGGCGTTCACTTTCCAATGCCGTAAAGACAAACTGAGCCACAGATAGACGAGGACAGTCAGTTATCTTGAGGGAAAAATACAGATGCGCCTCAGCCTAGTTGAAGATCCGGTTGTCAGCTCCGGAGCAGCCAATTCGTGTTTCGATCCTGCCAATCCGTGATCATCGCTGGCTTAGAGTTTTAGTCATTCGAAAGGCGGGCAGTGATTCACCGTCTGGAGTTTCTATCTTAATGGCCTCCATCTTCCTGTAACCTCTCGCCAGATACAACGGCTCACCCGGCAGCGTGGCTACCAATTCAATTTCGCTAAACCCAGCCGTTCCTGCTGCATCTTCGCAAGCGTCTAATATCCGGCTGGCGATACCTTTTCGCGTCCATGCAGGGTGAACATAAAAAGCCCTGATGCGCGCAGCGTCTTTCTCAGGATCAAGCGAAGGATCCATCCGATCCGACTTCAATTGATCGCCTCCGAATAAAGTCTTTCGTTTGCTCCAACCACCGGCGCCTACGATCTGACCTTCAGTGCTTGCAACGTAATAGGTGCCATCGCTTATGAGTTGGCTATCAACACCAAAAACGTGTGCCAACGCACTGGCAATTTGTCGCGAAGAATAGAATTCCGAGCTCAAGCCAGTAACAGACTCGCCTATTAATGCTTGAATTGCGGGAATGTCGGTCTCTGTGGCCAGGCGAATGGTTAGATCCATGATCTGTCGCGCTCGACTAAGAACTTCATAAAACGTTATAAAATAAGACTGAATGAAACTCATAGCAACATACAACGATTCAGGGTGTGAACCAGAGGTGGGAAAAGGTGGCAGACGAGAGTGACGTCAAAAGTCTTAGCAACGAGCAAGTCGAAAAGCGAATCATCCAGCTTGCATTTGACGGCGACGCCCTAAGATTTCGGGAGTTCTGCGCGAAGCTGAAGGCAGGCTTGCCGGAAGGCACTGGCGTGGCGCTCCGGGGGAGTGTGGTTACGAACAAGCGTTGGGAAGATGGGCAGCCATTTGACGCCGCCGGCCGCGGCAGCAGCGATCTGGACGTGACGCTTGTGGGAGATAAAGTCAGGGAGTACTGGAGGGAAGACGCGTATTACATACCCGCCCTGCATACGAAACCATTGTGCGATGACGATCCCGACATAGCACCCGCTCTCAATCCACTGCGTGAAGAACTACAAAGACTGGCCCAAAGACCAGTGAACTTTCAAGCCACTGCAAACCTGATACTGTATGCGCGCGACGTCTTGTTTGATGAGCCTTACTACACCGTGATCGAGGAGCAAAAGGCTCCGTGATCATTAAGTTACTTAGCTACAACATTCGCTTCGGAGGCCGTGGTCGCGAAGACGAACTGTCGGAAGTGATTCGCGCTGCCGCTCCTGACCTGGTTGTTTTTCAGGAAGCAACAGACCCGGATGTAATTGGCCGATTGGCCGCAGCTACTGATTTGTCTTTTTGGGCGGCGCGTCGCGAACATTCGATCGGTTACATCAGCCGCGTGAAGCCGAGCTACCACGAATGGCACTATCCGGCCGGCGCCAAACATTCTTTTCTCGAAATTGTTTTAGCTGGTAGCGAAGAGCGAATTTTTGGTCCACGCTTGCACCCGGAGAGATTCTCGATGTTCGACGCATGCCCGCCTGGATTCGGGGACTCGTTTGGCTTAGCGGCCGAGACATACAACGCGAAACTATTCAGCTAATGAAAGACTCGAATTACATTGACGCATTCCGGCTTCTTCATCCGGAGATGAAGGGCCACACATTTCCTGTTTGGGATCCTCATCTGCGGCTGGATTACGTATTCGTTCCGGCAGGATTTGCGAAGCGCATCACTCAGTGCGAAGTAATTACTAAACCCGCTGCGACTACCCAGGCGTCAGATCACTTTCCCTTACTAGCCCACCTGGAGTTTTAGCCCGACAAAAAAAGGTCGAGGCCGATAGGCTTTGCACAGAAAGATTTCAATCAGTCCGCTTCGCGGACTGAACTGCCACCGACTTTGTCTGCAGAGCCAGCCGAATACTTGCGAAACTTAGTGTCTGCCCTTTGGTGCTTCGCTTGAGGTTGCCTGGTCCTGCCTGGGCAGTCCTTCGACAAGATAGTCGACGCCGAGCCAGAAGCTCCAGCTGTGATGATAAAACGCCACGGGAAATACCAACGCGACGACAAAAAGTCCAGCGAGCACCGACTCATAACTCGAGCCAAGTAAGATCAGCCAGACCATGCAAACGACCAGAATAACCAGTTCAGTTGTCAGAAGATTGGCGAGTATGGCGCCAACAAAAAACCCCTCCTCGCGCTTGAAGATGGAACGACAGTTGGGACAGTGATGCCGAATGCGGAAGGGACTGCCGGCAATCGACAGTTGGCCGCACGCCGGACACCGCAAACGTAGAGAGCGAGATAAGACAGTCAGAATTGACGTAAGCCTTGTGGTCATGGTCGTACGATGTAGTCAGTGGTTGCCGGATAATCTTCTGAATTCCTTCAGGGATTTTCTGCGGTTGCAGTACTCGAATGATGTACTTCACCTTCCAAAAAAGCCAGGATCCATTAAATACCAGTTAACTAACCCCGCAGCCATACCAATCACAAACACCAGCAGCATGATTATCTTTTCCCTGGTGGTTGTGGGCTTTCCTGCCATTGAGGGAAATATCAGGAGAAAGAGCCCTCCGATTACGCAAAGTGGGGCAAAGGCTGCCAGTTTCACAGAGTACTCATGTTCCTGTAACAGCTGATGCCAGTTGTAATAGATGAGTCCGACGGAAACGAGAATTAGCACCACAGCAAAGATGCGCGCTTTCAAATGATGCATATCATTTTCTCCTGTTGAGAGTCTGACTTCATAGTCGCGGTGAGACCTTTTCAGCCGCCTCCTTTGAGGAAATCACTGGGTAAATTTCAAATTCAACAAGATCACTCCAATTAGCGACCCACTCGTCGAGATATTGGGGATGATCCGTTTAAGGTGCCCCTCCGCGCGAAGCGCACCTAACGCTGCAAGCCGCTTATAGACACGGCGTTGGTGTCTGCACTATCAGCCATAAAGAGAATACAGAAGTCGCACTAGCAAGAATATTATGACCGGAAGCAGGAGCAGAATCCACCCGCCCAACCTCACGAACCTTCCCGGACTAGGGGTAGTAATTTCGGGGAAAAGAGTTCCGTCTCGATAATACTCCGCCAGATCATCCGCAAACCAGATACATGCCAGAGGGAACGCAAGCGAGAGGATCCTCATTATGATGTCTGCCATCAAATGTGACCAGGAGCTGGCCGGAAATAGAATAGGCGATACCAAAAGATAGGCCAGGGCCACAAGTAGCGAGGCTATGCGCTGCCAATCCTCAAACAAACTCCAATCAGATTCAGAATCGCTATTCAAAAGTACCTGATTCCTCAACTTTGTCGCGTCTACTCATTTAGAAATGCCTTCAAGAGACTCGTCGTGGACCAGCTACTTCGTCTCCTGATCGGCAGGAGAGCACCGAAATGATTAGATATCAAGCTAATGAAAACTGCACCATAACACCGCCGGACACGGTGTTATGCATCACTCTATTCCTGGGTATGGTGATGCGCACGCTTGGGGTTTGAGAAGAGATCCGGGCGCCTGGTGATCTGGACGTGACAGACATGGGTGTAGTTCCTACTCATAGCTCAGTGCTTCGACAGCATCCTGGCGCGCGGCCCGCAGGGCAGGGTAGAGGGGCTCACCAGAATCGCTTCCTGTTCGATGACCCAGGCAATCCCGGTCTTCGACATTCCCAGCGCTTTGAGGATGCCGATTTGGCGCGTTCGCTCAGTGACGGTGGTGTACATTGCCAGCAGAATTACGAGCATGCTGATCGCGCTGGCCACACCGACCACCACCTTTATGAACACATTCAACGCCGGCACTCCCGAAGCATAGATTTCCGGCAAATCGCGCGTGAAGATGATCTGATCGTCCGGGAAACCCGCTCTGATGCGCTCCGCCACTTCGTCCTGCTGCACAGGGTCATTGACGGCAACAAGAATTGCTGAAGCGCGGCCGTCGGCGCCTTCCTGGTCCTGCATAGTTGAAAGGGGAATCTTAATGCGCCCGCCGCCGGGCGGCTCGTACACACCGACAATCTTGAAAGGGCGCTCAAAGATCTGCACAGTTGAGCCGACCGTGGCGTTTCGTTGTTGTTGCCAGACCGGATCGATGATGGCCTGATCACCGCCAGTTAATTTCTCGCCTTCTCGAAGAGAGATCCCAGCGAGCTTTGCGTAGTCGTCAAACTCAATACCATCGATCAACCGGGTGCCGAAGCCTGCATCACTGCGATCGAGAGCCTGACCTATGGGCGTCGCGGCGCGGACGCCCTCAATGCGCGCTATTTCAGCCGCGCGCGAAATCGGCATCATGAATGGCGCACTGCCGCTAATGCCCAGCGATCCTGATGGGCGAACCATAATCTGCGCACCGATGTTGGACTCGCGACGACCGCGTTCACGCAAGACCCCATGGGCCAGGCCAACTGTAAATACTATGAGCAGCACGCCTACCGCAGTGCCGAGTATGCTTACTGCGGTGCGCGCGGGTCGATGAGCGATATTTGAAAGTACGAGGCTATCCATAAGTCTTCGCAAGTGTGGACTGCGATCCAACAAGCGGCCCCAGGCGTTTGGCAGAGTGCGCCAGGTCAAGATTAACAGTCCGATAGACGTCCAGAAAACCGTGCCGGCTTTGCGGACCAGCGCCATGGTGACGCCGATGGCAGTCGTGAATCCGAGCGTCTTAAGTATTACACCAGTCCCGCCTTCATACACGCCAATGGTTCCGGGAACAAACGCAAACATAAAATTGATTACTTTAGTGAGCGACTCAATGATGTAGGCCTGCGCAACCTGAGGCACGTAACCCAACATGCGCAGGGTTACGTAAACTTCGACGACGCTCGACACGTGGCTGAGCAAGTCACACGCAATCATTCCGAAGAAAACGCCGAGATGATGTTTGTAAAAATCATAAACCTTCGACTCGATGTGATAAATGTGTTGCCGGCGCTTGAGGATGACTTTAGGACTCAACCGCAACCTGGCTAATTGATCAAGGGACCAGGTGAGCAGCATGATACGGCGCTTAGCAGCCAAACCTGCTGCAGCAATACCCAGGGCGGCCACAACCGCGATCACAATGAGCGAGTAATAGATCGGCGGCGGCACGTTGTAGGTAAACAACATCACGCACGCGCCGCTGAGGATAAAGAACACGACGGATAAATTGTAAAGAAGATTATCGACGACGAGCGCCGGAACCCCGTAGGTCAAAGGAACGCGACGTCGCAACAGCGCGACTTTGGTTGCTTCACCCAGGAGTGGTCCTGTGAAAGTAAGAAAACTTATCGCTTCGCCACCTAGACGAGCTGCAAAGGCTTGAAAAAAACTGAAGCGACGATGTTCCCGCGGCACGGCAGCCGACATCGCAATCGTGCGGAAGACATGACGCGAGCCGCTAATCGAAAGCAGAATCAGAAAACCAAAAAAACCGATACGGAGCAGGGCGTCGAAGATCGGTTGCAGCCCTACGAGGTCAATTACGTAGATGAGGAGGGCGAGACCGAGAAGGAAGGCAATCGCTTGCAGCCAAACGAAGGAGCGGCGGGAGTGGTTGCGACCAGCGGGTTCACTCTGATCAACGTCGACGAGTTCATCCAGCTCGCGAAATTCGTCTGGCAACTCTTCCGTCAACTGGTTTTCCGAAGTCGTCAAGGAGTTGCAGTTGCTCCCGTAACCGCGATTTTTTGATTTTCTCGTTTAACCAGCACTTCTTTTATCGGACGGCCTGGAAAGTGCCGGAAACCCTTGTCCCACAGAACCGGAATTGGATTGTTATCATCGCGTAATTTCCCGGTTAACGCTAGTACCGTCGGAACAAAGCTAAGACTGTCGTAGGGCTCCTCAACAACCATAGCGCGTGGAATCGTTGTCTTATCTCCACCCGCGAGCATGAATGTGGAGTGCGTGGAAATGCGAAAAAACGAACCGTGATTACCGCCTGGGTTGAAACCGCGGACGTCGAAATTCCAGTGATCGTTAGCTACCACGAGCATATCCGCTTCGATGTTAAGGCGCTGCCTCCACAGCAGTCGCCGCAGCAGGTGTTCGTCTGCGGAAATTCCCGGCTCGTCGAGCAAGAGCCTGGCAACGGGATGACGGCCCAGTTGTTCATGCAATCCGACCAAGCCATTGGAGTAATGAGTTTTGTGTAGCGCCTGAAGCCAATCCAAATCGGTGTGCCATTGGCTCAGCCAAGCCTCGCGACTCTCGGGATTCTGCGCAAAAGGTATTTCCAGTTTCGGGTCTTCGAAAATCTGCAGTGGCAGGCCGGGATGCCACGGCGACGGCTCGAAGTGTAGGCGGCCTTGCTCGTCTTGTTTTAGATTCTTAATCGGCAAGTAGCGAAAACTGAGTTGCCCGCGCTCGTTTTCGCGCGCGAGAATTAGGGCTTGCTGGTCCGGTCCCGCACTGACCCACACAACATCCGCAATGTCAGTTTCACTAACCAGCGGCTTCACTAAGTCCGTGGGCACCCTAAGCGCAATCAGGTCAACTGGACGATTGCCTACGCCCGCCTGCACATTGTTGCGCACTGTAAGGTTGTGCAAGAGTGAAAAGTAATCGACATGAACGAAGCTCTTTTCCATATCCAGTGAGCCATCGGGCTGCAAAACAAATCCACCCGGTGCGATGCCGGCGATGTAATTCTGGAGTTGATGGATGGTGTTGTGTTCACCCATGGCGCGCCGCGCAATCAAATCCTCAATCCTGATTTTCGCAGGATCGAAGTTCTCTTTCCGCAACGCAAGCAGGTTCATAACTGTCTGGCCGTATCTCGTATAGTTTTGGTCCTGGCCCATCCAAATATCAACCCAGACACAAACGCGCCTGGCCTCGTCGTCTCGACCGGCGTCGGCATCCTCCTTCGTAAACTTCTTCGGCTGCGCCGCACACAACTGTCGCTGTTGTTCAATCCTGCGACGGAGAGCACGAAGCTCTTCGTGCAGCTTGTCAAGATTTTCCTGCCACTCGTCGCGTCGCACGTCGATAGTATTGAAGAACTGATCAGTCAACGCTTTTCTGAGTGAGGCAGGAAGGTCGGATCGCTGAAGTTGCTGCAAAATGATCTGAAGGAGGTTGAGGTCGGAGTCTCGAAACTGAAGTGACGCTCGTTCGTTTCCGTCAAAATCAAGCATCGCGGTTGGGTAATCTGTGCTCTGGCCCTTCAGGTAATACGAGTCACGCGTGGTTGTGACTATGTCCTGGACAAATGGATTGATTCCTTTGATGGCGTAGTCGAGAAGGAGCCGACGTTTTGTGATCACGTGGTGCCCTCCGCCGGCCGCGCTGCCAAGCAGCTTCACCAGATTAAAACCCTGACTGTAAACTCGCTCATCGGTATTGAATCCGTGATCTGAGACCACAATCAGAGCAGTCTGGGATGCGAGCGCGCTGTTCTGAATGGCAGTCCATATCCGGCCAAGCATCGAATCGAGCTCTTTCAAGACCAGGAGTTGAGATTCGCGATCATTGTTGTGGTGGGCTGCATGATCGAAATCCGTTGTTACCAGCTCCAGGTAGCGAAAGCGAGGATTGCCCAGCGCCTCGATCAACTCGCGCGTTAGCTGATCGGGGACTGAACTCTTGAGCCCCAGCCCTGCCATGGTCCATTCGTCAAACAAGTCCCCGGGGGCCTTCTTGAATTTGTTCTCCAGAGCTTTTCCAAATGTGATGTACCTCGGCCCTCGTTGAAAAAGAGACAGAACCGCATGTTGTTCGTTATGGGGGTAGGCGTCTGTCAAGAGAGGCACGCCGATAGCATCAAGCACTTCGACACCTTGCATATCAACGCGTCTTCCAACCGTAGCCTGCACATAGAAGGGGACGAAATTGAGATAGTCGTAAGTTTGCAGACTGTAGCGATCGAATTCCACGTTCCCCTTGATTTGCAGGTGTTGCCCGGTATCGATCAGCGACCAAGAAGGCGCCGAAAGACTCATGCCGCGAACATAAAAGTTGGCCAAACGCGTGCCGCGTTGATAGAAGATGTAATCAAGCCAGGGAAGTTGACTTTTACGCGTTCGGGGATCCCGTTCACGCACGAAGCGGTCGACGACCTCATAGGGCAGACCGTCGCATTGAATGGTGACCACACGCTTCGTCTGGCTAAGGCAGAGTCCGGGAAATAAGAGTAGCAGGGCCAACGAAACATGCAGGCGTATCCGGGAGCCGTACAGACTATTAGCCGGCAGACTAAACCGGCTCGTGAGGGTAAGCGACCTTGAAAAAACAGACGTGCTCAAGCCGATTTGCGACATGTCTATTGATCGGCTCTGGTGCTGTTGGTTTTTTCGTTGGAGGCAGTGATGGGCCCGGATGGCTGGACCGGAGTCTTTAGATAGGAAATTACTAAATCCTTCCCGGCCTGATCGAGATCCTTGTGTTGGGAAAGACGAAGCAGTTCGTTTCTCGCTTTTGGGTTTGTCATGCGTGATAAACCCTCCAGACAAAAACGTCGCGTTTCGCCATCTTGTGTACGCAGGAATATTTTCGCGGCAGCTGTAGCGATCTTTGCGTCTGCTTCTTTCGCGTGGTCTAGGATGAACTGCAGAGAGTGTTTAACTTCATCGAGATTCCAGACAACGTCAATTTGCGGACTTGATTTTGCTACTTCCTTGAGAAAACGGGTGTGGTAATCCAACCGTCGTGCGACATCGAGCCTTGCCTCCATGCCGGGCTCAGCCTTCTCGCGATGGGTATACTTTCCAAAGCTCAGAATATTTGCCAACCGAAAAAGTATTTGTTGTGTTCGTCCGTGCTCTAACGCGACCATCTCTGCGCGACGATGTCGGTCAAGCTTTCGCGACAATCCATCCGGCTCCTTTGCATAATTTAGCAGCGCCTCATACTGTTCGGTTGCAAGTTTGGCCTCTGCCTGGAGATCGTTTTCCATAGGGTTCAGCGAAACCTTCTCCAGGCGAGCGCCAATCTCTTCGCGCAGTTCGGGACCGAGCGATTGATCGAGCGAGAGCAGGAGCTTGAGCTGCGAGTAGGTGTGGAGCCGCGATGGCTGGTTGACGTCGATACCGCGTCTGCCGGTCACGAAATCAAAGACTGTTCGGCCCAGAAAGTAAGGTAAATCGCCAAAGCGCGAAACTGATAATATGTTTTTGGTAACATCCTGTAACGCCCGCCGTGTCATCTCGCGTTTTTTGGGATTCAAACCATCGCGAAAATCGACAAGCAACATCGGAATTCGCGGATTGTCCAAACCGTAGAGCGCCAACGGAATCATCTCAGTCTGACGCGCGCCTGGTGTATCCACAGACACGAGATGTTTTTCTGAATCGAGAAATCGTGTCTCGCCGTAGCCCTGCCAGTTGAGCAAACGTTTGTCGGACCAGGGACTCGAGATATTCAGGAAGCGGCTGTCATACCGTCTGGGTTGATTCAATGTGAGATCTGATTTTGCCACCCAGAGTAAAGCGTGCGTCATGCTGCCATCCGGCATCTGCAGCGGCTCAAAAAAGAGTGATTCCGCCTCTGCGCGCTGCCTCAATAATTCCCAGTTATGTCCTCGGTTATCTCTGACCTCCGCTATCTGTTTTTCGTTGTACCGGGCGAGATTCAAATCACCAACCAAGCCGCCAAAGGTCTTGTCCGTTAGTCTCAAACGCGCTTGAATCTCCGCCATCTCAGCATCAGAAAACGCCGGTGTACCTTCAACTGCCTGGTAAAGCGAGAGTACGGAGAGAGCTCGAATGATGTGCGACTTTCGGTATGCAGTGACGTTGTGCTCGTAGGAACGCGTCGAAGCCTTTACGGGTGTACCGTAGGGATCGAGCAGCAGGTTCTGGAGTGCTGTCCAAAATATCTTGTTCCAGACCTCACGATCGGCCGCAGCCAGGTCGAGAACCGGAGGCGGCGCTTTCGGTGAAGAATAGGTCTTGTTGCCAACCCTGGAATAAAGAAAAGGAATGGCGCCGGAGAGACGCTGCTTTAGTGTCGGGCGGGTGTAAGT
>WNGB01018201.1_pt1 | contig 11585 bp, 10 predicted proteins | sample 5400681 | NCBI WGS metagenome assembly WNGB01 (sample SAMN13153367, study PRJNA577476) | soil metagenome | isolation source: 115 cm soil or saprolite under grassland replicate 2 | place: USA:California | collected 2016-06-15 | reverse complement strand
CGCCTGCGCTCGACCAGCGGCAGCTCCAGCAACGGCTCCAGCTCGCCGTCGCGTGGGCCCAGCACGAGCGCGTCCCAGGCCACGAAGATCACCGGCACCTGGGCCAGGATCTCGGCCGTCGGTCGCTTCCGTCCGAGGCGGCCCTGGAGGACGAGAAATGGCAGGACCGCGCCATCGCGCCAGGCGAGCAGCTCGCCGTCGAGGATCCCGTCCCAGGGCAGGTCTCTGGCGCCCTCCACCACTTCGGGATAGCCACCCGAGATGTCGTTCAGGTCGCGACTGTAGAGGCGGACGTCCGGGCCACGCCGGTGAAGCTGCGTCCTGATCCCGTCGTATTTGTCCTCCACCCAGACGGTGGGGCCCAGCCGCCGCAGGATCTCGCCGGCGTCCTCGGCCGGCGAGGCGAGCATGAACTTGAGCGGATGGAACAGCCGTGGCGCGGCCTCGCCGAGCCGGCCCTCGCGAGCGAGGACCGCGGTCGCACCCGCGTCACCGACGAGCATCCCGGCCCGCTTGACCGCCTCCACCGGCCGCTCGAACGCCTGGGCCAGGGCCGACTCCAGGAGTCCCTCGCGAAGGCCGATCCGGAGCTCGCCCGTCAGTACCTTGACGACGTATTGGGCGGTGAGCGGGTCACAGCGACGCAGCAGTGCCTCGAAGCGGGCCGCCTTGGCCGCCGGGCCGGCGGCAGCCTGGATCTCGAGGAACGTCTCGGCCACCTCGGCGAGCGTCGGTGACGCTGCCGGGTCTGGAGTGTCCGGCCTCGCGGCGAGGACGTCGGCGACCGCGCGGCCCAGGTCCGAGAAGCGGTCATAGGCGGCCGACACGGCGGCGGGCTCGACGCCGGCGACCCGCGACACCGCAGCGGCAATCGCCGCCCAGCCAAGGCCGGTGGCACGGATGTCCGCCTCTGGAAACGGCCGCCCCGTCCAGAAGATCGCCGCCACCGGCAGCTCCGCCTCGGACAGGCCGCGCAGCTCGTCGGCGAGCAGGCGGGTCTTCTCCGAGGTCCGCGTGGTGGCGGCCACGCGCTCGGCGACCTCGCTCCAGCGGCGCATGGCGCGGATGGTATACCGTCCCCAGAATGCCCCTGCAGACGTGGTTTCCGGAGGCGCTGACGGGCGACCTCGTCGTCCTGCGGCGCCACGCGCCGGAGAACCTCGAGGCGTTTCGCCGATGGTACGGCGATCCCGACGTGGCCCGGTTGACGCGCTATCAGGACGGTCCCATGCGTCCCGATGAGATCGATCGGTTCTTCACCGCGCGGGTCATCGGGCTGGACTCCCTGACGCTGGCGGTCCATCTCCGGACTTCCAACCGGCTGATCGGGTCCTGCGCGTTCAGCCAGCTCGACGGCGATAACGGCTCGGGCCTCTACCACATCACGATCGGCGAGAAGGACTGCTGGGGCCAGGGTTATGGCACGGAGGCGACTCGCCTCATGCTCGACCATGCATTCGGAGCACTCGGCCTGCACCGCGTGGGCCTGACCGTGTTCGCCTTCAACGAGCGTGCGATTCGTTCCTATCGCAAGGTGGGCTTCAAGGTAGAGGGACGCGCGCGCGAGGCGATCTGGCGCGACGGCCGCTACTGGGACGAGGTCGCGATGAGCATCCTCGAGTCCGAATGGCGGGCGATCCGGGCGAGCCGCGGGGTCGTTGAGGTCGACGGGGGGACGACGCGAGGACGCGGCCGGGCGAACCGTCGCACAGCCCCGGCCGCGGAGGTACCGGCGAGCGGCGGCGCAGCCCTTGCCGCCGAGGCACCCGCGAGCGGCGGCGCAGTACCTGCCGCGGAGGGACCGGCGAGCCGCGGCGCAGCACCTGCCGCGGAGGCACCGGCGAGCCGCGGCGCAGCACCTGCCGCCGAGGCACCGGCGAGCCAGGGCCCGGCTCTTCGAAGCCAGGCCTGAGGTGCCCTCCACCGGTCCCCGGGCCGAAGCCGCTCGCGCGGAATTCCGGGCGATCATCGAGGCGAAGGGCCACGCGGTGGACAACGCCCGCCGGGCAGCGGAGCGCCTCGAGGCCGCGTTCGACTCGGGCGCGCTCGTAAGGACACGCCCGTTGGACGCGATGCTCGCCGACCTCAGCGCGGCCCTCGAGCAGGACGATGGCCAGAAGCTTGGCGGCAAGAGCCCCGAGGCGGCACGCTTCATCCTTCGTGCCGTCTCTCGCGAGCTCGACAACGCCTGACGAGAATCGGCCGCGGGGCCGGGCCCCTTCCGCCGGGCTCTTCGCCAGGGTCACATACGAGCGACCTTCGTGGGGGGCGCCCCGACGGACAATATCGAGGCAGCTGACCGGCTCATCCTGTGCCCGACGGGGCATCAGTTCTGCCTGTTTACGAGCCTGGTTCGTTGATGGCACGAGCCCAGGATCCCGCTCCTGCCAGGCACGAACGGGTTCGTAAATGGCGCAGAAGGGCCGGATTCCATCGAGCGCCACGAACCACATTCGTAAGTGACACGAGAACGAGCCAGCGCCGTTCTTCCCACGAACCCTGCTCGTATCTGACCGTGGCTTCTGCCGTGATCTCGCGGGGTCTGTCGTGGCCGCGTGTCTTCCGCCGCGAGCGCGGGCCTTCTGCCGTGACGAGAAGCGGCCGCCTGCCGCATCCTATGCACGTTGAGAACGACCATGGGAGACATGCCCACCATGACCGATCTGAAGCTCGGAATCCTCCTGTGGAGCCAGGCGGCCAGTTGGCCGGAGATGCTCGACGGCGCCCGCCGCGTCGATCGGCTGGGCTACGACCACCTCTGGACCTGGGACCACCTCTATTCGATCTTCGGCGATCCGTACCAGTCGATCTTCGAGGGCTGGACGACCCTCGCCGGGTGGGCCGGGGCCACCGAGCAGACGCGGCTCGGCCTGCTGGTCGGAGCGAACACGTTTCGCAATCCGGGCGTGGTCGCCAAGATGGCGGCGACCCTCGATCACATCAGTGGCGGGCGGGCGATCCTCGGCATCGGCGGCGCCTGGTTCGAGCTCGAGCACAGGGCGCACGGCATCGAGTTCGGCGCGAGCCCGGGCCAGCGTCTCACCTGGCTCGACGAGGCAGTGGGCGCCATGCGGACGGTCCTCGACGGCGGGTCGGTCACGTCCGAGCCCGGTGGCAGGTACGCGTTCGACGACCTTCGCCAGCTGCCGCCGCCCGTCCAGCGTCACCTGCCGATCATGATCGGCGGTTCGGGCGAGAAGAAGACCCTGCGGACCGTTGCCCGGTACGCCGACATGTGGAACGGGATGGGCCCGGTCGACATGATGGCCCACAAGGTGGACGTCCTTCGCCAGCACTGCGAGGACGTGGGCCGCGATCCGGCCGAGATCGAGTTCACCCTTGGCGTCAAGCTGACCATCCGGGATTCCGAGGCCGAGGCGGATCGCGTCTGGAAGGCCAACATGGAGCACAACCGGACCCCCATGTCCCGCGTCGAGGAGGACAGCACCTTCTGGAACGGGACCCCGGAGCAGATCGCCGACCGGCTGGCGCCGTATATCGATCTGGGCTTCCGGACAGTGATCTCCGAGCAGCCCGCGCCGTACGACGTGGAGACGCTGGAGCGCTTCGTCGGCGAGGTGAAGCCTCTCGTCGCAGGCAGCCGAGTCTGATCGGTCGCTCATCGGCCCGGGGACGCATCCGGCTCCTGACCATCTCGGGTACCGTTCGCCCACCATGCCCGAGCGAGCCTCCACCGCCGCGACCGTCGAGTTCCGGCACGTCACCAAGCGCTACGACCGTGGCGCGGGTGGCTCGTCGAGCCGCACGCCGGGGGCAGTCAACGACCTCTCGCTGACGGTTCCGGCGGGCAAGATCTGCGTCCTCGTTGGGCCCTCAGGCTGCGGCAAGACCACCTCGCTCAAGATGGTCAACCGACTCATCGAGCCCACCAGCGGCCAGATCCTGATCGACGGGGTGGATGCCGCCACGCGCGACGTGAACGAGCTCCGGCGGAGCATCGGCTACGTCATCCAGCAGGTTGGCCTCTTCCCGCACCAGACGATCGCCGACAACGTGGCCACCGTGCCGCGGCTGCTGGGCTGGCCGAAGGCCCGCCAGCAGGAACGCGCCGACGAGTTGCTCGGTCTCGTGGGGCTCGACCCAGGCCGATATCGGCCGCGCTATCCATCACAGCTCTCGGGCGGTGAACGCCAGCGGGTGGGCGTGGCGCGAGCCCTGGCCGCCGACCCGCCGATCATGCTCATGGACGAACCCTTCGGGGCCGTGGATCCGATCGTCCGGGAGCGGCTCCAGAACGAGTTCCTCCGTCTCCAGGAGGATCTGGCCAAGACGATCCTGTTCGTGACCCACGACATCGACGAGGCGATCAAGATGGGCGACCTCGTGGCGGTCATGCAGACCGGCGGGATCCTCGCCCAGTTCGGCCCACCAACCGAGATCCTGACCAATCCGTCATCGGAGTTCGTGGCTCAGTTCGTGGGAACCGACCGCGGCCTCAAGCGCCTGTCGCTGGCCCGCGTGGCTGACCTGCCGATCCGGCCGCCGGTCACCGCCCGTCCAGGCGATCCTGCGGGGCAGGCTCGCGAGCGGATGAAGGCCGACCCGTTTCCGTACCTGCTGCTCGTCGACGAGGCGGATCGCCCGATCGGCTGGCTCGATCAACATGAGATCCCGGCCGACGGCGTCCTGAAGGCCGACCGTGCGACGGCCACGTCGCCGCTCCTGAACAAGCGGACGACCCTCAAGGACGCCCTCTCGCTGCTCCTCGACGCGGACGTCCAAGCGGGCATCCTCGTCGACCGAAACGGCAAGGTCCAGGGGCTTGTGACGTCTGGCATGATCTTCGATTGGTTCCGTGAGGACGTCCGCGACGTCGATCGCGACCGACCAGTGCCGGCCGAGGAGACGGCCGCGGCGGCGGTTCGCGCCTGATGCTCGATTGGGGCTGGATCGCCGATCACTTTGGCGCCATCGTTGCCCGGACCATCCAGCACATCCAGCTCGCCGGCATCGCCCTGGCGGTCGGGTTCGCGATCTCCTTCGCGCTCGCTCTCGTGGCCATCCGGTGGCGGAGCGCCTATCCGCCGATCTCGGGCATCGCCGGGATCCTGTACACGATTCCGAGCCTGGCCGTCTTCTCGGCCTTCATCGCCATCACGGGCTTCTCGATCCTGACGGTTGAGATCCCGCTGGTCATGTACACGCTCGTGATCCTGGTGCGGAACATCGTGGCTGGCTTCGACGGAGTCCCGGCCGACGTGCTGGAGGCCGCCACCGGCATGGGCTACACCCGCCGCGAGCGCCTCATTCGAATCGAGCTCCCGCTCGCTGTTCCGTTGATCGTGGCGGGACTGCGGTTGGCGAGCGTGTCGACGATCGGGCTGGTCACGATCACGGCCGTCGTCAGCGACACGTTCGGCGGCCTGGGCTTCTTCATCAAGGAGCGGCCCTTCTTCCTGACCGAGGTGCTCGTGGGCGCGATCCCCTCGATCCTCCTGGCGGTCCTTGCCGACGTCCTCTTCTCGCGCGTCCAGCGGCTGCTCACACCGTGGTCGAAGCGGGTAGCCCAACCGCTTCTCCCGGAGGCCGCCACCTGATGGACCTCCTCGCCAAGGTTGCGGCCTGGTTCGCGAACCCGGCTACCTGGAGCGGACCCGATGGGATTCCCATCCGGCTCCTCGAGCACGTGGGCATCTCGGCGGCATCGCTGCTGATCGCCGGCGCCATCGCGCTGCCCATCGGCCTGGCGATCGGCCATACCGGACGGGGAGCGAGCTTCGCGATCAATCTCGCCAACCTGGGACGGGCCATTCCATCGCTGGCCGCGATCGGCATCGTCGTGCCGTTCACGCAGGCTCTCGATCCGGAGCTCGGGTTCAGCCTCTATCCGACGGTGATCGGCATGGTCGTCCTGGCGATCCCGCCGATCCTGGTGAATGCCTACACGGGGATCGCCGAGGTGGATCGCGATCTCGTGGAATCGGCCCGCGGGATGGGTCTGCGCGAACGAGAGATCCTGGGGGGAGTGGAGATCCCGGTCGCCATGCCCGTGCTGTTCGCAGGGATCAGGTCCGCGGCGGTCCAGGTCATCGCCACGGCGACGCTGGGCGCGATCTACGCGTTCGGCGGCCTGGGCCGGTACATCGTGGACGGCGTCGCCCAGAACGACAACGGGAAGCTCTTCGGAGGCGTGATTCTCGTCGCGATACTCGCCCTTGGCGCCGAGGCCTCGCTGTCGATCCTCCAGCGTGTCCTCACGTCACCGGGACTGCGCCGAGCGGAGCCATCAACGGCGGCCGCGCCGTAGCCCGCCGGGATCCAGTCGGGCTGCGGAGTTCATGACAGGCCCCATCCGAGCGCCGCTGCTATAGTCGGCCGGCCCGGCGCGGCCCTCCTGGCAGCGCGAAAACATAGAGGAGGCAGACCCATGCGGCTAAACCGCGTGCTCGCCCTTGGGGCGTCGTTACTGGTGCTCTTGAGCGCCTGTACGACGGGTGGGGGCAGCAAGCCCACGATCAAGATCGGTTCCGACGGCTTCTACGAAGCCAAGCTCATGGCTGAGATCTACGCCCAGGCGCTCGAGGCCAAGGGCTACACGGCGGACCGGACCGGCATCGGCATCGGGGCGCGCAAGGTCTCGGCTCCGGCCCTGGAGAGCGGCCAGATCGACCTCAAGCCCGAATACATCGGCAGCGGCCTCGCCTTCTACGATCCCAACAACTCGACGTCGGACCCGGCCACCAACGCAGCGGCGCTACAGGCGATCCTCACCGGTAAGGGCGGTGGGATCACGGTGCTCAGCTACTCGCCGGCGGCCGACTACAACGCCTTCGTCGTCCGCAAGGACACCAGCGATCAGTTCCAGCTCACGAAGCTCAGCCAGGTAGCTGCGGTCAACCCCCCGTTGAAGATCGGCGTCGCCACCGACTGCCCGACCAACCCGGTGTGCGGGAAGGCGCTCAAGGACGCCTACGGGATCGACGTATCCAGCGCCAAGCTCCTGTCAGCCTGCGATACCCCGATGGTCCAGGCCCTTCAGGGCAAGACGATCGACGTCGGCGAGCTGTGCTCGACCCAGCCGGACATCCAGGTCAATGGCTGGGTGATCCTCGATGACGACAAGAAGACGCAGCCGGCCGAGAACATCGCGCCCCTCGTTCGCAACGACTATCTCACCAAGATCGGCGGCGACAAGGACGCGTTCACGAAGATCCTCAACGACGTATCGGCAAAGATGGACACGGTGACGCTCACCGATCTCGGCAAGCAGGTGTCCGTCGACAAGAAGGACATCGCGGCCGTCGCCAAGGACTGGCTCAAGAAGAACGGCCTCGTGACGTAGGCCGTACCGCTAACGCGCGACGCAGTCGAAGGCCCCGGCATCGGCCGGGGCCTCGTCAGTTGATGCGCCGCTTGCGCATCAACAATCGTCGTTTGTGGTCACGGTGTCCGTCTGCGTTGCGCCCGTGGTCTTTCCGCCGAAACGATCGGTCGTCGCGACGTGCCACGTGACACTGATGACGTTGTAGGCATACGCGTCAAAGGTCCCGGAGGACGCCGTCCAGTAGGACCCAACATGCGACAGCAGAGGCGAGCCACTCGTCAGGGTGACACCGGACGCGGAACGCACGGTGTAGGTCAGCCTGGCCTGGGTCAGTCCGTCGCCATCAGCGAGGCTGAAACGCCATGGCACAGAGACGGAATCCACCCCGTCGCAGTGGCGATAATGCAACACGTAGCCGGGCCCGTACTGGTAGGGCGGCAAGTTGATCCCCCCGACGATGCTGGCCTCCGTGTCGCACCGGACGATCTTGATCGTGCGCACCAACGACTTCGTCTTGGCCCCGGTGCCGTCGACGGCGAGGGCGTACCAATACAGGGTGCCGGCGGTGGTGACGCCGTCGTCCTTGGCGTTGATGAAGTTGTTCCAGGTGGCGCCGTTGTTCGTGAAGTCGTGGCTGAAGCGCTTGTACGAGGTCGCGCCCGGCTTGCGGACCCAGAGCTGGATGGCGGTCACCCCGTCGGCGTCGGTCGCCTTCGTCGTGAGCCCGGTGCCCAGGGCGTAGGCGCAGTTGCCGGTGCCCAAGGGGTTCGTGTTCATCGTCGCGACGTCGGAGTAGGGCTGGGTCGTGAAGCGGGGTCCAGGGTTGGGCGTCGGAGAGGGCGTCGGGGTCGGGGTTGGGGCGGGGGTCGCGGTGGGCCGGGCGGTCGGCTTGGCGGTGGCGGTCGGGATCGCGGGCGGCGGCGCGATCGCGGTGGGAGCGAGGGTGGCCGGCACCGCGGTCGGTGGCACGACTGCCGACTCGACACAGCCGGCGACCGGCAGCGCCGAGCCGTCGGCGAGGAGGTCGAGGGTCGATGCCTGGACCCAGCCGTCGCTGGCCGGACCGGGCACGTAGACCCGCAGCCAGGCGCCGTCTGCGCTCCGGCCGGTGACGAGCATCTGGTCGCCGGGTTGGGCGGCGGCGACGACCGAGCCCGAGCCCGGGCAGTCGACGAGGGCCAGTGGCTGGGGACCGGCCGCCGGCGGGCCGACGGCCACCACGCCGGTCGCGATGAGGGCGCTCATCGCGACCACCCCGCTCAGGCCGCCGGCGGCCAGCGAGACGACGCTGTTCGCGCCACCTCCCAGGGCCGGCAGGAGGCCGCTCACTCGCTGTCCTCCCTCACGCCCACTGCCCCGGCAGCGGGCGTGAGGATAAGGGCGAGCCGGCTGGTGGGACAGGCTCCGTCGCCGACTCGTGGCTTGATCGTGGCATCGCACGCCGCCGTCGGGTCAGAAGATCGGATTGCACGGCTCTTCAACCGGGGCGAATGAGGGCGTGTACTTGTCCGTGGCCCCGAGCGCGTCCGTCGCGACGAAGTACCACGGAAGCGGGTACGACGCCGGATCCGGGCCTGGATAGAAGGGCCAGTCGGCCGTACTGATCTGCCGCGAATAGGAACTGGATGAGCCCGGATCCTTGGCGAGCTGGTACGACCTGTACGCAGTCGCTCCATACGGCTTGAGGAAAACGACCACTCTGGACAGCACCGCAGGCGGATGGTTGCAGAGAACGACCTTGAACGACTTGGCCGATGCCGGTGATCGGGTCTGGGCCGCGGCCGGGCTCGAGTCGGTGGCCACCACGTAATAGGTGGCAGTGCCCTTGGCCGTCAGATGGTCGCCACTGGCGTGCGTGGAGAGCGTCCCCTTCCATTGGCTGCCGGACGCCGCCATCGCTTTCGAGAGATAGGTCGATGAACCGGCCGGCTTCCAGTAGAGCGTCACGGACTTAACGCCATCGGAGTCCGTCGCGGTTACGCTGATCGAGAGGTCGGCCGGGTCGCCGACGCAATGCCCGGAGCGATCGGCATAGATCGTGCTTCGCGAGGCCTTGAGGCTCGCCAGGACCGGGCCCGGATTGGGCGTCGCCGTCGGGGTCGGGGTGGGGGCAGGGGTCGCGGTGGGCCGAGCGGTCGGCTTGGCGGTGGGAGCGGCCGTGGCGACGGCGGTCGGAGCGACGGTGGCCGGCACGACCGTCGGAGCGGGAGTACCGGTGGCCGTGGCGACCTCGGTACAGCCGGCGAGGGGCAGGGCCGAACCATCGGCGAGGAGATTGACCGTGGATGCCGGGACCCAGCCGTCGTGGCCGGCCGGTCCGGGCACGTAGACCCGCAGCCAGGAGCCGTCGGCGCTGCGGCCGGTCACGAGCATCTGGTCGCCGGGCCGGGCGACGGCCACGACCGATCCCGAGCCCGGGCAGCCGACCAGGGCCAGCGTCTGAGGGCCGGTTGGGGGCGGGCCGACCGCCACCACCCCGGTCGCGATGAGGGCGCTCATCGCGACCACTCCACTCAGGCCGCCGGCCGCCAGCGAGACGACGCCGTTGGCGCCACCCCCGAGGGCCGGCAGTAGCCCGCTCACTCCGCGTCCTCCTTCACCCCGGCTGCTTCGGCAGCGGGCGTCATCCTAGTAGCGGGCCCGGTGCCCGGAATGGTCCCCGATCCGCACGTTTCGGATCAATGGTGCATGTGCGCGCCACCGCCGGATCTATGGCCCGATCGAGACCTGGCCGATCTTGCTGAGGCTCAGGACACCGCCCTTGTCCGTGGACGCGACGAAGTCGTACGAGCCGGGCTGGACAGGGAACGTGGCGATCCATACGAAGCTGCCGTTGAGCGTCGCCGCCACGACGTCAGCCTCGCGGGCCTGCCCGGATCCGTCACTCGGCCAGTACGAGAACGATGGATCGCTGTCTTGCGGGGCCGAGAAGATCGTCCGTTGGAGCCCGGGCTGCGGCGTGTCCGCATAGAGCAGATCCAGCGGAACGAGATTGACGAGCGGAGGCACCGTGGGAGGGGGAACCTTCGGGGATGGATAGACTGCCGGCACGCCCGGTGGGCAGAACGCCGGCGGGGTCTTCGTGACGCACAGGCCGAGGAAGAACTCGATGTCACCGATTCCCTCCACCGGTCGGTGGCCGGTGTAGTCGTCGACATCGGGAGGCGTCGTCGGCGCCGGGTCGCTGCCGACCGGGACGTCCACCGGGAGCTCGGCCGATGGCGCCGCGGACGGCACGACCGACGGCACAGGGGTCGGCGACTCGAGAGGCGGGACCGGAGTCGGCTGGTTCTTGCCCGTGTGCTCGGACGGCGGGAAGTTCGTCGTTGGGAGCGGTGGATAGTTCTTCGGGACCTGACCGCCAGCGAACTCCCAGGAGGCGACGATGCTGCCCCCCGAGAACGCCTTGGCCGCGTGCTCGAGGGCGTCGGCCGGCCACCACGCCCCGTGGTAGCCCCGCCATGGCCGACCGATCGGATCCATCACGTAATACCTGGGCTCCGGCCCGGAGAAGTCGATCGCGTCGACGTACATCGCGTGCGCACCGAGGAAGCTGGGCTGCTCCCGCAGCCCGACGGGTGCTGCGCCGTAGTTCACGATGATCACTGCCCCCGCGCCGGCGTACATCAGCGCCCGGAAGAGGGTGGCCGAGATGGCGCCGCGATGAAAGCCCACGCCCCAGCCGTTCTGGAGGGCCTCCTCCAGGTTGCCCAGGGTGGTTCCTCCGAAGACCTGATTGGACTGCAGCGAGCGTAGCTGCGTGCCCGTGGTCGGGATCCCATAGGCGAGGCGCGCGAGCATCGCACCGGCAGCCATGACGCAGTTGACGCTCCCGAACTTCCCGCCATCGAACTGAGTGATCTGTGGCACGCGGGGGATCCCGCCCGGGGTCCACCACGGAGCTCGATCCCCGAACGACGGTGGCGGGGCGTCCTTGTCGAAGGAGACCAGCTGGATGACCTGATCCTCGGGTGGGGCTCCGAGCGGCGTTGGTGGCTGGCTCGAGGTCGGGACGGTCTTGAAGCCCGCCTGCGCGCCATCGGCAGCGCCCGGTCCGGGGCTGGACTGCGGGGCCTGCTTCGGCGGCGCGACGACCCAGGCCACGCCCAGGGTCAGGCTGGCCATGACGATCGTCGAGATGCCGAACCTGGCCAGAGAGCGGCCTGTGACGGACGGTGCGTTCATTTGCTCACATACCCCTAACGACGCCGCTCGCGCAGCCACACAGGGCCGGCAACAGGCTACTCACTCCGTTCGCTCCTTCACCCCGGCTCTCGGCCGACGGGCCATTCGACGATGC
>WNGB01020491.1_pt1 | contig 11586 bp, 9 predicted proteins | sample 5400681 | NCBI WGS metagenome assembly WNGB01 (sample SAMN13153367, study PRJNA577476) | soil metagenome | isolation source: 115 cm soil or saprolite under grassland replicate 2 | place: USA:California | collected 2016-06-15 | reverse complement strand
ATCGAGACACGATCTTCTTGCGTCGCAATAATCAAGCCTGAGATATCTTGTTCAGTGACGCTGGGAGCCGTTTGTGCTCTGCCAGCGAGCGGCACACTAGCCACGCCGAGCAGCGTGAGCAGCACAGCCATAATCTTCGAGAAGAGACAGCGCCTACATTGCATGGGTACGACCTCCTGCGGTAAGGTGCCCCAATCCCACACCGCGCTTAGAGAGACAGGACTTCGAAGTGTCCGTGTGGCATATCGTTATCCCCCTGGATTGCCAGGGTCATGTGCCAGGTCTGTTCCAATGCCGCCACATGAGCCCTTTCTTCATTGTACAACATGGCCGCCACCGTGGGGTGTACATTGACCATCACCTTCTTGGTGTATGGGGTCACCCGCATGACACGCTGGAGCTCACGCAGGACCTTGGCGCACACGGTCGCCACTGATTCCATGCGTCCGGTCCCGTGACAGTAACTACAAGGTTCACAGAGCACCTGGTCGAGACTAGCCCGCACACGCTTGCGGGTCATTTCAACGAGACCGAACTCAGATATTTGGAGAATCTTGGTGCGGGCTCGATCATACCGCAGGGCCTCTTCCAGCGCCTGGAAAACCACCTGTCTATGCTCGTCCGTGTCCATATCGATGAAATCGATGATGACCAGACCGCCGAGATTGCGCAAGCGCAGTTGGCGGACAATCTCCTGCACCGCTTCGAGATTCGTGGTGAGTATCGTCGCCGCTGGATCGCTCTTGCCGACAAACCGTCCGGTATTGACATCGATGGCGACAAGCGCTTCCGTGTGGTCAATGACGATATAGCCACCCGATTTCAGCCAGACTTTGCGTTGCAAGGCGCGTTCGATTTCTCTTTCAATGCCAAACGCCTCGAAAAGTGGGGTCTCGTCCTCATAGAGCACGAGGTTGGCCACCAGATGTGATAACTCCGCCGCCCGCAGGAAGGCCTGGGCTCGTGCGTAGGCCTGAACATCATCAATGATCACCCGCTCCACATGGGCTGTGAAGCAATCACGCAACGTCCGCAGGACGAGATCCACCTCCTGATGTACCAGGCAGGGAGCACCCACCTGGCGTGCTTGGTGTTGCACGTGCTGCCAGAGCGCCGTGAGAAAGTGCAGATCAGCCTGCAATTCCTGCGCTGAGACCCCCTCGCTGAGCGTCCGGACAATGCAGCCCATACCCTCTGGGAGTAACGCTTTGACGCAGGTGCGCAACCGTTCCTTTTCCACTTCATCGGGGATACGGCGCGACACACCAATCTGCTCGACCCCAGGCATCAGGACGAGATAGCGCCCCGCCAAGGTCAAATACGTCGTCAGGCGGCAACCTTTGGTCCCCAGCGGTTCTTTCGCCACTTGCACGAGGATCTCTTGGCCTTCATCGAGGAGTTCTTCAATGACATAGGCTGATTCGGGAGGCACGGCAAGCTGGGACCCTAATACGTTACTACCGTTGCCCAGGTCGAGTTGGGCCGTCTCATAGCCCCATGGGGGAGTATGCGGGTCGACAAGAATGTCAGACACATGCAGAAAACCTGCTTTGGGGAGACCAATATCCACAAAAGCGGCTTGCATCCCAGGGAGAATTTTCGCCACGCGCCCGCGATAGATATTACCAACGAGCCCATCATTGGCATGCGGCTCGATGAACAGTTCCGTCACCGTATGCTGTTCGAGCAGCGCTATACGAGTCTCGCGTGCTGTGGCGTTGACAACAATGTCGATCAAGAGCGAATTCCTCCTGGGAAAAGCGCTTCAGTTGGCTAGCGTAGACGCATTATAGTGAGCCTTGGAGAAGTTGACAAGCTCTGCTTAGGACGGAAAAGCACTGCCTTGAAAGCGACGCATGCGCACATTCATCAACAGCCCCAGGCACAGAAAGGTCATAACCAATGACGAGCCGCCATAGCTCATCAACGGCAACGGCAGACCAATAATTGGCACCAGGCCGATGGTCATCCCGATATTCAAAAAGATTTGCACGGCCAGCATGGTCACGGCCAGCATGGTCACCACCCCGGTGGCAATCAGCGCCCCCATACGGTCGCGCGAGCGATAGGCAATGGTAAAACCATGGACAAGCAGACAGCCAAAGAGACACATGAGCAACAACACGCCGACAAAACCAACTTCTTCCGCCAACACGGCAAAAATGAAATCCGTGTGACGCTCGGGCAGAAAGCTGAGGCGGCTCTGGGTCCCAGCGAGCAGACCTTTCCCCCACAACCCGCCTGAGCCAATGGCAATCTTGGATTGCCAACTATGATAGCCTGCGCCCAATAGGTCAGGCTGCGGATTCAACAGCGTTAACAGCCGTTCGCGCTGATAATCTTTCAGCAGCAGAGACCATGCTGCCGGTAACGCCCCTGCACCGAGGAGGAACAGAGTGAGGAGGGTTTTCCTATGCAAGCCGACCATCAGCACCATGACACAGAGAATGACCATCAAGACCATTGCCGTGCTCAGGTTCGGTTGTTTGATAATCAACCCAAAAGGCAGACCGACCAGCAGCAGGGGCAGGGGCAGGTTACGCAAGGTCAGCGGCGTGGCGCTTGTCGGCGTGTGCTCCGTAAAATAGCGTGCCAGCACCAGGATGAGTACCGGTTTGGCGAGCTCAGAAGTTTGCAGATGCCAGGGACCAAGCACCAGCCAGCGTTGCGCGCCATGGACCACGCGGCCAAACAGGAGCACGATGACCAGACTGAGCAGCAGGGCACCGTACAACACATAGGCATGCCTGCAGAGCGTCTGATAATCAATACAGAGCACGGCGAACATGCTGACCAGGCCCATCCCCGTCCACAGCAGTTGCTTCACATGCATGCCACTGGGGCCTTCGCTACGCTCAGACGTCGCACTGTAGAGCAACACGATGCTCAACGCAATGATAGCCAGGGAGAATGCTAATGTGCCCCAATCAAAATTCGTTGCCAGCCGCCGATCAAATGCCATACACCATTTCCTGAGGGGAACTCACCGCGTCAGTTTGGTGGTATTGAGAGGGACCGCAGCGACAGGATAGCTCTGCCGCAGATAGGCTTCAATAAGCGTCTTGGCATAGCCCGCAAATTGGCTACCACCTTTGCCAGCATGCTCAATCATCACGACCACCGCAATCTGTGGGGCCTCAAACGGTGCATAGGCCGCGAACCAGGCATGGTGGCGGTACTGTTCCGGCAGATACTCCTGGCGGTGTGGTGAGGCATGGTGTTCTGGCAGCTGCACGACCTGGGCGGTGCCGGTTTTCCCGGCGATGGCAATCTGGTCATGGCGCGCCATTTTGCCGGTGCCTTTTGGATCATTCACCACACTCCAGAGTCCCTGCTGCACTGCGGTGACATACTGGGGAGGCACACGGAGCTGGTGCAGCACCGTGGGGGAGGTGGCAATCGGGGTGGGGTTATGCAGCATTTCTTGGCGCAGCACCATAGAGGTCTTGTACAGGGTACCGCCGTTCGCCAGGGTCGCCAGCATATTGGCGACCTGCAAAGGAGTAGTCATCGTATATCCCTGGCCAATGGCCACCGAGAGGGTTTCGCCAGCATACCAGGGTTGGCCGCGGACGCGGCGTTTCCACAGGCTGGAAGGCACCAGGCCGCTCTTCTCCATGCCGGCCGCGAAACCCGTGGGCTGGCCTAAACCAAAAGCCTGGGCATAGTGGGCAATACGATCCACACCCAGGAGTTGCCCCACATGATAAAAGTACACATCACACGACTGGGTTATGGCCTGGCGTAATTGCAGGCACCCATGGCCGGACGGTTTCCAGTCACGGAAGGTATGCTCGCCATAGTCGTAAGAGCCAGCACAGCACACCGTGGTGTGCGGCGTCACCACGCCATCCGCGAGGGCGGCCAGCGCCGTGACGATTTTGAACACGGAGCCAGGCGGATACTGCCCTTGCGTGGCACGGTTATGCAGCGGAAAATGCGGGTCGGTGCTCAAGGCCCGCCACGTGGCCAGTGAGGGTCGGGGAACGAAGGCGTTTGGATCAAAGGTCGGATGGCTCGCCAGCGCGAGAATCTGGCCATTGCGCGGGTCGAGAGCGACAATCGAACCGCTGTGTCCTTCGAGGAGACGCTCGGCGAGCTGTTGTAACGGGAGATCGAGGGTGAGGACCAGATCCATACCGGGAGTTGCCGGTCGCATCGCGATGATCTGCGTTTCACGCCCCAGGGCATCGACCTCCACCTGACGTAACCCTGGCTGACCGCGGAGCACGTCTTCGAAGGCCTGTTCAAGCCCGACCTGCCCAACCAGATCCCCCAGATAGTAGCCCAGGTCTTTACCGTACTGGAGTTGCAGCTCGTTAATTTCCCCGAGATAGCCGAGCAGGTGCGCCGCCAACGTGCTATAGGGATAGGTCCGTAACGGCTCCACTTCGATGAACATGCCTGGGAAGTCCATGCGGTGCTCAGCAAAGTAGGCGACCTGATCACGTGGGAAGTCACGCTGGATCGGCACGGGTTTTAATGCTGCAGTGCGCTGGCGTGGCCGGAGTGTCTCCGGGTCGATGTCAATATTCAGCGTCCGCAGCAGCGGCAGGAGTTGGTCACGAGGGGGGAGGTCTGCCGGAATAGCCATCAACGTGAATGCGGTCCGGTTATCCGCGAGTACAGACCCGTGACGGTCCAGGATCTTGCCCCGCAGACTCTTCGTGCGCAGACTCCGCAAACGGTTCTGTTCTGACAGGCGCAGGAAATATTCGCCCTGCATAACTTGGAGTTGCCACGTCCGTCCCAACAGCAGGCAGAAACTGATCAATACGACGGTAAGTAAAGCCCCCAAGCGACGACGGAAGCCGGCATCGTACGGCGGCAAAGGCCGCTGAATATGGATGACCTCGTCGTCAGAGGTGCCAGGTTCGCCAGGGCTGCTATAGCGTGCCATCATTCTACCCCTTGTCCTGGCGTACACGACCATGTTGCATGGCGCTTTGCAGCCCGTAACAGACACATGGCGCCAGCAGGAGACTTAACAGGGTCTGTTGCACAAACGTGCTGAGCATGATGGACAACGCCAACAGAGGCAGCTGGAAGACGACCATCACGACCAGGCGTGCCAGGGTATCAACCGCCACGGCCACACAAGTAAACAACACTTGAGCAATGAGGCTCTGGACTTGTACGTGCCGCGACAAGGTGTGGACGACAAAGGCCGTCAGACTTTTACTGAGAGCGCTGAGGCCCAAAACCTCACTGGAAAGCGCGTCTTGACAGAGCCCTGTGAGAAACCCTAACACCAGCGCCCGTTCTCCACCCCAAAAGAGGCTGAAATACACCACCACCACCAGGAGCAGATCCACCCGCAAGCCAGGGCCCACGGTGAACAACAAGGGACTCGTTTGCACCAGCAGAGCGATTAAGACAGCCGCCATGTACACAGCACTGAACATAGCTTAGGGTACCAGGGCCAGCACCTCCTCCAGTTGCGCCAGGTCTACCGCTGGTTGGACCTCGACTTCGTGGAAGAGACCTTGCGGTGTTTGATGGACAGCAGCGACGGTGCCAATCAACAAGCCTTTGGGATACACTTCCCCTAAACCGGTCGCTACGACCGTGTCTCCCACTTGAATATCAGCATGCAGATCAACGTAACGCAGCTCGCACAGACGACGGGCCTTGCCCACCACAATCCCCCGCGCCCGGGTGCGCTGGATGAGCGCATCCACCGCACTACGCCGGTCGGTCACCAAGAGCACCGTGGCATAGTGCGGTGCCATCTCGATGGTCCGTCCCACCAGCCCCTGATGCGTGGCCACTGCGATGTCCTTCCGGAGACCATCACGACTACCCTTATTAATTGTAACCACTTCCGACCATGGACTGGGATCAATACCAATCACTTCGGCCACAACGGCTTGTGGAAAAGTCAGGGCGCGGAAATCGAGCAGCTCGCGTAGGCGCTGCTGTTGTAAATAGGCTTCCTGGTAATGGGCGAGCTGTCCTTGCAGCACCTCCACCTGGCGCTGCAAGCGCAGGTTCTCCTGACGCACGTGGACCAGGTTGATATAGCCATTCCAGAGGCCACTGAGGCGATGGGCGAGACTCGCAATGGCCCGTTGTAGCGGCATCACCACCGAGAGTGCCGCCTGTTCCAACAGCGACGTCTGGGGAGCCAGACGGGTTTTGAAAGTGGTCAGCGACAGCTCTAACAAGATCAAACAGAGGAGGAGGACGATGGGTTTCCAGCGCTCTGTGAGAGCTTTCATCGTTTCTGTGCCCACCGTCACAAACGCTCAGGCGTGGGCCCCACCTGAAGGCATCCGGTGACCTTGACCCGACAACAAGACCACCTCTACACACGACAGAGTGCAGGTCCCCAGGCTCTGTATCAGACCGAGACTTGGCGCAGCAAATCTAACTCGTCCAACAGTCGGCCAGCCCCCAGGACGACCGCTGACAGGGCGTTTTCAGCAATCGTCACAGGGAGACCCGTTTCTTCCCGGAGGAGCACATCCAAACCGCGCAACAACGCGCCCCCACCCGCCAGCACAATGCCTTTGTCAATGATGTCCGCCGCCAGCTCCGGTGGCGTCCGTTCCAACGTAATACGCACCGTTTCCACAATGTTGCCGATCGGTTCGGTCAGGGCTTCGCGAATCTCCGCGTCATTAATCAGGAGCGTTTTTGGAATCCCGGCAACCAAATCACGGCCCTTCACTTCCAGGGTGAGCGTTTCGCCGCTAGACACGGCTGACCCCAGACGTACCTTGATTTCCTCACCCGTGCGCTCACCAATGAGCAGATTGTATTTACGCTTGATGTAATTGACAATGGTTTCGTCCATGACATCACCGCCAATGCGCATCGAGCGGCTGTACACAATCCCAGAGAGGGAAATGACGGCAACTTCTGTGGTGCCACCCCCAATGTCGACAATCATGTTCCCGGAGGGTTCTTGAACGGGGAGCCCTACACCGATGGCAGCCGCCATCGGTTCTTCAATGAGATACACTTCCCGTGCCCCGGCGGATTCTGCCGAATCGCGCACGGCGCGTTTTTCCACCTGGGTGATGCCGGACGGCACCCCAATGACAATACGCGGACGCACCAAGGTGCGGCGGTTATGCACCTCGGTGATAAAATACTTCAGCATCGCCTCGGTGATTTCAAAATTCGCAATGACGCCATCCTTCATGGGACGGATCGCCACAATGCTTCCCGGCGTGCGGCCCAGCATGCGCTTGGCTGCCATACCCACCGCCAGCACCTGCTTGGAGTCCCGATGCACTGCGACCACGGACGGTTCACGCAACACCACCCCTTTCCCTGCCACATATACCAGGGTGTTGGCCGTCCCGAGATCGATAGCCAGATCGCTTGAAAAGAGTCCATACAGCGAATTAAGCACCAACGCCCCTGCCTCCCCTGCGAGGGTCCGCGCCATTTTCGGTCCCTAACAAATGTCCCCCTACTATAACGAGAAACGGCCTGGTTGACAATGCGAATGTGCACCGCTGCCCTGATCGGCTACCAGGGGTGACAGTTGCAAAATTCTCGGCATTTTCTAGAATGAACAGTAGAGATACAAAACAGCAGAGCAAACACCAGCGCAGGCGGTCTGGTAGGGGAAGAACATGTTACAATGGATGCGCCAGGCTCAGGCGTGGGTCATTAAGGGAGTTCTCTTAGCGGTAGTATTGGCCTTTGTGGTGACTATTTTTTATCAGTGGGGTGTACGCTCATCAGGCGGCGGTCCGACACGTTCAGAAGTGGCGACGATTTTTGGTGAGCCCGTGAGCATACGTGAATTCCAGCGGGTCTACAATGGGCTCCAGCAACGCTATCGGGCGATTTTTCGGGCGCAGTCGGATATGGACCTCAGTGAGCGGTTTAATTTCCGCGAGATGGCGCTCGAACAACTGGCGACACGGGCGATCCTCCTACGCCTGGCCCAGCAATACGGGGTGGTGGTCACCGAGCCAGAACTGTACGATTATATCGCGGGGCTCGCGCCTTTCCAGGAGCAGGGTCGGTTCAGCCCCGCCCGCTATCAGGCGGTGTTGCGTAGCCAGGTCCCCCCTATTGCACCACGCCAGTTCGAGGCGGAACAGCAGCAGGATCTGCTCCTCCAAAAGGTTGCCACCCTGCTGACCGAGGGGGTCCAGGTGACGGACGCCGAAGTCGAACAGACGTATCGTCGCGACCATGAACAGGTCGCCGTGCGCTATGTGATGCTCACTGCCCCACAGTTTGAGGCGCAGGTGGAGATGACAGACGAGGAACTGCAGCGCTACTACGAGGCGCATAAAGAGGGCTACCGTGAGCCAGAGCAGCGGCAGATACGGTATGTCGCGCTGCCGCTGCCGCGCTTTATGCAGCCCTATGATCCCGCAGCGGAGGAGGTGAGCATCTACTATGCCCGCCATCTGGAGACGTTCCAGCGCCAGGAGCAGGTGTGGGTGCGGCATATCCTCTTCAAAGTCGCGTCGTCAGCGACCGCTGAACAGGAGGCGCAAGCCCGGGCGCGGGCGGAAGCTGTGTTAGCTTCCTTGCGTAATGGGGAAGATTTTGCGACTATGGCCAAGCAGCATTCAGAAGATACGGCAACGGCCGAGAAGGGTGGCGACCTTGGCTATTTCCCGCGCGGACAAATGGTGCAACCGTTTGAGGAGGTGGCCTTCTCGCTCCCGGTAGGGGAGCTGAGCGACGTCATACGCACTCCCTTTGGGTGGCATATCTTGCGTGTCGAGGACAAGCGTGAGGCAGAAACACGCCCCCTGGCCGAAGTTGAATCCGAGATCAAGGAGAAACTCCGGGAGGATAAAGCCCGCGATGCCGCGCTGGCGTTCGTCGATGACTTCCTGAGCGCCCTGGAGGCCAATCCACGACAGTTTGCCGAGCTGGCCCGCCAGCATGAGTTGAACCTCGTGACCACCTCGTTTATCCCGGCCACTGCACAGGTGGAAAGGCTTGAGGGTCTTCCTGATCTCGTGAAACGCGTTTTTGCTCTGCCTGAGCTCGGTGTAGATACCCTGCAGGGACAGGATGGGACGCAGTACGTTTTCCAGGCGGCCGAGATCCGTCCGTCGACGATTCAGGAATTCAGTGTTGTGCAAGACCGTGTGACGCAGGATCTGCGAGGGCAGAAAAGCATGGAACTGGCGCGGCAACAGGCCGAGGAGTGGGTCACGAAGGGGCGCGCTGGCACTCCGTTGGCTGATTTTGCTGCCGAACGGTCCCTCGAGGTCATGGAAACTGGCCTGTTTAGACGTCGTGACCCCATTCCCCAACTCGGACAGCAGGCCGACTTCAGCCGTGTGGCTTTTAGCCTGAAGGTGGGCGAGGTGGGTGCGGCCCACGACGGTGCTCGGCATTTTGTGCTCCAGGTGACGGACCGCCAGCAGGCTGATATGCAGGCGTATGCGACCGACAAGCCGAACTATCGTAAAAAACTTATCGACCAGAAGCGGCAACAGACTGGGTATGGTTTCCAGCAATATTTGCATGCCGAATACCAAAAACTGCGCCAACAGGGAGAAATCGTGGTCAATCCGCAGTACGTTTTTTAACCACGGACGCTGGCAAGTACCCTTGGGGTCCACTTGACAAGTGACCGTGAGTGTCTATATATGTTCGCCTCACATAGGAGTCCAGCGCCGGATATGGCGCTCCCGTCTGAGGTGTCCTCTGACGGATGGTGCAGAACCGGTTGTACGAAAGGAGAGGTTCCCATGGCTATTGTGGTGCGTATTCCGACGCCCTTGCAAAAGTTCACCAGAAATCAGAGCGAAGTCCCGGCGCACGGGACGACGGTAGCAGATGTTCTGGACAATCTGGAAGAGCATTTTCCCGGTCTCCGGGAGCGCTTGTGCGATGATCGCGGCGCCATTCGGAAGTTCATCAACTTTTACCTCAATGATGAAGATATCCGCTTTATGGACGGAGAGAAGACCGTCCTGCAGGATGGGGATGAACTGGCCATTATTCCGGCCATTGCTGGAGGATGCGCGTAGACCAGAGGCGAGTAGCGGTATGGCAGTAGACAACCTCCCAGAGCACCTATTACAGACCTGTGTGGCGTATCAGCGCAATGTCGCCTTGATTTACCTCGATACCCCCCCTGGCGAGACGCGTGAGGCGCGTTTGGCAGAGGCCATGGCCCAGGGGGCAGAGGTATGTACGACCGCAACGCTGGAGGCACTTCAGAGTCTGCGCACGGAGGCGCCAGCGTCGCACCAGGAGCCCCTCCGGCGCCTGCGGGCCTGGGCGCTCGCGCTGCACGTGCGGAGCGCCCTGTTGCCTATGCAGCGCGAGATCCAGACACGTCAGCGGACCGCCGTATGTCTGGTGGATGAGAACGAGCTGTTCGAGGCACATTTCAAAGCGCATAGCACGCTCGTTGAGCATCTTGGCTACGCTTCGTCCGAGGCCCTGTGGACCGACATCCTGCCGGTAGAGCCGGCAGCGCTCCAGGATGTTGCCACGCAGATTTTAGCCAGCACTCAAGAGGTCTACATGGACCTCCTGACCTGGGCCGTACGGCGGCGTTTGCGCCTCCCGCCTGGCCAGCTGCGACGCCACGATATTCTCGCCCTGTTCACCTTCCCCGAATATCAGGCATATTATCAACCTGGCACGGTAGTACCGGGCCTGCAAATGTGCCTGGGTGAGATGGGGCTCGCCCTGGATGTCGATGGGCGTTTGGAGTGGCGTGAACGGACGGCGCATTTCGGTCCACCAGCAGCACTCGCTTTGCACATTCCTGATGAAATTGTCTTGAGCTATGCCCAGGTGCAGGGTCTCAAAGGCACAGAAGCCTTTGCGCATGCCAGCGGACGCGCCTTGCTGTGGGCGTACACCTCCCCTGACCTGCCGCTCATCAGTCGCGCCCTCGGCGACCCCGCGCTGCCCGAAAGCAACGCCCAGCTGCTGGCGGAGCTCATGGCTGACCCACGGTGGTTAGCCCAGTACTTCGGGGTGGTCGTTGACCAGAATTATGCCGCCTGGCGCTGCCTGGACCGTTTGTACCGTTTACGGCGTCACCTGGGCCGTTTCTTGTACACCCGGTATCTGTACACCACCAACTCGCTCGCCGGGGCATCGGAAGCGTATCGTGACTTCATGATGGATGCCTGTCACGTCGATTACCCTCAGGAGTACTACTTGCTCGATTGGGACTGGGACTACACAGCCTTGACAGCCCTGCGGGGTTGGAGTCTCACCGCGGCCCTGCTGGGGGCGCTGCGCGAGCAGTTCGCGGCGGATTGGTTTCGCAACCCTGACGCCGGGGAGTGGCTACGCCAGTACTGGGATAGTGCTTTGGGAGAACGGGTCGAGGAGCTCCGTGACCGCTTTCTAGGGACCTCATGGGATGCCGAACTGTTCGCCACAGCCCTGGTACGGCAGGATTTTGCATGAGCAGGGCGCCCAGTTTCCGAGCTCACTCTCCTAATGGTTCCTCCGTCTTTACCACCCCCTTGGTGTAGAGGTCAGCGATACCTGGCGCGGTAAAGCCCGCTTCCTGGAGTACCTCACGCGTGTGCTCACCCAGCAGCGGAGTCGGTCGGCCCTGCATCACCTCGGTGTTACCGAAACGCACATAGTGCCGGGCCACCCGCATCCGCCCGATGA
>WNGB01012402.1_pt1 | contig 11586 bp, 8 predicted proteins | sample 5400681 | NCBI WGS metagenome assembly WNGB01 (sample SAMN13153367, study PRJNA577476) | soil metagenome | isolation source: 115 cm soil or saprolite under grassland replicate 2 | place: USA:California | collected 2016-06-15 | reverse complement strand
CTGGGCGATGTCGCCGGCGATCCGCGGCTCGAGGAGCGCGACCAGCTGCACCTGGCCGCGGTACACGTCCCAGCCGGAGAAGTTGGCGTACTGCGCCTTCTGGCCGCCGGCGACACGGTGCACCTTCCCGTCCATGCCGGCGTAGGTGCCGTCGACGTCGCTGAAGACGTTCGGGTGCATGAGCGCGTGGTAGAGCGCGGTGCAGAAGGTGGTCCGCTGGTCATCGGTCCCGCCGACGACCTCGATGCGGGCGAGCGCCGCGTTCCACGCATCGCGGGCCGCCCGGCGCACCGTCTCGAGCGTGGTGCCGGTCGGATTCTCGGCCTGGAGGTTCGCGCGCGCCCCGGCTGCACTGACGAAGGAGATGCCGACCCGGAGGTTGACCGGCTGGCCATCGCTCGCGAAGGTGACGTACGCGCCCGAGCCCTTGCCGGGCGGCGGCCATCCCTTCTCACCGTAGGTGGTGCCGCCCTCGGACGAAGTGGCGCCGCGCGTGACCTCGGCGTCGTGCCAGGCGCCGGTCGAGGTGAAGGTTCGATCGAACTCGGCGTGGAAGTAGAGCGTGTAGTAGCTGCGCCGGCCCTCGGCGTCGAGGTAGCCGCAGAAGTTGCCGCTCGTGACCGAGCCGGTGATGGTACGGCGCGCGGCGTCGATACGGGTGGCGGCGCGCTCGCTGCCGACCTCCGAGCTCGAGGTGCGGACGAGGAGCGTGGCCGGCTTGCCCGCCGGGTAGACGAGGCGTCCAGAGCCGGTGCGGGTCGTCGCGCTGAGCTCGACCGAGACGCCGGAATCGAGCTCGACCCGATAGAAGCCAGCCTCGGCGCGCTCGCGGTCGTGCGAGAAGTCGCTCGCGTAGATCGCATCGGTCCCGTCGTCGGACGGGGAGACGGTCACCTCGCCGACGTGCGGGAAGAACGGAATGTCGCCGTACGCCCCGGCGCAGCCGGTGCCGGACATGTGAGTGAGCGCGAAACCGCGGATGCGGGTGTGATCGTGGCCGTAGCCGCCCGGCCTGACCGTCCTGGTCGCGTCCCCCTTCGTGTTCTCCGGGCTCCATTGCACCATGCCGAACGGGGTGTCGGCGCCGGGCCACGTCTCGCCTCCTCGGGTGCCGATGAGGGGATTGACCCACCTCGCGAGGTCGACCGTTCTGCCGGCCTCCGGCGCGACCGGCCGTGCCGACGAGCAGGCCACGAGCACCGAGATCGAGATGGAGGTGGAGGTGGAGCAGCGTGCCATGCGCTTCATGGACGCCAGCGAGCATAGAGTCGCGGCGGTCACGCGTCGACGTCGAGCTCTGTCTGGACAAAGTCCAGAATCGGGAGGTTAGCCACGGGGCGACAGATGCCGTGCCTTCGGCTTTGATCCGGCGCGATGCCCCGCCGGCGGCTACGCTTGGCCATCCCCCCCGGCCATGACACTCGACAAGACGGACGGCTACCCCATCGTGACGTATCGGCCCCAGCACCGCGAGGCGTTCGAGCGTCTCAACCGCGCCTGGCTCGAGGCGCACGCGCTCCTCGAACAGGCCGACCTCGAGTACCTGCAGGACCCGGAGTCGCTCATCCTCGCGACCGGGGGGCAGGTCTTCCTCGCGCTCGACGGCGAGAACGTCGTCGGCACCTGCGCCGCGATCCGCGCATCGCACGAGGTCTTCGAGCTCGCCAAGCTCGCCGTGGACCCCGGCGCTCAGCGGCGAGGCCTCGGCCGCAGGCTCTGCCACGCGGTCCTCGACCACGCGCGCGACGCCGGAGCCGCCGAGATGTTTCTCACGTCGCACACCGCGCTCACCCAGGCGATCCGCCTCTACGAGTCGCTCGGGTTCCGCCACGCGCCGTTGCCGGCCGGCGTGCGCTACCAGACGGCCAACGTCTACATGACCCTCCGCCTGGCGTGAAGGCGCGCCCGCGGCGGAGTATGGTTCGACGCGCCATGACGCCCACAACCTCCCAGGAGACTCGAGCCCGAGAGTTGAGACGCCTCCACGAGCCGGGCGAGCTGCTCCTCCTCGCCAACGTCTGGGACGCGGGCAGCGCGCGCATGTTCGAAGCCTGCGGCGCCGTCGCGATCGCGACGACGAGCGCCGGCCTGGCCTGGTCGCGCGGCTATCCCGACGGGGACGCGCTTCCTCGCGCCACCCTGGCCGCCGCCGTCGCGGAGATCGCCCGCGTCCTGTCGGTGCCGCTCACCGTCGATGTCGAGGGCGGCTATTCGAGCGACCCGCGCGAGGTCGGAGACGCGGTGACCGCCGTGATCGAAGCCGGCGCGGTCGGGATCAACCTCGAGGATGGCGCGGCGCCGCCGGACCTCCTGTCCGCGAAGATCGCCGCCGCCAGGGCGGCCGCCGATCGTGCCGGCGTGGCGCTGTTCATCAACGCGCGCACCGATGTATGTCTCCGCGGCCTCGTGCCGCCCGACCGCGCGGTTGCCGAGGTCATCGAGCGGGCTCGCCGGTATCGCGAGGCCGGCTGCGACGGCATCTTCGTCCCGTACCTCGCCGAGCCGGAGGCCGTCCGCAGCGTCGCTGCCGGGATCGCCCTGCCGCTCAACGTGATGCTCATGCCGGGGCTCCCCCCGGTCGCCGAGCTGCGCGCGCTCGGCGTGCGCCGCATCAGCGCCGGCTCCTCCATCGCGCAGGCCGCATATGGCCTCGCCCGGCGAGCCGCCGCCGAGTTCTTGCGCGACGGCCGCTACGAGACGATGTTCGAGGCCGGGGCCGACTACGGCGAGCTCAACCGGCTCTTCCTGGCGTCGCGCGCGTGACCCAGCGGCCGGGCGTCAGCCCGTGTCGAGCGCCAGCCAGTCGATGACGCGGCTGCAGTTCGATTCGCACGATTCCACGGAGTCGACTCTCAGGGCCGGCTCCACCCAGGGCGTGTACTCGAGCCGCCGCTGCTCCACGTCCTCCCAGGACGGCTCGGGAAGGGCCTCCACCAGTCCGCGCCGCCGCGCGCGCAATCGTTCGCGGTGCAGCGCTTCATCCGAGCAGCGGCACTCGATGACCTTCAGCACCGCGCCGTGCTTTGCCGCCAGGTCGCGCCACATCTCCTTGTCCCACTCCATGGCGTTGACCGCGTCGACGATCACGTTCATGCCGAGCGCGAGCTGCCCATCGGCGACCGCCCGGACCACCAGGTAAGCGGCGAGCCCGGTGTCGAAGCTCCGCGCGATGCCGGCCTCCAGGATCGCCGACTCGATCGGATCGACCGACAGGACCGGGATCTCCAGCGCGCGGCCGATCGCCTGGGCCAGCTCGCTCTTGCCGGTGCCGGGCAAGCCGGACATGGTGATGAGCATGCGCCGAACATACGCCGGGCGGTCGACACGGTCGTCGGATATGCTCACGGCATGAGCGTCCCGAGCCTGGCGGAGATTGCGGTCGCACATCGACAGCCGATCTCCGTGGACATGTACCACCAGATGATCGACAGCGCCGTCCTCACCGAGAACCACCGAGTCGAGCTGATCGAGGGAGTGATCGTCGCCGTGAGTCCACAATCTCCCGAGCACGTGTTCGCGGGCAAAACCCTGGCGCGCTATCTCAGCAGGGTTCTCGGGGACGAGTGGAGTGTCCGAGTGGGCTATCCGCTGACCCTCGCCCGCTCGGAGCCCGAGCCCGACATCGCGGTGGTCAGGACCGCCCTCGAGGACGGGGCGATCCGTCACCCGACGACCGCTTCGCTGGTCGTCGAGGTTGCGAAGACCTCCCTCTCACTCGATCGCGGCCTGGCGTCAGTCTACGCCGAGGCCAACGTGACCGAATACTGGATCGTCGACGTCAAGAAGCAGCAGGTCGAAGTCTTTCGCGATCCCGAGGGGACCGCTTACCGGACCCGGACGGTCGCCACGATCGCCGATATCCTCGTCCCGGTCGAGCTGCCGGACGTCGCCGTCGCCGTGTCCTCGCTCTTTCGAGTCCGGCACTGATCCGGCGCTTCATGCGGCCGAGATGAGGACCTCGCGCACCTTCTTCACGTCCGGCGGGCTGACCACGCCCTCGCGCTCCATCCGCTCCACCATCTTGGCGGCGCGGTTGTAGCCGACCGACAGCCGGCGCTGCAGATAGGAGACCGAGACCCGCTGCGCCTCGGCCACGATCTTGACCGCGCGGTCGTAGAGGTCGTCGGACACATCGTCGTCGCCGCCGCCGTCGCCGCCCTCCTCGTCACCCTCGTCGTCGCGCGGCCTGAGGATGTCGTAGTTGTAGGCCGGCCGGCCCTGCTTCTTGAGGAAGTCGACCACGCGTCCGATCTCCTCCTCCTGCACGTAGCAGCCGTGCAGCCGCTGCGGCGCCTGCCCGCGGTCGGAGAACAGCATGTCACCGGCACCGAGCAGGTTCTCGGCCCCCATCTGGTCGAGGATGGTGCGCGAATCCACCTTCGACGTGACGTGGAACGCGATGCGCGAGGGGAAGTTGGCCTTGATGAGGCCGGTGATGACATCGACGCTCGGCCGCTGCGTGGCGAGGAGGAGGTGGATGCCGGCGGCGCGCGCCTTCTGCGCGATCCGCGCCACCGAGGTCTCGACCTCCTTGGGCGCGCACATCATCAGATCCGCGAACTCGTCGATCACCACGACGATGTAGGGCAGCCGGCGGGGCGGCTCGTCGAGCTCGAGCGAGGCCGCCAGGTCGAGGTCGCGCAGCCGCTCCTCGGCCGCCGCCGCCGACTCCTCGGCCGGCTCGGGCGATGCGCCCGCCACATCGGCCGCCGCGCCGCGGCGCCTCTCCGTGTTCGCCTTGGCCTGCAGCTTGGCCAGCTTCTTGTTGTAGCTGGCGATGTCGCGCACACCCAGCCGCGCGAGCAGATCGTAGCGCCGCTCCATCTCGTCGACCGCCCAGCGAAGGGCCAGGTTGGCCTTCTTCGGGTCGGTCACGACCGGCAAGAGCAGATGCGGCACGCCCTCGTAGATCGAGAGCTCGAGCACCTTCGGGTCCACCATGATGAAGCGGATGTCCTCCGGCGTCGCGCTGTAGAGGAGGCTCGTGATGAACGCGTTGACCGCGACCGACTTGCCGGAGCCGGTGGCGCCGGCCACAAGGAGGTGCGGCATCTTGGCCAGATCCACCACGATCGGCGCGCCCTCGATGTCCTTGCCGAGCGCGAGCGGCAGCTTGGCCTTGTTGCCCTGGAACGCGTCGTCGGCCAGGATCTCCTTCAGGTAGACCGTCTCGCGCGTCTTGTTCGGCACCTCGATCCCGACCGCGGCCTTGCCCGGGATCGGGGCCACGATGCGGACCTTGAGCGCCTCGAGCGACATCGCAAGGTCGTCCGACAGGTTGACGATCTTGTTGAGGCGCGTGCCGGGCGCGGGCGCGAACTCGTACATGGTCACGACCGGACCGGGCCGGATCGCGGTGACCTCGCCCTGGATGCCGTAGTTGTCGAGCGTCTGGATGAGACGCGCCGACATCTCGAGCATGGCGGCGCGGTCCATCGACACGGCCTGGCTCTCGTCGTAGTCGAGCAGGTTCACCGGCGGAAGCTGGAACTCGCCGTCGCCCAGCGGGATGAAGCCGCGGCCGGCGTCGAGCCGCGCCTCCTTCTTCTTCATCTCGTCCACCTTCACGTGGCGGAACTGCGGCTCCATGATGACCGGACCGGAGCCGGACGCCCGGCCCGAGCCGGTCGTGCCCTGCTGGACCGGCACCGGACCGGAGCCGGGCCGCGGGGCGTACGGCGTCGTCTCCGCGTCCGGATCGGCCGGCGCGCGCTCTGCGCCCATCCCGCGCGCCGTGTTCCGCTTCTGCCGCTTCTTGCGCCCGACCGGCGTGCCGTCCTCGGCCACGAGGCCGGGCACGACGTCGGCGCCCATCTTCTCGGTGTCGACGTCGGACTCGGCGCGGTCCACCACCCGGCCGCTCCGGTCCACGATCGGAGGCTCGCCGGCGCGCTCGTCGCCGCCCACGTCGTCGACCGCGGCCGCTTGCGCACCGCTCGCCGCCTGCCCGGCGCCGTACTCGTCGCGCTCGCGCTCCGGCAGGACCGCGCGGATGACCTCGCCCGAGAAGCCGGCCACGTCGCCGCCGACCCGGCGCGCCCCGTGGAAGAGCCCGCGCGCGAACCAGCCGGCCACGGTGCCCACGCCCTCCAGGACCTGCCCGATCCTGAGCGGGGTCGCGACGACCACGGCGAGCACCAGCCCGACCATGCCGAGCAGCGCGGTGCCGGCGGTCGACACCAGCGCGCGCGACACCTCGGCCACGTTCTCACCGAGCGCGCCGCCGAGCGGGCGCCCGGCCAGGCGCCCGCCGCCGGCGACCAGGTGAGCCAGCGTGTCGAGCGCGACCACGCCGAGGACGGCGCCCAGAAATGCCGACAGCCGGACGACCGGGCGCCGCCCGACGAGAAGGCGCAGCGCGACCGCGATCAGTCCGACCGCGAGCGCGTACCCGCCGATCCCGACCAGCGTATAGATGATGCGCGCTGCCGACCGTCCGAAGGGACCCATGAGACGGCCGTCGCCAAAGCCGAGCGACACCAGCCCGGCCAGGAGGAAGATGGCGCCGCCGAGCGCGGCGATCCCGAAGGCCTCGGACGTGCGGCCACGGCGTGAGCGCATCCGATCGCGATCGCGGTCGCGGTCGCGAACCCGATCGCGGAACCCGTCACGGTCGCGGCCCTGGTCGCGGCGGTTTCCCCGCGTCCGGTTGTTGATTCGCGGGGATGGTTTAACGGCTCGATATCGTGTCACTTATTCTCCCGGTGCAGCCATCGGGAGGCCCATCCTACTGGAGGGTCGCCGGGTGGTCCAAAAAACGGCCTTGGCCGCCCCAGGTGTTCCGATAACCGCCCGTTTTCGGTACCTTGTGCCCGCACCGATTCGAGAGGAGGACGCGTGATGCACGGGCGAGAGATGCGTGTTGTGGTCGCCTTGGTCGCCACCCTGGCGGGGACGGCCGGCTGCGGCGTGAAGAAGGAAGTCCACCAGAAGGTCCTGGACGAGCTGACCGCGACCCAGGCCGAGCTGGCGGAGACGCGCAAGCAGCGCGATCAGCTCAAGCGCGACCTCGGGGTCACCGAGGGCGAGAAGGGCGAGCTCGCCAAGGGCAAGCAGGCGACCGAGGCAGAGCTGGCCGACCTGCGCAAGCAGCGCGAGGCGGCCGAGAAGCGGCTGGCCGCGTTCCGCGAGCTCAAGCAGCGCTTCGCCAAGCTCGTGGACACCGGCAAGCTCGAGGTCGGGTTTCGCAACGGCCAGATGGTCCTCAAGCTCCCGTCGGGCATCCTCTTCCCGAGCGGCCAGGCCGACCTGACCAAGGAGGGGCAGGCCGCGCTGACCGAGGTCACCAACATCCTGCTCGAGTTCAAGGACCGCCGCTTCGTCATCGCCGGACACACCGACACCGACCCGATCAAATCGAGGAAGTTCAAGAGCAACTGGGACCTGTCGACCGCACGCGCGCTCAGCGTCGTGCAGTTCATGATCGCGGCGGGCTTCCCCGCCACCAGCCTGGCGGCGGCCGGGTACGGCGAGTTCGACCCGGTCGCGCCCAACGACGCGGAGGCGAACAAGCAGCTCAACCGGCGCATCGAGATCATCCTGGTGCCGGATCTGTCGGAGCTGCCGACCCTGACCGGGACGGAGCCGTAGAGCGGCGCCGCGGACCAGACACGCGGACCCTCCGGCCGCCCCGAGATGACATGAGATGAACAACCTCGAGAAGGCGCTGGCCCTGCGCTCGGCGCCTCTCTTTGCCATGCTCAGTGCCGATGCGCTCCTGCCCGTCGCCGCGCTCTGCCATCAGGTGGACCTCGTTGCGGGCGAGGTGCTGTTCGAGGCCGGCGAGACCGGCGATGCGCTGTTCGTGGTCGTGTCCGGATCCGTCCGGGTGGAGCGCGGAGGCGATCTGCTCGCCCGGCTCGGCCCGGGCGAATGCGTGGGCGAGATGGGTGCGCTCGACCTCGAGCCGCGCAGCGCGACCGTGGTCGCGGGCGAGGCGACCCGCCTCGTCCGGCTCGAGCAGAGCGATCTCATGGACCTCCTGACCGATTACCCGGAGCTCACGCGCAGCCTCGCCGCCGTGCTGGTCGAGCGCATCCGGAAGACGGGGTAGGCGCGACAGCAGGGCGATGCCGCTCAGCCGGTCCATCATCATGGCGCTCTCGCTGGCCTTCCTCTCGATGGCCGGCGTGTTCGTGACCAAGACGTTCGCCGACACGATCTTCCTGGCCGAGTTCGGCGCCACCTACCTGCCCCACTTCATCACCGCCCAAGCGATCGGCATCGTGGCCACCTCGGCCGGCTACGGCTGGCTGCTCCGGCGAGCCCCGGCCCTCACCATCGACCTCACCATCCTGGGCGGGTTCGCCGCCAGCGCGCTCGCCGGACTGTGGGCGGTGCGGGCCGGCGGCGCGGCGGTCTTCGCGGTGACGCTCGCGCTGAGCGTGCTGGGCGCGCTGGCCTACATGGTCCTGTGGAATGCGGCGACCGCCGTGGTGAGCGGGCGCCGCTCGCGCCGCTTCCTGCCTCTGGCCGGGGCGGCCTCGACCGCCGGCGCGGTGGTCGGAAGCTTCGGCTCCACCGCCGTGGTCGGCGGTTTCGCGATGGCCGGGCTGGCGCCGGTCATCGCGGTCATGGCGCTCGGGTCCGCGGTCCTGCGCGTCCTCCTGGTCTCGCGCTCGGGCGAGTGGCGCACGCTCGCCAGCGCGGCCGCGCCGCGCACGCGCGCGCTGGCGGAGCAGACCCTGAAGATCCGGAAGCGGCCGGCGACCCAGGCCGCGCCGCCGGAGGTGAATCCAGATCTCCGGCTGGTCAGAATCCTGGCCGTGGCGACGGTGGTCGAGGCCTGCTTGACCGCGTTCGTCGATTTCGGCTTCAAGCGCGAGGTGGTGAGCTCCATCGTGGGCCGCGACGCGATCGGTCTCTTCTTCTCGCTGTTCTATGGCCTGTCCAACGCCGCGCTGCTGGGACTGCAGGTGGCGGCCAGCTCGCGCCTGCTCGCCACGCGCTCGCTCCGCTTCTCGCTCGCGTTCGAGCCGGCCGTGCTCTTCCTGACCTCCGCGGCCTGGGCTGTCTTTCCGACCCTGGCCTTCGCGGCGGCAGCGCGCGGGGCGGAGAGTGTCATGAAGTTCGGCATCGCGCGGCCGGCCCAGGAGGTCGCGCTGACCCCGCTGACCGAGGTGGAGCGCAAGCGGTGGAAGGTGCTCCTGCGCGGGGTCTACAACCAGGCCGGCGGTGCCGGCGCCGGCATCCTCCTCATCGTCGCGGCGCCCTGGCTCGCCTCCCACTCGACCGCCCTGCCGGCGGCGGCCGCGCTGACCGCGCTGGTCTGGCTGACGCTCCAGCTGGCCGCATCCAACCGCTACCTGGACACGCTCGGCTCTGCGCTCGGCCTGCGCCGCCTCTCCCCGCGCGACGAGCGCGACGAGCTGCTCATCGACCGGGACGGTCTGGCCCGCGTGGTCCAGCTGGCCGGGTCGACCGACGAGACCGCGGCCCGGTTCGGGCGCGAGCTGCTCTCGGTCTACGCGCAGGACGCGCGCCTGCTCATCCCGTACATCGGCATGGGGCCGGCCGCCCAGCGCGAGACTCTCTACCGGCTCCTGGCTGCCCGACCGCACCGCGCCTGCGCTGCGTCACTGCGCGCGGCCATGCTGGGCGAGGCGGACGCGGTGCCGGCGGCGGCATGCCTCGACGCGCTGGCCGCGCACGGCGACGATTCGCAGGTGGCGCGCGCCCGCGAGCTGGCCGGCGGGGTCCCGCCCGAGCACGAGCCGGCCCCGGACGGAGACAGGTTGCTCACCACCGCGGCCTGGCGCTACCTGGCCCAGGTCGGCGCGCTCGACGACGAGCCGGACGAGCTGCGCGCCGTCATCTCGGCGACCCTGGCCCATGACGGCGCGCGGGCGGCCGAGATCCTGCGCGCGCTCGCGGCCCGTGGCGCGCTCGCGCGCGAGCAGGCGGATGCGCTCGCGCTGGCCGCCGCCGAGGTCGAGGACCCGGGACGGCGGCGGCAGGGTCTCCACGCGTGCGCCGGACTGGGCGGGGCCCGCGCCCTCGGTCGCGTGCTGAAGGCGCTCGGCGGACGCGAGAGCTGGCTCGACGAGATCGTGGCGCGAATGACGCAAGAGGCGCTCGAGCAGATGTTCGAGCTCGACGCCTACCGGAAGGTGTCGACCCGCGTGCGCGCGCGCGTCCTGCGCGGACTGCGGTCGAGCGAGCTGCCGGACGTGGCCGACCTCATCGGGCGCGAGCTGGTCGACGCGGACCCGGGCGTGCGCGAGCTGGCGGCCCGCGCCATGCTGCGGCGCGCGCGAGATCACGGCGAGGCGCTCCCGCGCGACCTGGCCGAGCGTGCGCTGTCCCTCCAGCTCGACCGGTTCGAGCTGTACGTGCGCGCGCGGCCCGGCTATGCCAGCGCGGCGCGCGAGAGCCACATCGACGTCCAGTACCGGGCCGGCATCCAGAGCGTCGCCGACCTCACCGCCGAGGCGTTCTTCATCGACGAGCTCGAGCGGCGCACCGAGCGCCCGCTGACCCGGCTGTGCGCGGTGCTCGCCCTGTTCGGCAACCCGAGCTCGGTCTACGCGGCGGAGCGGGCGCTGCGCGCGCCCACATTCAAGCGGCGCCGCCAGGCGCTCGACATCATGCAGGAGGTCGCGCGCGGGCGCGACCGCACGCGGCTCCTCCAGCTGCTCGAGCTCTACCTCCTGCCGGCGCGCGAGACGCCGCGCGGCGCGCGCGAGCGGGTCTGCGCGGTGGACCCGTGGCTGGCCCGCTGCGCCGGCTTCAGCAGCGACCCGATGATGGGGCGCCTCTGGGCCCTGCGCGCGACCCTCCTCTTCGACGACATCGAGGGCGAGCTGCTCGACGCGCTGGCGGTCCGAGCGAGCGAGGTGGAGCGCGGCGCCGGCGAGGTCGTGGTCACGGCCGGCGAGCCGGCCGACGCGCTCTACGTGGTCATGAAGGGAGTCGTCACCGTCGAGCGCGACGGCCGGCTGGTCGCGCAGATCGGCCGCGGGCAGGCATTCGGCGAGCTGTCGCTGCTGGACGGACTCCCGCGCCAGGCCACCGTGCGGAGCGAGAAGCCGACCCGCCTCCTCCGCCTGCCGCGCGACACCTTCGACGACGCCATGGCCGAGCATCCGGAGATCGGCCTCGGCCTCGTCCGCGGCCTGGTCCGGTGGCTCCGCCAGGGCGACACGAACCGCCCCCCCGAGTACCGGCGGTGACGCCGCGCGTACGCTCGTTTCAGTCGCAGAGACGCGGAGACGCAGAGACACAGAGGTAAGTCAATTCAACTGCCTCTGCGTCTCTGGGTCTCCGCGTCTCTGCGACTGAAGCGCGCGGCCTGGTCGGACTCCTTTGCGAAGCCCTTGGCGTCTTGGCGATTGGACCCGCGGGCTACGCGGCGTCGGCGCCGGAGCCGGGGTGCGTGCCCAGCGCGAGATCGTCGGCCGATGACTCCGGCGACGGATCGGCCCACGAGGCCGGCTTGACCGGCAAGGTCACGTGGAAGGTGCTGCCGCGGCCGGCGACGCCGGCGGAGTCGACCCAGATGCGGCCGCCGTGCTGCTCGACGATGCCCTGCGCGATGTTGAGCCCGAGGCCGAGCCCTCCGTACGTCACGCTGTGGGCGCGCTCGAA
>WNGB01012400.1_pt1 | contig 11587 bp, 14 predicted proteins | sample 5400681 | NCBI WGS metagenome assembly WNGB01 (sample SAMN13153367, study PRJNA577476) | soil metagenome | isolation source: 115 cm soil or saprolite under grassland replicate 2 | place: USA:California | collected 2016-06-15 | reverse complement strand
AGGTAGCGGGCGGTGTTGGTGTAGGCGGCGGCAGCGGTGCGCTCGCTCGGCTCGACGACAGCCATGACATACGCCTGCCGCGTGGGTACGTCCGCTTGCGAGAGCAGGAAGCGCGCGAGCAGGAGCGCGATCGCCGAGGAGAGGTTGGGGGCGAAGGCAACGGCGGCAAGGAACAGGTTCGAGGGCAGATGGGTGAAGACCATCGTTCGCAGCAGCCCGATGCGAGCGGCAAGTCGAACCGCTGCCTGGAAGGAGAGCGCCTGCAGGAGCCCGATCGGCGAAGAAGAGGAGCGCGAGCGTCTGCGCGGATGCGTCGTACTTGCGCACGAACAGGTAGGCGATGAAGGTCTGCGGGACGAAGCCGCCGCTGAAGCTGTCGAGCGCAAAGAGAGCCGACAGTCGCAGCACGATCCCGCGCGAGCGGTGGAGCGGAGGTCGTGGCTCCGCCTCGAGCTCCTCGCCCCGCTCGACCGCGGGCGAGAGTGTTCTCGCAGCGAGCAGACCCGCCGTCGCTGCGAGCGGGTAGATGAGCAGCCACTGCGGTGAGGAGCCGACAAGCGCCAACAGCGCGCCGAGCGAGCCGGCGAGCGTGGCGACAGTGTTGTAGCTGCCGAAGAGACGAGCTATTTCGCCGCCGGCGTGGGTGAGCATCGCCTGCTCGAGCGAGGTGAAGCGGGGCGGCTACCTCGACCTGCACAACTTCCGCAACCGCGAGTGGAAGCCCGCACAGCGTGCCGCCGGGATCGAGCCTATGCGCAGGGTCTACGATCTTCGACACACCTTCGCGACCTTCGCGCTCCGTGCAGGCATCTCCACCTTCGATCTGTCCCGCTACATGGGCGCAAGCCTGACCATGATCGACCGCCACTACGGCCACCTCGCACGCGACTGACGCGAACATGCGATCCGCCTGCTCGACGAACTGAGCGCTGGACAACGGCCACGGTGGACGCCGGTGGACGCTGCGTGGACGCCGAAGCCCGTGGCCGCCTCCAGCCCGGAACAACACAACCATTAGCTGAGCAGGAGGAAACCCGAAGCCCTCTGACGGACTCGAACCGTCGACCCCCTCCTTACCATTTTGGGGGTCGCGGCAACCAGCGGCAATCCACCGGCAACGGATTTCGCTTGTTCTTGCCGTTTTCGCGCCTAGCCGATTTGCCACTGATTGCCACTGGTTGCGCCCGCTAGGCTCCATAGACGCTCCATCCGCTGAGCCGCTTCGGCAGCGTCAGTGAGCATCCACAAATGCTCCATCCCTGTGAGCCCGGCCGTTTTCTCCTTCGGCAACGAACATCCCCAATCGAGCGATGGTAAGGAGCTCTCTAACTCTCTTTGACCGAAAAGGGCTCACCGGACGGCGATGTCGTCGCGAGATCCTGCGGTCGCGGCGTCATCGACTGCTCGCGCATCGACACGATTGCGCGATCATCGCTCCGCGCGCTCTGCTCCGGCTCAGCTGCAATATCCGCCGATCATCTCGCCACGGCTGTCCGTATTCGGCGCACATCGCGAAATTTGCTCCGGCAAACTCTTGGCCATATGTCGTCGGGGCCGAGACTGAGCCAACCCTCTTCCGGGTCGGTGGGGTGTCCTACCTGCGGATTCCTGCCGACGACCCGCGCCGATCAGGGCACTTCTATGAGGCTGTCTTCGGCTGGAAGATGCGAGGCGATCCCGACGAGCCGAGCTTCGAGGATGGGAGCGGCCATGTAATCGGCCATTCATGGCGGACATGCCGGTCGCAGGCGAGGCGGGGGTGCGACCGTACATCTTTGTCGAGCATGTCGACGAGACGCTTGACAAGGTCGTGGCTCACGGCGGCGAGGTGGGGACGGCGCCGTATCCGGAAGGCGACCCGTGGGTAGCGACGTTCCGCGATCCGGCTGGGAACGTGCTCGGCGTGTGGCAGACGGGTTCGCGAGATTCGGGAGAGTCGTAGTGGGCCTAGCGGGTCGTCGAGGCGAGCAGCAGACGGCCATCTTGCCGCAGCTCTCGGTGAAGCGTGGTCGCGCCGCGGTCGAGTTTTACAAGTCGGCCTTCGGCGCCAGCGAGGACTATCGCGTCGGCGGCACCCGCGAAAACGAGGACGTGGTCGCCCAGCTCTCGATCGGGACCGCGTCGTTCTGGGTCTCAGACGAATCGCCGCCGCACGGGAACTTCAGCCCCGAGTCGCTCGGGGGAGCAACCGCCAGGATGCTGCTGATCGTCGACGATCCGGAGGTCGTCATCGAGCAGGCGATCGCCGCCGGCGCCACGGAGGTCTATCCGGTGCAGGAAGAGCACGGGTGGCGGCTGGGACGGATCGAGGACCCCTTCGGCCACCATTGGGAGATCGGAAAGCCGCTCACAGAGTGGCCGCCCGTGCGCGGGGAGGGTGGCGCGTGAGCAGTGGCGATCGTTCGCCCAGGATCGAAGTCACCGAGCCGTACGCCGCGCGCCCTGTCTGTGCGCTCGGAACGTGGCGGTGCCGCGACTGGCGGATCAAGAAATACGCGATCGCCTACGCGCGAGAGACCGCACGGCCGGAGCTGGTCGCCGCCGCCGAGGCGGCGGCCGCGGGCGTTCTTCCGACGCCGGCCGTCACGCCCACGCGATACGGCGTCGGCTTCCTCGGCGTCCACGACGGGCGCGGCGGAAATTTCGTCTTCGTTGATTGGTGGGAGCACGAGAACGAACTACACCATCACGTGTTCTTCTCCACGAGCGCCGACCCGGCTTCGCTCCCCGCCGCGATCCCAGCCGATCCGATCGCATGCGTCTGGGATCTGTGTGTCCTCGCGCACGAACGCGAGGCCTGGATCAGCCGCATTTTGGCGGCGGACGTCGCCGATGTCGACGCCTATCTCGAGGACCAACTCTCCGGCGCTGACTGATCTCAGCGAGCTTGCGCCGCTCCGCGCCAGCGCACCGACACCGAGCGCGGCGACGGCGTGTGGTAACGCCAAGGGTGGCCTGGCCGCTTCAGCCGCTCGCGTCGCTCGGTCGCCTACTCAATGGGCCTCGATCCAGCGCAGGACGAGTCTTCGGGCGCGGGAAGCGAAGGGTGCGCTCTCGACGAGCTGCCAGCCGTGGTCGGAGACGGGATAGAAGGCGGTGCGCTTGTCCCTGGCGCCCACCCTCCGGAAGATGCTCTGCGCTTCCTTGAACGGTGCGCGCCAGTCGCCCGCCAAGCGCGCTGGCCGCCTCGAGACTCTCCTTGGCCACCGCCGCGAGCTCGGCGCCGAGCAGGAAAATGGCCGGACCCTCGAGCCGGTCGCGCACGGTCTGCGCCCAGTGCATGGACACAAGATGGGAGGAGCGCAGACGGTCAAGTGCCTCCACCACCGCCTCGACGTCGATGCCCTTGAGGAGCTGGATGCCTGCCTGTGCCAAGGTGACCTCCTCTCATGGCGCTCCTGGCGGCCAGCGCGATGGGGGGGCGGTGGGGCTTCACGATCGCTGTCGTCCCGAAGCAGCCTCGTACCGGCCAGCCTGGCTGTACGGGGTTAACACGACCGACAGTTTCCATCATCCGCTAAGCGGCGGTGGAGGTGACCCAATCGCCCTCGACAACGCCGGACTCGCCAGTCGAGCGGCTGTTCCGAAAGCGAGGCCGGTGGCGAGCAGGACGACGACCATGATCGCCCCCGCCGCCATGATCACCGGCCCCGTCGGCCTGCCTTTCGCGGACGTGGGGCTCGGCGTTCCCTGAACTCGGCGGCCAGCTCGAGATCGATCTCGGTGCGCGCGCGGAGGAAGTCGCGCAGGATCTCGAGCTCGTCGTCCGAGTAGCGCTCGAGCTGCGCGTAGAGCTTCTCCGCGATCTTCCCGTAGAGCGCCCAGGCGCGCTCGTGCGCCTTGGGGGTGGCGTCCACCATGACGCGCCGCCGGTCGACCGTGTCGCGCACACGGCGCATGTACCCCATGCGCTCCATGCGGTCGAGGACGACGGTGACGGCCGCGTTCGTGAGCTTGCTCTCCTCGGCGAGCCGTCCCGCGGTCATCGGTCCCGCTCGCCCGAGGATGTCGAGGCAGCGCAGGTCGGTGCGGTTGATCCCCATGTACGCGCAGGCGGCGTCGTCGACGGCTTCGACGGCGACGTGGTAGGTGCGGATCGCATCGGCGATCTGCCTGTTCGCCTCCTCTCGACTGACGCCACTCATTTAGCCTAATGTAATAAAAGGTCAAGACGTTGAAAGATGTGCGGGCTAGCTGACCGAGACCCAAGATGACCAGCAGACGAGCCTCAAGCGCAGACCGGACGGCCGCGGCGCGGGCGCCCGCGTCCGGGCGCCTCGCCCGTCTCGCCGAGCTCGCCTTCCGCCGGCGGGGGCGGATGCTGCTCGCCTGGGTCGTCGCCCTCGCCGCGCTCGTCGCGCTCGTCCCGCGCGTCGCGGGCGAGTTCGACGCCGACTTCTCGACGCCGGGCTCCGAGTCGAAGCGGGCGGCCGACCTCGTCGCCGCACACTTCCCAGGCAGCTCGGGCGAGACGGTCAACGTCGTCTGGGAGGCGCCCGCGGGCGCGCGCGCTCCCGTCGTCGAAGCGCGCGTCGAGCGCTTCCTGGCGCAGGCTCGGCGGCTAGAGGGGATCGGGGAGCCGGAGCCGGCTCGCGTCTCACGCGAGGGGACGATCGGGCTGACCCGGCTCGAGCTCGAGCAGCCTTCGTGGAAGCTTGAGACCGAGACGGGGAAGAGCCTGATCGAGCTGGCCGACGCCGCCACGGGCGAGGGGCTTCGGATTGAGCTCGGTGGTGGCCTGATCCGTAACGCCCAGGGGGGCGCGAGCCCGGAGGCGGCCGCGCTGATCGCGGCGGCGGTCATCCTGCTGATCGCTTTCGGGTCGGTCGTCGCGGCCGGCCTGCCGCTGCTCGTCGCGCTCTTCAGCCTCGGCATTTCGGGGGTCTCGATCGGCGCGCTGGCGGCGCTCCTCGACGTTCCCGAGTTCGCGCCCGCGGTCGCCGGCCTGATCGGTATCGGCGTCGGCATCGACTACTCGCTGCTCATCCTCACCCGCTTCCGCACCGCGCTCGCCGGCGGCGCCGAGCCGCGCGCGGCCGTCGTCGAGGCGGTCACGACCGCCGGGCGGAGCGTGCTCGTCGCCGGCGGCACCGTGGTCGTCTCGCTGCTCGGCCTTTTCTTCGTCGGCGTCTCCTTTCTGCGCGGCGTCGCGCTCGCGGCGAGCCTGGCGGTGCTCGTCGTCATGGCCGCCGCGGTCACGCTCTTGCCGGCGCTTCTCTCCTTCGCTGGCCGCCGCGTCGACCGGCTCCGCATCCCCGGGCTCGGGCGGGCGCTCCGCTCCGACGGCGAAACGCTGGCGGCGCGGTGGAGCGGCCTGATCCAGCGGCGGCCGTGGCCGGCGGCGATCGCCGGCGCCGCCGTCCTGCTGGCGCTGACAGCGCCGGTGCTCGGCCTGCGCTTCGGCTTCCCGGACGAGGGCAACGACGGTGCCGAGACGACGACGCGGCAAGCCTACGATCTCGTCGCCGAGGGCTTCGGGCCGGGCGCGAACGGGCCGCTCTTCCTCGTCGGCCGCGAGCTCAACGGGTTCGGCCCCCAACTGCGGGCGGAGCCCGGAGTCGCTTCCGCGAGCGAGCCGCGCCGCAGCCCCGACGGCGAGGTGTCGCTCATGACCGTCGTGCCGAGGACGGCGCCCCAGGACGCGGCCACGACCGACCTGGTGCACAGGCTTCGTGCGGCGGCGCCCACGGGGGTCGAGGTCGGCGGCGTCACGGCGGCCTTCATCGACCAGAGCGAGCTCGTCTCCGGCCGGCTGCCGCTCTTCATCGGCGGCGTCCTCGTGCTCTCGTTCCTGCTGCTCCTCGCCGCCTTCCGGGCGCCGCTGATCGCGCTCAAGGCCGGCGTCATGAACCTGCTCTCGATCGGCGCGGCCTACGGCGTGCTCGCGCTGGCGGCCGAAGGCGGCCGCTTCGGAGAGCTCGTCGGCATCGATACCGAGACGCCGGTGCCGCCCTTCATGCCGGTGATGATCTTCGCCATCCTCTTCGGGCTCTCGATGGACTACGAGGTCTTCCTGCTCTCGCGCGTCCGTGAGGAGTACTTGCGGACTGGCGAGACGCACATAGCCGTCGCGAACGGGCTCGCGAAGACGGCGCGCGTGATCACCGCCGCGGCGGCGATCATGGTCGCCGTCTTCCTCGCCTTCCTGCTCAGCGACGAGGTCTTCCTCAAGCTGCTCGGTGTCGGCATGGCGACGGCCGTCTTCGTCGACGCGACGCTGGTGCGGATGGTGCTTGTGCCCGCCGTGATGCAGCTCCTGGGCGGCGCCAACTGGTGGATCCCCGGCTGGCTCGACCGCCTCCTCCCCCGGCTTGGTGAGGAGCGGTCCCACGTAGAGGTGGGAGCGTGAGGCCGCCGCCGCTCGCCCCGTCGGCGCGTTCCACCGAGAGGGATGGGGTGGCCGACGGCTTCGTGGTCGAGACGCTCGAGCTGAGCAAGCGCTACGGCGAGCGCATCCTCGCCGTCGATCGGTTGACGATGCGTGTGCGTCGCGGCGAGGTGTATGGCTTCCTCGGCCCCAACGGCGCCGGCAAGACGACGACGCTGCGCATGCTGCTCGGCCTGATCCGCCCCAGCGCCGGCAGCGCGCTCGTACTCGGCTCCCCACCCGGGGCGCCGGAAGGGCTCGCGCGGATCGGAGCCCTGGTCGAGACGCCCGCCTTCTACCCCTTCCTCTCGGGCCGCGACAACCTGCGGGCGCTGGCCGGGCACGCCGGCGTCCCGCAGGCACGGGTCGAGGCCGCCCTGGAAGAGGTCGATCTCAGCGGGCGGGCCGGTGATCGCTTCCGCACCTACTCGCTCGGGATGAAGCAGCGCCTCGGCGTCGCGGCCGCCCTGCTCAAGGACCCGGAGCTCCTGATCCTGGACGAGCCGACCAACGGGATGGACCCGGCCGGCATGGCGGAGATGCGCACCTTCATCCGCACCCTCGGACAGGGCCGGCGCACCGTTCTCCTCTCCAGCCACCTGATGAGCGAGGTCGAGCAGGTCTGCGACCGGGTCGGCGTCATCCGCGCCGGCACGCTCGTCGGCGAGGGAACGGTGAACGAGCTGCGCGGCCGGGCGAGCCTGCGGGTACGCGCGGAACCGCTCGAAGCCGCCGAGCGAGTGGTGGCAACCCTGCCCGGCATCGAACAGGTCGCGGTCGTCGAGGACGGCCTCCGGATCGCGGCCGACCCGACCGCGGCAGCGGCGATCAACCGCGCGCTGGTCGAGGCCGGGATCGCGGTCAGCGAGCTCTACCTGGAGCGGGCCTCCCTGGAGCAGGTGTTCCTCGAGTTGACGCAAGAAGGAGAGGAGGAAGCATGAGCGGGAGCGTCGCCGCCGAGCTCTTGGTGCTGCGCAAGCGAGCGAGCACCTGGATCCTGCTCGCGATCTGGGCCGCGCTCGCCCTCTTCTTCTCCTACGTGGTGCCCTACGTCACCTACCGCAACGACGGCGGGGGCCCGCTTCAGGTCGACCTCGCAGACCTCCTGCCGCGCCGCCTCGTCGCCGGCGTGTCCGGCGGCTTTCCCTTCTTCGGCGGGGTGTTCGCGCTCATGCTCGGCGTGCTCGCCTTCGGCAGCGAGTACGGCTGGGGAACCCTGAGGACGCTCTTCACGCAGCGCCCCGGCCGGCTGTCCGTGTTCGCCGCCAAGCTGATCACCCTCGCCGCCGCGCTCGTCCCCTTCGTCCTCGTCGTCTTCCTCGTCGGCGCCCTCTCCAGCTATGCGATCGCCCAGTTCGAGGGGGCGGAGGTCACCTGGCCCTCGGCCTGGCTTCTCGTGCGCGCGCTCGCGGGGGGCTGGCTGATCATGGCCGTGTGGGCGGCGCTCGGAGTCCTGCTCGCCGTCCTCTCCCGCGGAACCGCGCTCGCGATCGGGGTTGGCATCCTGTACGCGCTCGTGATCGAGGGGCTGCTCAGCGCCCTCGCCGACCAGGTGAGCGTGTTGGAACCGCTCGTCGAGTTCTTCGTGCGCGCGAACGCCTACTCACTGGTCACGGGGCTGGGCGTCTCTCGCGACGACGTCGCCGAAAACGGCCCGGGCGCGTTCAGCGGGCCGTACGTGGACGGGGAGCAGGCGGTGGTCGTCCTGATCGTGTACCTCGCCGCCTTCCTCCTGCTCTCCGGGTTCCTGCTCCGCCGGCGGGACGTCACATGAGCACACGGGCCAAGATCCGCGTAGCACCCAGACGGGCCGACGGAGGCACCAGGGCGAGCGGATTGGGCAGCTGCCGGGGTTGGCAGCCGCCTCTCGGCGTCGGCAAGGCAACGGCTCCGGCCTCTTGCGAGATCCGGGGCCGCGCCGACGGCGCGGCGAGCCGGTCGCCGACGGCTTCGTTCGCGCTGGCGACGATCAGGGCTGTCGCGTCGCGCATGTGTTCGCGCGCCCGGCCCAGGTGCACCCACCTGGAGGCGCGACAGGCGATCGTGGAGCCGGTGCTTCTGGGTAGGGCCGCGGAGCGGCGCGAAGTGGAGGCGCTCGCCAGCCACGCCCGGCAAGAGAGGGTCGTCCTAGATCTGGGAGCTCCATAAACGGCTCCATACCCAACGCATAATGCGCCTCGTGCAAGTCGATCCGAAAGGAAAAGCCCCGAGAGCGGGGCTTTTGCAGAGCCCTCTGACGGACTCGAACCGTCGACCCCCTCCTTACCATTTTGGGGGTCGCGGCAACCAGCGGCAATCCACCGGCAACGGATTTCGCTTGTTTCAGCCGCTTTCGCCGTCCGGAGATTTGCCACTGATTGCCACTGGTTGCGCCCACTGGGCTCCACAAACGCTCCATCCTATGAGTATTGAGCGTTGTCTCCATGGGCAAGATGCCGGGCGAGGATGGCCGACACCAGACCGATTAGCCCTTCTCACCCTCCAAGAAGTTGACGATGCGCTTCCCCACGAACTCTGGCTCGTCGACGCTCATGATGTGCCCGGCGCGGGGGAGGATCTCGATCTCGCAGTCCGGGATGCCTCGCGCGCGCTTCGCTGCAGCGGCCGCGCTCCCGACGAGCCCGTCCTTGCCGCCGAGGATGACAAGGGTGCGCGACTGGATCATCCGAAGCTTCCGGCTCGAGATGTGGAACGGCTGCCCAGTCCTCGGCTTGCACTTGCCCATGATCCTCATCCAGGGACGGAACTCGCGATTCACCCGCTCGCCCTCGCCCAAGGAGCGGAAGATGATGCGCTCGAACTTGGCGTCCGTCGGCCGCATCACATACCAGGCGAACGGGACGAGGACTCCAAGGTTGGCACGCCAGGGTGAAAGCCCCATCGGCCCGAGCAGGGCGAGGCGGCGCACGCGATCCGGTGCATGGATCGCGTGGCTCATCGCGATCCACCCGCCCATCGATCCGGAGACGACATCCGCCCGGGTGATCTCGAGTTTCTCGTACACGTCGTCGAGCCACGCGCTGTAGTCGCGGCCCTTCTTCGGGTAGCGGTCGGGATCTGCGAGCTTGCTTCGGCCGACGTCACCGATCGTGTCGAGCGCGTAGACGCGGCGCCTCTCGCTCAGCGGGGCGATGATCGAGGACCAGACGAAGGCGCCGACTGCGGCGGGGTGGGTCATCACCAGCGGGGGCGACGCCGGGTCGCCGCTTGCGATGACGTGCGTCTTCCCGTACCGCGTCTCAACGAAGAAGGTCTCGAACGGAACCGGCCACTGACGCAGCGCCTCGTCGTAGATCGCCATCAGCTTGGCGCGGGTCTCCTCGGTGCGGTAGATCGGGAGTTCCTCGCCGGCGCGCGTGCTGTTCGCAGCGCGAGGCTTGGGTTCAGACATCGCGATCACCTTGGCCGTGACTCGACGCGACCTCGCGGTGGTCGTACTCGGGCGGGATCTTGGCGGCCGAGTCCATGAGCGTGGGGCTACCCGTCGCCAGAATCAGGCGCACGATCCATACAGACACGAACGCTGTGCTGGCGATGACCGGGAGCCTCCTGAGCAGTCTCGCTTCCAACCGCGAATCGATGCGAGTGGTCTGTGACGCCTGGACCACAGCCTGGCGTCTCGGACGGAGGCTCGTGAGACAGCTCTCGGGTCTCCTGTTCCGGCTACATCTGCATCGAATAGTCACTGCGGCGGTAATACATGACGCCGAGCATGGCCAAGACGGTGAAGACGCAATAGAGCCCGCAGAGCGCCCCCTTGGTGACGTCGAGCAAGACGAGGCAGATGAACGGGACGACTGGAAGGACCATCGCTGCCGCCATCTCGGCGGAGCTTCTCCACCCATGGCGCCGATAGCGCATCAAGGCCACCATCGCGACGCTCATGGAGACGGCCATCACGAGCAGCGAGTGCACCGGGTACTGGACCAGCGCCTCGTCCCAAGTCACCTGCACGATCGAGAGGAAGATGGCGGCTCCGGCGAACATCCCGATCGCCATCGCCCCAAGCATCTCCAGGAAGTGCCGCCCGAAGGGGGATACGCGTCCCCTGCCACGGACTGCGGACCGAGTAACAGTGCGGCTTTTGTCCATGAGGCCACCTCCTCGCCCACTCTCGCCGGTAGTTGGCCAGCCTTGCATCACCGGATGCGCGGCACATCAGGCAAACCCACAGGCGCATGTGCGGAAAAACACGCACTCCTCCGCATCGGCGTGATTGCCGTGAGACCGTCCACGCGGTGGACGCTGCACCAACCAGTCGTCGCCCGCCGAGAGAACGCGACCACCGTCTGAGCAGGAAACCAATCGAAGCCTTCTGACGGGGCTCGAACCGCCGACCCCTCTGTGAGAGAGGTGGTCATCATCGCGGCGTGTCGATCGAGGAGGTTCCGAGGTGATCCAGCAGGGTCAGGTGTTCAAGCTGAAGGCGAAGTGCGCGGATGGGGAGCCGTTGTGGGCTTACCGGTATCGCGTCGCAGGCCGCGGCTCGGCGAGACTGCAGGTGGGCGGGTTCAGCACCAAGGCTGAGGCGCAGAGGGCGCTTCAGAAGAAGCTGGCCCGGCTCTTGCCCGGCGGCCGTCCGGCGACGATCACGCTCGGCGAGTGGGTTGAGGAGTACCTGGACACGCATCAGGGTGAATGCGTCACGGTCGCGAAGCTCCGCTGGCTGCTCGGGAAGGCGACCGCCGAGCTGGGTGAGGTACGCCTTGCTGAGCTCTCGCCGGAGCAGGTCCGTGCGTGGCGGCTTGCTGTTCCGGAAGGGCATCGCTTCGAAGCGACCCAGGCGCTCCGGCAGGTGCTGAATCGGGCGGTTGCGTGGAAGCTGATCGACGACAACCCGGCCAAACGCGGGGGTGCCAAATCCCGGCCGGCGCTGCCGGGAGCAGCGGCCGTTCGATTCCTGGGCGCAGATCCGGTCGGTCGCCGAGCGGCTCGGGCCGACCTTCGGGCCGATGGTCGTGTTCGCGGCCGCGACCGGGCTGCGACCGTCGGAGCTGTTCGCGCTCGAACAGGGCGACGTGGATCGTGCCGCCGGTGTCGTCCAGATCCGACGAGCGTATGCGAACGGACGCGTTAAGCACACCAAGACGCGGCTGAGCAGACGCGCGGTTCCGCTGCAGGCGATCGCACTCGAGGCGCTCGACAAGCTCCGGCCGCGGGAAAGGCAGCCCGCTGCTCTTCCCGAACGCACGCGGCGGCTACCTCGACTTCCGCAACTTC
>WNGB01012398.1_pt1 | contig 11588 bp, 7 predicted proteins | sample 5400681 | NCBI WGS metagenome assembly WNGB01 (sample SAMN13153367, study PRJNA577476) | soil metagenome | isolation source: 115 cm soil or saprolite under grassland replicate 2 | place: USA:California | collected 2016-06-15 | reverse complement strand
ACTCTGCATGTGCCTGGCAACGAAAACTCTTTCCTGACGAAACTAAGCGCCTCATCGAGTCTGCCTGGCTCATTACAAGGGAACATCGCTGGCCGCTCTTAGGTTTTGGTGAGAAAGAATTCGGTCAGCCGATTGACTGGCAGCGCGATCCCCTCTCAGACAGAATCTGGCCACTCGATTATCACGCCGACATTTTCTTGTGGCACAACGACGACTCCGATATCCGAGTGTTGTGGGAACTCAATCGCCTCGGTCACTTAATCAGGTTGGGCCACGCTTATGCATTAACCAAAGAAGAAGAGTTTGCGGCGGAGTGTTTTGCTCAGGTGGGAAGCTGGAGTCAGCAGAATCCAGTTGGATGTGGCGCGAATTGGTCATGTGCGATGGAGGTTGCATTACGCGGCATGAATTTGCTCGCCGCCTTCTCACTTTTCCGCCGCTCGCCAATTCTGAGCGAAGAGAGATTGGCGATGCTGCTAACAACGTTCGATCAGCATGGCGCTCACATTCGTCGCAACCTCGAGTTTTCACACCTGGGTACCAGCAACCACTATCTGTCGGACGTCGCGGGTTTGCTATGGTTGGGCATCCTGCTGCCGGAGTTGAACGCAGCCAAAGAATGGCGCGAATGGGCGCTGGCCGAAATGCTCCGAGAAATGGACAAACAAATCCTGCCCGACGGCACTGACTATGAAGCCTCAACGGGTTATCACTGCTTCGCCCTTGAGTTATTTCTATACTCGTTCATTCTTTGCCGAGCCAACGAGGTTCCGATCGCGGACAAGTATTGGCGGAAGCTCCATCTAATGCTTGTTTACTTGCGCGGCCTGGTGCGGCCTGATGGCGCGCTGCCGCTCATTGGCGATACGGATGGTGGCCAGGTCTTACCAATCGTCTCGCGCACTGCGGACGATCGCGCATATCTGTTAGCCCTCGGCGCTGCCGCATTCAAGGATTCGCAATTCAAGCTAGCGAGCCTTGATGCACCGCAGGAGTTGTTTTGGCTGCTAGGCGAGGAAGGCTTGCAAACATACCAAGAGCTCGCGAATTCACGGGAGGAAATTTCATCGCAGGCCTTTCCTGATGCGGGTGCTTATGTGCTGCGGCATGAAGACCTGTGTCTTTTGTTCAATGCAAACGGAGCGCGAAACGGCAGGCCTGCCTCGCACCGGCACAACGATGTTCTGAGTGTCGAGGTCTCCGCCTGTGGCCGCGCTTTCATAGTCGATCCAGGCTCTTTCGTTTACACGGCAGATTTGCATGAGCGCCATCTCTTTCGCTCGACTGCTTATCATTCAACCGTGCAGATCGACGATCTCGAGCAGAATACATTACGAATAGACACGCCGTTTGTTATCGGAGCTGAAGCGCGCATGCGCGTCTTGTCATGGGAGAGCACGCCGGAGCGTGATCGAATTGTGGCTGAGCATTCAGGCTATGAGCGTTTGGCTGAGCCATTAAAACATCGACGTGCAGTTATCTTTCATAAGCGGGATCGCTGGTGGTTAATTGAAGACGAAATCAACGGTCGAGGCGCCCATAAGTTTGCCACGCGGTTTCATTTCGATGCCGGACTCGAGGTAAGCCCTTTCGAGAGCAATAGTGTTATGGCGTGTGACAAGACGAGCGGCGCGCGCTTGCTTGTATGTTCGCTTGATCTTAATCAGCTGGCGGAACTGGAAGCGCAGTTTACGTCTCGGCATTATGGTTCCAGGCACGAATCGTTTTCGGCCTGCTGGACGACCAGGCTAAGGGCGCCATTCAAGCTTCGTTGGACGATCGTGCCGGTGTGCGCGGGAGAAAATCCAGCGGAGCGATTGAATGTAGTCCAAAGTCCAAAGTCCAAGGTCCAACGTCCGCTTGCGAGGTAGCAGCTCACAAACGGCCAGATGGAATTTCCTGCGAGCTCGGGTTCAGTAAAGGACTCTAAGGTTGGATGTAGACTGGAGACTTTGGACTGATTCGTATGTGTGGCATCTGCGGAATTTGGGAATACGGTGCGAGCGAAGGGCGGATTGACGTTTCGCTCGTCGAGAGAATGCGCGATGAGATGCGACATCGCGGCCCTGATGATGAAGGTGCGTTGCTTTTCGATCAGGGACGCGGCGGTCTCGGTTTTCGCCGCCTCTCGATCATCGATCTCTCGCCGGCGGGAAATCAGCCAATGCATGGTTGTACGGATCGTGTATGGTTGGTCTTTAACGGCGAGATTTACAATCATGGGATCCTTCATGAAGGTCTTGAGCAACGCGGTCACGTGTATGCTTCACACACGGATTCTGAAACCATCCTTCATCTCTACGAAGAGCGCGGTCTGGATTTCGTCAACGAGCTTGAAGGCGACTTCGCAATAGCGCTCTGGGATGCGAAACGCGAGCAACTGGTCGTTGCCCGCGATCGTGTTGGCGTTAAGCCGCTCTACTTTTATCACCAGGCCGCCCGCTTTATCTTCGCTTCAGAGATCAAAGCACTACTGCAACATCCTGCGGTGACGCCTGAGATCGACGAAGAGTCGCTCTATCACTATCTGACCTTCCTCACCGCGCCGGCGCCGCGCACGCTTTTCCGTGACATTCAAAAATTACCTGCCGGGCACCTGCTGGTTGTAAAGCGGGACGGCAATACAGATCTCAAACAATATTGGGACGCGCTGCCACCGCAAACACTTCCTGAAAACATCAGCGCACGCAGTGAGGCAGAGCACAGTGAGGAAATACTTCGCCTGCTGAGAAACTCAATTCGTAAACGCATGATGTCTGACGTGCCCTTTGGCGTGTTTCTTTCCGGAGGTGTTGATTCGTCAGCGAACGTTGCATTGATGTCGGAGCTGATGTCAGAGCCGGTGCGAACCTACACCGTCGGTTTTGAAGACAGTAAAGAGCTGAATGAGCTTGATTCAGCCCGGATTATAGCCAGACGCTTCGGCACCGATCATCACGAAGTGATCATCAACCAGCAGGACATGCAAGCATTTCTTCCCGACATGATTTTTCATCAGGATGAGCCGCTTGCCGATCCGGTTTGCGTGCCGCTGTACTACGTTTCAAAGCTGGCGCGCGAAACAGGGACCATTGTCGTGCAGGTTGGCGAAGGTGCCGATGAAATATTCGCCGGTTACGATTGGTTCAGAAAATATGTGCGCATCAACGAACGGTTTTGGCGGCAGGCCGAAAAACTTCCAGTTTCACTGCGCCATTCATTGACTGCGGTGGCCAAGCCGCTGATGGAAGCTTCGTTCAGCAAGCGCACCGGGATTGAGTTAGTGCGCCGGTTGGGTGCGGGAGAATCGCTGTTCTGGGGCGGCGCAATAGTGTTTGACGAAGGGTTCAAGCGCAGAGTTTTGTCCAACCAGGAGAGTTCGCGGGTCGATGGTTTGTCGTCGCACGACGCGGTGAGGAAACACCTGGATCATGTTACTCAACTGAGGCCCAATTCGGACTTTGCCGCACGCATGACCTACCTCGAACTTAAGCTGCGGCTGCCGGAGTTGCTCCTGATGCGTGTCGACAAAATGACGATGGCAACATCGGTTGAAGCGCGCGTGCCTTTCCTCGACCATCAGCTGGTTGAATACGCGATGGGGCTGCCTGTTGAGCTCAAGATAAAAGGCACGAGCGGCAAGCATGTTTTGAAGCGCGCGCTTGAAAACGTTTTGCCGCCTGATTTGCTCTATCGTCCCAAGCGTGGTTTTGGTGCGCCAATACGCGAATGGTTTCGTGGCGCCAGTGGCGAAACGCTTGGCGGGCTGATTATGAATTCTTCAATTCGGCGTCGAGAATTGTTTGACTATGCCTTCATTGCGCGGTTAATTGATAAACACCGGCGAAGAACACACGATTGGAGTTTCCATCTCTGGGCACTTCTCAACGTCAGCCTCTGGTACGAACGGTGGATTGATCAGCCTCACTAAGATCAACGAGGGCTTTGATGGCTTGATGAATTTTCTTTTCAACCACTTCAGGTGTGAAGTGCCGGGCAATATGGCTGTAGCCCTGGTCGGAAAGCTGCTGCCATAACACCTCGTCCTGGTAGACGCTAATCACGGCCTCTGCAAACTCGTGGGCGCCATCCGCAATAATTGCCTGGCATCCGTTTGCCAAGTTCATCCCTTCCGCCCCGATGGGAGTTGTCACCACCGGCAGACCATAGGATAGCGCCTGACCAATCTTGCCCTTCATGCCCGAGCCGAAACGTAGCGGCGCAATGAAAACGCGACAGCTTTGAAAAATCGGATCAACGTTAGCGACATAGCCGGTGATCGTGACCTCGTTTGAAGCGTAAGCGGCAAGCTCTGGCAGAGCGTGATCGCCGACAATGAAGAGTGTGACTGAGGGAATAGCTTCGCGCACGAGCGGAAAAATCTCCTGCATGAAATAGTGAATTGCGTCCGTATTCGGGCGGTGCAGGAAATTGCCTATGAAGAGCAAACCCTGTCGTGCAGCGAAATTTTTTCCGCGATCCTGCAACGGGTGAATCGTGGAGATGATTTCGAAGCGAGCCGAGGGCACCTCGCGGGCCAGCGCGGCCCGATCCTCCGCCGTCACGCACCAGACTTGATCGCACAAACGCGCCAGCCGAGTCTCAAGCGTCTTATAGCGTTTTGCGGCCCGCACCACCTTGTGACTTCCGGTCAGTTGGTACTCGCGTACGAGTCGCAAAAAGGCGATGTCAACCGTGTCGAAAATCGTTTTGACACCAGGAGCTGACCTTTTGACTGAACGCAGCAGCGCACCAGCAACGTCCGCGCGGCTCAGGAGAGCCACTTGAAAGCGCCGCTGCTTGAGCAGCCGCTGGTAATCTATCCAGGGCGCTACCTCCACGCCTTCTTTTGTTAATTGCTGCTCGTATTCAGGCCGCTGGAACTGGCCCATAGAGATGAACACGGGCCGGCCCAGTTTCGTCAAAGACTTTAAGATGAGAAACATACGCGCGCTGCCCGCGTCCCAATCCGGAGCCGGAATCCGATCATCGAAGACTATGACGTTCAGGCCAGGTCGATTATCTACAGTTCTTGCCGGCGGGAGCGCGTCCTGCTCTGAATGATCGCGATTCCGCACCTTGCGCCAGTTTGCGAGCAACTGCCCTCGCTTGAACTTTAACCACAATCTGAACGCAGGCGGCACAGTCTCTCGCAGTTTTTCTCCCAGGCCATTGAACGGATGCCAGCCATGCCCTCGGCGATGGTGTTGACTTCTCTTAACCGTCCTGAACTTCATTCTTGTTCACACCAAGAAGCCAGTGGCAGTTCGACCCCGCAATAATTGCATATTACTGTCTTCAACAAATCACAATTAATTCCTTACTCGGTGGTCCAGCGCAGCAACGGGCGCACGACGCCCGGCATGGGACCAATGTAGTCGCCGCGAGCCGAATCAGCCGAGGGACTGTCAACCACCTGAAAGGCTATGGCGTTTCGCTCGTGCGCGTGCAGAACTGTAGCGGGAAAATGTGACATGATTGAGACGTGCGCAATCAAACTTCCTTCCGCCAGCAAGTTTCCGGGAATCCAAACAGTGCTCGTGTAGGTTCCGAGCGGACGTGGTTGATGGCGCCAGTGAGTGCTTGTGTCATGCGTGCTGAAAAGCTCGCTGCCTGCTTCGTTATAAAATTCTATTACCGGCACAAGCGCGTGGCCTTCATCCAGGACATCATAGGCGAGTTCGATACCGAATGGCTTTTGGATATCGACAACTGCGATCGTATCGCCGCCCTCCGTGCGCACACGCACGCTCCTCAACCGTACAACCTCATCGCCCGGGGCATCTTGCAGGTTTTCCCATTCCTGCAGTGCACCTGTTTTCAAACTTGAACTGAGATAGTGTTTGACAACTTCGCGTGGCTCGCCGTCGCAGGCGATCTTGCCGTTTTGAAGGAGCACTACACGCTTGCACAATCTGGTGATGGCAGCCATGTCGTGCGACACAAACAGAATCGTGCGACCTTGCTGACGAATCTCGTGCATTTTGTCGAGGCACTTCTGTTGAAAGGCAGCATCACCCACCGCCAATACCTCGTCCATCATCAGGATCTCCGGCTCGAGATGTGCTGCCACAGAGAAAGCGAGTCGCACGTACATGCCTGAGGAATACCACTTGACTGAAGTTTCAATGAACTTTTCCAACTCCGAGAAGGCGACTATCTCGTCGAAGTTGCGCTCGATCTCGGCGCGTCGCATTCCTAAAATAGCGCCGCTGAGAAAAATGTTTTCACGCCCCGTGAGGTCCGGATGAAAGCCGGTACCGACTTCAAGCAGGCTGCCAATTCGTCCAAATAGTTCAACCTCACCCGTCGTGGGTCTGGTCACGCGCGAAAGAATTTTCAATAGAGTTGATTTTCCCGCGCCATTATGGCCAATGATTCCTACCAGCTCGCCCTGTCCGATCTCCAAATTTATATCGTTCAGCGCCCATAACGTCTGATGGCCGTTGCCGCTTTTGATCCTTCTGAATGGTGCAGTAACGACGCCGCCGAGCATTTCACGAAAAGTCATGTATCCGGGATGCAGTCCGCCTATGCGGTAACGTTTGCTGATATGTTTGATCTTGATTGCGGGCTTCATATGGCAAACTCAAACTACGTCAGCGAAAGTGTCCTCAAAGCGCCGAAAGATATACACAGAGCAGAGCAACACAGCCATAGTGATGACAGCTGAAACGGATATGTGAACCCAATCGAAAGGTCCTCCCGTCAGTGAGGCGCGGAAACCCTCAATGATCCCGGCGACCGGGTTGAGAATGACCAGCCACTTCCATCTTTGGGGAACGATGCTCGTTGGATAAATAACAGGCGAGGCAAACATCCAAAGTTGGATGATGAATGGAAGCGCGTGACGCAGATCACGGTACTTGACGGTGACGGCCGCAGAAAGCAGGCCGACCCCCAAAGCCAGACATGCCATCATCGCGACGAAAAGCGGAATCAGTAAAATGTTCAAGGTCAACGCGACGCCGTAGTAGAAACCAAGCACTATAAGCAGCAGGAAGGCAACGCTCAGATCGACAAGGCCTGCGGCTACTGACGCCGCCGGAATAAACATGCGCGGAAAGTACACTTTGGTGATCAGGTTGGCATTACTTACAAGGCTATGCGTGCTGTTCGTGACCGCATTAGCGAAAAACAGCCACAGCAGCAATCCCGAAAGGGCGAAAAGCGGATAAGGCAGTGACCCGGTGTCGAGGCGTACGAAGCGATTGAATACAAGCGTGAAAATTAAGACAGTCGTAAATGGTTGAATGATTACCCAGGCCACTCCCATCAGCGTCTGCTTATAACGGACCTTGATATCTCGGAGGGTGAGGAAATAAAGCAACTCACGGTAGTGCCATAACTCGCCCAGGTTCAGTTGTACGCCGGCCTCTTCCGACTTGATCAGTGCATGCCTTTCGGAAGTTGAGCTGTCAGCGGATTCATCGATAGCCGGGTTAACCGTGGCTGCGGATATGGCTTGTGAGGGCTTGCGGCTTGTGCCTTTGGTGGTTTCAAAATCCATTCAAGGTTTTTCTTGGCGGGCGCGGTCTGCCAAAGTTAGGCATTTGTTCGTTTGAAGTCGAACTCTAAGATGCTTATGTTGCTGCCTGTCAAGTTGGCCAGTCTAAAGACCCGCAAATAGTGCCGTCAAGGAAGGCCTCAAGATTGATGGTGATCACGCGTGAACGAATTACCAGAACGGGGCGTTGTGCGGACAATCTGTGACTAGCGCGGCTGGGAATTGGATTCCCGGTCTTTTGTTTTCTGGATTAAATACCTGCTATCGTCATTCCCTCGAATAGCCCCGCATGAGCTACGTCAAAACCTTCAAACGTGTTGTCCCTCGACCGTTCTGGCCTTACCTGGGCGCGGTCCGTCGTTGGGTGCATACCGTCCCCCCGCGGCCTCTCTTGAATAAAAAGCGACTGCTCGCCGACACATCACTGACTGAGCCGGAACGCGAGCTCCTCAAAAAGGTAAGCAGCCGAATATATTTCCGGGACGGCATGTACAAAGATGGCATGCATTACTACCGAGTGGGTTTGTCTGCAATCCGTTGCATTGACGAAGCTCTGAAGGGTAGGGACTTGCAAGAGGTGCGGACCATTCTCGATTTGCCGTGTGGCGGTGGCCGCGTATTGAGGTTTTTGGTGCACCGATTTCCAGACGCAGAAATTACAGCTTGCGAGTTGGCTTCGGGAGCGGTGGAGTTTTGTGCACGGACGTTTGGTGCGCGGCCAGCCTTTTCCTCACTTAACCTCGATGAAGTTTCGCTCGGCAAAAAGTTTGATTTGATTTGGTGTGGCTCGCTCGTTACCCATCTAAACGAAAGCGGGATCACCGCACTGCTAACGCTCTTCCGACGTCATCTTTCAAAAAATGGAATCATGATTTTCACGACTCACGGCGACTTCGTGGCGCGCAGATTACCAACCAGGGACTTTGACTACGGGCTGGAAGCGGAACAAATAGGGAGCATCAACCGCGACTATCCAAAAACCGGTTACGGGTTCGAAGATTATCCGGGTGAGAAAAACTACGGCGTCTCGCTGACTTCCCCTGAATGGATTCGCGGGCGCGTTCGCGACCTCGGTGGTTTGCGAGAAGTGTTCTTTAAAGAACGCGGCTGGGACAATCACCAGGATGTTTTTGGTTATGTGCGCGAGTAAAGCAAAAGTTTGCGTTACAAGGTCCCGTATCGGTCGCGAGCTCGGCGCTGGCGCACACGTTCCCGTCCGCGCATGAACGAATTCGGTGTCAACAGTCGCAGGAGAATTCGCGCCGTCTCGCGTGGTGAACGAATGCCTCGCCAGTTTTGCATGAGCAAGCTAAGCGCCTCCCCCTTTTGTCCGACTCTTAGAAAGTCTTCTGCACGGCTAAATTTCGTAGCCCTTTGCAGCTTTTCAATTTCATTGTCACTTAAGCCAAACCTCGACGCTCCCAATCGCTGCGCCTGCATTTGCTCTTCAAGCATGAGCGTTTGATCCCAACTAACATTGGAACTATGCCGGCGCCAGGCTGACAGAATTTGCGGATCGAATGCGAACGGACCAGCGGCACTCAAGCGAAGATATAGGTCATAGTCTTCGAGTTTCGACTCTTCATTCCAGCTCTGCTGCTCGAGAGCGTCGCGGCGATACAAGACAGTGGGACTCATCGGCGCGATAGTCTGCAAAAGCATCTTGCGCACGTCCCCATCAGTATAATGAGCCCACTCGGCGGTGCAATCGACGATAGAATTTTCTTCGTCGACAAAATATGCATGACCGTACGCGAGAACTGCGTCCCGCCGCGATTCGAGAAGGTCAACGCGCGCGCGCAAAAAATCCGGCAGCCACAAGTCGTCTGAGCCTAAGTAAGCGAAATAGTCGCCGCGCGTTCGCTCAAATCCTTCGTTCAAAGTCGCCGAGAGGCCGCAATTTTTCCTGGCAACAAGCTCGCATGGGAACGGACAGTTGTGCAACACTGTTTCGATGATTTTCGGTGAACCATCGGTCGAGCCGTCATCGATGACGAGCAACTCGGCGGGCGTAAACGTTTGCCTGATTATCGAGCGCAGCGTCTGCTTGACAAAGGACGCGTGGTTGTACGACGGCACCACGACGGACACGCGCGTACTCTTGCCGTGTGCGGCGCTTAACTGTTCAGGAGATTCTTCCAGCTCCAACAAGGGGGCTCCTTTCGACGGCAACAACTTGCTGCGCCGAATTCCCGAAAAACCGGCGCGTCGGATTCTGAGTTGCAGGCGGACATTATACAGTTGCAACCATCCGGCGGCAGGCACCGTTCGGCGAGAGCTAAACTAAGAAGAGTAGGCACACACGATGAGCCGCAAGATTGTCCTGCTTGGGCCGTATCCGCCGCCCCACGGTGGGGTGGCGATTTTCACCAGTGCACTCTTTGAATTTACGAAAGGCAGGGGCGCCGAACTGTGGGCGGCGGGAGAGAATTTGCCGCGGAGTCCGAACGTGAGCCCGATAGATTACAGGCGGCTCGGACTTATTCCGCTGCTGCTAAGGGAAGGGTTCAAGGCCAGAATAGTTGACTCGTTCTATTTTCTTATCGAGTATCCGAATCCTTTCATGGTTCCCCTGTGGGCGCTCTTAAAACTCGTGCTGCGTTTCGAGTGGGTCAAAGTCGTGCACGATGGCTCTCTCCCTTCCAGGTACTCGAACTTCGGCCTCCTGACGAAAATGCTTTTCAAGCTGTCCGTTAGCTTGGTCGACGAGTTCGCGGTGGTCAACGAGGGCATCAACGAATTTTTGCGAGATGAGATTGGTGTGCGGCAAAACGTCAGTACAGTTAACGCCCTGCTCCCGATACCTTACAGCGAACTCCGCGCCGGATTGTCGAGCGAGATCGAGTCCGTCCTCGCACAATACGACAGGCATGTGGTCTCGACTGGTGTGTTCATTCCTAGTTACGGTTTCGCACACGTGGCCGAGGCGGTCGAGAGGATTCGGCGCGAGAGCGGGGAAAACGTCGGGCTCATCCTGATTGATGGTGCATTCGCGCGCGACGACGACTATCGTGCCGAGGTGTTGCAGGAGCGTGACTGGATTACCGTGCTGGAAAAGATTCCGCACGCGCAGGTGCTACAGATTTTCAGGCGGAGTGATGTTTTCGTCCGGGGGTTCAAGCACGAGGGCTATGGGCTGTCGCGCATCGAGGCGATCTGGTGCGGGATCCCGGTCATCGCGGCGATGGGCGAAGAGAGCCGCGGAATGCTCCTGTACGGCTTCGGTGATTTGGATGCGTTGGTCGCACACCTTCGGGGAACCCTTTTTGGTTCTTCCGCAAACGAGGTGGAACAATGGGCAGGAGTGTTTCAGCGCGAGGCGCAAGAGAATCTCGAACGTTGGATGAGAATAATGAAACTTGTCTAGACCGTCAGCGCCGGTGATGGCGTTTAGTCCACCGTTTGCACGTCCTGATTGCGTTCGAGATCTCGTCTTACCGTCGCGCAATTTCGCCGCGCACGCATGTGCCCTATGATTTCCGAAACAAACAAAAATTGATCAGTGTTGAATACAGCGTTCCGCAATAGGCTTTGTTTGATTTGGCAGTCGATTGCGTAAACACTAACAGCGGCCAGCACAAAGAGGAAATAGTGGATGACAAGAACGTAGCGATACTCGGTGTGCAGGGCTGACTGTGTGCAGAAGTAGTAACAAGGAACAATTAGCAGGATTGCCAGGCTTTGAAACTGGCGCTTGAAGATGAGCAAGCCCGCTCCGATTAAAACCAGCGGCAAGAAAATTGCCGTGATGAAAAGCTTTTGGGTGATCCGCAAGGGCCAGTGAAATATGAGCTGCCAGCTTGCGGATTCGGTTGCGGTGAGTCGCAGCGGCGTGCGCTCCAGCCGCAACATTGACGCGGCCCTTCGCACCATGACACCTAAGAACCAGAAGGGGTGCGCGCGTATGACAGCAAGCCCGCGCGCCAGTCGCGCCCGCTCCCGCGCGGGGCCCTCGGGAGTGAAAAGAGAGTCGGCATAATCCGGTTGGTCGAACCTTTCCGCTTCTTCGCGAATAAGTTCCATGTCAGTCTGAGGCAAGCCAAGCGTCCCGTCGGTATTGTAATCGGCAATGCCTTCGATGAGTGTCTGCCCGGCACCCAGC
>WNGB01015184.1_pt1 | contig 11590 bp, 11 predicted proteins | sample 5400681 | NCBI WGS metagenome assembly WNGB01 (sample SAMN13153367, study PRJNA577476) | soil metagenome | isolation source: 115 cm soil or saprolite under grassland replicate 2 | place: USA:California | collected 2016-06-15 | reverse complement strand
TCGGATCGGCCGAAACGACAAGCTCGTCCATCGGCGCTTGGACCTGCACCGCATCCGGCGAGGCGGCTAATTCCGGGACCGTCACTCTGGCCAGCTCCACGAGGTCGACCGGCTCGCAGTTCAGCTCGAACAGTCCCTGATTGAGTCGGGCGGTGTCGAGCAGATCGCGCACCAGGCGATCGAGGCGATCGACGCTACGCACGAGCTCTTCGGCATCCCTGAGATAGCGGTCCTGGCCTTCGCGCCGCGCGCGCCGCCCCATGAGGTCGAGTCGGCCGCGCAGCGGCGTCAAGAAATTGCGGAAGTCGTGCGCGAGGACAGTGATCAACTCCTCAGCCGCCGTCCGCCTGGCCTGGGCCGCGGCTTCCGACGCGGCACTCGCTGTGAGCTCCGCGCGGTGCGCCACTATTCCCACCCAGCGACTCACCGTGCCCAGAAATCTCAGGTCCCCATCGCTGAAGAACTCGGGCGATGTCGAGACTGCCGAGAGCACCCCCCGCCGCTCGCGATCGACCTCCAGGGGCACGCTGATCTCTGAGCGAATCCCCAGTCCAACCCGAATGCCGCGCAGCTCGCGTGTGTCACGGTCGACGCGACCCGCGCGACGCGGGGCGCCTGTCTGGAATACCTCGACGATGCGCCCGCCGTTGGCAATCGGCAAGAGATGCAGACCGAGGGCGTGCTGCTTTCGGCCGAGCGGCGTCGGGGCGGTCCCGCGCGCGACCAGTGTCGCGGTCGACGGCTCATACAAGAACGCATCGACCTTCTCGGCACCGACCGCCTCGGCGACCGCCAGCGCCGCGGCGTCAAGTGCGGAATCCAGGTCGCGCGGGACGATTTCCAGGAGTCGTTGGAGCGTGGTCAGTAGACGGTTTTCTTCGGGCGCGAGCCCGCGTTGACTGATCCAGGCAGCAAGCTCGGACCGTGAACTAAGGCGCAGTCGGCTCAGGATCTGCTGCACATGATTGGCCGCCGTTCCCGGCGAAATGACCATAGCAGTCGCGATCTGCTGGTTGGTGTAGCCACGCGCGACGAGCGCCGCGATCTCCCGCTGCCGCACGGTGAGTGCTTCGCGGCCAGGCCTGGTGTCATCCTGGCTCATATGTCCTTCCGGTCGGACACGATACCGCACCGCGGTGGAGCTGGGCGGCAGCGGCTTTTCGCACGCCCGTGAGCCTCGTGCTCGCAAAAAACGTGTAGAGCTGTACATTTCCGCCGCGGCCACGGCGCGAAACGACCGCTCAGGCACACCGCATGCCTTACGGGGCGTGTTATGCACAGGAGTAGTCAAACGTTGCAGGAGCGCAAAGACGTTGTGATGCGCTCAATGGAAGCTGTTCCCACGCAAATCTACTGGGGACTCGCCATGGGCTCGGTGCTCGTGTCGGCCTTGTTCTACTTGATTGGCAGGCGCAATACTGCGTTGTTCATCGGCCAGTGGCCGCCGACGTTTCTGGCTCTGGCGCTGCTCTACAAGCTGCTTCGTCCCAGCCGCGAGCCAGGTGCCGCTGGGTTACGCGATGCGCTCCAAGAGGTGGGCACGAGCGCCGGCTAGTAGCAGTTTGGGCGCCGGCACGGACTCGGCCATTCTAAGCGGGTGACGCGCAGCGGACCGGACGTTGAAGTCATCTGGACGTGCGCAGGCTGCGCGGGCCCGCTGTTTCCCAAACTCGGAATCGCGACGAACTTCGGAACGGTGCGGGACGCACTATCGCCGACGGCAAGGGCATCTATCTCCTGTGGGCCTGGTACATCGGCGCAGTTAGCGGATCCGGCTATTTGATAGCTGGTCGGGCGATGACACTCGTGACATTTCTGGGGCCGGTCGATCGTGCTCCTGGTTCATCCCCGCGAATCCGATGAACCGGACTCTGTATCCAGACTTCGAAGTCCGAGCCGGCCATCGAAACCTTCCACCCGGCGCCGTACACGGAAGGTCTGCTGGAGGGTAGTGAACTGCCCGTGTGGGTCGAGACCCCAGCCACTCGCTCCCAGCAGGCCTTGTAACAGGAGCAGTTCTCGTTGCTGGATGTACCTCGAGCGGCCCGGCTCGAGGTACATCGCGCGATCAGGATACGCTGACGCTCACATGCGGGACGGAAGGTGGGCGGGCTATGGGCGCCTTTGACGGCAAAGTGATCGTGGTAACGGGCGGTGCGCTCGGGATCGGGCGCGCGTGTGCGCTGGCGTTTGCACGCGCAGGTGGGCGGGTGACCGTCGCCGATATCAATGGCGTGGCGGGCCAGGAGACGGTCGCCGCGATCGAAGCGCTGGGTGGTCAGGGGCATCTGGTGCTGGGCGATGTGGCGCGCGCGAGCGAGTGCGAGCGAGTTGTGCGCGAGACTGTCGAGCACTTCGGCGGACTTGATGTGCTGTTCAACAACGTCGGCATCCAACCGCTCGAGTCGTATCAGAATGTCGAAGGCACCACTGAGGAAATGTGGGATCGCATCCTCGATGTGAATCTGAAGAGCTATTTCCTGATGACCAAGTACGCCATACCGGAGATTCGGCGTCGCGGTGGCGGCGCGGTGATCAACACGGCGAGCGTGCAGGGGCTGCAATCGCAGCGCCTCGTACCGGCTTACGCGGCCAGTAAAGGCGGTGTCCTATCGTTCACCCGGCAAGTGGCACTGGACTACGCATCAGAGAATATCCGGGTTCTGGCGGTGTGCCCCGGTGCAATCGACACGGAGATGGTGCGCACTGCCGCCGCGCTGGAGCCGGATGGAGTAGAGTCCGCACTGGAACGGATTGGTAAATCGCATCCGATCGGCCGGATCGGAACAGGTCAGGACATTGCCAATGTGGTGCTGTTCCTGGCCAGCGACGCGGCATCGTTCATGACCGGCGAGTACGTGTGCGTCGACGGCGGCTACATGGCACTCGGCGCGTGGGCAGGTGGCGCCGGAGGAGACCACTGATGGTGGACCTGTTCGGGCGGAGTTGGTCGCGCGCAGAGCTGCTCGAGCGCGTCGGCGATGTCAGCCAGCTCGGCGGAGCGCGGATGGTGAGGTTTGCGGAGGGACCGGAGGACGGGGTGCTTACTGCCGAACTCCGGACGGGCTCCGGGTTGACTTTCGCGGTGCTGCCGGGCCGCGGCATGGATATCGGATTTGCGGAGTATCGAGGCATGCCGTTGTGTTGGCGCTCATCCACTGGTGAAGTCGCGGCAGCGCACTATGAACCTGCCGGCGATGGCTGGCTGCGCGGATTCAGTGGCGGCCTCATGGCGACCTGCGGCCTCACAACGGCCGGCTGGCCGTCGACCGATGAGGGTCAGGAGTTGCCGTTGCATGGGCGTGCCTCGTACTTGCCGGCGCGCAACGTGTACGTCGATGGCGAGTGGCAGGGTGACAACTATGTCATGTGGGCACAGGGTCGGACGCGCGAGACCGTCGTCTTCGGCGAGGACGTTCGTCTGACGCGGCGAGTCTGGGCGCGGTTAGGGGAGAACCGCCTGTTCGTCGACGACATCGTCGAAAACCTGAGCCACACGACCGTTCCGCTCATGCTGGCGTATCACGTCAATGTCGGATTTCCGCTCCTGGATGATGGGAGTGAGCTCATCTCGTCCGCACAGGAGATCGAACCAATCACCGACGATCGCGAGGCGGCACTCACCGATAGTGCGCACTACGGACCACCGCGCGAGAACTGGCAAGCAATCGTGCTGATCCATCGACTGCTGCCGAGCCAGGACGGCTGGGCGACGAGCGCGCTGGTCAATCGCCGACTTGGGCTTGGCCTGTACATCAAGCAGCGACCCGAGCAGTTACCGTGGCTATGGCAGTGGAAACAGCTCGATCGAGGTGCCTACGTTGCCGGAGTCGAGCCAGCAAATTGCTTTGGCCGCGGTCGCGCTGACGACCGGAAGCGTGGCACCTTGCAGTTCCTCGAACCGGGTGAGCAACGCGCAATTTCACTGGAGATCGGCGTGCTCGACTCGCCGGCCGCAATCGGCGCCCTGAGTGCCTAGCAGGCTGGCTCGTCATGACCACCGCTACAACGTCGTCGGCTTGCACGCTGAACCACGAGATGCTCGACCGCTTTCGCGAACGCGCTCCTGAACTTTGGCGCGATCTACTATTTGCTCGCCGCGAAGTACGACTGTGTCGAAAGTGCGAACACGATACTGACCCACGAGATCGTCGGTAAGACGACGCTCGGGATCGGCCTCGACGAACAGCCGCCCTGGGGCTAGTCGCTCGATGGCCGGCTAGTGGCCGTCGGAGAGTGCGATGGCTCGCTCGGCCTCGGCAAGCTCACGCGCTGCGCGACGATATTCGCGCAGCGCGTCGGGCGATGGATCTTCGAAGGCTCTGCGATCGGCCTCGTCTCGTAGCTGGCGCAAATCCAAGACGATGCTATTCAGTTGCCGCGCGTCACCACCTGTGGCAGCGAGAATTCGCCGTGCGCTGGCATCGAGTGCACTCGTATCTTCGCGGCGCTCCGAACGGTCACCTTTGATACGGCGCGGCACACGGCGCTGCTGACGGCGGGGCATCAGTTGTCTTCCTTAGTAGCGCGAGCGCGAGCCGTAACCGCCCGAGCGCGGCGCTGAACCGCGACGTTGTTCGAAGCACGTCGAGCAATACACAGGCTTATCGCCGCTGGGCTGGAATGGCACCTGTGCGGGCTGGCCACAACTCGAGCAGGTCACGCTGAACATCTCGCGCGTTCCGCGGCTGCCGCCATACCCGCCACTGCTATACGAGTCGCCGCCGTCACGCTGCGCCTTACGGGCGGCGCGGCAGTCGGCACAGCGGCTCGGCTCGCTGAAACCACGGCTGGCATAAAAGTCCTGCTCGCCGCTCGTAAACGTGAACGCCTGGCCGCAGTCGCGGCAGGTCAAGGTCATATCAGCCGACATTCGTGACGGCTCCCTTCGAGGAAAATGGCTCGGCGGCTGGCCAGGCCGAGCGGGAAAAGTAGGAGGGCTCCGTCAAAACGTCTGAAAAGGGTGACGCAGGACGCGCAGCAATACAGGCCAGCGGGTCGACTATACAACAACCAACGCTGTGGCCGTGGCTATCATCGTCGAATGAGTCGGGTGCTGCCACGCCCCACACGTTGGTCGAAGAAGACTGATGAGCTGGTGCGTTATGTCGCCCACGGCTGCCGTCCCGCGCTGCAATCGGAGCTCGGCCACTGGCTCGAGGACTCGTCCCGTTTCAGGACCTTCGTTACCGCGCATCAGGACAAGGTGCGCAAGAAGCTGAGTACCACGAACGAGGAGAGTCGCCTCGATGTACGAGCAGAGCTGCTGGTTGCGTACTCGATGCTGGGCGATCGTCGGTTCGAGATCACGTTCGAAGCGTATGGCGCGCGTCAGCTCGGACCCGACCTCACTATCACCTACCGTGCCAATCAACGCTTCAATCTGGAAGTGACACGCCTGCGAGCGATCGCCGATACAGACGCGAGTAGTGCGCAGCCTGGGTCCAGCGTTGCGCGATTGGCCAATGTCGTCGCCGGCAAGCTGCGTCAACTGCCGGGCGACGTGGCCAATGCACTGGCAATCGTCACCCGAGGGCTGGCCGTTGACGAGGAGACCCTCGTCGGCGCGACCCGCCTGCTCAAGCAGCACAACGATCGAAATGACGACGCGTTCTTTGCCCGCCGCGGCCTGAAGACCGCGCGCGACTTCTACGCTCAGTACCTTCGGCTGGCCGGTGTCTTCGTGCTGGACGAGACGACGACACCGCCAGGAGCGATCTTCTCAGCCAACCGCGAGGCCCGTCATCCGCTCCCCCGCGAAGCGGTCGTCGCGCTCATCGCCTGCCTCACACGGGAAACTCATGACTCCTGACCCTGGACTCGGCAGCTTGTTGCGACTGGACGGCAAGGTCGCGGTCGTCACGGGCGCGGCGCAGCGGATCGGCAAGGAGATCGCGGGGACATTCGCCGCGCAGGGCGCGAACGTGATCGTCGCCGACATCGAGGACGAGCTCGGCCGTCAGGCGGTCGAAGAAATCCGGGTGGCCGGCGGCGAAGCCACGTACACGCACGCCGACGTCGGGCTGTCGGACGACGTGCGGCACATGATCGACACGGCCGTGGAGCGCTATGGCCGGCTGGACATACTGGTCAACAATGCGCACTGGGAGCGCCGTGGCAGCGTGGTCGAGGTCGACGAGGCAGACTGGGACCGCAGCTTCGCGGTGCTGCTGAAGGCACTCTATCTCGGCTGCAAGTTCGCGATCCCCGAGCTGCGCAAGGTTGGCGGCGGCGCCATCATCAACATCTCATCGGTGCACGCGTACCACGTGTCAGACGGCTACGTGACATATCAGACCGCCAAGGCCGGGGTCGTCCATCTCACTCGCCAGGTTGCCTGGGACTTTGGACCAGAAGGCATCCGCTGCAACTGCATTTGCCCGGGCGATATCCCGCGGCCAAGCGAGATCGAGGAGCGCTCCGCCGACCCGACCTTCATCGAGGAGCGCACCTTGCTCAAGGCGATCAAGCGGCCCGGCCATCCGCGCGACATTGCGTTCGCCGCCTTATTCCTCGTCTCGGACCTCGCCGCGTGGGTCACTGGTCAAGCGCTGACCGTCGACGGTGGCGAGCATCTGACGTTCCCCACCGTCGGCGCGCAGCGTATGCGAAGGTTCCTCGAAGCGCACCCAGGGCAGCGGGCTACGCCTTGACGGGGCTGCCTCCAGGTATTCGGCGGGCACGAGCAGCATGCCGTCGACGTGCTCAGGTTATGCTCGAGCGCCAGCGATAAACTACGCCGCACCAGGGCGACGCCCGCTTCGTACTGACCCATGCGTGCGCGAAGGTTGCCCTGCAGCCCGAGGATGCGCGCCTGCAGATCGATGCGCCCCGCCAGCCGCGCGTCACGCTCGGCGTCGGCCAGGAGCGGCAGGGCCGTGCCGTTGAGCGCAAATGCGCCGCGGCAGCGCGCACCATCATACCGAGCTGTGATGGGCATTCTCTTGGCGCGGCGGCTCGTCCGTGCTAGGATGTCAATCAAGTGATTGATGGAACTGGTCGAGTCCGAGCGGCGGTCCGAGCGACGCCAGGCGTTGGTCGCCGCCGCCTACCAGCGCATCGCCCGTGACGGCTTCGAAGGCCTGCGCACGCGCGACGTGGCGGCCGATGTCGGGCTCAACATCGCCACCCTGCACTATTACTTTCCCACCAAAGAGGCGTTGATCCGCGGCGTCATCGGGTACGCGATGCAACGCTTCGCCGCGACGATGCCCGGCGAAGGCGCAGCGGTCGATCAGCTACGCAGGCACCTGCGCGGACTGGCCAAACTGCTCAACGACGACCCGCAGCTGTGGGCGGTCATGGGTGAGCTGGTCCTGCGCGCGCCGCGCGACGAGGACCTGGCGCGCATCTTCCGCCAGAGCGACGAGTTCTGGCACCGCAGCCTGCGCGAACTCATTGGCCGCTGCATGGCCGAGGGCGCGATCGACGCCACGGCCAACGCCGACGATATGGCCGCGCTCACGATTGTCGCCCTGCGCGGCCTCAGTTTGCCGACCGTCGGCGCGTCGCAGGCGCAACGCGCCGACCAGGTCTTCCGCCAGATCGAGCGCATGCTCGGTTTCCCAATCCTTGACTTCGAGAGGTAGTCCAATGTCAATTGCGAATGCGACAACAGCCGCGCGTGCTGGTGGTCCGATGCTCGGCGCCACACGCATCTTCAATCAGGTCGCGCTGCGTTTTGCGGGGACGCGCGTCATGCCGCTGTACGGCGTGCTCGAGCACCGTGGGCGACGCTCGGGCAAGACCTTTCACACGCCCGTCGTGGTCCGGCCGACGGCCGACGGCTTCATCGTGCCGATGCCATGGGGCGAGCAGACCGATTGGTGCCGCAACGTGCGCGCGGCAGGCGAGTGCGTGGTGCGCTGGAAGGGCCGCGACTATGCGATGGTGCAGCCAGAGGTCATCGACTCAGGGGCCGTGGCCGCCGCGTTCGGCAGCTTCCAGACCGCGATGATGCGGCGGCTGGGCATCAATAAGTGCATGCGGATGCACCACCGTCAGGCGCCGCAGGGGGTCTGATCGATGATCGCCTGCGGGGCCTCGTCGATGTAGCGCGGGCCGCACAGGACCACTTCCTGGCCCGCATTCTGGAGCGTCGCCATGCCGTATGACATGAGGCGGATGGCGACTGGCCCAGGCTCGAGCGTCTGTGGGTCGTTGCTGACCAGGACTTCGCCCTCGGCCGTATCGGGCGCCGTAGCGATCAAAAACTAGCTGCGCTCGGCCACCTGAGATCAGGCGCGAGTCACCTTCGACGCGGTCGCATGGTTCAGGCACACCGGGACCGCACCATTTATGCAGGGCGGCTACGCAGGCGTGGCCGATGGGTACAGCGCGCGCTCTGGGCGGCCGATCAGGCGGGCCACTTCGGCGACCAGGTCGTCGAGCTCGAATGGCTTGCTGAGACACGCCTGAGCACCGAGGCGCGCGGCCTCCTCGAAAGCGTTGTACGTGGCGGTAATGACCACGATGGGCACCCGTGCGTAGTGCGGGGTGAGCCGCACCAGCTCCAGGAAACCTGTCGCGTTGAGGACGGGCATCATCAGGTCCAGCACGATCAGGTCGGGTCTGGTGCGCTGCATCGACCGCAGCGCCTCTGAGCCATTCGCGGCAGTCTCGGCCTGGAAGCCTGCCTCGACCAGGCAATCGGCGACGAGCTGACGAATCATCGGCTCGTCGTCGACTACGAGCACGTGCTTAATTCGCCCGCCCTCTACCGGTTCGTTTAGCCCCCATGCATCTCATCCTTACACGCCATTTGGCGGTTCGTCTAGTGGCTGTCAAGCCACGCGCGGGTGTGGGCTAGACTACACTTCGGACGGGCGTTTCCAGGCCTCTGGAGCTCGGTGGCGGAGCAGGATCCTCCGCTACGCAGAGATCTGTCGTAGCGTTGCCCAGGTAGCTCAACGGTGAGAGCAGCGCTCTCATAAAGCGACGGTTGCGGGTTCGACTCCCGCCCTGGGCACCCGGCATTCGAACGCAAGCGCCTGGCGCACCTTGGCCCGCTGCCGCGTGGGACCGGCGCGCAGGCTTACCCAGTACAGCCTTCGAGTTCAAGATGATTTCATTGGCTCGGGCGCTCCTGGAACATGTATTCTAACGCTGGCCGGAATACGACTTTCGATTTTTGAAAAAGATCACGGTCGTGGGTTCGAATCCCACCGGGGGCACTAGGCAAGACGGCGTTTGGCTTCGGCATAGACGTCTTTGGGCAGCGGGCCTTTGCGGGCGGCGGCGACGTTGGCTTCGAGATGCGCCGTGCTGCTCGTGCCGACGATCGTGGTGTGCACGTCGGGGTGGCTCAAGGTCAGGCGCAAGATGAACTCTGTTTTGGAGGCGCCGTCCAGCAGGTCGTCCAACTCGGCGCCGTCCCAATCGCCTTTGGCAGCGCCGCCGCGAATCACGGTGCCGGCGCCCGCGGCGGCGGCGTCAGAGACGAGCTGTTCGTGCTCGGGCTGAACGGCAGAGTACGGAATCTGGAAGACGTCGAAGACGCCCAGCGCGATCTGCTCGGGCAGGTTCGGCAGCGTGCCAGACATGCCGACGAAGCGCACTTTGCCCTGGCGCTGTAGATCGAGCAGCGCGTCGAGCGCGCCTTGCTGGTGCAGCGTGTCGGCCGATGGGCTGGCATGAAACTGGACAACATCCAGATACTCGGTTTGCAGCCGCCGCAAGCTCTGCTCAACGCCCGCGACGACGTTCTCGCGCGTGAACACGTGTGGCTGTCGCTCACCCGGCGCAGATGTCGCACCGAGGGCACAGCCGCACTTCGACGCCACGAAGAACTCCGACCGTCGATGGCCAATGAAGCGACCGATCCGTTCTTCACTCAGGCCGTAGTCAATCGATGTGTCGATGTAGTTGATGCCACTGTCGAGCACGGCATTCAGGATGGCTTTGGCCTGATCGTCGTCGACTGGCCGGCCGCGCGGCGCGCCGCGCAGCTCCATCGCGCCATAGCCCAGCTGTGTCACCCGCAGGCCAGTACGTCCCAGCGTGCGCGTTGGCAAATCACTCATCGAGCGCATCGTAGCGCTAGCCAGGCGGTGCGTAGCGTTGTTCGATCGCGGCGCGCTCGGCACGGCTCTCGCGCGCGGGGCGGTTGGCCTGTTCGATGCTGGCCAGGCGCTCGGCCAGCTTGGCGTCCTTGAGCTCGGTGCGCACCCAGCGCGACACGTCGCCCAGGCGCAGGTGGTGCAGCCACGTGTCGTCGTCGACGCCGTCGGCAAGCTGGAGGAATAACGACAGGTTGTGCGCGCGCAAATGCAGCCGATCGTCGGCGCCGGTGAAGTAGAAGCTCCGCTCGGGCGGTAGCTCGCCTTCGGCGTATTTGCGTCGATGCCGCCGCCGGTCGCCCCGCGCTGGCTCGACGTCGATGGTCTGGGCGCGCCGCTGACCAACTCGCCAGAACTGCGCTTCACCCTTGTCGAGGTTGCGGCCAGCCGCCGCTGGGGTGGCGCAGCCAACGATCTGGCAGAACTCGCGCAAGACGCGGCCCGGCGCGTCGCCAACGGTCACGACGGTATTCGCTACGGACAGCGCCGAGCGCGCCACTGCGCCGGCACGCAAGCCAACCATGATCAGCCCGCCAAACGCGCGCGGCAGCGTCTCGTCGACGGCTGCCCATTCGGCGGGCAGCACATGGTGCACTTCGTCGATCACGAGCCAATGTGGTCGGGCTGTACTGGCGTACAGCGCCTCCAGCCGTGGCAACAGCTGGGCAAAGTACGCGGGCCGTTCGATAGCCGGCATGGCGAGCAGGCACACCACGGCGTTCTGATCCGGTCGCTCCAGCACGTCGAGCACTTCTTCGATTGCCGGCACGCGGTCCTGAGTGCCGAGATTTACCGTGGACGGCATGGCTTCGTAGTCGCCCTCGGGGTCGATCAAGCAGTACTGGTAGTGCGCTTCCGACAGTCGCTCGAGAAGGCCGAACGTGAGACTGGATTTGCCTGCCTTGCTCGAGCCGAGCACCAACACGCGCGTGCCATACGGCGCCAGCGTGACATTCTTGTGCGGAGCGCGTTGGCTGGCTCCAACACGCATGTGATGACGGTCGAGGCGCGGTTCCAGAGACGCAAGATCGTCAAGCAGCAGTCGCTCGATCAGCTCTTCGACGCCCGCACCGCGCGCGCCGCGGGTCGTCCAATCGACAGCGCGCTTGACCGAGGGAAGGGCATTCGACACCGCGATCGCACACTCGCAGCCGCGCAGAAAGGCGTGGTCGTTCTCGGCATCGCCGACGCCGACGACGTTGTGAAATGACTGGCCGAGCTCGACGAGGGCCGCCGCCAGGCCGGTGCACTTGTTGACGCCCGTGGGTAGGACCATGACGGCGCCCTTGTTGAAGACGATCTCCAGCTCCAGACCCAGCCGCCGGATCGCATCGAGCACGGTGGTCTCGTGCGGGTGGCGGGTCGAGACGATCGTGTGTCCAACGCCGAGCGGGTCAACGCCGGCTCGGCGCACCGAGGCGACAAAAGCGGCCGGTGGCTGAGGCGCGAGCGCAACCTCACGCCCGCTCCCGGGCATGAAGAGGAGTCCGCCATTTTCGGCGACGACACAGTCGAACAGGTCCAGGCGGGCG
>WNGB01012396.1_pt1 | contig 11591 bp, 9 predicted proteins | sample 5400681 | NCBI WGS metagenome assembly WNGB01 (sample SAMN13153367, study PRJNA577476) | soil metagenome | isolation source: 115 cm soil or saprolite under grassland replicate 2 | place: USA:California | collected 2016-06-15 | reverse complement strand
CTTCCGACATCAGCCTCCTGCCCCGTGCCGTGCTGGAGGCCAAGGAGAGTCTGCGCCAGGCGGGAGTGAGCGGGCCGTACGCGCTGGTGCTCGGGTCCAAGCTGTACGATGAGGTGTTCGGCACGGTTCTCGAGGGGCACCCGCTGCCACGGCGGATCGAACCGCTCCTGGTCGAGCGCATCGTTCGTGCGACGAGCTTCGACGGCGGCGTGGTGCTGTCGCTGCGCGGCGGCGATTACGAGCTGACCGTCGGCGGCGATCTGTCGGTCGGCTACGCCCACCACGAAAAGCACGAGGTGGAGCTCTATCTGGCCGAGTCGTTCACCTTCCGCGTGCTCGAGCCCGCGGCTGCCGTTCGCCTCGTGCGCGGCTGAGCCGTCGGCCATCGGCCTCACCGAGGCACTTCGTCCAGGAGGACGGCCGGAGCGCATCGCCACCCAAATCCGCTCGTTGTCAGGGAGGCGTGCGACAACTCGCCGGACGCCTGTCATCTTAGTAGCGGACTCGGGTGGGATCGAACATGGAAGCGCGGAGGTCTTGGTTGCGCGTCTATTCAGGCTTTCTCTTCATTGCGCTAGCTTCGAGCTCCCTTGCGTGCGGGCCGGGCTATCGTGAAGGAGAAGCTCGTTGCGGCCGGCGACGGAGGTTTCACCCTGGTGGCGCTCGGAATCATGGTCAAGCGCGAGCCGCTGCCACGCGGGCGCGCAGGACACCGATTTCGTGTTCATGGACGCGGAAGCATGGCTTCGACAATGAGCCTGCAACCTTTTGTGATCGCGCAGGAGGAATGCGACCACCTAGGATCACTGCGTCAGATCCTCGCTACCACATCGTTTCATCGGAGTAGCCATAAGCCCCACTAAACTACTGACCGGACAGGCGGAACCGGCTAGCGGCGAAGCTCCGCAGGAAGGCCAAAGGACCTGGCCGACACGCGGCAATTGCCGATCGTGATCTGTCATAGCCAAGATCTGACGCAGTAATGCTAGGGATGTGTGTTACGATTTGAAGGTCGCGTGATCAGATGGTGCGCCCTCCTCGCGTCGATGGCCGTGGTGGCCGCGGTCGGATGCGACGCCGGGACGACATCGGTCGGTGCGTGGACGCCCGAAACGAGCACCCATCTTTATCTCGAGGCGGAGAGCGGTGAGCTCTCCGGCGGATTCACGATAGGAAGCGACCCGATGGCTTCCGGCGGACACGACATCGTGCCGCCCAGCGAAGCTGCGGTCGACCAACCCGGATCCGCGCGCGCGCGATACCCAATCGCGATCGGCACGTCCGCCACCTACCTCATTTGGGGACGCATCCATTCGCCGGACGCCGTCCACAATCGCTTCTGGATCCAAGTGGACGGCGGCACTTGGTACGTCTGGCGTATCAGCACGGGCGACGTGTGGCACTGGAATCCTTTCCACGATGATAAGAACTACGGCACTCCTCTGACTTTCAACCTGAGCGCCGGCACTCACGAACTTTTGATTGCCAACTTGATCGATGGAGTGCAGCTCGACCGTCTGTATGTCACCGCCGATGGTGACACACCGCCGGGCGACTACACGGTATGCGATCCACCGCACTCGATTCAGCTGGACGGCGGCTGCAGTCTGAGCTGCGGCAGCCAAGGTGGAAACGCCTGCGACCTGGTGACGTGCAACTCGCTGCCGACGCTCCCCGCCTACGACTGCGACATCTGCTGCATCGCCAACCTGGTCGATCCCTAACATTACTGTGTCAGATCTTGGCCATGACAGATCACGATCAGCAATCGCCGCATGTCGGCCAGGTAAGTTACGGCGAGGCCGTCGGAAGTTGGCATCAGACGGCAGCGGCCGTCAGGCGGCGCCTCTGCAGCTTCGCCGGCAGCCAGTTCCGCCTGTCCGGTCAGTACTTTAGTTGGCTTATGGCTACTCCGATGAACGATCTGGTAGCTAGGATCTGACGCAGTAATGCTGAGGTCGCGCGCGATCGGAAATCGTCTGGCAACAAGCTGTGATCGCGAGATCGCCTGCGATCCACTCAATCAAAGGTTGTGACCACTCGAAACATTCCGTTGTCCAACGATTTTTTCAAGCGTGACGCTCGAGGACGACGGTTCGAGAGGAACGCGGTGATCGGTGGTGCTGGAATGATCGTCCTGGGAGCCTGCGCCGGCAACGTGGGATCGTCAGGCGGTCCGACGAGCCGCGCGTTCGATGGGTCGCTCGACGACGGCGATCGCGTTGTGGATCCCATGGATGGGTTCAGCGGCTTTCGCGCCGAATCCGCCGCAGACACGGAAGCACCGATGGGGCCAGACGACGCCTTGGCCTTCGATGCTTCCGACGCTGAGTCCGGCGTCGGTGCTCTCTGCATCACGGCGGGCACCGAGCTCTGCGACGATTTCGAGAGCGGAACCATCGAACCGCGCGTCTGGAGAATCAACAAGCCCAGCGCCTCTGCGGGCGTGACGGTCGATAGCGAACATGCGCACGGCGGCAAATATGCGGCGCATGTCAAGGTGGTGCCGGGCCAACAGAGCACCGCGCAAATCACCGAAGCCCTGACGTTCCCTGCAAAGTCCAACGCTTTCTACACTCGCATCTTCGCCTACTTCAGCCCCGACTTGCCGTCCGACGACAATGGCGGCTTTCACATGGGATTCATCATCGCCGGAGGAAATAACGATCTCGGCCACGTGGAACTCGCTCTCGGTTCGTCGGGACAGAAGAATTTTCTCGGTTATTCGATCTACCGCGGGCCTCCCTTCGTCGAATTTGGGCCCCGATCGCCGCTGCAAGTCGCGTCGAACCGATGGCTCTGCCTCGAGCTCTTCGAGAGTGGCGAAGGGGGAACGGCTGCCATTCGACAAGTATGGGTCGACGGGGCGGAGCTAACCGAGCAGCGAAGCACGTACGCGGGGCAGAAACCTCCGGTGTTCGACCTCGTATCGATCGGTCTTTGGCAATATCACCCGACGCCCATTCTTTCCGACATGTGGATTGACGACGTTCGAGTGAGCAGTCGGCGAATCGGCTGCAGCAGTTGAGGATGGCAGACGGAGACTCGAAAGATGTGGCTCGATCGCACGCTACTCGCATCGGTCACGCTGGCCTGTTTATCGGCTTGCACGGGAACGATCTCCGGTCCTCAGGGAGTCGGCGACCCTCCCAATGGCACGGGAGCCGGAGGCAGCGCAGCCGGCGTTTCGGGACGATTTTCGTGTCCGACCAACACCATCGACCCCGGTCCCACCACGATGCAGCTTCTCACGCGCGATCAGTACCTCGCGACGGCGCGCGATCTCTTGGGGAGCAACCCTCAGGTGGACGCGCTCTTCGCGAATGCCAGTGACCCATCGACATTTGGCCTCGTTCAAGGCAACGTCGCCCAGGTCGATCTCGAGAACTACGGCAAGGCGGCGGAGATCTTGGCGCTGGCGGCCGTGACCAACGGCGACCAACTCGCCGCGCTCGCACCGTGCGCCGCTGGCGCCGATCGTCGCGGATGTGCGCGCGCTTTCATCCAAAGCTTTGGGTCGCGCGCTTATCGCGCGCCGCTCACGGACAATGCCGACATCGATCGTCACCTCGTTCTTTACGACGTCGGCGCCAGCACCAGCTACGCCCACGGCATCGAGATGATCCTTCGCGGAGTGCTGCAAGCACCCCGTTTTCTCTATCGCGTCGAAACGGGCACTGGCGAGGCAGTTGGGTCGGGCGCCGTCAAGCTCTCGGGCTTCGAAGTGGCGGCACGGCTTTCGTACGCGCTTTGGAACACGATGCCCGACGCCAGGCTCACGGCGGCAGCAGCTCACGGCGAACTGGGGACCTCGGCCGGAGTCTCCGCCCAGCTGGCGTGGATGATCGCCGACCCTCGAGGCCGCAAGGTCGTTCGACGCTTTCTCGAGGGCTGGATTCACCTCTCCGACATCGATACCGTCGTCAAAGACGACGAGATGTTCCCGGATTGGAGCGGTTCCACGTTGCGCACGTCGATGCACAACCAGGCCGAGACTTTCTTCGACTACATTCTCGATAACCAATCGGGCCGTCTGTCGTCGCTCTTCACGTCGCCGACGGTCTTCGTGGACCAGGCCCTTTCGAGTTACTACGGCACGAGCGCCACCGTCGGCTTTCAATCCATCCAGCGAACCGATGGAACCGCGTCGGGAATGCTGACACTGCCTGCGCTCATGACGACGCTTGCCAAACCCACCGAGAGCTCGCCCATCTACCGCGGCAAGTTCGTTCGCGAGCAGATGTTCTGTCAGGAACTTCCGGCGCCGCCTGCCAACGTTCCGAAACCGCCCGACACGCAGCCCGGCGTTTCCACCCGCGAAAAATTCAAGCAGCACGAAGCGGATCCGGCCTGTGCGGGATGCCATACGCTCATCGATCCCCTCGGGTTTGGATTCGAAAACTTCGATGCCGTCGGGCGCTACCGCACGACCGACAACGGCGCCGTCGTCGACGCGAGCGGCGAAGTGTCGGCCACGTTCGACGCCAACGGGAAGTTCGCCGGGGTTGCCGACCTCGGCAAGAAGCTCGCCACCAGCGCCGAGGTGGAAGAATGCGTCGCCCGCCAGTGGTTCCGCTTTTTCTCCAGTCGGTTCGAGCAAGACGTCGACGGTTGCTCGATGAAGACGATCGTCGATCAATTGCGAGCCGCGGACCGCAATCTCAATCAATTGCCCACCGCGATCGTCCAGACGGACGCGTTCCGTTACCGCCGGCCGATCGATTAGGAATGAGGAGATGTAACGTGAATCAGAAGGCAGCTAGCGACCACCGCACGGTTGTAAGCCGGCGGCGCCTCTTGCGCGGGCTCGGCGCGCTGACCGTGACGCTCACCAGTCCGGTGTGGCGTCCGGCGACGGCGTTCGGTCTCGACGCGAGTGCGCCCACGGCCAAGCGTTTCATCGCGCTCTTCTCCGCCAATGGCACGATACCCTCCGCATTTTTCCCCGCCGGGACGGCTGACGACGCGCCTCTCATTCTCAGTCCCATTTTGGCGCCCCTCCAATCGCACGCGGCCAAGCTCGTCGTGTTGAAGGGCGTCCATATGTCGTCGGCGAACGTCCCTCAGCCGGGCGGGCCGCACATGAAAGGGCCGGGCGCCATGCTGACCGCTGGCAAGCTCCTGGCGGGGAGCTTTCCGGGCGCCGGTGGTCCGGCCGGCTACGCCGATCGAATTTCGGTCGACCAGCTGATCGCGAATCGATTGGGAAGCGGAACGCCTTTCCGGTCTCTCGAATTCGGCGTGCGCACGGTTGGCGGAGGACCACTCCAGGTGATCTCCTACCGCGACGGCAACCAGCCCAATACGGCGATCGACGATCCCTGGCAGATGTACAGCCGGATTTTCGCCAACAGCAATCTATCGAGCGCGCAATTGGCCCAGCTCGTCGCCGAGCGACAGAGCGTGCTCGATTTTCTGAAAGACGATATCGCGCGTCTGCGAAGCCGCATCGGCTCGACTGACAGAGCTCGACTCGACGCGCATCTCGGCGGCATCGCCGGCATCGAGCAAGCGCTGTCGAAATCAGCGGTGTCCTGCACGCCCGCGACGCTGCCGGCGAAAATCGACCCGCACGGCATGGCCAATTTCCCGACCATCAGCAAGCTCCAGATGGACATGATGCTCCTCGCGCACACCTGTGGGCTGACGAGAGTCTCCACATTCATGTGGGCCAATGCCGATAGCTGGCAATATTTTCCTTGGATCGGGATCAACGAAGAACACCACGCCCTGTCTCACAGCGGCGACAGCGACGCGGTGAGCAACGACAAGCTCGTCAAGATCAACACCTGGCACGCGACACAGGTCGCTTACCTTCTCGACAAGCTCGCCGCGGTCCAGGAAGTCGGCGGCGGCACGATGCTCGACTCCACCGTCGTGCTATGGGGAAATGAACTCGGCGTAGGCAACAGCCACACGTACCAGAACATCCCCTGGGTATTGGCCGGCGGCGGGGGGTATTTCAAGACCGCTCGCTATTTGCAGTATCGGGACCAGCCCCACAACAACCTTCTGGTGTCGCTATGCCACGCGATGGGGCTGACCGACGTGACGACGTTCGGCATTCCGGAGCTCTGCACCGGACCGCTCTCGGGGCTCGCAGGCTAGCTACTACCGCAGATTTCCACTACCAGATCGATCATCGGAGCGGCCATAGGCCCACTTAAACTGACCGAACAGGCGAATTTCTCGGTGTTGCGGAGCGAGGCTGGCCAGGGCGTCGCGGCTCGCTTCGCATATCGGGGTGATTCCGACGGCCTCGCCGTAGTTTGCGTTGGGTCGGCGCCAAATCTGCAGATCGTGATCTGCCGATGCCAAGACTGCGCAGTAATGCTAGCGCATTTGGGAGGACGCCATTCCCTTTCTGCGTCGACGCGCCCCGAGCAGGAGTCCCGCCAAGACGAGCGCGGCAATCGATTCCCTGTTCGTCGTCCCAGGAACACGACAGCCGCAGCCGTGCGACGATGCGGTCGCCATCCCCGCCGCTCCGCCCGCGGCATCCATTGCCGGCGCATCGTTTCCAGCGCCGCCGCAAGTCGGCGGTCCCGCTGGCGCACCGCCATCGCATGCCTGCAGCGCCCGACAATCGGTGCTCCAGTCGCAGATGCCCGCGAGCCGTCCGCCGCAACAGGGCGACTGACCCAACGCTTCGTTCGTGCTCATCAGCGTCGTCCCAACCGACGCGAAAGTCACATCGGTCGTGAAACTGAGGCGCGTGGGCTGCCCCTCTTCTAGTAGGCAACGATAGATGCCCGTCGCCGTCCAGGTGAGGCAGCTCACGTTGCCTGTCACGACCGGCGTGGGCGCGCCCGGAGCTCCCGCGCCGAACGAGAACCGGCCATCCGACGAGCTCCGGTAAATGCCCCTCCATCTCCGATCCGGATCGACCATTCGCAACGGATCGATCGGATCGCCATACCCGGCGAGGGCGCTCGAACCGTCTGGAGATAGCGCGAAACCGAGCAGCTTGGCGCCGGCAGCCTCGGGATCGAGGCCGCCTGGGTGCAGGATTTCGGTCCAACTCTCGCCGCGGTCGCTCGAGTAGAGCAGCGCGTCGTCGGCCGCCTCGCCCGCGCCCGTGCTTTTCCACGCATCCGTGCGCACGAAGATCTTGTTGCCATCGGTCGGATGAATGGCCGCGATGTAGGGTGGGGCATTGGCGTTGGTATTCGGAATGGGATGCACGGTCCAGGTGGTCCCGCGATCATTCGACGTCAAGAAGACCGCGGGAGCCGTCGCATCCGCAAGGTTGTTCGAACCGGTAACGTAAACGTACGATGGATTCTTGGGATCGACATCCAAGGTATAAGCGATCACGGCAGGAAGCGGAGACCCGACCGGCAGCCAGGTGACGCCGCCGTCGACCGACTCTTCCAGCCTCGGTTGGCTCGCCGCCGGGCCGTACTCGGTGACCAGCGCGAGGATATCGTCGGCATTGCCGGCGATCATCGTGAAATCGTCGACGGACGCGTGCGCTGGCTCGAGCACCTTGGTCCAGCTGCAGCCTCGGTCGCTCGAGCGTGTGAGCCTCGTTTGAGCGCCGACCAAAAACGATTCGTCCGCAGTGAGGCCGAAGACCGGATCGGTGCTGAAGCCCTGCTCGAAGGTAAAGGCAGCGTCGCACACATGGTACCAGTGTCGACCTCGATCCTCGGTGAGGAGCAGACCATAGGTGGCGACGATCGTGAGACGATTCGGGTCGCGCGGGCTTTCGACGAGCCGTGCCGCGCGGGGAAACCGTCCGTTGCTCGACGCCATCGACGCGTCGAACAGCATCGCGGCACTCACGCCCGCCGCGATCGCATGTCTCACTCCGTATTTCGCCACGAACCCACGCTAACATTACTGCGTCCGATCTTGGCGATGACAGATCACGATCAGCAATTGCCGGGCGTCGCCCACGCAAGTTACGGCGAGGCCGTCGGAAGCCGCACATCAGACGGGAATCACCGCTGGGCCTCGCGACGATTCCGTTGGTCCGGCAGAATCACAGTGGCATCAGTTGCGTCGTCGCAGCGGTGCGGCGGGCTGCGCTGCGCGCCTCTCCTCGCTTGACAGCTCCTGGCGAGAGTGGCCATCTGTGCTCGGTCCCGCCGCACGCGACGATAGTTGCGAGCCCGTGAAAGGTGACGTCAATGGATGAGCGCCCCTCGATTGTGCTCTTGTCTGCCGCGATCGCATTCACGCAATTGAGTGCATGCTCCGATACGAACCATCTCGGCGGCGGCGTGCGAGGAATCTTCCGATCCGGCACGGCCGACTACCTCGAGGAGGGGCGAAGCGAGAAGCTCTACGCGATCGAGCGTGAAGACGGCAGCTTGGTCGAGTTACAATTTTCGGACCGGCCAGGCATTGCACCGGGAACCGAGATCGTGGTCTACGGCCCCTGGCAAGACCGTGGGCTGCGCGTGGATCGCATCGAGATCGCCGCATCCGGGGATGGCATCGGAGAGCAGCGACAGGCGCTCCTTCACCCGACACCGTTGAGCCCGCCGCTCAAGGGGGCGTTCGTCTCGCTCCGGCCGACGTACACCAAAAGCATGTTGGATGCCCGGATCGCGAGGCCCGACTTCATCAAGCCGGTCATGGAGGTGAGCTCGTACGGTATTTGGACGATGGAGTGGGACGTCATCGGGCCCATCACGATCCCGCGCGATTGCGGTGGCACCTTCTTTTCGAATATCGGCAAGAACGCCGACGCTGCCATGAAGGCGGCAGGCATCGACACCTCCCAATACAACCAGTTTCAGTTCCTTCTGCCGACCGACTTTCCCTGTGGCTGGAGCGGATTCGGGCTCGACGGGCACACGCCCATTCGCACCGACGGCAAACGGGGCATGTACAACCCGTGGAGCTACGTCAAAAACGACGGCGAGAACGTGATCGTGCAGGAGATCGGGCACAACTGGGGGCTCGCGCACGTTCATTTCTGTCCGAACGCGGCGACGCCCTCGCCGAGCTGTACGGGCTACGTGGAATACGGCAGCCCCTACACGCCGATGGCGAGTGGAAGCAATGTCTATTTGAACGCCTGGGAACGCATTCAGATGAATTTCCTCGCTGGATGCAACGTAGTCACGGCGGCGACGAGCGGCATGTACGAGATCGGTTCGCTCACCACGCCGTGCGACGGGCCGCAGGTCCTGCGCATCGCCGCCGACAAGGCTGGAGAGGTGCAGCGTTATTTCTACATCGAGTACAGACGACCTTTCGGGATCGAAAAAACGAATGGCGTTCTCGTGCACTACACCGCCGATATCAAGAACGGCGGATGGACGAATTGCGACTACGGCGGTCCCGATTGTCCCGAGGATTGGATCATCAATCCGAAGGGCGGCACCGCGCGCGAAGCGTTGCTGACCGCGCCTTACGAATGGTCGACGCCGCAGAACGTGAGGGTCCGAATTGCCGCCACCGACGCGACGGCCAAATTCGAGCTCACGTTTCCAACGCCTGGCGGCGCCGCGCCTACGTGCCTCGACGACCGACCTTGGGACAACAAGGGGCCGGTCTGCGCTTCGGGCGGCGACTCAGGTGGTATGGGGGGCGCCGGTGGGGCCGGGGGATCAGGAGGAACAGGAGTCAGCGGCGGCGCAGCCGGTACGCGAGACGACGGCGGCGCCGGTGGCACCGGAGGATCGGGCGGTTCCTTCGAGCCCGATGCGGGACGTGGGTCAACGGGTGGCGGCATCGGAACGGGCGGCGGCGGACTCGCAGGCACAGCTGGCGCACAGCCGGGGCGCACGGGAATCCAACCCATCGCCAACGACGACTCGGGCTGCAGCTGCCGGATGCTCGGTGGTGCGCCGCCAGCACGCTTCTCGTCGTTCGCTTGGATCGCCGGATTTCTAGCGCTCGCGTGCCGCCGCCGAAACGGTGCGCTGGCCTAAGGGAATTTTGGACTGGGTGTGATTTACTATGCGATGCGTTGGATCGCTCGCCATTCCGGCTCGAGCCCGAGCTCTTCGACCCAACGCTCGACATAGGCGGTATCCAGCCGCCCGCCTGCCAGCGCCAATAGCTCGCGAACGTCCTCCAGCTGGCGCGCCGAACCTCCGCCGAGCTTCGCCCATTCGAGTTTCGCGATAATCGTGTCTTCGAGGGTCGCGACGAACACCCGTAAGCCGAGTAGGTCCAACTCGAGGCGTCGCGCAAATTCGGTGCGGGAAAATTCGCGCCCCTTCCGAACGACGAGATCAACTTTCCATCCGCTGTCCAGATCGATGACGTTGAACATGGTCTTGCGTCGGAGGGCATCGAGCGCAGCCTCTTCGGAGACATAGAACCGCTCCACTGGAAGAGAGGCGACCAAAGCTCGCAGACCAGTAGCGTCCACGTCGACCACGAGATCGAAATCCTGCGTTGCCCGGCTTCTCCCGTGCGCGAGCGCGGCAACGGATCCGACGACCATGTAGGGAATTCCAAGCTGGTTCAGGCGGTCGACGATTGCGCGCAGGGTGCTGACGAGATCGTCGGTCACGGCTCTAGCAATGGGTGATGAGGTCGAGCGCGTCGGTAGAGTTCATCGCCCCAGAGCAATCTCGCCAGCACCTCTTCGACCTGCTCCGGAGAGTAGTCCGGATGTCGGGCTCGGATGCCTGCACGCATGAACTCGCGAGCGAGCCGCGCAGCACGAATCCCCTCTTCCAGACGCTGCGACGGCGTCAATCGTCGGGCACGTTCGCGCAAGACCTGCTCGGCGTCTGGAGAGGTGTCGCGCGACATCACGAGATGATACCACGAAGCCACCGCTCGCCACCTTGGACGCGCTACGGGGTATCGGGCGGCCGCATCATCACGTACGTGCCGCGCAATCCGTGCGCGGGCCGGTGTTCTTTTGCGCTGACCGGCGAGAGCGACAGCGCGAAAGGTGACCATGCCCCGTCGACGATGTGGGTCCGGAAGTTGCTTGGCCCTTATCCGCAAAAACAGCAGTTTGCTGGAGGCACGTATGTTGAAAGTGGGAATTTCCGCCATCCCCAGGGGGTTGAGGGTCAAAGATGTGATGACCTCGAAGGTCGTCTTTCTGCGCACGGCACACACGCTCGATGAGGGATGGGAGACCCTCCACGCGAACTGCATCAGCGGCGCGCCCGTCTTGGACGGGCACGGGCGCCTGGTCGGAATCATCAGCAAAGCGGATCTCGCTGACCCCCGGCAACGCAGTCGAGAGCAGGCGCCGACCGTGCGAGACGCGATGACCCACGTCATCTACGCGGTCCGCGCCACCGATTCGATCCTGAACGCCGTTCGCCTGATGGTGAACGAAGACATCCATCGCGCGGTCGTCATCGGCGACGATGGTGCGGTCGCCGGCATCGTGACCCCGATGGACGTTCTGCGTGCTCTCGCATGTGGACAGGATGTTGCCGATCCGAACGAAATCGATCCCGCCTTACAATTCGTCGACGTCCGCGAGCTGCCTTGAGCGGCAAGGAAAGCGAATTGCATTACTGCGTCAGATCTTGGCGATGACAGATCACGATCAGCAATGGCCGCGCGTCGCCCACGGAAATGACGGCGAGGCCGTCGGAAGCCGCGCGTCAGACCGGAATCGCCGCTAGGCCTCGCCTCTGTTTGAGTTACTCGGC
>WNGB01012395.1_pt1 | contig 11591 bp, 10 predicted proteins | sample 5400681 | NCBI WGS metagenome assembly WNGB01 (sample SAMN13153367, study PRJNA577476) | soil metagenome | isolation source: 115 cm soil or saprolite under grassland replicate 2 | place: USA:California | collected 2016-06-15 | reverse complement strand
CCACATCGAGAAAGAGGTTCGCCTCGTCCATGTAAGAGAAGAGACGGGTCTTCGAACCCAGCTCCTCGACCGGTTCGATCTCGGTTTCACTGGCTGTCCGCTGTTTCAGGAGCCATTGGTCCACGTCACTCGCGCGGAAGCGCCATCGTCCACCGACCCGGAGGGCGGGAAGATCACCGACGAGCCTGTAGACGCTCCGGGCGGACAAAGAAAGGTAGTTAGAGACTTCCGCGACGGTCATCATCGGCTCCCGGGCCGACTCCGACTCATCCTTCTTTGCCCGGCCATCCTTCTTCATTGCGAGCGGACACCCCGTCTTCCGTCTCTGGGCGCGGAAGGTCTTTCAGACCGTTTGAAGTAATCTAACGTAAAATAGCGATATTTCTTGATAACTCGCGTAATATGCGGTAAAAGTATGTCAATGTCAAGTCAGATCAGGTCAAACGAGCCCTAGAAGATGGAAGATCGCCTGCTCACGGTCAAGCAGCTCGCCGAATATCTCAGCGTCAACGACCGGACTGTGCTGAAGCTGGTCTCCGACGGGTCGCTTCCCGGTGTCAAGGTCGGGAATCAGTGGCGCTTCCGGAAGGCGATGATCGACACCTGGCTGGATGACCAGATGCTGGGGGTCGTGCCTCGGTATCTGGATGCGCCCGGGCTAAACGACTCGCCCCGGCGGATGCTCGAGCTCGCGACCTGCTTTCAGCCCGATCACATCATTCCCGAACTCGCCGCCGGCACGAAGAACACGGTGATCGAAGAGCTGGCGGCCCTGGCGGACAGGCTGGGACTCGTGCGGGACAAGACCTGGTTCGTCGGCGCTCTCATCCAGCGCGAGAACGTGATGCCCAGCGCGATGGGCAACGGGATCGCGTTCCTCCATACGCTGCGCCGCAACCCGGAGCAAGTCACGCGTCCCTTCATGGTTCTCGGCCGGTCGCGCGAAGGCGTGGACTTCGACGCGCTGGACGGCAGACCGACGCATCTTTTCTTCGTACTCGGCTTGAAGTTCGAGGAGCTCTACCTGCCCTGGCTGCACAAGCTGTCGCAGATGTTCGCGCGCGAGGAGGCCGTTCGAGCCATCCTCGACGCGCCCGACGCGGATTCGATCTTCCAGGCCGTCGCCGAGGCAGAACGCAAGTTGGAGCGAGACGAAGGCCAGGGCCGCACATCGGTGATGAATGGATAAGACCGTTCGTGCCCTGGAGGACCTCTCCGCGACCGATTCGCAGCTGGGAGGAAACGCGCCGCTGACAGCCGAGTTCATCAGGGCCCTCGAAAAGCGTCGGGCCGCGCTGCGCGACGCCATTCCGGAGGCTTTTCTCGTCGCGTACGATGCCCTCGGGCGGATGGGCCGCCGTCCCGCCGTCGTCCAGGTCCGCAAGGCGCACTGCGGCGGCTGCTATCTGCGCCTCCCGCCGCAGCTGGCCTCCGCGATCCGCCACCGCCAATCGCTGCGCTCCTGCCCCCACTGCCGCCGCCTGCTGTATTCGCCTCCTCCGCAAGAAAGCCAAAGCGCAAGCGCGACGAAGCCCGGGCTCGAGCGCTCTCTGCTGGAGAGCCCGTCTGCCAAGCGGCTGCGCCGGATTCCCGTGAGGCGGGCTGCTCGGGAGCGGCGGCCCTCTGCCGCGAGACAAGAGCGGCGCCGGGTCTAAGCAGTCGCTGTCTCCCATGGACCTGAGAGTGCGGGATGTCGCTCGCCTGCTGAACGTTTCCGAACAAACCGTCTACCGGTGGGCTCGCAAGGGCACGCTGCCGGCGCATCGAGTCCACGACCAGTACCTCTTCAACCGGGTCGCGCTGCAGGAATGGGCGGCTCTGAACAAACACCGGGTGTCGCCGGAGCTGTTTGTGCCCAACGGGTCGGCCGAGCCGCTTCCCGGGCTCCTGGCCGCGCTCGAACGCGGGGGCGTCGCCCACGGCGCGCCCGGGGAGCGCCGCGAGGACGTCCTGGCGGCAGTGGCACAGCTGCCCGGAATTCCCGCGGGCGTGAACCGGCAACTGCTCTACCAGCTCCTTCTCGCGCGGGAGACTCTCGCCTCGACCAGTGTCGGCGACGGGATCGCGATCCCGCATCCGCGCGATCCGGTCGTGGTCCACGTCGAGCAACCTCTGGTCTTCCTCTGTTTCCTCCGGCAACCCGTCGATTTCGGCGCGATGGACGGCCAGCACGTCGGGGTTCTGTTCCTGCTGCTGACACCCTCGGTGCGCGATCACCTGCGGCTGCTCTCCAGACTTGCCGCCGCGCTTCATGACGAGGCGCTGAAGAAACTGCTGAATGCCGCGGCTCCGCGCGCGGAGATCCTGGATCGCATCGCCAGCCTCGAGAAGGAATCCGGGCGGTAGTGCTGCCTGTCATTCTCGGCTCGGTCGCCCTCCTTGGCGCGACCGCTGTCGCCGCCGTCCTCGCCGGCCGCTCGGATCGCGCCGCTCTTCGCCTCGCGACCGCCGGGAGCGTCATCGCCTGCTCGGCCGGCACGATCGCCGCCACCGTAGCCCTCCTCCGCGGCGACCACGGCTCGATCACGGCACCGTGGACGCTGCCGATCGGAGAGCTCCACGTCGCGCTTGACGCGCTCTCCTCGTTCTTTCTGGTGTGCGTCTTCGTCGTGTCGGGACTCTCCGCGCTCTACGGCGGCGGCTATCTTGCGGCCGACATCGGCAAGCGGCGGCTCGCTCCGGCGCTCTTCTTCTTCAACGTTCTCATCGCCTCGATGGCGGCGCTCGTCATCGCGCGCGATGGAATCCTGTTTCTCATCGCGTGGGAGGTCATGTCGCTCGCCTCGTACTTCCTCGTCACCCACGAGAACGAGCGCGAGGAGGTCCGCCGCGCGGGGATGACTTATCTCGTCGCTTCGCAGCTGGGAGTTGTCTTCCTCTTCGTCCTGTTCGTCCTGATCGCCCGAAGCGGGTCCACCTACGACTTCGACTCCTTCGCCGCGGCGGCGGCGCCCGCGGCCGGACTCGCGAGCACGTGCTTCTGGCTTGCTCTGGCGGGATTCGGCACGAAGGCAGGGTTCTGGCCCGTGCATATCTGGCTCCCCGACGCGCATCCCGCCGCGCCGAGTCACGTGTCGGCTCTGATGTCGGGAGTGATGATCAAGATGGGAATCTACGGGCTGCTCCGTGCTTTCACGTTTCTCGGGCCGCCGCCGCCATGGTGGGGTGGGGTCCTCATCGCCATCGGTGTCGTTTCCGGACTGGCCGGCGTTCTACACGCGCTGGCGCAGCACGACTTGAAGCGTCTTCTCGCCTACCACAGCGTCGAGAACATCGGCATCATCGCTCTCGGAATCGGCGTGGGACTCCTCGGTCAGAGCCATCACAATCCCGCGATCGCCTTTCTGGGATATGCGGGAGCCCTGCTCCACGTCTTCAACCACGGGCTCTTCAAGGGCATCCTCTTCGAAGCGGCCGGCAGCGTGCTGCACGGAACTGGAACGCGGGCAATCGATTCCCTGGGAGGTCTCTCCCGCCGCATGCCGGCGACGGCCGCCGCGTTCTTGCTCGGCTCGGTCGCGATCTGCGGCCTGCCGCCCTTAAACGGCTTCGTCAGCGAGTGGCTGATCTACGTCGGCGCCTTCCGGGCGAGCGCGATCCTGCCGCATCCCTGGGCCGTCCCCGCGCTGGTGGTCCTCCCGGTGCTCGCGCTCATCGGAGGCCTCGCCGCCGCCTGCTTCGTGAAGGCGTTCGGTGTGATCTTCTTGGGCGAGCCTCGAACCGACGCGGCCTCCACGGCGCGGGAGGCGGGGCGCCTCATGCGGATGCCGATGGCCGTGGGGTCCCTGCTCTGCGTCGCCATCGGCATCTGGCCGGCGGCGGCTATTGGACTCGTGGCGCCCGCCGCAACGTCGCTGGCGCGCCTCTCCTCCACGCCCACAGCGGCCGTCGGACCTCTGGCCGCGATCACGCGCGTTGCAGTCGTCCTGCTGGCGCTGATCGGGTTTCTGGCGCTCCTTCGTCGGGCGCTCCTGCGCGGCCGCCACGTCGTCCACGGTGCGACGTGGGGCTGCGGCTACCCCGCCCCAACCCCCCGCATGCAGTACACCGCGGCTTCTTTCGCGGCGCCCGTGCTCGCGCCTTTTGCCGCCCTGATCCCGAAGCGAGTCCGCCAGGATGGGCCGGCCGGTTACTTCCCGGAAAAGGCGCGTTACGAAGAGCACCTTGGAGACATGGCCGGGGAACGCTTCCTCGTCCCCGTGACGCGGCGAGTGGTCAAGGCTCTGTTACGGCTCAAGGTCATCCAGCAGGGGCGGCTCCAGCTCTATCTCGTGTACATCGCGGTGACGCTCGTCGCACTGCTCGTCTGGCAGCTCGCGGCGCCGGGCCGCTGACAGTGGTGTTGAACCTCGCCGTTCACCTCGCGCTCCTGATCGGCGTGCCGCCTCTTCTGCCCGGCGTGATCAACAAGACCAAGGCGTGGGTTGCCGGCAGAGACGGGCCGCCCCTCCTTCAGACGTACCACGACGTCTGGAAGCTGTTTCAGAAAGGCGCCGTGTACAGTCAGACGGCGACCTGGATCTTCCGCGCCGGCCCGATCGTCTCTCTTGCCGCCGTGCTCTGCGCCGGCCTCGTCCTGCCGCTCGCGTCCAACGCCTCGCCGCTCGGCTTCGCCGGAGACGTCATCGCTTTCGCCTACCTCCTCGGGCTCGGACGCTTCTTCACGATGGCCGCGGCCCTGGATACGGGCTCGAGCTTCGAGGGGATGGGGGCCAGCCGAGAGGCCGCGTTCTCCGCCTTCGCCGAACCCGCTCTCTTTCTTTCCCTGGCCATCGTCTGCGTTCCAGCCGGGAGCGCGTCGTTCGGGGAGGCGTTCGGCACCCTCCCCTGGGCGACATGGGGAGTCTCGCACCCGACGTTCCTCGCCGCGGCGCTTTCTCTCTTCGCGGTGCTGCTGGCCGAGAACTCGCGGATCCCCGTGGACGACCCGAACACCCACCTCGAGCTGACGATGGTCCACGAGGTCATGGTCCTCGATCACGGCGGGCCAGACTTCGCGTTCGTCCTCTACGGAAGCGCTGTCAAGCTCTTCGCGATCGGCGCGCTGCTCGTCCATGTCCTTCTGCCGATCCCGGCGGATGGCGGTTGGCGCGGCGTTCTCCTTCTCCTCGGCGGCGAGATCGCGCTCGCGGCCGCCGTGGGTGTGGTCGAGTCGGTGATGGCGCGGCAGCGCCTTGCCCGCGTGCCGCAGTTTCTCGTCGGGGCGGCCGTTCTGGCGGCCATAGGCCTCGCGGCCCTGTTCTACCGGGGCGCGCCATGACCGGATACGCCGACTTCCTCCTTCTCCTCGTCGCGGCCTTGAGCCTCACGATCGTCGCGACGAGCCGGCTGGCGAGCTGTGTACGGGCATCGGCCCTGCAAGGCGTGGTGCTCGCGTTCCTGCCGCTCGCGCTCTGGGGACGGGCGCTCGACCGGCACATGGTCCCCATCCTGCTCATGAGTTTCGGCGCACTCGCCGTCAAGGCCGTCATCATCCCGATTCTCCTCTCCCGCGCGATCCGCGAGGCTAACGTGCGCCGCGAAGTCGAGCCCTTCATCAGCCTGCATTTCTCCGTTCTCCTCGCGGCGGCGCTCGTGGGATTCTCCTTCTGGCTCGCGACCGCTCTCGTCCTGCCCCGGCCCGCGCCGACCTCGCTGCTCGTCCCGGTAGCGTTCGCGACGCTCCTCGTCGGCTTTCTGGTTCTCGTCAGCCGCAGACAGGCCGTCACGCAGGTCGTGGGCTACCTGATGTTGGAAAACGGCGTCTTCATTTTCGGCCAGACCCTGGTCGAGGAGATCCCGTTCGCGGTGGAGCTCGGCATCCTCCTGGATCTTCTCGTCGGCGTCTTCGTGATGGGCATCGCGATCTACCACATCAGCCGGGAGTTCGACCACATCGACACCGAGCTGTTGTCCGCCCTGAAAGACTGAGAGAGACGATGGCGCTGGCGTTTCTCGTTCTCGCTCCCGCGGTCCTCGGGCTCGTGGCGCTCTCGATTGAGAAAGTGCGCATCGGACTGGCCATCCTCCTGGGGACGGCCGCCGCGCATTTGTTGACGGTCGCCTCGCTCTGGAGCGGCGGCGCGGCACCGGCCCCGGACGCGCTCCTGCGAATCGACGTGACGGGTCTGCTTTTCCTGTCGGTCACGAGCCTTCTCTTTCTCGCGGCTTCGCTCTACACCGTTCCTTATCTTCTCGAGGGCACGCACGATGCGCAGGCGGCGCCGCGCCGCTTCGTTCCCTGCCTCCTCTGGTTTCTCTCGGCGATGACTCTGGTGACGGCGACCCAGAACCTCGCGCTGATGTGGGCGGCGGTCGAGTGAACAACGCTCGCCAGCGCGCCGCTCGTGTATTTCTACAAGCGCCGGGGAGCGCTCGAGGCGACCTGGAAGTACCTGCTCCTCTGCTCGGTGGGAATCGCCCTGGCGCTTCTGGGGACCTTCTTCCTCGGCATCGCCGCGTCCGGCAAACCGGGGGCCGGCGCGGGCTTGACGCTCTCCGCGATGATGCAGGCCGCTCCCTTCATGGCGCGTCCATGGCTCAAGGCCGCCTTCGTGCTGGCGCTCGTAGGCTACGGGACCAAGATGGGACTCGCGCCGCTCCACACCTGGCTACCGGACACTCATAGCCAGGCGCCGTCTCCCGTGTCGGCGCTCCTCTCGGGAGCCCTCTTGAACTGCGCCTTTCTCGCGATCCTGCGTTTCTACCAGGTGTGCCTGGCCTCCGGAGACTTCGCCTTCGCTCAGACCCTGCTCGTTCTCCTGGGCTTCATCTCGATGGGGGTGGCGTGCGCGTTTCTCATCGGCCAGGGCGATTACAAACGCCTCTTCGCTTACTCGAGCATCGAGAACATGGGAATCATGGCGGTGGGAGTGGGGTTGGGCGGCGCCGCGAGCTACGGGGCGATGCTCCACGCCGTGAATCACTCGCTCTGCAAGGCGGGCCTCTTCTTCCTGGCCGGCAACGTGCTCCGGACTTTCGGGACGACCTCCACGCGCGAAGTCCGCGGCGTCTTGAAGAGGCTCCCCGTCAGCGGCGTGCTCATGGCCGGGTTGTTCCTCGCCATCGGAGGCGCGCCTCCCTTCGGGCCCTTCTGGAGCGAGTTCCTGATCTTCCAAACGGCCATGAGGGGACCCCATGCCTGGCTGGGCCTCCTCTTCGTCGCGCTCCTCGCGGTAGCGTTCCTGGGCATGGCGGGCGTGCTGTTCCCCATGCTGCAGGGAACCCCCGGCGGCCGTGAGACGCGGCGCCGGGAGCCGATGCTCTCCGTCCTGACTCCGCTGGCGATGACCTTCGGCGCCCTGGTCCTCGGTGTCTCCATTCCGCCGGTTCTTTCGGACGCACTGCACCGGGCGGCGAGTCTCCTGGGAGGGTAAGGTGATCTGAGGCCGGAACAACCTCGCGGTTCGGCTGGCGGAGGTCCCCGTGGTTTCCCCGGAGGAGTTCAAGAGGAGCTGCGTCGAGACTTGCTCCGATCAAGGCCGGATCACGGCTCTGCTCGCCTTGCCCCGCGCGGGCCGCGGGGAGGGGCAGGAGATGCTCGCCGTGCTCGCGGCCGATTCCCGTGGAGGCCTGGGCTTGCTGCGGACCCGGCTCGCGGAGGATCTGCGTTATCCGGCGCTCTCGACCGAGCTTCCCCAGGCGCAGGCGTTCGAGCGCGAGCTCTATGAAGAGCACGGCATCCAGCCGGAAGGTCTCCCCTGGGCGAAGCCGCTGCGGAGGCATTCGGACCTGGAAGAGCCGCGGGGCCGATATCCTTTCTTCCGCGTCGAAGGACCGGGAATCCACGAAGTCGCCGTGGGACCCGTCCACGCCGGAATCATCGAGCCGGGTCACTTTCGCTTCCAGTGCCACGGCGAGACCGTTCTGCACCTCGAGATCCAGCTCGGATATCAGCACCGCGGCGCGGAGGCGCTGCTTCTGCGGTCCTCTCCCGCGCGCCGCCTCGTCGTCGCGGAATCGATCGCGGGAGACACGTCGATCGGACATGGCCTGGCCCACTGCATGGCTCTCGAGGCTCTCGCGGACATGGAACCGCCTCTCGCCGCGCAAGTCGTCAGAGGGATCGCGCTCGAGCTCGAGCGCGTCGCCAATCACGCCGGCGATCTCGGCGCCCTCTGCAACGACATCGGATACCTTCCCGGCGCCTCCTGGTTCGGCCGCCTGCGCGGGGAGCTCTTGAACCTTCTCCTGGAGCTTTCCGGCAACCGCTTCGGCCGGGGCCTCCTTCGGCCGGGCGGAGTCCGTTTCGGGATCACCGGCGCACAGCGAAAGGATTTTCTCGCTCGCCTCGGCCGAGCGCGGCGCGACGCCGGAGACACCGCGGAATTGACCTTCAACACGCCCTCGGTCGGCTCGCGGTTCGAAGAGACGGGAGTCGTCGCGCGGGAGGTCGCGGAGGAGCTCGGGCTCGTCGGGCCGGCCGCTCGGGCCAGCGGCTGCGACCGCGACACGCGCCGCGATCATCCTTTCGGCGTCTTCCGTTTTGCGCACGTCCCGGTGGCGCTCGTGGAATCCGGCGATGTGATGGCCCGCGCGTTGGTGCGTTGGCTCGAGATGCAGCGCTCGATCACGTTCCTCGAGGAGCAGATTGCGGAGCTTCGCGAAGATTCGATGTGGATTGACGCGCCGGCTCTGCGGCCGGACAGCCTCGCCGTGTCGCTTGTGGAGGGATGGCGCGGCGAGATTGCGCACGTCGCCGTCACCGGCGCGGAGGGAGAGCTGACCGCGTACAAGATCGTGGACCCCTCATTTCACAACTGGTTCGGGCTGGCCATGGCGGTGCGCGGAAACGAGATCTCGGACTTCCCGCTCTGCAACAAGAGCTTCAACCTCTCCTACGCGGGCCACGACCTGTGATGAGAAGACATGCTTGACCTGCTGAAGGCTCGCCTGCGCCAGGGACACCGGACGTCCGCGTTCCCGCGGGAGAAGACGCCCGCCCCTCACCCCGTCCCTCTCCCGCCGGGAGAGGGTGGAGAGTTGCCGGAGCGCTTCCGCGGCCGCCCGATTTTCGACGAATCGAAATGCAGGGACGGCTGCCGCGCCTGCGCGGACGGGTGCCCCACCGGCGCGATTGCGACGGGGCCGCTGCGGATCGACCTGGGCGCCTGCCTCTTCTGTCCGCTCTGCGAGGAGGCGTGTCCCGAAGGAGCCATCGTCTACACACAGGATCACCGCCTGGCCGCGAGCTCGCGGACCGATCTCGTCGTGTCGGGCGGCGAGGCGAAGCTGGTCGCCCAGCTCGATGCCCGGATGCGGAAGCTCTTCGGCCGCTCTCTGAAACTCCGGCAGGTGTCCGCCGGAGGCTGCAGCGGCTGCGAGGCGGAGCTGGCGGCAACGGGGAACGTCGTTTTCGATCTCGGCCGTTTCGGAATCCAGTTCGTCGCGTCCCCGCGCCATGCCGATGGCATCGTCATCACCGGCCCCGTCACGACGAACATGGAGCTCGCGCTTCGGACGACCTACGCCGCGGTCCCGTCGCCCAGGATCGTGATCGCCGTGGGCGCGTGCGCGATCAGCGGAGGCCCTTTCGCCGGCGCGGACGCTTCGCATGGCGGCGTGCCCGCCGACATCCCCGTGGACCTCTTCATCCCGGGCTGCCCTCCTCATCCCCTGACCATCCTGGACGGTCTCCTTCGCCTCCTCGGCCGCACCGACCCGGCTTGATCCCCGGTCGCCCATGTAATACTGTGGCGTATTACGGAGCGCTTATGACCACGAGCGTTCGAATGGATTCGGAGACCGAAAGGCTCCTGGATACCCTCGCGCGGGAACTCGGTTCGACCAAGTCCGAGGTTGTCCGAGAGGGCGGTGAGGCTGGCCGCGAAACAACGGCGTCGGCCACGTCGTGCCAAGCGCCCCTATGACGCTTTCCGGGGAATCGTCGGATCCGTGCGCAGCGGACCGCCGGACCTTTCCGAGCGGACCGGCGAAGGATTCCGCCGACTCCTGCTCCATCCCCGGAGAAAACGCTCCTGATCCTCATCGACGCGGGACCCCTGATCGCAGGTACCGCGCAGCGGTTTAGTTCAATCGTCGTTTTCTCGACTTGGCTACTGCTTGGCCATGAAACACTAGCCGAATTCCTCGCCTGGGATATGTCGGCCTGGCTCAGTCAACCGAGAAACGAGCCTCTCGGACTTTCCGAGCGAGTTCATCACTGAAAGGAGAAGGTCATGGCTTGGATAGGACGAAAGAAGATCGCGTTCATTCCGGTGTTCCGGCCGAACGTGCCCCCGCCAGACCCGCCGGATGTGATTCCCGCCGACTGGAACAGCGATATCCTGCGGCGAGTCCTGTTTGATCCGGACAAGACGACCGGAGCGGATAGATCACTCCGTGCTTATATCCACGCGGCATCATCCGGACGGGCCGACCTCGACGTGGTTGTGAGGCCGATGGTGGTCATCGACCGGAAGGATGTGCGGTTGGATCAACCCGATGTTTTGCAACTCGGTAACGAGGTGCGAAATCTGGGCTTCGATGCCGCGGCGCTCGTGATGCTCGGTTTACCCCCAGCCGGCACTTCTCAAAAGGGCGGCTTTTTGGCCCGGTTCGTAATGAAAGAAAAACTCGGAACGTGGGCAATGGAGCTCATGCACGTCCTGACCGGGTTTGACGACATACGTTGCCAGCCGCAGTTCGTCGATTGCCCGAACGGAGAGGGGGAAATTGGCTCCTTCGACGAGATGGCCACTAATGGAGGCATGCATCCGTCGGCATACACGAAGGTGGCCATCGGCTGGCTCGATGCGTCCGCCATCGCACAGTACACTGGTCGCGCGGCGAGCTACGAGTTGCACGCGGTCGGTCTCGTCCAGCCGCCCCCGTCTGGCAGGGCGGCGGCCGTGCGGATCGGGTCACAAGTCCCATACCTGATGGTCGAAGCACGGCTCATGGTCGATCAGTTCGAATCCCCCAGCCAGTTAGAGGGGGGCATTCCCGTCCAAGGGGTGATCGTTTACCGGGTTCAGACGTCGGATCCGCTCGGCAGCTCACAGAACAACCACATCCCGGTCTTCCTTCTGACGACAACCGCGCTCAAAGTGGGAGAGGCGTTCACGTCGGACACCGGCGTTAGGGTGCAGGTGATCAGCGCGTTGCCCGGCGGGTTCTCCGTCCTCATCGATGAACCCGTGCCATGGACGAGTGTCTCGGAGGGCAGAAGCACGCCCGGCGCCCCGGTCACCGCAGTGGTGATCGGTCAGGACCGGGTGGCGCTGTTCCTAGCCGATTCCAACGGCGGAGTCTACACAACCTCGGGCAACGCCACGGTCGGCTGGCAACCGTGGACGAGTGTTTCGGAAGGTAGTAGCAGACCTGGCGCACCAGTCACCGCCGTGGCGATCGGTCAGGGCCGGGTCGCCCTGTTCCTGGCCGATCCCAATGGCGGAATCTACACAACGTCGGGCAGTGCCACGGTCGGTTGGCAGCCGTGGACGAGTGTTTCGGAAGGTAGTAGCAGACCTGGCGCACCAGCCACCGCCGTGGCGATCGGTCAGGGCCGGGTCGCCCTGTTCCTGGCCGATCCCAATGGCGGAATCTACACAACGTCGGGCAGTGCCACGGTCGGCTGGCAGCCGTGGACGAGTGTTTCGGAAGGCAGAAGC
>WNGB01021324.1_pt1 | contig 11592 bp, 10 predicted proteins | sample 5400681 | NCBI WGS metagenome assembly WNGB01 (sample SAMN13153367, study PRJNA577476) | soil metagenome | isolation source: 115 cm soil or saprolite under grassland replicate 2 | place: USA:California | collected 2016-06-15 | reverse complement strand
TCGACGGTGGCAAAGATTGAAACGCCCGAAGTGCAACAGGCTGACGTTGCGGTCACAGCGCCCGCCACCGAGACGACCCCCGCCCTCGCGACCAGCGAGCGCGAGGTGCCCCAGGAGGCAGAGGCTGCGGAGGGCGCCGAGCAGCCGGCGCTCGATACGCCGCCCGCGACGATCGTTGCAGCGGCACCACTGGCCCCCGTCGAGTCCCCCGTGGCCTCGCCTGAGCATGAGCCCGTTGACGTGGTGGCCGCAATCCCGGAGACCAGGGGCGTGCCGGTCCAGCCAGCCGAGATACCGCCTGCGATCAAGGAGCCGGCCGACGATGACGAGCCGCTCGAGCCGAGCGAGCGGGTCGGGGCGTTGCCAGGATTTCCGACCGCAGGACACGGCTTCGTACCACCCGAGCATCCGATCGCGCTGCCGGTCCCCTTGCCCCCCAGCAAACCCGCCGTCAAGAAGCCGCAGAAGAAGAGGGTAGCGAGGAGCCGGCCGCGCCCGCTCCCTGCTCCACCGTTTGCGAATACCGGCTACCCGCTGTTCGGGTACGACAAGCTCGGTCCCGACAGCAAGACTGACAAGACCACCGGCTACGACAAGAAATGGACAGTCGAGTGATCGACCGGCCGTCGGTGAACGACCGGTCGATCCGCCTCACATGCGCAAGAGCCGCTTGGCATTTCCGCTGAGCAGCTTGATCTTGTCTTCCTCGCACAGCGGGATCGTGTCCACCCACTTGGTGCCGAGCGGATTGGCCACGAACGGCCAGTCGACCGCGAACATGATCCGGTCGATGCCGAGCTCCTGGACGCAGCACAACAGCGCCGGATTGGAGAAGTTTCCGCTGGTCGTCAGATAGACATGGCTCGAGAAGACGTCGCGAAACGACATCGGCTTGGCGCCCGGGCGCGACAGCGCCTGGTCGATGCGCCACATCAGGAATGGCAGCGTCTCGCCGAGATGCCCGATGATGATCTTGAGGTTCGGGTATCTGTCGAACACACCGGACAGAACCATCCGGATCGCTTGCGTGGCGGTCTCAACCGTAAAACCCCAGGCCGCGCGGATCACCATCGGGAAATCCTGGATGTAGTCCTTGTAGTAGGCCTCGGTCACAGCCGGATGCGGTATCGAAGGATGCAGGTAGATCGGCACATCGAGCTTCTCGGCACGCTCGAAGATTGGCCAGAACTGCTTGTCGTCGAGAAACAGCCCTCCTGTCAGCCCATGGATCATGGCGCCCTTGAAGCCGTGCTTGGTCACGGTTCGCTCGAGCTCGTTGGCGGACGCAACCGGATCGCAGGTTGGCAGCGCCGCAAAGGCAGCGAAGCGGTCTGGCCTGGCCTTGACCACCGCCGCGAGGCGGTCATTGACCCGCGCCGCGATCGCAGGCGCCTCAGGACCGGTCAGCTTCTGAGCAGACGGCGCACCATGGGAAATCACCTGGATGTCGATCCCGGCCTCGTCCATCTCCTTCAGGCGCAACTCGCCCATGTCGAACAGGCGCGTGGTGATGGTCGCATTGCGCTCCACACCCTTCGCATGGGCGGCCAGTTCCTCGTCCCAATAGTGCTCCTCCAGCGCGATCACTGGACATCTCGGCTTCTGCAGCATTTACGCTTTTTCTCCCATTTCGGCGCCGCACGCCTTCCATATCAACCGCCCGACGCGCTGTCGCGGGGGCAAGCTTCGCCTATTACCGATTAGTGGCGTAACGGCCACATAACCGGAGCGCGTGAGCCCCGCATGACGCGCAACCCTGCCTTGTCAGATTCCCCTTGGCCAAAGGGGGCTATGGCACTTAGGTCAAATTTGGGGATGCGACTATGCGGACAGGATCAGAGCCATGGCGCACTTTATGGAGAAGGAGACGCTGCTACGCGCCAACTCCGCGCTTCTACTGGCCATTGTGGGTGGTGGACTCGCGGCGTGCGCAGTAGGCGCCGTCGTTTACGATATCGGCAGGGTGGTCGGCGCGTGGTAATCACCGGCCGGCAGTCGCGCGTTTGTGATACGCGGTGGGCTGCGGCGCGCGCATAGCTTCTCAACCTCTTAACCAGAAAATTTATGCCGATGGGGTGAGCAGGATCAGGCCTGCGAGCGGCGTGTTGGCTTGTGCTGCTCGCGTTGACGATAGAAGCGGACGAGCTCGCGTGCGGTCGCGGTCTTGAGCCGCTCGAAGCTCGCCATCAATTCATCGATCGACTGGTTCGACCCTCCGCTGCCATTGCGCACGCGCAAGGCGAGTACCGCCTTTGCGGTCTGCCAGGACAGCGCCAGCGCCTTGGTGATGACGACAATCATCTCGGCGCGTTCCTGCCGCATCGCCTGCTCGACGAACGACAGCGACAGCTCGCTCATGACGGCCAGTGCCGCCACGGTTTCAGCATAGCGCCCCGACTGCGCAAAGCTTCGCAGTCGCTCGTCGTCGAGCTGGCCCACCCGGTGCAGCGCCTCGGTGAATGCCATCGCGGCCGCGTGGTCGCGAATCTTGTCGAGGACATCGCTCTCGATGCGGTCGGCTGCCTCGCTCACCGCCTCGCGAACCTCACGCTTGGCCTGCGGATAGACTGCCTCGAGCTTGGCGCGCACTTTCTCCGACGCCTTGTCGAGCAGCCGCAGGAAATGGTGCAGTGGAATCTCCGGCCGCGATCCGACACACAGAGAGAGCCGCTCATCACCTTCCGCGCGGCGGACCAGCGTCGAATAGCCGGCCTCCGAGAACGCCGCGCCACGGTTCTCGGCCGAGCTCAGAACAACCATCTGGTCACCACGCACGACCAGCACGTCGGTCACGGCTTCACTCAATGTCGGCCGCTGCGAGATCGCCAACAGATGCTCGGGCCCCTTGGTGTTTGCCACCTCGATCAGGGTCGGGTCGTCGAGCCGGCCGGATTGCTTGAGCACCGGGCCCGCCACCTCGATCGCGTCGTCGAGTGCCAGCGCTCGTATGGTGATTGGCGGCGCGTTCGGAATCGGAGCCAGGCGTGTCGCGAGCAGCGCCCGCGCCGCTATCTCGATCTCGGCGGCAAGCCGTGTGAACACACTGTCGAAGACCGCAACGTCCTCTTCGGTGCATTGCGGCGAGCCGATGACGAACAGATCGGTCACGTGGCGGAGCATCTCGGCGCGCCGGCCGAGCGAGCCGCTCGCGATGGCATCGTCAACTCGACTGAGCAGGTTCATGGCGGTGTTCATCGGCAGCCGAGCGTTCGCATCGGCGTTCGTGTCGCCCGCGAGCGATCAAGCCGACAGCTGTTCAACGATGCACTGATCATAGTCCCCGGTCCCAAGCGGCATTATGGTAGGGGTCCGTAAAGGTCAGGTTGACGAACGGTTAAGGAATCGTTGAGGAGCCAATGAAGGAGCCAGGAAGGAGCCAAGAAGAAGCCAAGCTTCGGGCTATTCCGGCTTGAGGCCCGCCGCCGTGACGATCGCGCCATAACGCGAGATGCCATCGACGATCAGAGCGCGGAAATCCTCCGGCGAACCGCCGATGACCGACAGGCCATTCTCATCAAGCTTGGCCTTCACGTCGGCTGCAGCGAGCGTCTTGTTGATCTCGCCGTTCAGCCTTGCCACCATCGGGGTGGGCACGCCGGCGGGCCCGAACACCCCAAACCAGGACGAGGGCTTGCGGAACGCGGGAACGGCTTCCGACATCGATGGAATGTCCGGCCGGCGCGCGAAGCGCTGAGGCTCCAGCACCGCCAAGATCCTGATGCCCGCGTTGTCGCCAAGCGCCAGCGCATTCGAGATTGAGAGAAAGGCCATCGGGATGTGGCCGGCGACGACGTCCTGCAGGGCGGGCGCGACACCCCGATACGGCACGTGATTGATGCTCACGCCCGCGGTCTGGTTGAACAGCTCTCCCACCAGATGAAACACCGAGCCGACGCCGGACGAGCCGTAGCTGAGCGCGCCCGGGCGCGCCTTGGCATAGGCCACGAGCTCGCCGACCGAGCTGACCGGCAGCGCGCTATTGACGATGAGGCAAGTCACCGGCTCGACCGCCGCGACAATCGGCGTGAAATCCTTCACCGGGTCGTAAGGCAGGCTCTTCATCAGGTGCACGGCCGTCACTTGCGTGGACGCCGTGGTGAAGAGGAGTGTATGGCCATCGGGCGCTGCGCGCGCGACCGCGTTGGCGCCAAGCGTGCCGTTGGCCCCGGTGCGATTCTCGACCACGACCGGCTGCCCCAGCGCGCCGGCAAGCTTTGCGCCCGTAAGCCGCGCCACGAGATCGAGCGAAGGCCCAGGCGGGAACGGCACCACCATCGTGATCGGCTTGCCCGAAGGCGCCGTCTGCGCAGACGCCGGCGTCGCGAGAGCCATAGCGAGCGCGAGCAAGACAGCAATCATCGACCTATCCTCAGGTTCCGGCGCGATCCCATACAGCGATCGCGAAACGTGCCTGGCTACGTTTACCAAAATCATCACGTGTTGAAATCGGAGGCGGTGGCAAAGGCACCCGTACCCGCCCTGCCGAATAGGCTTAGGCGTCAATAGCTCAAAGGGGCTTTCGCCCCAAGGCTTTTGCCTTAAGGCTTTTGTCTTAAGGCTTTTGCCTTCAGGCTTAGATGCCTTCCGAAAAGCAGACCGCTACTGCTGGGCCAAACCTTCGATCCAATGATCCGCATCGATCGGATAACAATCTACACTGAAGCCGTCCGGATATTCGCTGAAGCGCGGCAGCACGCGCAGCCGCTCAATCGCCAATTTGGCCTTGGCTTCGGTCGAGTAGACACCAACGATCTTGGTCTCGTCCCTATCGTCGTAGCGCTGATATTCGTGATGTACGACAAAAACCGCCATCAAAGTGTTCTTCAACCCCCGCCTCCCTTTCCCCCGAGATTCAATGTCCAGTCGTTGCAAGCGGATGACCTGAGAGCGATGACTTGAGAGCAGATCACTTGAGACCAGATGACTTGAGACCAGATCACCGAGACCGGATCACTTGGCAGCGCCTGAGGAACCACCAAAGTGTGGCATCTTTGGTATCCGCGCGTGCGCACGCCCAGCTCTGCAATCCCGCATGAATACGACTGTAAGTAGGTGACATGCCCGACCATCTCGGCCTCAGGAGCCAGTCGCTCGAAGCCGCGTTTCGTGGCCTGCTGGCTATCTGCGACTTGTCGCGATCAAGAATTAGGCGTCCACTCACGCGAATAGCTCCAGCCGCTCTGGGGCAACGCTTGAGCGTGGGCACCTCAGTGTGCCGACGGGTTTGGTGAAGAGGACCGGGTTTGGCGGAGAGGGTAATGACGGTGAAGACGTCGACGGCCCTGATGCTTGGCCTTGTGCTGACCTTTGTGTCGCAGGCGGCCGCGCAAGACGAGGCGTGGCCGACACGGACCGTGCGACTGATCGCACCCGCAGGACCGGGCGGCAATCCCGACGTGATGGCGCGCTTGCTTGCCGACAAATTTACGACGGCCTTCGGCAAGCCGTTTATCGTCGAGAACGTGCCTGGCGCGGGCGGCGTGGTCGCCGCTAACGCCGTCGCGAAAGCTCCACCCGACGGCCACGTGCTGATGTTTGGCGACTCGGGTGCGCTCGCCATCAACCCGGCGCTCACCCCGGGGCTCGGCTACGACCCGATCAAGGATTTCACCCCGGTTACGGCGCTCGTGACGCTGCCGACCATCCTGGTGACCCACCCTGATGTGCAGGCGAAGACGCTCGGTGAATTCATCGCGCTTGCAAAGAAACAGCCAGGGCAAATGAGCTTTGGCTCTGCCGGCGCGGGCTCGATCCATCATCTGACATTCGCGATCTTCGCCGAACAGGCCGGCATCGATCTGCTGCACGTGCCCTATCGCGGCGGGTCGGCGATGGTGAACGGGCTGCTGACCGGCGAAATTCAGGCCGGCTGGTCCGGCATCCCCAATGTCGTTGAGCTGATCGCGGCCGGCAAGCTTCGCGGGCTGTGCATCAGCACCGCGCAGCGCTCGCCATCGACGCCGTCGATCGCGACCTGCGACGAGGTCGGCGTGAAGGGCTTCAACGTGGCGACCATGATGGGATTGCAGGCGCCTGCTGGAACCTCGCCAAGGGTCGTCGCGCGGCTGCAAGCCGAAGTCGCGAAGTCGCTGCGTGAGCCCACCATGGTCGCGCGCATGACACAGCTCGGCATGGTGATGGAGGAGAACGGCACTGCCAATTACGCGGCATTCATGCGAAGCGACATGGCGCGGTTCGACCAGGTGGTACGTAAGCTGAATCTGCAACAAGCGAAATAGATCGCAGGTACGACGTCAAAAGATGCGGGTGGCCGGGACATAAGCGCGTTGACGCGCGGCCATAGCCCGTCGAAGACGGGCTTAAACGCCCTTACGGATGCCGCGCCTATCCGCGCGGGTGCGTCACCAGCTTGAGGGCGTCGCGCAGATTGTCGAGCGCGAAGGGGGCAAAACGGAACACAATTCCGTGCCGGCCAGCCGGCACTTCGAGGCCGCGGAACAGGACGTCGGCGCGCAGGATCGGTGCACGTGCACCATCGATTTCGGCAATCCAGCCCGGATAGTAGATGTCGTGCAGCGCCAGCATGCTGCCGAGATCGCTGTCGGTCTCGATCTCCACCCGGTCAGAGCGCCAGGAGACGATGTGGGCGCGGCCGGCGCTCGCTTCGGCCGGGTAGATCCCGGAGGGCAGAGTGTCGTCGTCGATCAGCACGCGATCAAGCGAGGGACTCGCAAGCAGCTGGCCACTCGTCGTGATGGCGTCGGCGTCGGCGACCTGGACGCGGCGCGAGAACTTGAGCCGTGGCGAGGAATTGCGCAGGCGATAGACCCACACGTCGGGACCGGCCTGCAGCACGTCCGCCACCGGCCGACTCGCGAGATGCGGCACCTGCTCGATCGGCCGGTTGAGCATCACGAATTCGAGCCCGAGCGCGCGCGCAAGCGCGCAATCATAGTTGTCGAATGACGCCGGGAAGTCGCGCAGATCAAGCCGCCAGTTGCCTTCGCCCGGCGAGACCAGCCGGTCATAGAAGCCGATGCGCAGCGGATTGTAGCCGTTGGTGGCTTCGAGCCCGCGCACCATTGCAAGATTCTGCCACGGCCCGCCCATGCCGACGACCTCGACGCGCGGGCGCTCACCTTGCGCTTGGCGCTCGCGCACCAGCCGCTCGATCAGATCGATCACCTTGGCATCGGCGGGCTTGGGCTCTTCCAGCACCGCATAGGCTGAGTGCCCCTGCGCATTGAGACGGAACGCGACGTTCCACCATAAGAGGTCGCCGACCGCGATCAGCGTCACAATGGACGCCGCGACGACGCGTGCACGCGGCGTGCGCGCGAAGGCAAGGATGACGATCGCACCGAGCGCAAGCGCGACAGCCTTGAGCACAGCAACGAGCGCCTCCATGCCGTAGCCCTGCTGCGCGGAGAACGTCACCGCCCAGACGAGCAGCGCGACGACGCCGGCGACAACTGCGACGCTCGCCACGATGCGCAGGCGCGGCAAACCCGCGCGCACGTAGTCGGACAGCAGATGGCCGCAGATGAGCGCGAGCGCCGCAACCAGCAGGAAATTGGCATCGACCGGGCGGCGGAACTTGTCGACGCCGGGCAACCATTCGAACGCGAGCGCGAACAGCGGCGTGTAGCGCCCGAGCGCATAGATCAGCGCGACAGCCGCAATGGCGGTGATCAGCACTCGGCCGCGCCGGAATGCACCGCCGCCGAGAATGCCGAACCAAAGCAACAGCACGATCGGCACGAAACCGACGAACATGTAGTTGAACGAGTCATCCGTATAGGCGGTCGCCGGAACGGTCGCTGGGCCGGGTCCCCAGAAGTAGTCCTGGACGCCATAGATGTCGGGCACCATGAGCTGCGCCAGATGCGCAGGATAGAGCGAGCCTTTAAGCGCAATCTCGAGCGTGAGGCTCGGGCGGTTCGACATCGCCGCAAACTGCATGGTGAGCAGGAACGGCACCGCGCCCGGCAAGCGCGAAGCACATGAGCATCGAGACCTGATTGCGACCGAGCGCGAGCGCCGAGGCCACGACGCCAAAGCCCAGCGCGCTCGCGAGCGAGCGACGCTCCAGCGCCAGCTGCAGCAACAGAATTGCCGGCGGAAACAGCCCGTAGGTGATGATCAATCCCGTGTGCTGGAGCCGGCCCGCAGCAGCGCCGCCGAACATGAAAAGCACGGCCGCCAGCACGCAGGCCGACAGCGGCCAGGCCGCCCGCCAGCCGATCGCCGCCATGGCAAGTCCGCCGATCAGGAGATGCGCAAACACGATGAGATCGAACGCGCGCAGCGACGGCGTCGGATCGACCAGCGCCCACAGCACGAACAGCGGCGCAAAGATCAGCGACTGCGGATCGGCCACACTGGGATGGCCACCATAGTGATAGGGGTTCCAGAACGGCGAGACACCGTCGTGGATCGACGAAGCCAGGAATCGGAAGAAGGCATAGAACTGGTTCTTGGAGTCCCAGGGAACAACCGTGTCGGTGATGATCCAGCGGCTTGCGGCCAGGAGCCATAGGCCAGTGACCAAGCCGCAGGTTGCAATGAGCTGCCACGCCGATGGCGCGCGCGCATTTTCCACCTGCGGTACGCCTGCGGCATCCGCTGCACTAACGTCGGTCATGTTCTACCCGGCGTATAACCAGACCGTAAACAGAAACAGCATGGCGCGATTGGATTTCGGTGTCGAGGTAGGTATGGAACGATTTGGTGCAGTGCACACTGATGCCGAGCGTGATGCGGTACTCATGTCAATAATGATGCTCAAAGACTCGAGCGTGCGCGCGCGCCAATCAACCGCTTGGAACTTTGTCGATGGAACTCGATCGCTCACTCGCAAACCAATCGCGCGGAATCGTTCGCTCCGTGCCCTCGGCAACAAGCTTGCGATGAATGATAGCGCCGCAAGCCGCAAACTGCATCGCGAGCCCAGTGTTGTTCTTATAGTAGACGATCGCGCCCGGATCAGGGCGCAGCTTCGCCTTGCCGGCGACGAGGTCGCCGAGCGTGTGCACATTCTCGCGCCGGAGCAGACCCTTCTCGATCGGCTCCAGGAGTTCGACCTGCCGGTTGGCGGTCACACTCTCCCAGTCGTTGATGATGATCGCACCCGCGCGCGCGAAGGTCGTCTCGTCGACCTCACGTCGCGTGTTGAGCACGTCCGAGTTGGCGATGGTGATGACCATCTGCCCGGGCTCGAGCCAGTCACCGTGAAGCACCGGCGTCTTTGAATTGGTCGCACAGCAGACCACATGGGCACCGCGCACGACCTCGCGCGGATCATTGACTGCAACGACCTCGACGTTTTCCCCCGCCATGCGCTTCACGAATGCCTGCCGATGTGCCGGATTGGGGCTGAAGACCTGCACGCGCTTGATCGGGCGCACCGCGCAGATCGCCCGACAGCCCGGCAAGGCCTGCTGTCCGGTGCCGAAGAGGCCGAGCACCGACGCATCCGGGCGCGCAGCTTCAGCGACCGCCAGCGCGCTGGTCGCGCCTACACGCAAACCGGAGAGATAGGACTCGTGCATGAAGGCAAGCGGCTCGCCAGTGTTGAGATCGTAGAGCACGATGATGGTCCAGTTCGGCGCATCGGGATCGGCCAGCGCCTTGCGCTGCGGATCGTTGGTCGCGACCGTGAAGTTTGAGCCCGCGCGCACACAGGCCACCGAATAGCTCTGCACCGCACCGGCGTGGATGTTGGCGGTATAGCGCCGGCCGGGATCGGGCGCCTCGATGCCATAACGCAACCGTGGCGGGTTGACCGCCCTGCCCTCGGCGAGATCGCGGAACGCCACCCGCATCGCCTCGATCGCCTCCGGGATCGACAGGAGGCGTGCGGCATCGGCGTCGGTGATCACGATCGGCATGCGTTCAGCTATCTCCCGTTTGATGGACCCAGCGAGCCCCCTCTACACTGCGTGATAACAAAAAAACAGATTCCACTTCTTCTTACTCCCGGCCAATCCGCCGGGTATGCTTCGGTGACCGTCAATTGCCGTCGCTGAGGCCCCAGAAGCGCGCGATCTCCTGCGCCGCGCAGACACCAGCTGAAACCACATAGTCGCTGGGTTGCCCACAGGGCGGAACACGCTCAGGCCGAATGGGGAAGGCATGCGCCAGCCCCTCAACCAACACGCTCTCGACTTGCGTGACGCCGGCGCTATCGGTGTAGGAATAGCGAGTCACACGGCCATCGCGATCAGTACGCGCGGGCGTCGCGGGGATGCCGTGAACAGCCGTCCATTGCTCGACCAGCTCTTGGCGATTGCGCGGGACCACGCGCATGTCGGCGTCCCCCTGCCAGATCGACACCAACGGAACACGCCCTTCAGCGCCAGCCGCCTCGCGCACCCGGCGGCGCCATTCAGCGGGCGTCTGATCGATACCGGGGTTCATGCATTGCAACGCCTTGAATACATCGTCGGCGCAGCCATAGGGTATCCCCGCCACGATGGCGCCGCCAGCGAAACGCTCCGGATAGACCGCAAGCATGACAGCCGCCATCGCCCCGCCGGCCGAGAGACCAACGACATAGACGCGCGAGCGATCGAGAGAGTAACGCTCAAACATCGCGTCGATCATCTGGCGGATTGACAGCGCCTCGCCGCGGTCGCGTGCCGTGTCTTTCGGCTCGAACCAGTTGAAGCAGGCGTTCTGATTGTTGGCGCCGAACAATGGTAGCAACCACGTGATCCCTGGGAAATCGTAGAAATAGCTCGGCAACCCCTTCTGCTCGGGGAGCAGCAAAGCGAGCTTGGCGCGATCGGCGAGCGCGAGCCAGCCGGCGTCGCGGGCAAAGGCCGCCGCCTTCTGCTTGCAGCCATGCAGCACGACGATCAGGGGCGCCGTCGGCGCCAGGTCCGCCGGAACGTAGCTGAACATACGCAGGTTGCCCGGATTCGAGCCAAAGGCGGTCTCCTCGCGCGGCTCCGCGGCATCGGCAGCAACGAGCGCACCAAAGACGAGCGCACCAAAGACGAGCGCGCCAAAAGAGAACAGCGCGGCGGCCAGGGCGCGCCGCAGATTTCTTTTGAACACAAGCGTGTTCGGCCAAGGGGTCGCCATGCGCACCTCCAATGGCCGGGACAGCAGCCGGCGTCACCATCCTAAGGCCAGCCAGCCAAGCACGCCCTTCACAATCTCTCGATTTTCGGCATCACCTCGGTCGCCATCAGCTTGAGCGAGCGCAGCGCCTGCTCGAGCGTGAGCGTGCCGAAGAAGAGATACGAGAGCAGATAATTGATGCCGAGCTCTGCCGCCTGGCGCTCGATCTCCGCCACCACGGTGGCGGGCGAGCCGGCGATCGCCATGCCGTCCTTCTCCCACTCCTCGAAGGTGACGCCGCGCGGCACGAGGCCACGCACCTGCGCCTCGTTCTGGGCGTGCTTCTTGCGCAGCCAGTTGAGGTGCTCGACGTGATACTCAACATTGGGCTTGGCGAGCCGCCGCGCCTCCTCGTCCGTTTCCGCGATCACAACGTGTCGCAGCGCGCCGATCACGGCGCCGCCACTGAATTCAGGCTTCGGCACCACCGCGCCGCCGTACTTGGCGAGCGCTTCGCGATAGGCGTCGATATTGACTTTGGCGTAGGCAGTCGGGCCGTTGGCG
>WNGB01022822.1_pt1 | contig 11593 bp, 11 predicted proteins | sample 5400681 | NCBI WGS metagenome assembly WNGB01 (sample SAMN13153367, study PRJNA577476) | soil metagenome | isolation source: 115 cm soil or saprolite under grassland replicate 2 | place: USA:California | collected 2016-06-15 | reverse complement strand
CCCCCCCTACACCCCCGCCCCACCACAGATCGACCAGCCTGGCATCATACTTGGTTCAACCTACATTGTCAAGCGTTGATCTCATCTGCTGCGCACCGCCGTTTGCCCACTTGAGACAAGGTTCTTGTGCATCTCACAATGGTACGTCGCAGGTCGCAGGTCACAGAAGGCTGCGACTTGTGACTTGCGACTTGCGACAGACTCTAAAGCTGAGATGCTCGGTGTGAAACCGTGTCTTTATTTATGAGCCCTTTGATGGATCGACAACGACTTTGAGAAGCTCGGCCGAGCCGCCGAGCAGTGCCTGGTAGGCGCCTTCAACCTCGCCGAGACCGATCTCCGCGCTCAGCATCGGGCGAAACAGGTCGGGATTGGCAACCAGCGCGTGAATCGCGTCGGGCATCTCGTCCGCGAAGACGTGGCAGCCGATCAGCGCGATCTCGCGGGCAATAACATCGTTGATCGGCAGCTGCTCGTGCTGGCGATGCAGCGCCACCGCCGCGACACAGCCGCCCGGGCTCACGCACGCGAGCGCCCGCTCGACGGCGCCGCGGAAGCCGGCCGCGGTGAATGCGCTATCGAAGACTCGCCCGCCAAGCTCATCCAGGCCGGCGGCGGTCTCCACGCCGATCGTGCCGACCCGCTCGCGGCGCCAGCGGTTCGGCTCGACGACCACGGCGTCGACGCCGCGCACGCGCAGGAGCGCGGCGAGCACAAAGCCGATCGGGCCGCCGCCAAGCACCAGCGCCATCCTGGTCTCCGGCGCGATCGCCAGCGCCCGGCGGATCGCGTGAACCCCGACGGCGACCGGCTCGGCGAGCACGGCCAGGTCGAGCGGCAGCTCGGGCGGGATCGGAAACACCATCTCGCGCGGCACGCGCAGCAGCCCGGCGAAGCCGCCAGGGCGCACCTCGCCGAGGAAGCCGATCTTCCGGCAGCGCTGAAACATGCCCGCCGCGCACATGTCGCACGCCCGGCACGGCACGCGCGAGTCGAGCACCACCGGCATCTCTGGCGAGAGATCGGCGACCGACGCGCCAACCTCGACGACCGTCCCGCTGACCTCGTGGCCGGGCACGACCGGAAATGCCGGCACGAAGTCGCCGGTCTCGAACACGTGCAGGTCCGACCCGCAGATCCCGGCGGCGCGCACGCGCACGAGCACGTCGCCAGCCTCGGGCGGGCCGGCGTCGAAGCTGCCGGTGCGGATCTTCCGGATGCCGTGCAGAAAGGCTGCGTTGGTCTGGTAGCGCGTTTTCATACAGCTCCTTCGGTCTTGGGGGGGGGGTGGGGGCGGGCTGCGCCCGCCCCCACCCCCCCCCACCACGGATCGTTAGAGAGATGACCCAAGGCCCGCCCTGAGCCAGTCTTCGCCGGTCTCGGGCGCCGAGGCCATCGCGATCGCCATCGCCAGGGCCAGCGGCTGGATCGCCGGCGGGTAGCGCCGGATGTCTTTGGTCAGCAGCGGGCAGCACAGCAGCGCGGCCCGCAGAAACGCCTCCCAGTCGGGGCGCAACATCCCCTGGGCTCGCAGGTCGTCGAGCAGCGGCGCGAGGATGCGCCGGAGCTTGCTCTGGAGCACGGCGGCGCGAAACGGCGAGATGCGAAAGGAATGGTCGACGACGATCTCGCTCGCAGTGATCGTCACGTCGACCGCGATCTCGGCCGCGACGTCGGCGGGGATGTACATCCAGCGGGCGAAGATGTTGTGAAACAGCGGCTTGGCCAGGTCGAGCAGCGGGTCGTGCCGGCCCGCGAAGGCCGGGTCGAAGTAGCACAGCGCCCGCGGCCGGCCGTCCACGACGTCCACGAACAGGTTGCCGTTGTGCGCGTCGCCGTGGCCGACGACGCTGGCGGGGCCGACGGCGGCCGGGTCGAGCAGCGCCCGCGCCCGCTCGATCAGCGCGCCGAGCGTGGCCGGGTAGCGCCGGCCGTTGATCACCCAGCGGCGCGCGCAAAGCTCTTCGAAGGCCAGCCGCCGATCGGCGAGCTGGAGCTGCTGGCCGCCGTAGAACGTGTCGAGCCGGGCGAACAGGCGATGCCAGAACAGCTGGTGAACCGGCGCCGCCCGCTGATCGGCACAGGGCTCAAACGTGGAGCGGTAGATCGCGAGCAGCTGATCGTCGGCCTGCCCGAGCAGGTCGAGCAGCTGCCCTGGATCGACAGCCGGCGCGCCGCTCTCGATCGACTGCACCAGATCGAACAGCGTCGGCCAGCGCACCTCGGGGTAGAGCAGGATCTGCTGGCCCGCCTCGGTGGCGGCGAAACGCGGCGCGAGCGCCGGGTAGCCCGCGCGCTGGAGCAGCTCGACGTTGTAGTACTCGTCGATCGTGCCCTGCTCTTCGATATGGGTCTTGAAGAACAGCCGCTGTCCGCCGCGGAGCACGAGCGTGCCATTGACGGAGTTGAGCGACGTCGCGCGCGGCGTGAGCTGGACGGCGGCGATCTCCAGCGCAAAGCGCGCCGCGACAAATTCGCGCAGCAGCAGCTCGGCCGCGCCCAGCTCGTCACGGCGCTGCAGCAGCAGGATCTCGGAAAGAACATTGTTCATGGCTTAGCGAATTCGATGAATGGGTACGACAGAGTCCCTTGACTACGGGTCACGGTTGCAGGTCGCAGGTCGCAGGTCGCAGGATCGTGCGACTTGCGGCTTGCGACTTGCGCCGAACCGTCCAGCAGAAACGCGACGGGCGCGCCTTCAAAGGTACATTGCCAGCTACCGTCGATCGACCGCGTTTACGAGCACCTCGGCGATGTGCCGCACCTTTAGCCGGGACTGACGGCGGCTCAGCGCGCCGGCGATCTGGGTCATGCAGCTCGCGTCGCCGGTGACGACTAGGTCGGCGCCGGTCTCGGCGATCTGCTGGAGCTTGCGAGCCAGCATCGCCTCGGAGATCGGCGCGTGCTTGACGGCGAACAGGCCCCCAAAGCCGCAGCACTCCTGGCCGCCCGGCAGCTCGACCAGCTCGGCGCCGCGAACCTGGGACAGCAGCACACGGGCCTGGCGCCGCAGTCCAAGGTAGCGCAGGCCGTGGCAGGCGTCGTGGTAGGTGATGCGGCCGTTATAGGTCGCGCCGGTATCGGTGACGCCAAGCACGTCGACGAGATACTCGGTCAGCTCGTAGGTGCGGCGAGCCAGCTCCGCGGCGGCGGCCCGCTCCGGCGTATCGCGGAACAGCTCGTGGTACAGGTGGCGCATCATCGCCGCGCACGAGCCCGACGGCAGCACGACATCGCCCTGGTCGCGCAGCACGTCGAGCGTGTAGCGGGCGACCTCGCGCGCCTGCGGCTGAAAGCCGGCGTTGAAGCCCATCTGGCCGCAGCAGGTCAGGCCGCGCGGAACCTCCACCGCGACGCCCTGGCGCTCCAGCAGCGCCACGGTCGCCCACCCGATCTGCGGGTAGAGCTGATCGACGATGCAGGTCACGAATACGGCGGCACGGCGTGTTCGAGGTCGATCGGGCATTATCGTTCCTTATGTAACAGAACTCACGCGGTGACCGCTTCAACGCCGTCTTAGCCTGCGGCAGCAAGGTACTTCCCGATTCACCCAGAGGGTACCCGGTTGCTGGTTTTTCGTTTCGCCCTGCGGGGCGAAACGAAAAACCAGCAACAAAAAAAGACAAAGTACCGCTCTGCCGAAGGCTAAAGCGGGGGCGGTTTGGAGGAGCTACGCACCTCCAAGCCACCATCTCCAGAAAGGCTTTCAGGACGAGCGAGCGCGGACCGCGCGCGCGTGGGCCGGGAATCCCTCATAGTCGGCCAGGGCGTGACATAGCCGATACCGCTGCGCTTCAAGAAATCGTGGACCGACGCGCCCGAAAAGGTCGTCGCGAAGCCGCCGGTGGGCAGCACGGCGTTGGTGCCGAGCACGAAGTTGCCAATCGGGATCGGGGCGTACGCGCCCAGCAGGATCTCGCCGGCGTGGACGATCTCGGGCAGCAGACCCAGCGGATCGGCCGTCAGCACCTGCAGGTGCTCGGGCGCGTATTTGTTGACGAAGGCCACGGCCTCGTGCAGGCTCGGGCACAGTATGATGCCGCCGTAGTTGCTCATCACCCGCTCGCAGAATTGCCGGCGCGGCTCGGGCAGCTCGGCGATCAGCGCCGGGAGCAGATCCTGGACCGCACTCGCCAGATCCTGGCTGTCGGTGACCAGCAGCGCGGCCGAGTCGAGGCCGTGCTCGGCCTCGACCAGCAGGTCGACCGCGACCAGCCGCGCGTCGGCGGTCGCGTCGGCAAGCACGATCGCCTCGCTCGGGCCGGCCGGCAGGCCCACGTCGATCACCCCATAGAGCAGGCGCTTCGCCGCCGTCACGTAGCTGCTGCCCGGCCCGACCACCTTGCGCACCGCCGGGATCGACTCGGTGCCGTAGGCCAGCGCAGCCACGGCCTGCGGCCCGCCGACGCGGTAGATCTCAGTCACCCCGCACAGACGCGCCGCGACCAGCGTGGCGACGTCGACCTGGCCCTGCGGGTCCGGCGGCGTGACCATAACGATGCGCGGCACACCGGCCGTCACGCTCGGCACGCTCAGCATCATGACCACCGAGGGAAACGAGCCTTTGCCGCGCGGCACATACAGCCCGGCGCTGGCGATCGGCGTGACCTTCTCGCCGGCCAGCACGCCCGGCTCGACCGTCACCCAGGTCTGCTCGGGCGGCAGCTGCTGCTCGTGCAGGCGCCTGAGATTCCTGACGGCGTGTGCGATCGCGTCGCGCACCCCGGGCTCGATCTGCCGCTCCGCCGCCTGGAACTCGTCCTCGCCGACCCGCAGGCGCCGCGGGTCGAGGGTCACGCGGTCGAAGCGGGCCGTGTAGTCGATCAGCGCGGCGTCGCCGCGCCGGCGCACGTCGGCGATGATCTCCTGCACCGCGGGCGCGATGTCGCTGATATCCAGCTCGGAGCGGCGCAGGATGCGCGCCTCGTCCTCGGCGCCGATCTGGTCGAGCCGATATATGTGGGGGACTGCCATGCCTATCTCCTTTCAGCATTCGTCGTACGACGTGGTACCACGTTGGCAGAGGAACGCCGCGATTATATCACGAACCGTCGTCGCTCCCGTCCGAGAAGGGAGCTGATAGCTTAAGCCACAGAGAACACCGAGATCACAGAGATGGAAAAATCAAAGCTCGGTGTGCTCTGTGATCTCTGTGATTCAATCCTTTCGCCCATTGCTATGGTATCGACAAGGCCTGCTCCAGGTCCGCGGCGGCGTTCAGATGGGGTCAATCTTTCTGCCCCTGGCTGTAGCAGCACGTTGGCGACACATTCACAACGTGTTACACCAGGTTCGCGGTGAAGGGGTGGAGCGTTGGCGCGGGCCACAGGCGCGCGCCAACACCCCACCAACTCCAAATAACGTAAGTGTGTATCTGTTCACGGTGCTGCTGACGCAGGTGATCGGCGGGCCGGTGGCGGCGCTGATCGTCGGGCCGATCGCGGTCAGCGCGGCGGTGCAGCTGAGGGTGAACCCGAGGGCGGTCGGGGTGGCGGTGGCGATGGCCAGCTCGGCGGCGTTCCTGACGCCGATCGCGCACCCGGTGAACGTGCTGATGATGGCGCCGGGCGGGTACACCGCCAGGGACTGCCTGCGGGTCGGGCTGGGAATAACGGTGGTCTGCTTCCTCACCTTACTGCTGGTGATGCCGCTATTCTGGTCGCTCTGACGCGGTGGCTTTCAATACACGGTGTATGAAATGCAGCCCGCTAGCGGATCTGCTACCGTGCCAGCTCCTGCGACACCCGCCGGATCTGCCCGCCCGCATCCTCCCGCACCACGCCGCCGTGGTAGCATACGATCGTCTCGAGGTCGAGTGCCGCAAGCCTCTGGACCGACTGCGCCGCCAGCGCCATATCTGGCGTGGCCTGGGGATTCGGCCCCATCAGCCGTCCATCCAACGAGGTCAGGGCATCGCCGGCGATCAGCGTCTTCGTGCGCTCCAGGTAGAGGCACATGTGGCCCGGCGTGTGCCCCGGAGTGAAGATCACCCGCACCCCGCCCGCCAGGTCGAGGCGGGCGCCGTCCTGGAGCAGCTGGTCGACGGGCGTCGGCTGGAACCGTTCGGCCGCGGCGCGCAGCTCGGGGCGCTGCGCCAGCACCTCGGGCCTGGCGAAGCGGGGCAGCTCGGCGCCGTCGATGTAGGGCGCCTCGATCTCGTAGGCCAGCACGCGAGCGCCGCTGGCCTGCACCAGGTCGTGTAGCGAGCCGACGTGGTCGATGTCCTGGTGGGTGAGGACGATGCGCTTCAGGTCTGTCACGCGCAGACCCGCTTCGGCGAGCACGGCGGCGATCGCCGCCGCCTGCCCCGGCAGCCCGCTATCCACCAGCGTCGGGCCGTGCGTCGCATCCAGGATGAGGCTCGGGTTAAAAAAGTAGGTCTGGCCGTCGCGCTGCATCGGCAGCGGCAGGACGTACAGATCGTCGTTGAGTTTCATGGCGTTATCTCCTCGCGCTAGCGCTCTCCCGCGTCAATCCGGTTCGCGGCAAAGCCCCGCTCCCACATCCCCACCCCCGCCCAAACTGTAAAGCTGCCGAAAACCTTGTCTAACCAATCCGTGTCCGGACGCGGGCCAAGAATCGTCACGCTCTCCGCATCGCCGATCGCCGGCGCCGCGCCTTCGCCAGGAATGCTACCACTGTGACGCGCGATTGTCCACGGGGCTGATACACTGCCCGCGCCGCTGCAGCCGCGCGGCACCTCATGACGGAGCCACGCGACGCGGGACGGCTGCGCGCGTCGCGGAAAACGGGCGCTACGTCTGCAACCTCGAATGTGAGCGCCACACTCAAACGTGCGGCAGCACCCTGGAGGAAAATAGCTCCATGCTGCGCATAACCCGATCGTGCGGGACCAGACCGCCGAAGTTGAACCAGCAGATCACCCGGCCCGGCTTGAACTCCTCGTACACCTGCTGCAGCCGCTCCACACATGCAGCGGGCGTGTCGAAGATTCCCATCAGATCGTTTACCTGGTCGAATGTGATATTTCGCAGATGCTCCAGCAGCGCCTGGAGCTTCTGTCGCTCCTCCTCGGAAGCTGTCTTCTCCAGCGCGGGAGCGATCAGCGAAGCAGCCAGATTCCCGTAATGTCTGACACTCGGCGCGACGTCGCGCTCGATCTGGCCGCGACTTTCGCCAATGTACAGGGGCATGAGCAGCGTCAGATCATCTCCTCCGGCGTCGGTGCGTCCAGCCTGCTCGCGGGCTGCGCGATACAGCGGCACGAGCTTGCGCAGCTTGGGGAAAGGATTGATGTTCGCCGCGACGAAAATGGGGTAGCCCTCCCGGCCAGCGAACTCGGCGGTCTCCGCGCTGTTGGCCGCGATCCGGATCGGCGGGTGCGGCCGCTGGATCGGCTGCGGCACGAGGGCCAGGTCGTCCGCCTGAAAGAAGCGCCCCTGAAATGAGAAACGCTCCTGAGTCCAGGCCTGGCGGATGTAGTCGAGCGCTTCGACCATGCGATCGCGGCTCTCGTCCATGGGCACGCCCAGGCCGGCAAAGTGGATCGGGTTGCCGCCCCGCCCGACTCCGAACTCGACCCGCCCGCCGCTCAGGACGTCGAGGGTCGCGATCTCCTCCGCGATCCGCGCGGGGTGCGCGAGCGGCAGCTGCGTGATCGCCGTGCCCAGGCGCAGAGTGCGCGTCCGTTCGGCGATCGCGGCCAGCAGCAGCGTCGGGCACGGGAGGATCGAGACGCCGCGGTTGAAGTGCTGCTCGACGGGCCAGACCGACTCGAACCCCAGCGCTTCGGCGCGCGCGGCCTGCTCGATGGTATCACGATACCGCTGAACCGGCGACTGGGTCGCGGCGCACGACAGCAGGTAGTGCAGTCCGAATTTCATATGTAGTTGCTCCCGTTCCTGCGCCAGCATGAGAAGCGACGCGGATTCACCTTATGCATTCGTCAAGCGTCAGCGCGCTGTTCCCCGCGCAAGCAGCCGCCCGCCCGTCAGGCTGATCCAGCCCATGGCGACACCGATCAACACCCGCTCGATCAGGCCTGCCACGCCGTGCAGCGGGTCGCCGACGTCGCCGGCGAAAATGGCGAAGACCAACAGCAGCCCGAAGACGGCCGCCGCCGTCAGCGCCGTGTACAGCGCGTGCCCGCGCCAGCCCGGTACCTTCCGCAGCGCAAGGGCGTTGAAGATGTAGGAGAGTATGAGCGCGAAGAAGATGACCAGGAACAGCATGTTGTGGATGTGGCCGGTCGCCGTCTCGGGGGCGCCCTGCAGGTCGGTGGGGTAGATGCCCGCCGCGAAGATACCCAGCCCCGCGACGACGAGCAGCAGCATGCCGGCGATCGATCCGCGGCGGAGGCCGCCGTAGAGGCTGGCGGCGAAGGCGACGATCGCGAGCCCGAAGGCAAAGAAGTTGGCGGTCTGGAGCCAGCCGTGCGGCCCCACCGCCAGCTCGCTCACGGTCCGAGTCCGGATATCGTAGCTCGGATCGAGCAGCCCTACCAGGGTCGCGACCGCCAGAAAAACGATCGGTCCGGCAGCGCCGACGGCAATCAGGATTCTCACCGGTGTCCAGGCCGCCGTAGGCACGGCGGGGACGGTGGGCGCCATCCGCGTGTGCAGCATCTGATCATGCTTGAATGAGTGCCTCATGGGTATCTCCTTTTGTGTGTCAAACCATCGCCACCCAATAGCCATCCGTCGTTCATGCGCCGCTCGCATAGAATCCCGGCGCGAAAAGCGGTACAGGCGGTGCGCTCCGTGCGGGCATTGCGCTGGTGTGTCGGTGGTAGCGCATCACCACCTGCCCCAGCCTGATCGCGTCGCCGTCCTCCAGCCGCCATGCTTCGTCCGGCCGCGCCTGCACGCCGTTCACGAAGCTGCCGTTCGTGCTGTCCAGGTCCACCAGAGCGACCTGACCCTGCTGCATGAGCAGCAGCGCGTGGCAGCGCGACACGGTGATCTCCGCCAGCACGATGTCGTTATCGGAATCGCGGCCGACCGTCATCGTGCTGATCAGATCCACAATCCGCGCTGGGCGACCCAGTTCCGTAATATATAGTCGGTGTGCCACTATCAATACAGTCCTCCATCCGATAGCCCCGTGTCAAGCGCCGGCAGATCCGCCGGGCGCTTCACGGCGTGATGGTATATGTTCTGGGTAGTGCCGGAGTCGAGGCTGCAGCCGGCGGGACTACGCCATCCGGCTGCAGCCTCGACCTGACACTATTCGTGAAAGATTAGCCCCGCGGCCGCGGCATGATCTGCGTTAGCAGCCTGATGCGCGCCTGCGCGTCGCCTGCCAGCGCCCGTTCCCACAGCTCCGCGGCCGTCATCTCCGGCGCGCTCACCCCCACGACGTAGCGGGTCTGCGCCGTGCGGCGCGTGCCGGTCGAAATCGAAATGGCTGGCATTGTATGAGTGCCCATCGCGGCCACAGTGCTATCATAGGGCTGGGGACGTCGGGAGGTATCGGCACAGCGATGGTGTGGCGGCTAAGGCAATCGCCTAGGCCGAACGATGGAGAGTCTGCCGGAGCCAGCGTAGATTGCAGATTGCAGATTGCAGATCAAGCCAATGGACAGCGGCAATGCCACTGACTACTGGCTACTGACGACTGCTCTCAGTGGGGGCCGCCGGCTACGGAAGTTCATCCGGGGAAATCAGGCCGATGCGGGTAGCGTAGAGCGCCGCCTGGGTGCGGCTGGCAAGACCGAGCTTGCTCAGCATGTTGCTGACATGGACGCTGACCGTCTTCTGGCTGATCGCCAGGGCGTCGGCGATCTGGCGGTTGGTCAGGCCGCGCCCGACCAGCGCCAGCACAGCTTGCTCGCGGCCGGTCAGCGAGGCGGAGGCTGGCTCGGGGCGCGCGCCGGCCTCAAGCAGGTGGCGAGTCGCCGCCGGGTGCAGGTAGGGCTGGCCGCCGTGGACGGTGCGAATGGCGCGCGTCAGCTCCTGCACGTCCACATCTTTCAACAGGTAGCCGTCCGCGCCGGCCTGCACGGCGCCAAGCACTTGCTCGGACTCGACGAAGGTGGTGAGCGCGATGATCCGCACCGCCGGCCAATCGCGCTTGATCAGGGCGATCGCCGCCACGCCATCCAGCTCCGGCATTACCAGGTCCATCAGCACGACGTCGGGATGGAGGGCTGTCACCAGATCCACCGCCTCACGCCCATTCTCCGCCTCGCCCACCAGCTGCATATCCGGCGTGACGCGGATGATCGCGCGCAGCCCCTGCCGGACGATGGCATGGTCGTCCACGATGATCAGGCGCATGGGATTCATGACGCGCTCCTCGCTCTGTCGGTTTGTTGGGGTGGGTATGGGGGCGGGACACCCAGAGGGTACCCGGCCCCGCCCCCACACCCCCACCCCACCCCTTACTCGGCGCGGTCAGGGTCGGGCCACTCGACGACGATTTTCGTCCCCTGGCCGAGCGCCGAGCGCATGTGCAGCCGCGCGCCCGCCTTGGCCGCGCGCTCGCGCATCGAGATCAGGCCAAAGCGTCCGTCGCCGACGTGCTCGGGCTGAAAGCCCCGGCCGTCGTCGGCGATCAGCAGACGCACCGGCGCGCGGCCGCGCAATGTCACCCGCACCCGCTGCGCCTGGGCGTGCCGCGCCACATTTGCCAGCGCCTCCTGCGTGATGCGGAAGAACGCCTGCTCGACCGGCTCGGGCAGCCTGGAGACATTCGCCAGATACATCGTAACCGAAATGCCGGTGCGGCTTTCGAAGGCGGCAAGATGCTCGCGAAGCGCGTGCGCCAGCCCCTGATCGCCCAGCCCGGCCGGGCGCAGCTCGACCAGCAGCGCGCGCATCTCGGCCAGGGCGCTGCGAGTCAGGTCGCGGATCTGCACGAGGCCGGCGCGCGCCTCGGCGGGGTCGACCTCCCACAGCTCGGGCAGCACCTGGGCCAGCAGGCTCATGCTGAAAAGCGACTGGGTCACCGAGTCGTGCAGCTCGCGCGCCAGGCGCCGTCGCTCCTCCAGCACGGCCAGCTGCCGCCCCCGCTCGGCCAGCCGCGCGTTTTCTATCGCGGCGCTCAGCTGGTCGGCGACAATCCGGATCGTCGTGGCGTCGTCCTCGGAAAACGGATCGCCGCTCTCCAGGTTCAGCACGCCGAGAAGCTGGTCGCCGCTGACCATCGGCGCAACCAGCTCGGCGCGAATCCCAACCGCCCCCGGCGGGAGAATATAGCGCGGGTCGGAGGTCACGTCGTTGACCAATAGCGTCTTGCGCGTCCGCGCCGCCTCGCCCATGATCCCCTGGCTGATCGGCAGGCGGTGCTCGCCCCCGACCAGGGAGCGATACGCCCCGCCAAACGTCCGCAGCAGCAGCGTCGTCGGGTCCGCGGGGTCGATCAGCGCAATGGCGACATTCGGGTAGCCCAGCAGCTCGTGGATGGTCTCCGCCGCGTTCTGCAGCAGCTCGTCCAGCGGCAGGTCCGCCGTAAGCGATCGCCCGATCCGCGCGATCAGGGTGAGCTGCTCGCTGCGGCGCTGCTCCCGCTCATAGCGGCGCGCATTCTCGATCGCAATGGCGGTGTGGCGGGCAAACAGCTCCAAGGTCGCGACATCCTGGTCGTCGAAGCGGCGCGGCGGGGCGGCGCCGATGCCGAAAAAGCCGATCAT
>WNGB01012390.1_pt1 | contig 11593 bp, 10 predicted proteins | sample 5400681 | NCBI WGS metagenome assembly WNGB01 (sample SAMN13153367, study PRJNA577476) | soil metagenome | isolation source: 115 cm soil or saprolite under grassland replicate 2 | place: USA:California | collected 2016-06-15 | reverse complement strand
CTTCTTCGACCTCGGCGATCCTCTTGAACGCCTCCATCAGCGCGCGGTCGGCCTCGGCCCCGAGCGGCGCGTGGTAGGTCCTCACGCCTTCGAGCATCCTTTGCCGGTAGTCGATGCCGCCGTCGACGTGCAGAACGTCGAGGCGCTCTTTCAGGAGCGCGATCGTGGGCAGGAAGTTCTCGCGCTTGAGCCCGTCCTCGTAGAGCTCGTCGGGGTGGTAATTGGAGGTCATGCAGTAGACCACCCCCAGATCCAGCGTCCGTGCGAGAAGCCTTCCGACGATCATCGCGTCGGCGATGTCGTTGACGTGCATTTCGTCGAAACAGATGAGGCGGAAACGCTTGGCGATGCGTTCGGCGAGCGCACTCAAGGGATCTTCGCGGCCCTTCAGCTCCTCCAGCTCCCGGTGCACGTCGCGCATGAAGTGGTGGAAGTGCACGCGGCGCTTGCGCACCAGCGGCAGGCACAGGTAAAAGCTGTCCATGAGGAAGCTCTTGCCGCGCCCCACGCCGCCCCACAGGTAGACGCCGCGCGGCAGCGGCGGGCGCACCACCAGGCGCTTGAGCGCCGAGCTGCGCCGCGCCTTGTACGCGGTCCACTCCTCGTAGAGCTGCTGCAGCCGCTCGGCCGCCCGCAGTTGGGCGGAATCGCTCGTGAAGCCGCGCCGCTCGAGCGCGCGGTGGTAGAGATCGACGACCGAGAGCCTTTCGCCCGAGTCCTGCCATTCCTCGGCGGCTTCGAGGGAGCTGTCGTTCATCAGATATTCAGCGCGCGCTTCCCCACCGCCAGCGCCGCGTCCTTCATGGCCTCGGAAAGGGATGGGTGCGCGTGGCAGATCATCCCGATGTCCTCGGCCGAGCCGCGGAACTCCATCGCGACGACGGCTTCGGCGATCAGCTCAGAGGCGAACGCCCCCATGATGTGCACGCCGAGCACGGCGTCCGTCTTGGCATCGGCGAGGAACTTCACCATCCCGCTCGTGTCGCCGAGCGCGCGCGCCCGGGCGTTGGCGGAGAACGGAAACGTTCCCGCGCGGTACTCGAGCCCTTCCGCCTTCAGCTGCTGCTCGGTCTTGCCCACCCAGGCGATCTCCGGAGACGTGTAGATCACCCAAGGGATCGTGTTGAAGTCCACGTGCGGGCGCTGGCCGGCGATGCGCTCGGCCACCGCCACCCCCTCCTCCTCCGCCTTGTGCGCGAGCATCGGCCCGCGCACCACGTCGCCGATCACCCACACGTTCGGCAGGTTCGCGCGGCAGTGCTCGTCCACCGCGACAAAGCCGCGCTCGTCGAGCTTCAGCCCCACGCCTTCGGCGTTCAGGCCGCTCGTGTTGGGCACGCGGCCGATGGAGACGATAAGCCTCTCGAATACGGCACTCTGTGCTTTGCCTTCGGCGTCGGCGTATTCGACGGCCACATCTTTCTTAGCCTTCACGCCGGCGATCCGGACGCCGAGCTCGATCCTAAGCCCCTGCTTGGTGAAAATTTTCCAGGCTTCCTTGGCGATCTGTTCGTCTGCGGCGCCCAAGAAAACCGGCAGCGCCTCGAGGATCGTCACTTCCGACCCGAGGCGGCGCCAGACGCTGCCCATCTCCAGACCGATGACGCCGGCGCCAATCACGCCGAGGCGCTTGGGAACCTCGGGAATTTCAAGCGCCCCGGTGTTGCTGAGAATCAGTTTCTCGTCGAAAGCCGCCCCCGGCAGCTCGCGCGGGTTCGATCCCGTGGCCACGATCACGTTCTTCGCGGTCAAAGTTTCGTTTTGCGCGCCCTTGACCGCGACCTCGCAGCCGCTCGCGCCGGCGCTCACGAAGCTTCCACGGCCGTGAAAGAACGCGATCTTGTTCTTCTTGAAGAGATAGACGATGCCGTCGTTGTTGGCCTTGACCACCTGGTCCTTGCGCTTGAGCATCTGGACGAGGTCGAGTTCGAGGCCCTTCACGCGCACGCCGTGATCGGCGAAGTGATGCCCGGCCCGCTCGAAGTTCTCGGAGGACTGCAGCAAGGCCTTGGAAGGGATGCAGCCGACGTTGGTGCATGCACCCCCCAGCGCGGGCTTCCCGTCGGCGCCCTGCCAGTCGTCCACGCATGCGGTCTTCAGTCCGAGCTGCGCGGCGCGGATCGCCGCGACGTAGCCGCCCGGTCCTCCGCCGATGACTACGACGTCAAATGTCTGGGCCATGGTCAGGCTTCACCCTCGTTAAACACGCTACCGGCCCTCATTCGACTCTCGAAAGACGCGCGCGCAGCGCATCGAGCCGCTCGAGCGCGGACGCATCGCCTTTGAGTCCGAGCAGGTTCAGATCGGCGTCGCGCGTGAGACGCGCTTCGCCCCGGCGCTGCACGGCGATACCGCCGATGAAGCAGAAACACCAACGCCGGTCCTTGCAGAACTCCTGGATTTCCCGCGCTGCCTCGATCAGTCTGTTAGGTCCGTCCACAGCCGTGCCCGCGGACGAACAGGCGCTGCATCTCGATCAGCCCCGAGCGCTGCTCGCGCGCCGGGTCGACGGGCTGCATGCCGCCGAGCTGCAGCATGTCGAACGCCGCGAGCCTGGACTGCGCCGGCGATTGCGCCGCGAGTTCGGCGCGCCGCCGCTTTTCGACCACGCGCCCCGTCTCGCGCCAGCGCGCGACAAGCTCTTTCTGTGCCGAGGAGGATGCCGTTGAGGTCACTTTCGAATTCTAGCCCAATCCCCGCTCCGTGGTTCAGGTCTCAAAGATTCAACAGCAACCGTGCCGGGTCTTCGAGCGCCTCTTTGATCGTCACGAGCGACAGGACCACTTCGCGACCGTCAATGATGCGGTGATCGTAAGTGATAGGCAAATCAATTCGTCCGTTGTCGGCTCCGCTGCGGCTGAAACCTTGTAGCGACGAGCTTGATCGGTGAGTTGCGTACTTGGTTGCGCCCACCCTAGGTTGCTTGCGCGCGTTCGGCACCGGACCGGCGCTCTCCAGGCGCGCCACAACGGCGTTACAGAAAATTATCGGTAATCAGCAATGACTCCGGTGGTGGTAACGAGAGCCAGTTCTGTTGTGCTGGATTTCCTGATAAGATTATTTGTATCGATCGCGATTACATTTTCCACTGTTTGTGCAGGTCTCAGAGCACTGTCGCTATTCGCCCACACCTTCAACTTCCTCAGCGGGGTGCTCGGCTACAAGCCTTACGACGCCCCGGCGTAGGGCGGCCCCTCCGTTCGGTGTGTTCCCTGTAGCTTACTACCCGGAAGGCGGAGGGCCGGTGATCGTGAAATCTACTTCTCTGTAAGTTTCGTTCGGTCGGCATTCCACAACTCTTTCCCGGGGTTGCGACCGAAAGCCGCGGGCAGGGGAAATCGTGTACGTTCGTCCGGCCGGTACCTTTTCAAAGACGTACGCTCTTCCTTTGACGAGTACGCGCACCGGCTCGGCCGCTCCGGGCGTCGCCCTGGACATATGCGTCACGGTAAGCGAGACGGGCTGGCCCCGATCGTCCTTCGTATTCCATTGTAGCTGCCCGGAAATCCCGCCCGTTATGGAGCAAGTGGCTGCTGGCGGAGCACCCGTAACCTCGACGGTCGCGCCCTGACGGATCGGGGGAGCATCCGGCACCTGTTTGGCCGCGTGCTCGGGGCACGCGCCGACGGATCTGAGCCGTATTCCGGCCCGGAAGGGCAACGGCTGTTAGTAGTCTCGCGCCGCCCGTGGCTGAACGTTCAGCAAATCCACGGGAAGAACGCTGATCTGGCGCGCGTCTTCTCCAGGCCGACGCGGATCGAAACCGGGAGATAGATCAAATTCGATACGCACGCACGGATAGGCGTTCGCCGAATCGTTCCTCACCACCCCAAAGACGACGCCAGGATCCGTCCCCTCGTGTCGCGATGAAAACGTGACGGACAGGTCCTGCTGAGGATCTTTAGCCGACTGCGAGTAGGCCCCGGAAATGAAAAAGAGAAGCGTTGACAGGAGTATCAATGCGCTCAAAATCTGACGCCGGCTTGCCATGGCACCTCTCCTATTGATTGCAAGGTCTCGTTAAGGTTTCGTTACTGAGCGGGCAGCATATCCCGCTCGATCGCGGCCGCCAGGCTATGGAACGTATTCGGCTTCAGCGTTTGCGTACTGCCGCTCTCGTAGACCGCCACGCCGGTGATCACGATGTCGCGGTCTCCTTTCCGCCTTCTGAGAAACGAGACCTTTTGCTGGGAGCCCGTCGCGTCCCTCGCGGTCAGCCTGAACGGTCCCTTCTTCGCGGCGGCGGTACCTTCGCTCGGGTCGTACGAATAGATCACGGTGAGCTCGACGTATTGCAGCGGGCCCAATTGCGGGTGGGCGCCCAGCAAATTCGTGATTTCCACGGTATCGTAGATGCTCGAATCTCTGAAGAAGATCTCGCGGAGGGGGTCGGCGGCCACATGGTAAAACACGGCATCGGGAGGGATAAGGACTTTGCTGAGATCCGTCGCCTTGGGAATCGCGATGGGCTTGTTTCCTCCTGGTTGGAGGGTAACGGCAGGGTCGAGCGGGAAGATGCTACGGTCCGACAGCACAACGTATTCGACGGTCACCGCGAGCTTTCCGCTGTTCCGAATACCTTCGGCAAGCATTTCCACATCGATGAGGTCCCGCCTCGCAAAAGAAATCGGTATTTGCCAGGTTCCCTTCACGTTCGCGTTGCTTCGGTACGTCCACTTCAGGCGAAGGGGAACACCGGAACCGCTGGCGAGCCTGGTGAGCGTGATAGCTGCCGACTCGGGATCCAGTCCGAGCGACACGTGGACAATATCACCCGATGAGGTCACGTTCGCGCTCTTGACTTCGGGCAGCTCGGCGGCAAAATCACTGGCCGTCACCTCATAGTCCCTGAATTGTCCCTTGTACGAAAATCCTCCCACCCGCTTACCCAGCGTTTCGATCACTTCTTGTTCGATATCGGCATCGACGCTGAGCTTCACGTCGAATGAAAGGAGGACTTGAGCCGGATTTTGCGAGTGCTGGTCGAGATAGCCGAGATATCGTCTGTCGTCGTTCACGACGACCCGCACCAGTGAATTCGTGGGCGCCAGATACGCTTGCCGCGCCTTGCCGTCATAGATCACTTGCACGCTGTTGTTGCTGGGAAGACGAAGCTCATCGGTCCAGAGGGTCAAGAGCGCCATGGCCGAATCGACCCATTTCTTCGAATCGAACACTCCGCGGTCCACGGCCTCCTTCGGTGAAAGCAGCTTCATCGCGGTCGGGATCAACGCTTGTCCCTTGTTCACCAATTGGATGAGCTTCTCTTGTTTTTCAGAAGCCAATGCGGACGCTGTTGCCTCACCGGCAAGAGGGATCGTAAATTGGATATCTTTGGCAATTGTCGAGAGGAGGTAACTGACCCAGTAGCCCACGATATACAGACCATTTGGAATCTGGGGATTGATGGATTTATCGATCCACAGATGGCCGGCACGCATGACGCCTCCGGTCTGGACTTCGACAGCGAAACGCGGGAAAGAGGTACCTCCACCTTGCTTGGAGACATTGGACCGCGCCTCCAGGTTATGAGCGGACCGCAGCTCTAGGTTATCAGCGACAAGCAAGAGGCGACCTGGGGATGCATTCGGATCGTTACCCTTGTTCAGAAAGATAAGATTGCCCTTTTCTTCGGTGACGTATTTTTGTGCAATGATGGTCAAGTCCCCGGCCTTGGGCCGTCCAGCGGCCAGGTCGAATGTCGCAATGCCTTTGAGTCGGACAGTGTCGGCCACGATGATCAAATTTTCACTTCCGAATGAATAAATCCCCTCCAAGTCGAGCGTCTCTGCCACAACCAATGTAGTCGGACGACCTTGGCTGGGGATAGAAGAAGGGAGTGGCTTCTCTATCCCATCGACGATATGAATTTGACCGTCGGTCATCTCCGGTGGCGCAGGGGGTGGCGGTAACGGGAGCGTCGCTGCTGGAGCAAGAATTAACTTGTCTCTCTTGATATCGGTGACCATGGGCTGGCGGGCCGCGCGCCCCTGAGCAGCGGGTGATCCCGTTCGATGATCCCTCACCTCGCCTGCAGCGGCGTGGATCGGTTGCGCGGCACCCGCAGCGAGCCCGATTGCCGCGCCCAGGAGGACCATGGATCGCAACCTGCGCGACGGCCTATTGCGGGTTCTGACATTCATCTGCACAGCTCCTCCCTTCCCTCACTTGGTCAGGTCGGATTCGAAGAAGCGTATCTGGTAGTTCCCTTCTTCCCCTGCAGTGACCGGCTTACCATTCCCCTTCCACGGGAGCTTCTCGCCGCTGGTCAAGCGAAACTGCACTGTCGGGACGACTATTGCCCCTCTTTCCACCAGCATTTTCCTGGTCGGAGCGTCCGTCCACTTGCCGTCCACCCGTATCGGCGCGATGTTCTCGGAGAACGTTCGATCCCCCGCCTTGAGCACGAGGTTGACCTCGTCGACCTTGCCGTTCTGTGGATCGAAGACCGCCCAGGGAAGCCTGCTTGCATCAATCGTGATTACATTTGCCACTGTTTGCGCAGGTATCAGGGCAATGTCGCCATTGAACCCTTCATGCACCTGACGGCGAATGAACATTTGCCCGCCGGTCGTCACGTGATATATCGCTTCGAATCTGACTTTCTTGATCTGTTCAGGATCGTCCTTCGTGAGCGCCTGAAGCGCGAACCACACGAACTGTGCGGGTGCGCCCTTCCAGCGCCAGCTGCCGGTTTCCTTCGTCCATATCGCGGTGGCAGGAATCCGGTTCTGGTCACCCAGGCGGCAGTCCACCTCGAGTGAGATCTGACTAATTCCAAGATCATCGCCCACCGCGGGGAGCGCAAAATAGGCCACTGAAAATTGGCCCGGCTTGATGTTCACGATGTGACGTTCCTTGATCTCCTTCGAATAACTCCCGATCCCGATCACGCCGGAAGCGACCGTCTGCGCCTCCTCGATTTGACGCGTACTGTAGTCTATGGTGTCGTTCAGGCGGGTGACGTCCAGCTGTTTTTTGACTGCATATCCAGCTTGCGCCGAAACGAACGATCCCTTCGCCTCTGCCAACTCCGCCTTTGCGGGCTCGATCTTCTCGGGCGGTTTGCTGAAATCCAGAATTGTCTGATTGATGCGCGCGAGAAGAGGCTGCATCATGCGGTCGACGTCTTCCTGCTTGAACTGCTCGCCGGTGACGGCTTCCACCGTGATGTGTCCGCCTCGTTCGAGCGTATTGCGAATGTCGGACGCGCTGGCACTGGCGCTGGCACCGAAGAGCCCGTAATACGACGCTTTGGCCTTGAACTGCTTGTCTTCGCTGTAAGACTTCTGCAGGGACTGCCAATTGACCTTGATCTTGAACCCCATTTTGGGAGTCAGTCTGCGGTACGTCATGTCCACGTAGACCGGTATCCCGGCTGAATCCGACATCGCATCGAGGACCTGCGTCCCGACCTGGGTCAGGTTGACGGAGAAGGTCATTTTCTGGCTCGCGAACGCCGGGCCGACGCCTTCGCCTTGAGCCGCCGAGGTCACGAATTTCCCATCGGGCGCATACATGTGAACCCGGCTGCTCTTGATCGGCATGGGACCCAGGCGAAACGTCTTGTTGTTCGTTTTCCTGGAAATGGCATCCGCGATCTGCTTATGGGCCTCGGGCGGGAGCGATAACCGGGCGCTGAACACGAGCACACCCCCGGACACTTCTTTCGTAGGATCCGCAGGGTCCCGCATTTGGTAGCGAACCAAGGTGAAGTCGGGCTCCGCTTTCCCATCGGCCCCCAGAGATTCTGAAACCCTGGGTTTGTCGGGAATGTAGTACCACTGGTCCGTTTCCCCGGCATCTCTCACCGCAGTAAAGAGCTCTTTTACCCCTCCTATCGTCACCGGAATATCGTCGATCTGATCGCCGGGAACACCGCTGGCGACCTGGGCAATACCCACCGAAGAAAACGAGACGGCCGTAAGGGCTACAACTAGAAACGTCAGAGCGTGCAGACGATGTTTGCGCATTGTTGCCTCCCTGTTGAATCGGTTAACCATCAATATCCCCCGGCGCCGTAGACCGAGTTGCGACGCGCCAGATCGGCGATCCTCGGCATGAAGACGCTCTTGATCGACGGACAGGGAAGGGCGGCCGGAGAGTCCATCTTCTGGATGTCGGCCACGTGATCGATGCTCCTCTGGATGTCGGCGGCCCTGATCTCCAGGATTTCCGCGTACCGCCGGGGCGACACCTTGTCGTAGAAATAGGACTGGACCAGGTCGTCGGCCAGGTGGCGTTCGCATGCCTTCAGCGCCTCGTCGGCCGGGCGACACGCTTGCCCTTGCCCGACGCGAAAGTCCTTGTAGCAGGCGCCGGCGTTCATCGCGTCGCCGCTGCCGAACGGCTGCACGTTGTACCAGGTGTCGTCGAAGTCCTTGCCCGAGCGTTCGAGGGCTGCGAGGACATTCAGGAACCGGCTCAGTGACGCGCTCCCGCGTACGGACGGATCCTGCAATGCCTTCCGGGCCGCCGCGGCTGCCTCCTTGACCATGTCCGACGTGGGGCCGGGGATGATGTCGATGTCCCCGCCGGCGTCGACCGTGCCCTGGGTCCCCGCGACGCGGAATGACACGCTCTTGACCCCGAAGCATGTGCGTCCGCCGTCCGTGAACTGGAGCGCGGTGTACACGGGCACGATCCGCACGAACCGAAAATCGGAAAGGTCCTTGATCAGCTCGAAAGCCCGGTCCACGCTCTTCTGCGCTTCGAAGACCAGGCCCGGAGCGCGCCAGGAGATGACGCAGCCGCGCATCCACTCCACCAGCGTCACCTCGAACACCGCCTGGCGGTAGCGGTCGGCGGTGCCGGAGGGGAAGGAGAAGATCTTGCTCCGGCAACGCTCCACCAGACCCTCCGGCGGCGGCTGGGTGGCGCAAAAGTCCTGGGCATCCGCACGGCTCCCGGTGACGAGCACCAGGGTCAGGGAAGCGAACGCGAGCCCGCGCATCATCACCGGCCTGAGCCGTGGTCCGATACGGAGCATGCAAGTTGATAAGAGGAGCATGGTCTGCTTGATCCTTTCACAGAATTTGAAGGCGGTTTGGGTGTTCGCAATTCCTTGCCTTCCTAAGCCGTGATCAGGGCGGCGACAGAAGAACGGCAGTCATGACGCGTGATAGGAAGATTCGGCGCTCCTCGGACGCTTCGTAACGGGCCTTTCGGTAAATCATGCGCCCGCCATGCGAGCCGGGTCAAGCGCCAGGCGCTTGTCGCGCTCAAGCAACGTCGAGAACTGATGAGATGGAAGCACGTCGAGTGTCGCAACCCTGGACTGCGCCGGGGATTGAGCTCGGCGTGCCGCTGCTTTTCGAGCACGCGCCTCGTCTGCCGTCGATCGAGGCGTTGACGATCGGGTATTTCTTGAGCGCGTGCACCGAGGCCTTGACGAAAAAGGATATGAAGCCCAGGCGGTACCCGCCTCCTTGATCTCCCGTCGCATTGGATACCAACCTACGGCACGATGAGGAGGTCAGAGGTCAGCCCCTTCTGGAGGATCTCGGCGTACTCGGCCTGGAGGCACTCGAACAGAACCTCCCGCTCCGTAGAGCTGATGAGCTTGAGTGACGGCTCCGTGTCCCAGATCTCCGGAGGAGGCATCGGGGCCTGCGTGTTCTGGACTACCTTGTGATAGAGGGTCTTGAGGCTCGTGCCGGCATTCAGGATGCCGCGGTCGGTCTCGCCGTCGTGACACTGCTCGCAGTTCATGTTGGCCACGATCGCCTTCTGCCTCGGGTCCGGAAGGCGTTTGGCGCAACCCTGGGCCACGAACTGCTCCCGGTTCGTCCGGCTCGACGGCCCGAGAGGAGGCCCGTTCTCCAAAGCCGTGTATCCCGTGGGCCCGAACACACTCGGCTTCTTGGTGTCCTTGACCTCGGTGGTGATCGCGGTGATGTTCTCGGGGCCGGTCAACGGGATCGTGCCTTCAGGCTTGATCGCCACGCCGCCGCCGGCCGCCCGTGCGCCTACCCGCGCGGGAATAACCGCTCTGAGCCCGCTGGGGTGGCAGGAATAGCACTTTGAAAGCTCGGAGCTGCTTCCACCCTCCGGGACGAAGCCCGTGGGGGTGCGCGAGTAGCCCCGGAAGGCCACTACCGGCCGGTCGTCCTCGAGGGGGGAGGACGGGGTGTCCGGGAGAAGCTGGACGCCGAGGAAGTCCACGTTCCGGCCGAGCTTGCCCGTGCCCTCGTTGATCGCGATCTGGATCCATTGCTCGAAACGGGGCGGCTTCTTGGTATCGGGCACTCGGATGATGACGCGGGCGGCGCCGTCTCTATCATTGCTCACCGACGTCGAGCTGAACTTCATCCAGGTGGCGCCGGGAATGGCCTCGACCGCGTCGGTCAGCGTCTTCACGTCGCCGCTCTGCGAATTGAGCTCCAGCGAGGGCGGCACCCGCATGAGATCGCCCACGCCGCTCGACGCCGAGCGGAAGATCTTGTCGGCCTCCTTCCGGTATTCGTCGTCGGTGATCGACAACCCCATCTGGCTGGCTGTTCCGGGCCCGGTGCGCCCCCGTATACTCGGGGGGGCCGTCGTGCTGCTGCAGTTGTATTGCAGGAAGGCAAACGCCTTGATCATGGGCGTGACTACGCGCCCGCTGCCGCACGTCCAGTTGCAGGCTCCGCCATTGAGGGACAGCAGGTCCGAGGGGTCCATCCTCGCGTAGGCCGCGGCTATCTGGGCCGCCCCCCCCTTGAGCTCGTCCTGCAAGGTCGTGCCGGTGAGCCCGCAGACGTCAGTCGCGCCGGATGGGGTGGGAGCGAGCGGAAACAGGACTCCCCAGACGATTACGGCCCGGAGCCGGCGGAGCACGCCTGAATCTCGTGCGCTGAAGGTAGAGAGCATAAGAACCCGTTTCAAAAATGTCCCAAAGGGGCTGTTAACTTGATTCTGGCGCGATCAGAATCTCGGAGCTAGGCCAGTCTTGCAGGCGCCGCTCCTTTCATCTGTGGCGCGTGACGCTTTTTTCTTGTGAATTAGTTACCAAGTTATGGTGCCGGCCGCGGAAACTCCAAGGTGTCAGTCACTGTCGTCTCGGCTTCGGTTTACCCAGGTGGCCATAGTTCCCGAGCCCGGATCGGGTGCTCCTGGCCGTCGCCGGCGTTCTGTGCCGACGCAACGCTGCAGTATGCCTGACCGGCGCCCCGCGCGCTCGGTTGCGAATCATGCAGTCGCCGGGCAGCAAGTCAAGCGTAGAGGCGCTCGCAACGCTCAGGCAACATCGGGGGTGGCGAGGTGACCATCATCATTGCCACCAATGAGATCGAGGACGTGCAAAAGGCACAACGACTATACAAAGCGCTCGCGAACCAGCACTTTACGACTGGCAAAATGTCATGGCGCGCCGTAGCACGGTTGCAGCAACCCCAATTCTAATTTTCCTTTGTTACCTCCGCGTCCTTGGCGGTGAAATGCCCTTATAGATCCAGCAGGAGACGGGCCGGGTCCTCGAGCGCTTCCTTGATCGCCACGAGCGACAGCACCGCCTCGCGGCCGTCGACGATGCGGTGATCGTAGGAAAGCGCGAGGTAATTGATCGGCCGGATCACGACCTGGCCGTTCTCGGCCACGGGCCGCTCGCGCGTCG
>WNGB01025517.1_pt1 | contig 11594 bp, 9 predicted proteins | sample 5400681 | NCBI WGS metagenome assembly WNGB01 (sample SAMN13153367, study PRJNA577476) | soil metagenome | isolation source: 115 cm soil or saprolite under grassland replicate 2 | place: USA:California | collected 2016-06-15 | reverse complement strand
CTTGCCGTCCTTGTTCCAGTCGCCGCCGACAAGACCGGTCGCGCTCCACGCCAGCACCCCGGGACCGAAGGTCGCGATGCCGCTGACGTCGCGAAGCGCGAAGCGCGACGCGGCCGACATGAGATGGACGCGCGCGCTGCCGTCGGCGTACGAGTACATCGTGAGGATGTCGGTCTTGCCGTCGCCGTCGACGTCCGCGGCCGCCCACTTCGCCTTCGTCATGTCGAAGAAGCCGTCCGGCGAGATCCACATGCCGGCCCAGCCGCCGATGGGCTGGACGCCGCGGGGTGACGGATCGAAGACGTGCACCCCGATCCGGAAGTTCGGGTACTGGTAGATCATCGCGACCTGGTCCACGCCGTCGGTCCGCGTGAAGTGACCCGTGAGGAAGCGCGCCTTCGTCGAATCGACCTGACCCGGGCCGGAATCGTACGCGCCTCCATCGCCCGCGTAGAAGAGACCCGATCCGGTGGCGATGAGGTACAGGAACTTCAGCTGGAAGTTGTCGAGCTGATAGGGGATGAGGAGGCCGGTCTTCGGCGTGCCGTCCCAGACGCCTGCGAGCATGCCCTGCGCGCGGTTCCAGTCGAAGTTCGTGTGCCGCCACCAGCCGGCGTTGCCGGTGTACGCGAAGCTGGTCCCGTTCGAGAGCCACACCACGATGTGGACCGTCAAGCCGCCGTCGTTATAGAGGACGGCGATGTCGGCCTTCTTGTCGCCGTTCAGGTCGACGGCGACCGGCTTCATCCGCGACATGTCGAAGTGGCTCGCGCCCTCGAGGTACCACTGGGTGTGCGTGAACTTGCCGTCAGCGCCGCGGTCCAGCACGACGATCCGCAGGCCGAAGTCGTCGTTCGGGTCGTAGAGCGAGGCGATCTGCTGTGTGCCGTCTCCCCTGAAGTCGCCGACGAGGGTGAAGCCGTTGGCGAGCGTCTGGCCGGCGGTGTCGCCTCCGGGCGCCAGCGCGGGGACGAGAGTCACGGAGAGCACGAGTGCGAGCGAGAGAGTGAGGAGCCTCACAAGCGCCAGAACGTCCGATTCGGCCGGTTTGTGACGGCCTGCTTGCGTGGTCGCCGTGCGCGGCGTCAGGCGAACGTGCGCTCCTCGTAGGGAACGGCACCGATCGCGTCACGCTTCGACCGTCCCGAAAGAAGGTGCTCGGCCATCGTGATGCCCATTTCCGAGGCGATGTCCATATCGACGTACTTGTAGAGACCCTGCCGGCCGCCGGTGACGAGACCGTCGAAGCGCATGAGCTCGTCGATGAGCGTCTGCATCGCCCCCTCGAACCCGACCATGTAGACGGGATAGCCGGCCGTCGAGCGCAGGACGACGCACTCGGCGACCTCCTCTTCGCGGCAGAAGCCCTCGGCCGCGAGCTCCTTCGCGCAGCGCCGACCGAGGTCCGCCGCCGATGCCGTCCAGATCGCATCGCCCGGCTCACAGGTGATGTCGCAGAGGACGACCGTCTCGTCGGGCGGACAGATCTCGGTACCGCCGTAGTTGCGCGTCTCCGACGCGCGGTTGAAGGTCTTGTCCTGGAAGTAGAGCGACTGCGCGGGCAGCACTCTCGGTCGCTTGAAGCGCAGGCCGACGATGGTGATCGCGCGGAAGCGCAGCTGTCGCGCCGCCTCCCGCGCGGCCCGCGACACGCCGTCGCCGAGCAACGCGAAGAGCGATGGCAGCGGCAGCGTATTCACCACGCGGTCGCACTCGATCCGCTGCTCCGGACCCTCGAAGCGATACGCATCCAGCCCCGGCTCGGTCCCCGTGGCGATGAGACACAGCTGTCCGTCGTTCGCCGTCGACGCCACCCGTCGGTAGCGGACCGCGATGACGCGGTCGCCGGAGACCTCGAGCCCGGTCACCAGAGCGCGGGTCAGGACGTGGTTGTCCGGCGACGCGGCCCGGATGCGATCCGCCATGCGCGACGAGATGAGGCCGGCCCCCTTTGGCGGGTAGTAGAGCTGGACGACCAGCGGCGCGTAGGTGTGCTCGCCCTCCGTGATCTTGTCGAGGCCCTTCCGGAACGAGCTCACCGCTACCTTCCAGAGGTTGATCTGCGGGATCCGGTGCTGCGCGAACGACGCCGCAAGCTGCGAGGGCGGCATCCCCCACACCTTCTGGGTATACGGACCGAAGAACATCCCGTAGAGGGTCTTGCCCATTCCCTGGATGACCCAGTCCTCGGCGGAGACCATCTTCCGCGGCCGCACGCGCCTGCGCGCGACCTCCACGAGGTAGTCGAGGGACGCGCGCGCCGCGAGCAGCGGCGACATGCTCCGCGCGATGTCGAGGGCCTCGAGCGGGTACTTGTAATACCTCCCGCGGAACTTGATGCGCACGTTCTTCGCCTGCGCGGGGAAGCCGTCCGACGCGATCTCCTTGAACATGTCGAGCACGCGCTGATTGCGCGCGTGGTACGCATGCGGCCCGAAGTCGAACCCCGCATCCGTCGAGCCGCGCAGCGTCGTCGCGAGACCGCCGAGGAAGTCCTGCGCCTCGAGCAGGGTCACGCGTTCGCCGTGTTCGGCCAGCGTGAAGCCGGCGGCCAGCCCGCAGATGCCGCCGCCAAGCACGACCGTATGCCTCAGGAGGACCTCCCGGAAGTGGTCTGGGTGCGGCTCAGGGTAAGCGGTACACGCGGAGGTCGCTGGCCACGCGCTCGCCCGGCGCGACGTCCTTTGTGATCGTCGAGCCGATCACGATCGCAGCACGGTCGCCGAGGGTGACGCCGCTCGAGATCACACTGTGCGGCCCGATCCACACTTCCTCGCCGGTGACGACGCTCCCCGCGAGCGTGGCCCCGGCCGCGATGAGGCAGCGCGCGCCGATGCGCACCGAGTGCGCGATGTGCACGAGGTTGTCGATCTTCGTGTCGTCGCCGACGCGCGTCGGCAGGCGGAACAGGCTGCGATCGACGGTCGAGTTCGCCTGGATCTCGACGCGCGCGCCGATCTCCACCGAGCCGGCGTGGGGAACGGCGACGTTCGTCGTGCCGTACTCCCACTGCGCACGCGTCGCTCGTCCCTGGCGCATCGCGGGCCCTTTGAACTCGAAGCCCTCCGCGCCGAGCACGGCGCCGGAGCGCACGACCGTGTCGTCGCCGATCGCGACGCGTTCGAGGATCGTCGCGTTCGGCTCGACGAGGACACGCGCGCCGATACGCACGTTGCGCGGCGCGACATAGGCCCGTTCATGGACGCGCGCGCTGGGATCGATCCTCGTCGCGAAGTCTCGCCAGTAGAAGTCGCTCGAGGCGTGCAGCCAGCGATGCAGCTCGTAGAACGCGGCCTCTGGCTGGTCCGCGACCGCAAGGCCCTGCGTGGACGGCACCGCGTCGGCGAGCTCCGCGGTCGTGACGACCGCGACCGCGCCGCCGGTCTTCGCGAGGCGACCGAGCGCGCGCGCGTCGCCGGCGTAGACGAGCACGCGACCCTCGCTCGCGCCGAGGAGCGCGAGGTCATCGAATTCGGCGTCGCGCACGACGCGAAGCGGCGCTCGCGTCGCGGCTTCGCTGACCTTCATCGCGCGCACTCTACCCGTAGGATTCGGAGGTGTTGCAGCCGACGCCGCTCGAGGCCGTGCGCGCGTACACGCTGGAAAGGTCGCCGCTCTGCTTCACCACCGACATCGAGTGGTCGCCCGAGTGGGCGATCCGCGATCTGTTCGATCTCGCGGACCGGCACGGCGTGCCGCTGACGCCTTTCCTCACGCACCGCTCGGACTACCTCACGCGCCGATTGCTCGAACCGGACGATGTCGGGCTGCATCCGAACTTCCTGCCAGGCAGCACCCACGGCGCGACCGTGGACGAGGTCATCGCGACCGCGAAGGCGTTCTGGCCCCAGGCGGTCTCGTTCCGCTCGCACTGCTTTTACGACGACACGCGGATGCTGCGGAAGATGGCCGAGCAGGGATTCCGCTACGACTCGAACCTGTTCGCGTTCCTGCAGCCGATGCTCGCGCCGCTGCGTACCGTCGCGGGCACAGTGCGGCTCCCGGTGTTCTGGGAGGACGATGTGCACTCCGACGCCAGGCTGCCGTGGGATATGGCCGCCCTGCGGACAGCGTTCGACGGACCTGGGTTGAAGATCGTGAACGTCCATCCGTTTCGTGTCGCGCTCAACGCTCCGGACGAAGCGTTCTACGAGTCACATCGGCCGCTCGGTCAGGTGGGCGATGTCGACGCGCGCTCCGAGGCGCATGACGGAAAGGGCGCGCGGACATTTCTCGAGGAGCTCTTCACGCATGCGACCAGCGGTGGCCGGACACCGGTGCGGCTGCGGGACCTTTACGAACAAGCGGTCGAGCGAGGCATTGCGATACAGGCGCTCGAGCACCATCTCCCCGAGCGCCGACTCACCAACGATGAGCTCGCGAGCCTCTATCCCGATTGGACGGCCGAGAAGATCTACGACAAGACCGGCATCCGGGAGCGTCGTGTCGTCGGCGCGGAGGAGTTCGCCTCGGACCTCGGCGCGGCAGCCGCGGAGAAGCTGATCGAGCGCACCGGTCTCGATCGCTCGACGATCGACCTGCTCGTGTACTGCACCCAGAGTCCCGACTACTTCCTGCCGACGACCGCGTGCGTTCTGCAGGAGCGGCTCGGCTTGCCGACCACGACTGCCGCCTTCGACTACAACCTCGGCTGCTCCGCTTTCCCGTACGGACTCGCGATGGTCCGCGGTCTCATCGAGACCGGTGCTGCGTCGAACGCTCTGCTCGTCATGGCCGAGACCTATTCGCGGTTCATCCACCCCATGGACAAGAGCGTCCGGACGCTCTTCGGCGACGCGGGCAGCGCCGTCCTCGTCACCGCGACGGAGCGCGAGGCTCCGACGCTCGGACCATTCGTTCTCGGAAGCGACGGGAAGGGCGCGGGCAACCTGATCGTGAAACGTGGCGGCGTGCGGCAGCCGCTGGGCACCGAGCCGCTGCCCGAGACGACCGACAACAGCGGCAACGTGCGCACCGACGCGAATCTGTATATGAATGGCCCGGCGATCCTCGAGTTCACGATCCGTCGCATCCCCGCCATCTTCAAGGAGCTGCTCGCTCGCGCCGAGGTCACGCTGAACGATGTGCGCTGGGTGGTCATGCATCAGGCGAACGAGTACATGCTCCGGTACCTGCAGAAGAAGATCGGGATCCCCGACGAGAAGTTCGCGGTCCACCTCGAGCTCTGTGGCAACACGGTTTCCTCGACGATCCCCATCGTTCTGCAGCACCTGGTCAAGGAAGGCCAGGTCAAGCGCGACGACCTCCTCCTCACGCTCGGCTTCGGCGTCGGGTACTCGTGGGGGGCGAATCTCATCCGCTGGAGTCCCGACGCTTGAACCGCGCCTTCTCTCAGCGCTCGATCGTGTGAACGAAGAGCAGTTCCTGCAAGGCCTGCGCGACCGTCTCGCCTGGCCCGATCTGGGACCGGACACGGACCTCGCGGGCGACGAGCGCTGGGACTCGCTTGCCCAGGTCGACGCCGTGATGTACGTGCAGGACGAGCTCGGCCACACGCTCGCGGCGGACGACCTGCAACGGATATCGAAGGCTGGCGAGCTCGTCGGACTCGTGCGCGACCGCCTCGGCTAGATCACCTTCGAAGAGCTTCCTTCACCAAACCCGGGATCTCGCTGGGCGCGTTCGCCACGGGGATGCCCGCGGCCTCGAACGCCTGCACCTTTGACTGGGCGGTGCCCTGATTCCCCGAGACGATCGCGCCAGCGTGACCCATGCGCTTTCCGACCGGCGCTGAGCGACCCGCGATGAACGCCACCGCGGGCTTCTTGCCGTTCGCTCGCATGTATTCGGCCGCGCTCTCCTCGGCGCTGCCGCCGATCTCGCCGACGATGACGATCGCCTCCGTCGCGGGATCCTCGTTGAGCAGGCGCACCGCGGCGGGTGTCGGCAGGCCGATGACCGGATCGCCGCCGATGCCGAGGCAGGTCGACTGCCCGAGGCCGGCGCGGCTGAGGAGATCGGCGATCTCGTAGGTCAGCGTGCCGCTGCGGGAAACGAACCCGATCGGTCCCGGCGAGAAGTTCTCCGCCGGCATGATCCCGATCTTGCACTCGCCCGGCGTGATCGCGCCCGGGCAGTTCGGACCGATGAGCGTCGTCGCGGAGCGCTCGAGCACGGATGCGACCTTGAGCATGTCCTGCACCGGCGTTCCCTCGGTGATCGCAATGACGAGGTCGAGCTCGGCGTCGAGCGCTTCGAGCATCGCGTCCATCGCGCCCGAGGCCGGAACGAAGATGATCGACGCGTTCGCGCCCGTCTCGGTCGTCGCGCGCGACACCGTGTCGAAGATCGGAAAGCCTTCGCGCGTCGTGCCACCCGCGCCCGGCACGACGCCGCCGACGACCTTGGTGCCGTACTCGCGCATCCGCGTGGCGTGGAAGGTGCCTTCGCGCCCCATGCCCTGGACGATGACGCGCGTCTCGCGACCGAGGAGCACGCTCACCTGTGCATCGCGGGGGCTTCGCCCGTTCCACCCTTTGCCAGCGCGACCGCTTCTCTCGCCGCATCGTCCATGGTCGCGCTCGTGACGAGCCGCGCGCCTTCGAGCAGCTTGCGGCCGGCCTCGGCTTCCGTTCCCGACAGCCGGACCACGAGCGGCACGCTGGGTGGATGCGTGGTGATCACCGACAGGATGCCTTTCGCGACCTCGTCGCCTCGCGTGATCCCGCCGAAGATGTTGATGAGGACGCTCTTCACCTTGGGGTTCGCCAGCACGATCTCGAGCGCCGAGCGCACGACCGATTCCTTCGCGCCGCCGCCGACGTCGAGGAAGTTCGCCGCGCGGCCTCCGGCGCTCTGGACCGCGTCGAGGGTGCCCATGACCAGGCCCGCGCCGTTGCCGATGATGCCGACATCGCCGTCGAGCTGCACGTACGAGAAACCGAGCGCGCGTGCGCGCTCCTCGACCTCCTCGTCCGGCGCGATCTCCTTCCAGTCGCGCAGCTCCGGCTGCCGGTAGAGGGCGTTGTCGTCGATGTCGAGCTTCGCGTCACCCGCGAGCACCGAACCGTCGCTCTGGATGAAGAGCGGGTTGATCTCGACGAGCATCGCATCGGTGCGCGCATAGACGCCGTACAGCTTGGCGGCGATGTCCGCTACGGCGCTCCGCTGCGCGGCCGGCACCCCGGCGTCGAAACACAGCGCGCGCGCCTGATAGGGCAGGAGTCCCACGAGCGGATCCGGCCAGCCGCGCGCGATCTTCTCCGGCTCCGTCTCGGCGACCTCTTCGATGTCCATACCGCCGACGGTCGACAGCATCACGACCGGGCGGCGGCGGTCGCGGTCGAGCGTGATACCGAGGTACAGCTCGCTTGCGATCTGAGCCGCGCGCTCGACGTACACCTTGCGCACCCGCAGTCCTCTTATCTGCATGTGGAGGATCGTCGAGGCGTGCTCGCGTGCCTCCGCCGGCGTCTGTGCGACCTTGATCCCGCCCGCCTTCCCGCGGCCGCCGGCGTGCACCTGCGCCTTCACCACCACGGTGCCCCCGAGGGCCCGCGCGGCGGCCTCGGCTTCCTCATGCGTCGTCGCGAGACGACCTTCGGGGATGGGGATTCCGGCGCGCGCGAGCAGCTGCTTGGCCTGGTACTCGTGGAGCTTCACGGGGTGAAGCGAGGATATCGTCGCGAAACTGCGCGCGCTCCGGACGCTACTACGCCCGGACCGCGGCTTCGATCGCTCGCAGCACGTCTTCGCGGCTCGGCACGCTCGGTTGGGGTGGCTTCGCGCCCGTGGCGAGCGCGGCGCTCACTCGTTCGACCATCGCGGTGTCGTCGAACATCGTTGTGGGGCCATCGAGCATCATCGCGCGCCGCGTGATGGCTCGCCAGACGGTGGCGTCGACGGCCGCCGCCGCGAAGACCTCAATCAACGTGAACCCGCCGCCGATCCGCACCGGTGCGGGCTTCGGCGTGCCGAAGACCGCTGCGCGCGCGGTCGCGACGCGGACGTCGTCCTGCGCGACCTGGTCGTGGTACCAGGGCTCGATCTCGCGCGTGATCGTCTCGTGCAGCGCGAGCGCCCGCGCGTGCTCATCCGTCGGATGGGCGGCAAGCACGTCCGCGAGGGCTGCGGCCTGTGCGAGCGCGAGCGACATTCCGCGGCCGAATGATGGGTTCGTGTTGCAGACCGCATCTCCGGCCGCGAGTAACCCGACAGCGACAGGTGTCCCATCGACCACGTCGTGCCTGAGGACGTTTCGGGGGGCGCTCATCGACCAGACGCCGCTGATCGGCTCGAGCACCTCTAGCCACGGACCAAGCGCCGGAATGCACCGCGCGAACGCGTCGAACGCGGCCGCGTGGCGCGCCGCCTTCATGGGCCTGTCCTCGGCGAGTGACCCGATCGATAGTTGGACCGTGTCGTTGTCCGATGGGAACAGCAGCGCGACCGCGTAGGGCAGGATGGTGGCGATGACGGCGCCTTGGCCCGGCTGACGCTCGGGTGCGACGTGACCTGGACGCAGCTGGTAGTGCCGCGTGTTGTAGATGAGAGCGCACTCCCCGAACTCGAAGGCCGGACGCCGCGCCCCCACGGCCTCGAGCCAGTCCGGTACGCGCGATCGCCGTCCGCACGCATCGACGACGAGATCCGCGTTCACGATGCCGACGCCCGCGACCCGGACGCCGCGGATGCGCGGGATCGAGCCGTCCTCGGCGACTAGACCCTCGACCGCGGCGACGTGGCGGATCGTGAGGCCCTCTTCGAAGCGCGCGGCCTGCCGCCATATCCATTCGAACGTCGATCGTCGCGAGCCCAGCGCCGAAAGCTCGTCGTCTCCGGGTCGTGGCGAACGATCACGGATCGTAGCGGGCATGTAGTCCGCGCTCCGGCCCTCGACCGCTCCATGTTCGAGCAGCGCACCGTAGATATCGGGCCAGCGCTAGCGCAGCAGGCGCCGGCCGAGGCCCGGCAGCCCATGCCCCTGAGGCGAGTGCGGCGCTCCCGGTCGCCACGCGCCGCCTGCCGCGGCCTCGACGTCGTCCGCGGGCCGGGTGTCGTCGCGATCGAAGACGCTGACCTCATGTCCCTGGCGCGCGAGCAGGATCGCGGCAGCGAGACCGGCGATGCTTCCGCCAACGATCGCGACGCGCACGACGAGCTTCCTCCTGCCGCCGCCCCACCTCAGCGGAGGGCAGGAGGATACAGCGACGATCGCACGGATATCGTCGCCAGAGATGAGACGCGTTTCCGTGGTGGGCTCCTCATGCAGCGGAAAGACCACGTTCGCGCGACGGCTGGCCGAACGCCTTGGCGTTACCGCTGTCGAGATCGACGCGCTGAACTGGGAGCCGGGGTGGACCATCGCCAGGCCCGAGGTCCTTCGCGCGCGCGTCGACGCGGCGATGGCCGGCGACGCGTGGGTCCTCGACGGCAGCTACGGGGCCGTGCGTGATCTGGTGTGGGCTCGCGCGGATACCGTCGTATGGCTCGACCCACCGATATGGCTGATCCTACCGCGGCTCTGGCGACGGACCATGCGCCGCATCGCGACGGGCGAGGAGGTCTGGCCGGGGACGGGGAATCGAGAGACCTTCCGCGGAGCGTTCCTTTCGCGCGATTCGCTCTTCGTGTGGGTCCTGAAGACGCATTGGCGGCGTGGCCGCCTCTACCGGGCGCAGCTGGCGCGCCCGGAGTTCGCGCACCTGGCGGTGCATCGCTTCCGTGATCCGGCCGACGCCGAGCGGTGGCTCGCGGCGCAACAGTCGACGGCCGTCGCGCGTATATAGGACCGATGGCGACGCTCGCCACCGCCCGGACCGCGGCGACATCGCGCATCGGCGCGCTCGGCGCCGGCTTCGATTGGCTGGTGATCGCGGCGAGTGCGTGGCTCCTCGGCGGCCTGTATTGGGACGGCTGGGCGCATGGGTATGGCCTACCCGATTCGTTCTGGACGATCTGGCACGCCGCGTTCTACTCGGGGTACGCGGTAGCGGCGGCCGTGATCCTGGGCGCGGTCGCTCGCGCGCGTCCCCGGGCGGCGAGCTGGCGCGCCGCGATCCCGGCGGGGTACGAGCCGGCGACCGCTGGCGTGTTCGCGTTCGGCCTCGGTGGCGCGTTCGACATGGCGTGGCATACCGCGTTTGGGATCGAGCTCGGCACCGACGCGCTGCTCAGCCCGAGCCATCTCGTCCTAGGTCTCGGCATCGCGCTGATCGTCAGCGGCCCGCTCCTCGCCGCGTGGCGACGCGGCGCGTCCGGTGGACTCATCGCGCAGCTGCCGGCCGTGCTTTCGCTCACCGCGCTCCTGTCGGTGTTCACGTTCTTCTCTCTCTTCGCTGGACCGTACTCGGGGGTGCTCGGGTCGGGCGCGCGTCCATCGAGCACGACGCTCGTGCGCACGCTCCTTGGCATGTACCTATTCAGCGCGCTCGTCGTCGGCTGTGCGCTGGTGGCGCTGCGGCGCGGCACGCTGCCGGTCGGATCGCTCACGGTGCTGCTTGGCGCGAATGCCGTTGCGATGATCCTCATGCAGGGCCATGCTTCCCTCGGGATACAGGTGGCGTTCTCGCTTGTCGCCATCGCCGCGGGCGCGATCGGCGACGTCCTGCTCTGGCGGCTCCGCCCTTCCGAGTCGCGACGGATCCAGCTCCACGCGTTCGCGTTCCTGCTTCCCGTCGTCTATTTCGCCATCTATCTCGGGGTCGTCGTCATTTCGGTCGGAAGCGGCTGGACCGTGCACGAGCTCACCGGGATGGTCGCACTCTGTGGCGTCGTGGGTCTGCTGATGAGCTTCGTCTTCGTCGGTGCGCGCGACTAAGCGGAGGACATTCCGCGACGGTCGGTGGCCGATCCCGATGCCCGCCTCAAGCCTCGAGCACTTCCTTGGTCGGTCGGCCGCGCCCAGAATCGAGACGCGTACTCTCGCGGCGCAAACCATTTCACAGGTGGGAGGAGCGCAGCAGGCCTCAGCTCACGCGTTTTACCGTCGCGGTCTTCGCCAGCGCCGCACTGATGGCGGCAACGGGCGGCGTCGCGCTCGCGGATCCGGGCCCCCCAGGTGCGACATTCCCGGGGCAGCCAGGAACGAACCCTGCGGCCGCATGCGCGACGATCGTTTCGAATCCCGGCACTGGAGTGGGTGGTGCGTCGGGGGCGCGCCTGTCGCCGACCGCCCAGGCCATCACGAGTCAGCTGCTTCCGGACGGGTGCTTCGGCGGTTAGGAGGTCAGGTGGGCGGCGTGGACCGTCCTCGGCGTCCCTCTCACTCGGTCACGTCGGTGGCCACGGCGATGATGCCGCGGCGCGTGAGTGCGAGACGCACGCCATGTTCGACGTCGGCGGGCACCCGGTCGCCGAGCGAGCGGAGGACGTCGTCCGGCACCGCGCCGCTCTCTGACGCAAGCATGTCGGCGGCGTTGCGGCGCAGGTCGGGGTCGGGCGAGGTCAGGTTCTGCGCGATGCGGCGGCCGAAGAGTCGGCGCGTGTGCCACGCGTTGTACACGTAGACCAGGGAGAGGCCCGTCCCCGTCGCCAGCAGCGTCTGCACGTCGGAGTAGCGCAGCCCGACGATGAGGGCAACCGCCGCGGCCATGTTGCCGAAGGCATTCACACCGCCCGAGAGGAACGCGCGG
>WNGB01013073.1_pt1 | contig 11594 bp, 12 predicted proteins | sample 5400681 | NCBI WGS metagenome assembly WNGB01 (sample SAMN13153367, study PRJNA577476) | soil metagenome | isolation source: 115 cm soil or saprolite under grassland replicate 2 | place: USA:California | collected 2016-06-15 | reverse complement strand
CGAGGGACGGACCGGGCAGGCGCTGGACTCGATGGTGTGCGCCGGGGTGATCGTGTCTGGCGGCACGGTGCGCCGCTCGATCCTGTCGCCGGGCGTGAAGGTGCATGCGGGAGCGCTGGTGGAGGGGTCGGTGCTGATGCACGACGTGCAGGTCGCGCCCGGTGCGGTGGTGCGCAACGCGATCGTCGACAAGAACGTGCAGATCCCTGAGGGCGCCAGGATCGGCGTGGACGCGGAGGCCGACGCCGCCCGCTTCAAGCGCAGCGACGGCGGCGTCGTGGTCATCGGCAAGGGCCAGAAGGTCGAGGCCTGACCGGTGGCCGTGCTGGACTGCCGGGAGGTCGTCGAGCTGGCCGCCGACCATCTGGGCGGCGGCCTCGACCGGGTCGAGCGGGCCCGCTTCGAGACCCACCTGGAAGGCTGCGACGGCTGCGCCGCCTACCTGGACCAGCTCGAGACGACCATCCGGGTGGCGGGCCGGCTGGCCCCCGGGGTGATCCCCGACGCCACCATGGGCAGCCTGGTCGCCGCCTTCCGCTCCTGGCCGCGTGGCACGCCTCCGGCATAGCCAGGCGGCGGCACGCCGCGTCGCCGAGCGCGGGCCGGGACCGGAGTTCGGGCTGGTGGCGCTGGTCGGGGCGTACAACCTGGTCGGCAACCTGTGGCTGCCGCACTGGGCGTACGTCCCCGCCAACCTGGCGTTCGGAGCGCTGCTGGTGGCGCTGGCCAGGCGGCTCGGGGCGTCCTGGGACGAGCTCGGCCTCGACCCGGCAATGGCCGGGCGGGGAGCCAGGGTCGGCCTGGTCGCCGTGGCGCTGGTGGCGCTGGCGCTGGCGCTCGGGGCGGCACTGTCCCCGGTCCGCACGTTCCTGGCCGACGAACGGGTCGAGGGTGTCGCGGTCGGGTATGCCGCCTACCAGATGCTGGTGCGCATCCCGCTGGGCACCGCGGTGTTCGAGGAGCTGGTGTTCCGCGGCGTGCTGTTCGGGCTGTTCCTGCGGCGGGCTTCCCCGCTGGCGGCGGCCACGGCGTCCTCGCTGCTGTTCGGGCTGTGGCACCTGCTGCCCGCGGCGGCCGGCCTCGACCGCAACCCCGCGGGCGACCACGTCGGGACGAGCCTGCAGCTCGCGGTCGCGCTCGCCGCCGCGGTGGCGGCCACCTGGCTGGCCGGCTACGGGTTCTGCTGGCTGCGCCTGCGCGGCCGCAGCCTGCTCGCCCCGGTCCTGGCCCACACCGCCATCAACAGCCTCGCCTACCTGGGGGCGTTCCTGCTCGTCCGGGGCAGGTGAGCGGCGCCGGCCAGGCGGGTCAGCTCGTCCCAGAGGCCGGGATGGGCCCGCAGCTCCCGCCGCGTGGCCCGGGGCAGGTCGGACGGGCGGGTGGTCAACGCCCCGGCCAGCCGCTCCTGGTCGAGGGCGGTGCGGGCGGACGCGACCGCGCGTTCGGCGCCGAACCGCACGGCCAGGCCGGCCAGCAGCTCGGCCAGGTCGGCGGCCCGCAGACGCTGGGAGGCGGCCGGCTGGGCGTGGTCGAAGTCGACCAGCCACGGTCGTCCGCCGTCGTCGACCACCACGCTGTGCCTGCCGAGGTCGCCGTGGGCGATGCCGGCGTCGTGCAGCCGGGCCACCTCGCGCCAGGTGGCGGCCAGGACCGGGTCGCCGATCTCGGCAGGGTCGCGTTCCTCGAGGGAGCGGCCGGGCACCAGGCGCTGCACCAGCAGCCCGGCGCCGTTGCCGTACGGTCCCGCCAGGATCACCCGGGGGGTGCGCACCCCGGCGGCGGCGGCCAGCAGCCCGAGGTAGGCCTCCCGCTCGACCTGCCGCTCCGGCGGGCCGGCGCCACCGCCGCCGCCCCGCTCGGCGGTGGCGCCGTCGAACAGGCGTCGCCAGGCCCGGTAGGCGAGGTCGGCGTCGCGCCGCTCGCGCGGGATCAGCTTCACGAACAGGTGCTCGCCGCCGGCGGTGACGGCGTGGAAGCGGGCGGAGCGGCGGGCGTCGCGGCCGCCGAGCGGCGTCACCTCCACCGCCTCGATGCCGCGTTCGGCCAGCGCCCTGGCGGCCCGGGCGGCGTCCGGCCGTCCGCCGGGGGCGCCCAACAGCAGGTGCACCAGGCTACCGGCGGCCCACCCGAGGGCGGCGCCGCCGATCACGTCGAGCGGCAGGTGGGCGCCGACGTACACGCGCGACGCGCAGACCAGGGCGGCGGCCACCCAGACGATCCGGCGTGCGCGCCTGCCCAGGTAGGGGCTCGCGATGGTCGCCATGGCGACCGACACCGCCGCGTGGCCGGACACGTAGCCGAGGAGCCCGTCGGCGGCCGCTCCGCGGATGTTGACCTGCCCGAGCAGGTCGGGCGGGCGGCCGCGGCCGATGAATTCCTTGATGAGCCTGGCCAGCAGCCACACGCCGGCACCGCCGATCGCCAGGCCGGCGGCCAGCCGGAAGCGGCGTGCCGCGGCGGCCAGGCCCGCCGCCACGGCGACGGCGAGCAGGTTGCCGGCCTGCATGACCAGCCAGAACAGCGGGAACAGCCATCCCGGCAGGTCGTTGACCAGCCGGAACACGTTGGTTTCCAGCACACCGACCCGGTGGTCACCGACGATCGCGGTGCTGACCACCAGGATGGCGACGCCGACCAGCAGCCGGACCGCATCGCCCGGGTGGCGCGGCAGCGCCCACGCCGGGCGACGGGCGAGCGCCGGCCGCCGGCGACTCGGGGTCCGCGTCCTCATGGTCGCCATCGCCGCTACCCGCCAGCAGCCGGCGGGTCCAGCTCCAGCCGGCCGTCGGTGTAGTCGTGGACGGTCTTGCGGAGCGCCTCCCTCGACACGAACCCCAGAGCGAGGCTGACCTCGCTGAGCGGGCGGGCCTGCTCGCCGCCCCTGAAGTCCAGCCGGTAGGTGACGCAGCCGCCCTCGAACAGGTGGTACAGCATCCCCTGGTAGCGCCTGCCGGGCACGACCTCCACGACCTCCTGGTAGCGGCGCACGCCGGGGGTGTCTGAGGGGACCTGGGTGACGCTGCCGAGCCGGCAGCTGCGCTCCAGGACCACCTCGACGACGTGATGGCCGAGGTCGCGGTCGGAGTCCAGCGCGAACCGCGCACGGCCGTTGCGGACGAACACGTCGCTCACGGTCAGGCCGGCCGGCAGCAGCTCGATGCAGGGAACCTGGCTGGCGGTCGGCACCGCCTGGGCCATGAGGATCACCAGCACGGTGCCCATCTGGCCGCGGTAGGTGCAGTTGGGCTGGTGGGAGGCGGTGAAGTCCTGCGCCGTCTGCACCGCCGGGTTGCAGGAGGCCAGCAGCAGGCAGGCCAGCGCGAGCAGGGGCAGGCGCCTCACAGCAGCCCGGCCGCCTTGAAGTTGGAGAACAACAGCAGCACCACGACCAGGCCGAGCAGCAGCACCCCGACCATCAGGCCGACCCGGCGGATGCTCCAGCGCTGGATCGCGATCGGTCGGGGCCGCTCCGGGAGCAGCCGCAGGAACTCTGCGTGCAGGTCGCGGCCCTGCTCGCGCATCACGCGCCGCAGCTGGGACGGCATCGTGAGTCCGCGGGTGGCGGCGAACGCCTCGGCGATCTCGTCCTCGCCGAACTGCAGCCTGGCCCGCTCGTAGACCCGCTGCGAGCTCGAGCGGCAGGCCAGCACCAGCATCATGTTGGCCAGGTCGACGGCCTGCCGCCAGGGACTCGGCCGGACCTCGGCGAAGAACACGTCGATCAGGTGCACGCGGCCGTCGCGCACCAGCAGGTTGGCCGGCTTGATGTCGCGGTGGGCCAGGCCGGCGTCCCACAGCCGGCGGATGATCCGCAGGCCGTCGTCGATCACCGCTTCGTCGACCTCGACCTCGGGCTCGCCGATCTCACGGGCGCCGTCGAAGAACTCGGTGACCACGATGTACTCACGTTCGGGGGTGATCTCGACGATGCCGAACGGCTCCGGGCTGCGCACCCCGGCGCCGTACATCAGCCGCAGGGCGTAGTCCTCCTGCTGCACCAGCCGGCGGACGGTGTTGAACGGCTTCTCGTCCTCCAGGCGGCCGTACAGCAGGGTGCGGCCGAGCTTGTACCAGCGGTCGGAGCGCAGGTGGCTGCCGGCGTACAGCTTGGCGAACAGCCAGGCCTCCGGTTCGCCCTTGACGCGGACGCGCAGCGGCGTCGAACCGGCCGAGCCGGACAGCCCGAACGGCTTGATCTCCTGGACCTGGATGCCGAGCTGGTCCTCGAGGGCCCGGTGGATCGCCTGGCCACGCCGCCCGCCCACGTCCAGGTGGGCGCTGCTGACGCGCCGGTAGCTGACCGGGAACACCTCGTTGGGGGTGAGCAGCCGGAAGGCGACCAGCGGGAGGGTCACCCCGATGACCACGCCGATCAGCACGTCGGTCGGCGAGTTCACCGCCAGGTAGACCAGCGACACCGACAGGGCCGCCACCAGCACGGCCGCCACCAGCTTGCCGAGCTGGCGGAGCCGGCCCTTCGGCACCAGCGAGTACAGGATGCCCACCACCACGGCGGTGAACACGGCGACCGGTCGGGACGGGTGGGCGTAGCCGCTCCACTCGCCGAGGATCTCGACGGCCAGCGGGCGTGGGTACAGGAACATGTAGGCGGACAGCGAGGTGACGGCGGTCACGGCCAGGGTCGCGCCGAGGAAGACGTACAGGTGCCGGAAGCGGCGGAAGACCAGCAGGACCACGACCGCCGACCACAGCAGCAGGCGGATCGTCCAGCGCGACCCGAGCGCATGCACGGTCTGCATGACGGTGGTCAGCATGCCGGTGCGCATCCTGGCGGCCTGCTCGACCACCGTCTGGTCGAGCGACAGCACGAACAGGCTGGTCGATCTGTTGCCGATGATCGCCGTCCACAGCAGCAGCACCACGCCGGCCGCGGCCAGCCACCACCTGCCGGAGACGTCCAGGGTGCGGGGCAGCGGCGGCGCCTCGCCCGACGGCCGCCGGTGACGGCCGGACCGGAAGATCCGCGCCGAGCGGGTCCGCGCCGGATCGCCCACCGTACCGGGCGCGTTCCGCAGGGTGGGTTCCATGCAGCGGGCTCCCGGACCTCGGAGTCGGCGATCGCCACCGGTGCGGCTCGACGGCCAGTGTAGCCTGTCGAAACCAGGCCGGAACAGGAGTGGCGCATGCGTCGAGGCGTCTCGGCGGTCCTGGCGAACCCGCTGCTGGCGGTCGTCCTGCTCGCCGTGCTGGCGGTCGGGTGCACCCGGGAGCCGGAGCGGCAGCCGGTGACGGAGGACCCGCGGCGGCCGACCATCACGATCGCCTCCTTCGACTTCCCCGAGAGCGAGCTGCTCGCCGAGCTGTACGGGCAGGCCCTGCAAGGGCATGGCTATCCGGTGGAGCAGGTCACGCGGCTTGGGACCCGCGAGGTGGTGGACCCCGCCCTGCTGCAGGGAAAGGTCGACCTGGTACCCGAGTACCTGGGTTCGGCGCTCAGCTTCCTGCAGGACCGGCGGTACCCCGCCACCGCCGACCCGGCGCTGACCCACGCCCGGCTGCGGCAGTTGTTCGGGATGCGGGGGGTCAGCGTGCTGGCGTTCTCGCCGGCGGAGGACCGCAACGGCTTCGTGGTCACCGGCGAGCTCTCCAGGCGGCGGGGCGTGAAGCGGCTCACCGACCTGGCACCGATCGCCGGGCAGCTCACCTTCGGCGGGCCGCCGGAGTGCCCGGAGCGGCCCCTGTGCCTGCAGGGCCTGCGGGACGTCTACGGCCTCCAGTTCGAGCGCTTCCTGCCGATGCCGACCCGCGCGGTGACCGCCGCGGCGCTGGGGACCGGCGAGATCGACGTGGGCATGATCGACACCACCGACGGCAGCCTGCCCGGCAAGGACCTGGTCCAGCTCCGGGACGACCGCCGGCTGCAGCCGGCCGAGAACGTCGTCCCGGCGGTCCGCTACAAGATCGTGGCGGCCTACGGCCCCGCGCTGGAGCGGCTGCTGAACGCGGCCAGCGCCCAGCTGACCACCGCCGACCTGGCGGAGCTGAACCGCGTCGTCGCGGAGGGGCAGCAGCCGGCCGCGGCCGCCACCAGCTGGCTGCGCTCCCACACGATCATCGACTGAGGGGGTCCGGGGGATCGGCGCGGCCGGCCAGGGCCTTTTCGATCGCGGGCTCGAACGGGGGGCGCAGCACGCCGGCGTCGGTGATGAAGGCGGTGACCAGCGCGGCGGGAGTCACGTCGAAGGCCGGGTTCCACACCGCCGCCTGCTCGGGGACCAGCCGGGACCCGGCGAGCATGCTGACCTCGGCGGCGGGCCGCTGCTCGATGACGATCCGGCCCCCGTCGGGAGCCTCCGGGTCGAACGAGGACAGCGGCCCCACCACGTAGAAGGGAATGCCGCTGGCCGCGGCGACCACGGCGAGCTGGTAGGTGCCGATCTTGTTGGCGGTGTCGCCGTTGCGGGCGACCCGGTCGCAGCCGACCAGCACGGCATCGACCAGGCCGGCCGCCATGGCCGCGCCGGCGGCGGTGTCGGCCAGCACGGTGACCGGGATGCCCGCGTTGACCAGCTCCCAGGCGGTGAGCCGGGCACCCTGCAGCAGCGGCCTGGTCTCGGAGGCGAGCACCTCGACCGGCTCCCCCGCCTCCGCCTTGGCGTAGACGACCGCCAGCGCGGTGCCGAGGCCGGCGGTGGCCAGCCGCCCGGTGTTGCAGTGGGTGAGCAGCCGCCGCCGCCCCCCCAGCTCGGCCAGGCCGGCCTGCCCGATCCGCCGGCAGGCGACGCGGTCCTCCTCCAGGATGCGCCTGGCCTCGTGGAGCGCGAGGTGGCGTAGCTCGGACCCGGTGGTCGCCGCAGCGGCCGCCGCCACCACTCGGCGCACGCCCCAGCGCAGGTTCACCGCGGTCGGCCGGGCCGCCTCCAGCTGGGCGGCCGCCCGTTCCATGGCGGCCAGCGCGGCGGGCAGGCCCGCAGCGGCCGCGTCGTCCTCCAGGCCGAGCACCACCCCGAAGGCGCCGGCCACGCCGATCGCGGGCGCCCCACGGACCGCCAGCCGGCGCAGGGCGTCCACCACCTCGGCGACGGTGGTCAGCTCGAGCAGCACCAGCCGCTCCGGCAGCAGCGTCTGGTCGATCACCTCGAGCCGGCCTTCTCGCCAGTCGACGGCGCTGCGCAGGCGGTCCGCATCCATGGATGCATGCTAGCGGCCAGGGGAACGGACCAGCCCGCCAACCGCCCAAATCAGGCGAACGAGCCGAACCGCGAGCGGTCAACTTCGCGCTCGTGCGCGCATGATGGGATCATGCTCGCAACGACCAGTTCCCGGGGACTGGGAGAGGATGCGATTGGCCATGTCCCCCACACGGCGATCGCGCTGGGCCCGAGTGTTACTGGCCGTCCTGGCCATGCTCACGGTGGCCTGCTCGGAGCGGGGCCCCACCCTGTCAGGAGCGGCCGGCACGACCGTGCCGAGCACGCCCGCCAGCGGCCCCCTGCCGGAAGGCTGCGCCCGCGCCGCCCCTCCCGCCACCGCGGCGCCGGTGGCGTTCGTGGCCGGCGGGCGGGCCTGGGCCGCATCGGCCGACGGCCGCCACCTCTGGTGCCTGTTCGAGGTGCGCCGGCCAGGGCCGTTCCTGTGGGGGCCGCGTGGGGACCGGGTGGTGCTTGACGGCCTGGAGGTGCGCGGGGTCGGCGCCCCCGTCTGGCGGCCGGGCCGCACCATCCAGCCGGTCTCGGTGACCTGGCTGGGGCCGTCCGGGAACGCGCTCGCCTTCGTCTCCCCGGGTGGCCTGAACCTCGAATGGGCGTCCCTCGGCTCGATCAACCTGCGTGAGCTGACCCCACTGCGGGGCGTCAAGTACCAGGCGGTCGCCGCCCACCCGTCCGGGCGCGCGCTGGCGTTCGCGGTCGATCGTGGCGGCAGCTCCGAGATCTGGATGGCGACCGACAGCGGCAGCGGCCCGGTCCGCCTGGTCGCCGGCAGGCAGGCGCGGTACGGGCCGCTGGCCTTCTCGATCGCCGGCACGGCGCTGTACTACGGGGTCAGGCTGCCCGACGGCGCCCGCCGCGTGGAGGTCTTCTCGCTGACCGAGTCCACCCGCCTCGCCCCGGCCTGGAGCGGCGACCGCAACGTGCTGGCGATCGTCGTCCGGCGTGACCGGGCGGGCGCCCAGCTGGTGGTCGACACCGGCAGCGGCTGCGAGGACAGCAGGGCCGACCTGTCGGGGCTGGCCAGCAGCGCCGGACGGCCGCTGCTGCCGGCCGCGAGCGCGCCGACCAGCGCCGCCGGCTGGCTCGACACCCGCCGGGTGCTGGTCGCAGAGGGCCGCTGCGAGGGACCGTTCGACCTCTGGGTGGTCGACGTCGGCGGCGGCGGCGAGCCCGTCCTGATCGCCCGCGGGGTGGACCGGGGCGCCGTGCGCCGCCCAGACCCCCGCCCGGCGCCGCCGGCCCCCGACCTGGCGGCGCTGTCCGGCAGCTGACCGGGGCACCCCGGTCGGAAGATCCCTCGGCGGGGGGAGGCCGGCCGGCCGGCGAGCGCCGATACTGGGGCCATGCGCGTCGAGGAACGTCTGGGGCGGGGGCCGGCGGCGGTGGTGGGCTGGCTGCGGGCCCATCCGCTGCTGGCCGACGGGCTGCTGGCGGTCCTGCTGGCGGCCGTCTCGCTGATCGCCCTCGGGTACGCCGGCAAGGATTGCGACGGCGGCTGCCGGCCGGGGGACGCAGGCGCGGTCGCGCTGGTGCTGCTGCAGACGCTCCCGCTGGCCTGGCGCCGCCGCCATCCGCTGGCGATCCCGCTGGTGGCCGGCCTCGCCTCGGCCGCCTACGGGGTGGCGCCCTACCCGGACCTGACGATGTCGGTGCCGATCGGCGGCGTGGTGGCCGCCTACACCACCGCCGCCTGGTGCAGCCGGCGCACCGCCCTGATCGTGGGAGGCGTGATCGCCGTCATCCTCGGCGTGGTGGTGCTGACACCCGCCACCGACGCCGACCTGTCGGACGCCGCCTTCGGCTCGCTCGCCCTGGCGAGCGCCTGGATCCTCGGCGACAGCGCCCGCACCCACCGGGCCTACACCGCCGAGCTGGAAGACCGGGCGGCCCGCCTGGAGCGCGAGCGGGCCGTCCAGGCCCAGCGGGCGGTCGCCGAGGAACGAACCAGGATCGCTCGGGAGCTCCACGACGTCGTCGCCCACCACGTGAGCATGATGGTGGTGCAGGCCGAGGCGGGACCGGTGGTGGTCGAACGCAACCCGGCGAAGGCGGCGGGCGCCTTCGACGCGATCGCCGCCACCGGACGGCAGGCGCTGGTGGAGATGCGGCGGCTGCTGGCGGTGCTGCGCGGCGACGGGCAGGCCACGCCGAGCCTCGCCCCCCAGCCCGGCCTCGCCCAGGTCCCGATCCTGGTCGAGCAGGTCCGGCGGGCCGGGCTGCCGGTCGAGCTGACCGTCGAGGGCGAGCCGCGGCCGTTGCCGGCAGGGGTCGACCTGTCCGCCTACCGGATCGTGCAGGAGGCGCTGACCAACGCGGTCAAGCACGCCGGCCCCGGCCGCGCCCTCGTGGTCGTCCGCTACGGCGAACGCGACCTGGAGCTGCAGGTCAGCGACGACGGCCGCGGCGGCCCCGCCGGCGGCAACGGCGCCGGGCAGGGCCTGCTCGGCATGCGCGAACGGGTCAACCTGTTCGGCGGCGAGCTGCACGCCGGCCCGCTGCCTGCGGGCGGCTTCCGGGTCGCCGCCCGCCTGCCGATCGGTACCGGCGGATGAGCCAGTCGGAACGGATCCGGGTGCTGGTGGTCGACGACCAGGGGCTGGTGCGGGCCGGGTTCCGCATGATCCTGGAGGCGCAGCCGGACATCGAGGTGGTGGGCGAGGCGGCCGACGGGCTGGACGCGGTCGCCGCCGCCGGCCGGCTACGACCCGACGTGGTGCTGATGGACATCCGCATGCCGCGGCTGGACGGGCTGGAGGCGACCCGCCGGCTGGCCGGCCCCGGCGTGGCCGACCCGGTCCGGGTGCTGATGCTCACCACCTTCGACCTGGACGAGTACGTCTTCGAGGCGCTGCGGGCCGGGGCGAGCGGCTTCCTGCTGAAGGACCTGCCCCGCGAGGACCTGGTGGACGCGGTGCGGGTGGTGGCCCGCGGCGACGCGCTGCTGGCCCCGCAGGTCACCCGCCGGCTGATCGAGGAGTTCGCCCGCCGGCCCACCGGGGTGGGGCCCGACCCGGCCGCGCTGCAGGCGCTCACCGCCCGCGAGCGGGAGACGCTGGAGCTGCTGGCGAGGGGCATGTCCAACGCCGAGATGGCGACCACCCTGTACGTCAGCGAGCACACCATCAAGACCCACGTGGGCAACGTGCTGGCCAAGCTCGGCCTGCGCGACCGCATCCAGGCGGTGATCCTCGCCTACGAGGTCGGCCTGGTGCAGCCGGGCCGGTCGTGACCTACTCCGACGCCGGGCCGGTGAAGTTGGGTGGGCGCTTCTCGCGGAAGGCAGCGACGCCCTCGCGCACGTCCGGGCCGGCGAAGCCCATGAACTCCAGCGCCAGCGACGTGTCGAAGACCGGGCCGGCCATGCGCAGCCAGTTGTTCAGGGCGTACTTGGTCCAGCGGATCGCGCTCTGGGACCCGCGCGCGAGCCTGGTCGCGATCTCGAGCGCGGTGTCGTGCAGCTCGGCGTCGTCCACGCACAGCGACACCAGGCCGATCCGCTCCGCCTCCACGCCCGAGATGGGCTCGCACAACAGCAGGTAGTACTTGCTCTTTGCCATGCCACAGAGCAGCGGCCAGACGATTGCGGCGTGGTCGCCGGCCGCGACGCCCAGCCGGGTGTGGCCGTCGATGATGCGGGCCGACCGGGCTGCAATGGAGACATCGGCGAGCAACCCGATCACCAGGCCGGCGCCGACGGCCGGCCCTTGCATGGCCGAGACAATGGGCTTGGAACAGTTCAGGAGGTTGTAGACCAGGTCACGCGCCTCCCGAAGCACGCGGATGCGAGTGGCGAACTCCTCGGTCATCTCGGCGACGAGGTCCACGTCACCGCCTGGCCAGACCTCGGCGAGGTCGCGATGCATTGCCGCATCGGCGGCGTTCAGCCGGTCGGGATTGCTCATGATGATGCGAAGCACCCCGTCCGAAGGGCGCTCGAACTGCAAGCTGGTGAACTGGTCGTAGCGATCCGTCAACCCCGGTTCCTCCCTGATGCTCGTTGGAGTCCAACACTGTGAACCACGTCCAAGCGAACGGCGAGCTCGTCGCCGCGACCCATCCCAGAGACGCCGTCATCGGTACCAGGAGGCAGACGATGGTTGATGCCGCCTTCGCGGCACTGCCCTCAGAGCGGCTGGCCGAGATCGGCTTCACCCTTGCCCCCGAGCACCAGGGGCACGGCTATGCCACCGAGGCGGTCCACCGCCTGCTGCACTACCTGCTCATCGAGCGAGGCAAGCATCGGGTCAGCGCCACCTGCGACGATCGCAACACGCGCTCGGTCGCAGTGCTGGAGCGGGTGGGCATGCGCCGCGAGGGCCACCTGCTGGAGAGCACCTGGTCGAAGGGCGAGTGGACCAGCGACCTGCTGTATGCCGTCCTGCGTCGCGAATGGCCCGCCGGCCGTCGATGAAGCTGCGGGAC
>WNGB01012386.1_pt1 | contig 11594 bp, 7 predicted proteins | sample 5400681 | NCBI WGS metagenome assembly WNGB01 (sample SAMN13153367, study PRJNA577476) | soil metagenome | isolation source: 115 cm soil or saprolite under grassland replicate 2 | place: USA:California | collected 2016-06-15 | reverse complement strand
CACCACCCCGCTATGTTAAAACCGCGCTGCCGCAGGCTAAAACCACGATGACCGAGTTCCTTCGCAATCTGTTTGCGGCCAACCAGGTGATCATCCTGTCCGTCTACGGGCAGGTGTTCTTCGTGCTGGCGCTTGCGATTGCGCTGCAGTCCTGGCGGCACAGCCGGCTGGCGCTCGCACGCCAATTGCAGTGGCTGGCGGCCTTCGGGCTGACCCACGCGCTGTATGAGTGGGGCGACGTCTTCATTCCGCTGCAGGTGCAGTACCTGCCCGCACCGCTCGTCGATCTCCTGCGCAGTCTGCAGGCCGTGCTGCTCGCCATATCCTTTACCTGTCTCTTTCAGTTCGGGGTCGAGCTGCTCCGGCCGCTGCCGGATCGCCAGCGGCTGCTGCGCTATCTCCCCGCGGCGACGCTGCTTGCCTGGGTCGGGTGGGCCTTTGGCCCGGCGCTGGCTATGGCCGCCTCGATCGACCAGTGGTACATCACCATTATGATCTGGGCGCGCTACGGGATCGGCTTTCCCGGCGCCCTGCTCGCGGCCTATAGCCTCTGGCAGCAGGCGCGCCAGCTCGCGGCCGACCTGGCGATGCCGCAGATGCTGCGCACACTGCGAATCGCGGCGCTGGCGCTGGCGGGGTACAGCGTCATGAGCGGCCTGATCGTGCGCCCGGGCCCATTCTTCCCCGCGAGCTGGCTCAACACGGCGCGGGTCGAGCGGATCGTGCTGATCCCGGTACCGGTCTTCCGCGGGCTGCTGGGGCTGGTGCTGGCCGTGGCGATCATCCGCAGCCTGGAGGTGTTCCGGGTCGAGCTGGACCGCCGGCTGAGCAGGCTAGAGGAGGAGCAGGTGCTTTCCACCGAGCGGGATCGGATCGGCCGCGAGATCCACGACGGCACGCTGCAGACGATCTACGCAGCCGGCCTGCTCCTGCAAACCGCCGAGCGCGACCTGGCGCATAGCGGCGCTCCTTCCGTGCAGGCGCGCCTGCGGCAGAGCATCCAGCTGCTCAACCAGGCCGTCGCCGATATGCGCGGGTACATCGGCGCCCTGCGCGCCGCGCCGACGAGCCGCAGCCTGGCCGCCGGGCTGGAGGAGCTGGCGCACGATCGCTACCTGCGCTCGCTGGTGGAGGTGGACCTGGCGCTGGACATCCCTGCGGGACAATCACTCGCGCCGGTCCAGATCGCGCACCTGCTGGCGATCACCAACGAAGCCCTGAGCAATGTCGCCCGGCATGCGCACGCCAGCCGGGCGCGCCTGGCGGCGACCGTGCAGGACGATCGGCTCCACCTGGAGATCCGGGATAATGGGCACGGCCTGCCGGTCGACTATGTCGTCGGGTACGGGCTGCGCAATATGCGCGACCGGGCCCGCCTGCTGGGCGGTGACATCGCGGTAAGCACCACGCCGGGGCACGGCACGACGATTACGGTCAGTGTTCCCTGGAGGCCCGAAGATGAGCGACTTGCGACTACTTCTGGTTGACGACCACCAGGTCGTCCGGCTGGGGCTGCGCGCCCTGCTGGAGGGCGAGCCGGACATCGTCGTCGTCGGCGAGGCCGGCACGGCCGCCGAGGCCGTCGAGATGGTGGGGCGGCTGCAGCCGGCGATCGTGCTGATGGATGTGCGGCTCCCCGATCAAAGCGGGATCGCTGCGTGCCAGCAGATCCGCCAGCGCTGGCCCGCCGTGCACGTGCTGATGCTGACGTCGTTCGCGGACGAGGACCTGGTGCTGGAGGCGATCAGCGCGGGCGCGGCGGGCTATGTGCTCAAGCAGGTCGGCACCGACGACCTGCTGCGGGCGGTGCGGGCGGTCGGCAGGGGCGACGCGGTGCTGGACCCGACCGTGACACGCCAGCTGCTGGCGCGGGTGCGGCGGGCCGAGCACGAGTCGCATAGCGCAGCTTTCCAGGATCTCTCGGAGCGCGAGCTGGAGGTGTTGGCGCTGGTGGCCGAGGGCAAGACCAACGCCGAGATCGCCGAGGCGCTGGTGCTGAGCGAGAAGACCGCGCGCAACCACGTGAGCACGATCCTCGAAAAGCTCGGGCTCACGAATCGGATCGAGGCGGCCACCTATGCCGTGCGCCATCACATCGAGCGATTCCTGCCGGAGCGGTAGCCCATCCTGCTTCTGATTCCTCATTTGGGTGAACGCTTGCGTTGTGTCATCCTGACAGGATGTACGCGGTAGCCGCTTCAACGTAGTTGTACGCTTGCGTCCCCTTGCTACTTCCTGGTTCTCTGGTTCTGGTTTTGGCGCTCGGAGAGCGCCAAAACCAGAACCGTAGAATGATGTGCCACGATCCTCACACCACCACGTTCACCAGCTTGCCCGGAACCACAATCACCTTGCGCACCGGCTTGTCGCCGACGAAGCCGCGCACACGCTCGTTCGTCAGCGCCCACTCGCGCAGCTGGGCCTCGTCGGCCTGGGCCAGCACGTTGATCTTGCCGCGCACCTTGCCGTTGACCTGCAGCACCAGCTCGATCTCGTCCTGCGCCAGCGCGGCCTCGTCCCACGCCGGCCAGCCGGCGTCGTAGACGCTGCCCTGGCCGCCGAGCCAGCTGTGCAGCTCCTCGGCCAGGTGCGGTGCGAACGGCGCTAGCAGCCGCGCGTAGGTGTGCGCCAGCAGCTCAAAGATCGGGGTGAGGCGGTCGACCTTGGCGCGATAGTCGATCGCGTCGTTCAGCAGGCTCATCAGCGCGGCGATCGCGGTGTTGAAGTGGAAGGCCTCGGTATCCTGCGTGACCTTCTTGATCGTCTGGTTGAGCTGCCGGTACAGCTCGCGGTCGGCGCCTTCGAGATCCAGCAGCCGGATCTGCGTGAGCTGCTCATAGGCCGCGACGGAGCCGGCGCGCAGCGGGCTGATCAGCCCGACAACACGATTCAGGAAGCGCTGCGCGCCGGCCACGCCCTCGTCGGTCCACTCCATGCTGTTCTCGGGCGGGGCCGCGAACAGCACCACGATCCGCGCCACGTCGGAGCCGTACTGGCGCACGAACGGGCCGACCGGCACGCCGTTGCCGGCGCTCTTGCTCATCGTGACCGGGCCGCTGACGGCGACCCAGGTGTCGCCATCCTGCTCCAGGCTGTAGCCGTGCTGCTTCAGCTCGGCGCGGGCCTGCTCGACGCTCAGCGGCCCGGCCGGCAGATCGACCTTGCGCCGCAGCTCCTCGGGGAAGCGCACGCTCTCCGGCGCGACCGGCTCCAGCGGCGTGCGGACGCGGCGCTGGACCATGCCCTGGGTAAACAGCGCCTTGAACGGCTCGTCGTCGGGCACCAGCCCCTCGTCATATAGCACCTTGGTGATGAAGCGCGCGTAGAGCAGGTGCAGGATGGCGTGCTCGATGCCGCCAATGTACTGGTCGACCGGCATCCACTTGGCCGCGGCGGCCTTCGCGAAGATCTCCTGCTGGTTGCGCGCGTCGGTGAAGCGCAGGAAGTACCACGACGAGTCGACGAACGTGTCCATCGTGTCGGTGTCGCGCCGCGCCGGCTCGCCGGTCGCCGGGTCGGCGACGTTGACCCAGTGCTCGGCGGCGGCCAGCGGCGACTTGCCCTTGGGCAGGTAGTCCTCGATCTCGGGCAGCACCACCGGCAGCTGCTCCTCGGGCACCGGCACGATCGATCCGTCGGCGCGGTGGATCATCGGGATCGGCGTGCCCCAGTAGCGCTGCCGGCTGATCAGCCAGTCGCGCAGCCGGTAGTTGACCGTGCCCGTGCCCTTGCCGCGCTCTTCCAGCCAGGCGATCGCCGCCTTGACGCTCTGGCCCTCGCCCTTGCCGGCCGGCACGCCGTCGATCGGGCCAGAGTTGACAATCACGCCCTCCTCGGGCCAGGCCTCGGTCAGGTCGTCGACGCTGATGCTCTGCCCCGGCGGCTGGACCACCAGGCGGATCGGCAGGCCGAACTGCTTGGCGAACTCGAAGTCGCGCTGGTCGTGGGCCGGCACGGCCATGATCGCGCCGGTGCCGTAGCCCATCAGCACGTAGTCGGCGATCCAGATCGGGATCTGCTCGTCGTTGACCGGGTTGATCGCGTAGGCGCCGATGAACACGCCGGTCTTCTCCTTGGTCGTGCTGGTGCGCTCGATCTCGCTCTCCAGCTTCGACTTCGCCACATAGGCCTCGACCTCGGCGCGCTTCTCCGGCGCCGTCAGGCTGGCGACCAGCGGGTGCTCGGGCGCCAGCACCATGAACGTCGCGCCCCAGAGCGTGTCCGGCCGCGTCGTGAACACCTTGATCACGTCACCGTTCGCAGGTTGCAGGTTAGCATGTTGCAGGTTATGTTCATCGCGGTTCGTTGCAGATTCAGCGGAAACCGACGTTGAACCTTCCAACTTTTCAACCTTTGAACTTGCAACCGGCTCGACGTTCGAACTTGCAATCGGAAAATCGACCTCGGCTCCCTCGCTGCGCCCGATCCAGTTGCGCTGCATGATCTTGACGCGCTCGGGCCAGTCGGTCAGCTTATCGAGGTCGTTCAGCAGCCGGTCGGCGTAGGCGGTGATCCGGAAGAACCACTGCTCCAGATCGCGCTTCTCGACCTTCGCCCCGCTGCGCCAGCTGCGCCCCTCGGCGTCGACCTGCTCGTTGGCCAGCACCGTCTGGTCGACCGGGTCCCAGTTGACCGTCGACTTGGCGCGGTAGGCCAGGCCCTTCCGGTAGAGCAGTTGGAACAGCCACTGGTTCCACTTATAGTAGTCCGGGTTGCAGGTCGTGACCTCGCGGCTCCAGTCGTACATGATGCCGGCGACCTCGAGCGACCGCTTGGACTCGGCGATGTTGTTGTAGGTCCACTCGCGTGGCGGGCGCTTGAACTTGATCGCGGCGTTCTCGGCCGGCAGGCCGAACGCGTCCCATCCAAACGGATGCAGCACGTCGTAGCCGCGAATGACGTAGTAGCGCGTCAGCGCGTCGCCGATCACATAGTTCTTGAGATGGCCGACGTGCAGATCGCCGCTGGGGTAGGGGAACATCTCCAGGATATAGCGGCTCGGCGCGCCGGCGCGCCGGCCGGCGTCGAAGATGCCCGCGCGCTCCCAGAACTCGCGCCAGCGCGGCTCGATCGCCGGGTCGAAGCGATCGGCGCGCGGTTTCTTTGCGGTAGTTGTCGTCATTCGTGGCCCCCATATCAGGTTACAGGTTATAGGTTATAGGTTACAGGTGATAGGTCAGAGGCTACAGGCGGCAAGATGTGGAGGTCGAGGCAGGCTGTGCTTCCCTGTCCCCTGTCCCCTGTCCCCTGTCCCCTATACCGTACGCCGCCCGCGTCGACCTGCGCAGCATGTAGGCCAGGCCGACGAACGGCAGCACGAGCGGCATGAAGAAGTAGCCGATCCCGTAGTTCGACCAGACCGTCGCGTACGGGAACGGGCGCCAGACCACGTCGATCGTGCCGACGATCAGCACGCCGGCCAGCTCGACGGCCAGCAGCGCCAGCGTGATCCAGTACCAGCGCGGCGAGCGCTTGCGCAGCCCGACGATGATGAAGATGTACAGCACGCCGACGAAGGTCGAGAGATGCGCCGGCACGTAGGTGCGGACGTTCTGCTTAAACAGATACTCGTACGACGAGCGGCCGAGCGCCGAGAAGGCCCACAGGCCGTAGAAGAAGCCGAGCACGTCGGACGCGCCGCGGGCGGGCTTGCGCTGTGCTTCGGTAGATTGTTGTATCTGTGATTCCATAATTCAACCTAGCTATGCTTAACTTTCACACCATCATGACGGTGAGGACGTATCGCAATCGAAACCGCTTTCCGCGCTCTTCGCCGCTTCCGCGCCTTCCCCGTTCAACCTCCGCGCCACGTAGACCACCCGCGGCGCATCCTCGGCCGCCGGGCGCCCCTCCACGTCCAGCCGCACGGCCAGCGCCAGCCCGGCGCCGGCCAGCGCCGCGCGCACCTCGCCGTCGGCCCAGGCGCGCTCGACGTGGGTCTCCTCGCCGCGCCACCAGCGCTCGATCTCGCGCACGAACCAGACGATCCGGCCGGTCGCCAGACGCGTGTCCCGGTCGTAGCTCAGCTTGTTGTAGACCAGGCAGTCGGGGCTGTCGTAGGTGACCGCATCGCGCTCGTCCCAGGTTGCATACTCCGCCTCAGTGTTCAGGTCGAAGACCAGGCGCCCGCCCGGACGCAGCGCCTCGGCGGCGCCCGCGAAGACGCGGTCGAGGTCGCCATCCTCGGCCAGGTAGTTCAGGCTGTCGTAGAAGCAGGTGACCAGGTCGCAGGTCGCAGGTCGCAGGTCGCAGGCTCCAGCCAGGTCGCAGGCCGCAGGCCGCAGGTCGCAGGCTCCAGCCATCAAGTGCGACTCGCGACTTACGGCTCGCTCTGCTGTCCCAATCGTCGGCAGATCGCGAATGTCTCCCTGCACGAACGCGATGGCGTACCCGGCGTCGCGCGCCCGGCCGCGCGCGATCTCCAGCATCGGCGCCGACCGATCCACGCCGGCGACGTCGCAGCCGGCCGCGGCGAACAGCAGCGCCGCCGCACCGGTGCCGCACGCCAGGTCGAGCACGCGCGCGGGGCGCGGCCCGGTCCCGGCCAGCCGGCGCAACGTTTGCCCGGCCATCCACTCGCTGAAGCGCGCCTGCCCGATCGCATCGTAGACCGGAGCGTAGGCTTCGTAGATTGACGCGATCGCAACCGCCATGCGAGTTCTCAGTTCTGAGTTCTGAGTTTTGAGTTGCCAGATTCCTCAACTCATAACTCAGAACTCAGAACTTATAACTAAAAAGGCCCTCGCCCCTGCCAGGGACGAAGGCCGCGCTTCGTGGTACCACCCCGCTTCGACGGCAAGCCTGCGGCTCGCCATCCTCGCTGTGCGCTGTAACGGGCGCACCCGAAACCAACTACTTTCTTGAGTTCTAAGTTTTGAGTTCTGAGTTTTGAGTTGCCATCAGGCTTGACTCAAAACTCAAAACTCAAAACTCAAAACTCAGAACTTTCACTGGTTCGGCGCTCATCCGGGCGAGTTCGGCGCTGATGCAGCCTCGCACCAGCCGGCTGCTCTCTGGCGTGGCGCGCCTACTACTCCCGGATATGGCCTTGTGCTGCCTGGAAGTATACCATAGATCTGGGGATACAACCAAGTGAGACAAGGTTTCGCTCGACACCGTTCAGCTTTACAATTTGTCACAGGTCGCAGGTCGCAAGTCGCACGATCCTGCGACCTGTGACCTGCGACCTGCAGCTGCGACGGTAACGTATCGGAGAACCGTGTCTTACTTGGCCTTGCCCTGCTTGGCGACTGCCTCGGCCGCCTTGCGGATCTCCTCCGGGTCGCCGAGATAGTAGTGCTTGATCGGCTTGAGATCGTCGTCGAGCTCGTAGACCAGCGGCACGCCGGTGGGGATGTTCAGCTCGACGATGTCGTCGTCGGAGACGTTGTCGAGGTACTTGACCAGCGCCCGCAGGCTGTTGCCGTGCGCCGCGATGATCACTTTCTTGCCCGATCGCAGGGTCGGGACGATCGTCTCGTGCCAGTAGGGCAGGAAGCGCGCGACGGTGTCCTTCAGGCACTCGGTGAGCGGGATATCTTTCTCGTCCATGTCGGCGTAGCGCGGGTCGTTGCCGGGGTAGCGCGGGTCGTCTTTCGTCAGCGCCGGCGGCCGGATGCTGTAGCTGCGCCGCCAGATCTTCACCTGCTCCTCGCCGTACTTCTCGGCCGTCTCGGCTTTGTTGAGTCCCTGCAGCGCGCCGTAGTGGCGCTCGTTCAGCCGCCACGAGTGATGCACCGGGATCCACATCAGGTCCAGCCCGTCGAGCGTGATCCAGAGCGTGCGGATCGCCCGCTTGAGCACCGACGTGTACGCCAGGTCGAACGTGTAGCCTTCCTGCTTGAGAACCTGGCCGGCCCGCTTGGCCTCCTCCAGCCCCTTCTCCGACAGGTCTACGTCGGTCCAGCCGGTGAAACGATTCTCCTTGTTCCAGGTGCTCTCGCCATGCCTGAGCAACATGACCTTGATCATCGTTTCCTCTCCTTATTGCTACGCGAATAATTTGGCATGCTCTACTGCATCTTATAGCGCGGTGCGCTGAAATCTAAAGTGTGGGCGGGGTGTCAGGGGAGGGCTTTGCCCTCCCCTAGCCCCTCCCCTTTAGAAATTTATGCAGCATGCTACAGGCCGAGCTCCCGCTCGTTCCGATTCGCGCTGGCCGTCTCGACCTCGGGCTGGCCGAGCAGCATCCGAATGACATCCGAGCGCGTGCGCACGATCAGCGCGCCGAGCCGCGGCATATAGTTCATCTCGGCGTCCTGGTCCTGCTGCCAGACGCGCGCCATGAGCGCCTCGGCGTCGATCGGCCGCCTGGTGCGGCTGTCGGCGTGGCGCAGCAGCAGCACCGCCTCGACCGGCTCGCCGTCCTGCGCGGCGTCGAGCTGGCGCTCCAGATCGGGGTCTACGTCCGGCTTATGCATCACTTTACCCTTCCCGTGAGCAGTTTTGAGTTCTGAGTTTTGAGTGCTGAGTTAAAATGAGGAAAACTCAAAACTCAGAACTTAAAACTCAAAACTTCATTGCCTGTCAGCGCGGCCAGCGCCGCCGGCGGATCGATCAGCCCGTCGCCGTAGCGCAGCGGGTCCTCGCCTTCGAGCTTGACGCAGGTCTGGCGCAGCGCCAGCTCGATCTGGTCGACCGTCGCGTCCGGCCCTGCCTGCCAGAGCAGCGCCGCCACGCCGGCGACGTGCGGCGTCGCCATCGACGTGCCGTCCATCGCCTGGTAGCCGCCGCCCGGCTTCGCCGAGACGATCCCGACGCCTGGCGCCACGACGTCGGGCTGGACCGGGTCGCGGTCGCGGTTGAAGCGGACGCTGCAGCTGAACGGCGCCACGCGGCGGCTCCGGTCGATCGCCCCGACCGAGAGCGTCTCGGGATAGTTGGCCGGCGATCGGCTCGTTCCCGGCCCCTCGTTGCCGATCGCGAAGATCGGCAGCACCCCCTGCGCGCGCAGCCGGCGGATGATCGCCAGAAAGCTCGGGTCGTAGCCGCGCCAGCCGAGCGACATGCTCAGCACCCGCACGCCGCTCTCGATCATCCACTCCATGCCGCCCAGCACGCGGCCGAGCGCGTAGCCGCCCTCGATCACCAGGCCGGAGTAGAACTCGCACTCCGGCGCGACCCCGATCGCGCGCCGCCCGACCGGCCCGCCGGCAATGATCCCGGCCGTGTGCGTGCCGTGATCGTTGCTGTCGTGCGGCGCCGCGCTCTCGACTCGCTGGCCCAGCAGATCCCACTCGGCGAAGCCCGCCACGCGCCCCTTGAGCGCCGGGTGCTCGGCGTCGACGCCGGTGTCCAGGTGGCCGACCCGCACACCTATGCCGCTCAGCCCCTGCGCCCACAGCTTATCGATCTGCAGCGCCCGCAGGCCCCAGGTCAGCTTGTGCCGCAGCGTCGCGGCGACCGTGCGCACCGGGCGGACGATCCCGACCGCCTGGCCGGCGTAGATCGACTCGATCTCCGGGTGCGACTCGAGCGCCTGCACGCCGTCCTGGTCGGCGAAGCCGAGGCTGACGCCCAGGCGTGGGTAGTGCGTCACCGCTGAGGCGGCGGCTCCGTGCGGCAGCGTCACCGCCGAGAGCGCGCCCGGCGCGATCGGCGCCGGCAGAAAATGACTTTCGATCGACGTATAGTCTGGCTCACGCGTCGCCAGCACTGCCATTTGCCGGTGGACGACGAGCACCTGGCTGAAGCCGTAGCGGTCGAGTTGATCCTGAAGCGCCCGGTCCAAATACCCTCCCTTGAGCTAGGGACCTGGGGCTTGGGACTTGAAGCAAGAGTCAACGATACTCTAGCCCCTAGCCCCTAGCCTCCGGTCACTTCCGCTTCGCGTTCGATCCTTTCCCGCGCTGCGCCTGCGGCTGCGTCTTGCTCTTGCCGTTGCCCTTGTTGGCCGGCTGCGCGGTCTGCGCGGGCGGGGCGGCGCGGCCGCGCCGCGCGGCCTGGGGCGCCGGCTTCTGCACGCCGGCCTGGCCGGTGGCCAGCTGGGCCGAGACCGAGGGCGCGGGCTGGGCAGGCGGCGGGCCAGCCTCGGGGCGCGGGCCAGCCTCGGGGCGCGGGCCAGCCGCGCCGGTACGGCCGCCATCGTCGCGGGCCAGCAGCGCGTACAGCTCGCCCTCGCGGCCCTCGTGGCAGTACTTGAACTTTTTGCCGCTGCCGCAGGGGCACGGGTCGTTGCGCCCGATCTTCCCACTGGTCTTGCGCACCGTGCGGGCGGCCTTGGCCTGCTCCTCGGTCTCGCCGGCGTGCTGGGCCACCTGGAGCCGCTGCTGCTGCTCGGCCAGCACCTGGCGCATGTACGCCTCGTACTGGAACGACACCGGGATGATCTGGTAGACAATGTCGCGCTGGATGTTCTTCTTCAGATCGTCGAACATGCCGAACGCGTTGCGCTTGTACTCGACCAGCGGGTCGCGCTGCGCGATCGCCTGCATGCCGATCTCCTGGCGCAGATCCTCCATGCCGGTCAGGTAGTCGATCCACTGGCGGTCGATCGCGCCGAGCATCATCCGCCGCTCGACGTAGCGCATGTTCTCCGGCGCCACCGCCTGCTCGCGCGCCTCGTAATCGTCCTCGACCTGCTCCAGCAGCAGATTCTCGATCTCCTCGCGCGACCTGTCAGCCAGCGCGTCGGCGTCGAGATCGGCCGGCAGCAGCGGGTCGATCGTGCGGACGGCGCGCAGCAGCGCGTCCAGATCCCACTCCTCGCCCTCCTCCGGCAGGTGCTGGTCGACCAGGCTGCCGATCTCCTCGCCGATCATCTGCAGGATGCGCTCGCGCATATCCTGCCCTTCCAGGATCGCGCGCCGGTCGGCGTAGATGATCGTGCGCTGCTTGTTCATCACGTCGTCGAACTCGACCGTATGCTTGCGAATGTCGAAGTTATAGCCCTCGACGCGCTGCTGCGCGCCCTCGATCGAGCGGTTGATCAGCCGCGCCTCGATCGGCACGTCGTCCTCGACGCCCAACCGCTCCATGATCCCCTTGACGCGCTCCATCGGGCCGAAGCGAGCCATCAGCTCGTCCTCCAGCGACAGGTAGAAGCGCGACGAGCCGGGGTCGCCCTGGCGGCCGGCGCGGCCGCGCAGCTGGTTGTCGATCCGGCGCGCCTCGTGCCGCTCGGTGCCGACGATGTGCAGGCCGCCCATCTCGATTACCTGCGCGCGCTCGGCCTCGGTGATCCGCTTGGCCTCCTCGCGCGCGGCCTGCACCTGCGCGGGCGCAGCCTCCTCGATCGTGGTGCCCTGACGCTCCAGTAGCTCCTCGACCAGGCCGTCGGGGTTGCCGCCGAGCAGGATGTCGGTGCCGCGGCCGGCCATGTTGGTCGCGATCGTCACCGACCCGAGGCGGCCGGCCTGCGCCACGATATGCGCCTCACGCTCGTGCTGCTTGGCGTTCAAGACCGCGTGCCTGATGCCGTTGCGCTTCAGGATCGCGCTCAGCCGCTCCGAGGTCTCGACCGAGGTCGTGCCGACCAGCACCCGACGCCCGGACTCCTGCATCTCCTTGATCTCGCGGACCAGCGCGTCGAACTTGGCCTTCTCGGTGCGGTAGATCTGGTCGTCCAGGTCGTCGCGGACCATGGCCTTGTTGGT
>WNGB01012385.1_pt1 | contig 11594 bp, 8 predicted proteins | sample 5400681 | NCBI WGS metagenome assembly WNGB01 (sample SAMN13153367, study PRJNA577476) | soil metagenome | isolation source: 115 cm soil or saprolite under grassland replicate 2 | place: USA:California | collected 2016-06-15 | reverse complement strand
AAGAGCACGGTCATCTCACGCGTCTCACCGCCAAGACGCAAGCGGTCGGGATCACGCAGCACCCACTGGCTGACCGCGGGTGAGAGGTAGCGCGCCATCACGCCGCGGACGATGCGCTGCTCCGCCTGCTCGAAGACGACCCGGTAGGTCAGCACCACGGCGAAGCCGACCAGCAGCCCGGCCGGCGGGTAGATGAGGTTGACCAACAGCCCGTTGTCCACGAGGACAAGGGCGAGCAGCAAGTAGAGCGCAAGCAAGCCCAGGGTGCCGAGCGCGGCGAAGAGCGGCCGCCAGAGGCCGACCAGCAGGGCGGCCACGAGCGCCAGTAAGAAAAGGGTGCTGACAGTGATACCTGCCGGGGCCGGGACCAGGTAGCGCTGGGTGAGGATTGTCTCAACCGCGTTCCCGAGCACCTCCACGCCCCACATCCGGGTGAGGGAGGTTGACGGGGTGGTGTATTCGTCGATGCCGCGGATGGTTACCCCGATCAGAATGATCTTGTCGTCTACCAGCCTAGGGTCGAACGTTCCATTGACGACGTCGACGAAGGAAATGATGGTGAACGGCCCACCGCTGTCCACGCTGGACGGTGGACCGAGGAAGTTGATCAGCATGCGGCCACCAGACACGACTGGAATGGCCCGCCCAGCCGCGTAGACGCGGTCCTCAGACGGCGGGGCGTCGATTACTCTTGGTCGCCGAATGTAGCGGGCCACGGCCGCCAACGCTAAGGCCGGTAGATCCTCGTCGCCAGCGCGCATAAACAGCGGCAGGCTCCGGACCGCCGCGTCCTGGTCGGTCGTGACGTTCGCCAGGCCCTCGCCGATTGCCGCCTCTCGGAGGCTCGCCGGCGGTCGGACGAAGAGGTCGAACTCCTGGGCTACTCCCGGTCGCGGGCGGCGGTCGCGCGGGCCCTGGGCCTCAGCGGGCATGAGGACATCACCCGCTCGCTTGATGGCCGCCGCAAGCGCCTCGTCGTCGGGTTGGGGATCATCGAAGAAGATGTCGAAGACGACCACACGTGGGCCCGCCTGCTGCAAGGCGTCAAGGGCACGGGCGTAGAGCGTGCGCGGCCAGTTGGCCAGCGGGCCATACTGCGGCAAAAGCTCGCGGTAGCTGCGCTGGTCGATGCCCACGATTGCCGAGGCGCGCGCCCGCTCGCCGGTCCGCGCCTTGAACAGAAAGTCATGACTCTGCACTTGTGCAGTCGAGAGGAAGGTCAGCGAGTAGGCAACGCTGAGCAGGACACTGACCGCCAGCGCCAGGCCCAGGCTGACCAGCAGCCGCTTACGCGTTCCCCGAGCCATTCAGCCGATTGTAGAAGGAGGTCCGGGAGGCGTCAACGCCTCCGAGAGGGGAAGAAGGAGGGCGTCAGCCTTGGGGCGCGATCTTCCCCGGTTCAAGGCCCCCGACGGCAACGCCATCCCTGCTCGTTCAGGATCTCACGACTGCACGCCCAGCTCTGCATCGGCGACACGGTCGTGCTCGTCTCCGACGAGAACCTACAGCATGCGACGCCCGCGGTCGGAGCCCGCGGATCGGAGGCGTCGGCTAGCGCGCCGGGCGCTCCGTTGGCTCGGGTGACCTGGGCGGCTCCGACGGCTTGGGGAGCTCCGGTCCCTTTGGTGGCTCCGCCGGCCTCACCAGCTCCTTGATCGGCACGGGCAGCTTGATCTTCTCCAGCCGCGGCCCGGGGATGTCCTTGCGCCTGGCCATCACCCGATAGTTGAACGACAGGCTGCTCGTCCCACCCTGCAGTTCGCGGACCTCGAAGCCGCTCGCGTTCTTACTGCTCACGTAGAGCCCTTTGCAGTCGCCCTCGGGCGTCAGGTAGATCAGGTACTTGTCGTTGTGCACCACCACCGCGAAGTCCGGGTCGAGCGTGACCTGGGCGCGGCCGTTGACGAGCTTGCCGTCGGCGGCGTCCTCGAACCAGCTCTCCGGGCTCTCCATGCAGTACAGTCGGCGGTGCGTCCCGTCGGGATGGGGCACCGCCGCCGACTTGGCGCCCCCCGTCGCGGTGAAGTCGCCGACTACCAGGACCGGGCCGGCGAAGCCACCGGCGTAGCCGCCGGCGACGGCCGTGCCGCCGTAGATGCCGTACCCACCAGCAGCTCCGGCGAAGCCCACGCAGCCGGCCGCGCCGCCGCCGCTCTGGCCGGCGATGCCGTTGCTGTTTTGCGAGAAGCCGAACACGCCGTAGCCGTTGGTGGCCGAGCCGACGACGCCCGGCTGGGCATTGGAAGGCCCGGTTGCCCGCCCGATCACACCGCTGCTGTTGGTCGAATCCCCGCGAGTGCCGACGCCGAGTGTCGACTTCCCCAGGACGCCGGCATCCCGATATGCCTCTCCGAGAACGCCGTAGGCGGGCACGCCTGACGGCCCCGCGAAAAAGCTCCCGTAACCCGCGACCCCGACGTTGAAGTCGACAAACGTCTGGTAGTTCACGCCCGCCGCGCCGATGACGCCGGCACCGGCGTCGGTTGATGAATTGAATCCGTATACCCCGGCGCTCTCGTTGAAGCGGCTGAAGCCGCGCAGGCCATAGTAGGAGCCCTCCGCTTCGACGCCGTTGCCGAAGTCGTTGAACACGGAAAGAGCGGGGTCAGGGAATATCGCTCCACTGGGACGATTGAGGCGCGTTGTTCCGGATTCAGTGTTGGTCTCGCCGATAATGAGAGCCGTGTGGTCTGTTCCTCCGGCCTGGGCGGGCCGGGCCCCGCCCGCCCACAGGCCGGTTACGGCGGCGCCGGCGGCTAGCAGCCCCCGCAGCAGCCCGCGGCGGTCGGTCGTCCGCCTCCCGCCCGCTTGCCCCGCGCTCTCGGCCTGCCCCGCACTCGCCGTTGGCGCCGACCGCTCAGCGTGCAGGCGCGCGATCTCGGCCCGCTGCTGCGCGATCTCCGCCTGTTGCTCCTCGAGCCGCGCCGCCATGGCCTCCAGGCGGCCCACCAGCTCTTCCGTCGTCACCGTCGAGGTACTCATCAGATCCTCCGCTCCGTGCTCGCTCGATGCTCGGCCGAGGCCGCCCGCCCAGCATACCCTGGTGGAGCAGGCCGGTCAACGGCGGCGAACGCCCTCACCCCGCGAACGCCCTCACCCCCGACCCCTCTCCCAAGCGCGGGAGAGGGGAGGGGGTACGCCCTCAGCTCAGGCCGACCACCTTGCCCGGGTTGATCGAGCTGACCTGGTGGACCTCCTCGTCGCTCAGCCCAAACGCCCGCATGTACGCCCGAATCTGCCGCATCGCCTCCACCGTGTTCGGAAACAGCGGCTCCCCAGCGTCGCTCGACAGCGTCACCTGCTCCACCCCCACCGCCCGTATCGCCCGATACATCTGCATCGGGTCCACCCCCAGCAGTGGCGACAGCTCGTCGTACGTGAAGTTCAGATACACCCCAACCCGCGCCAGCTCCTGCATCTGCTCCACGCTCAAGTCCACAAACGGGCTGAACGGATGGTCCACCACCGCCTGCTTGATCCCCAGCCTGTCCACCTCCTCCGCCATCGCCCAGATCTCCGGATGCGTCGCGTGCGCGAAGAAAACCGCCCGATCGTACTCCGCCACCAGCCGAAAGACCTTCCGTCCCCCCACCTTGCTCAGCGTCTTGGCGTGCATCGCCACCGGCGTCCACACCCCCACCACCCCGTCCTCCAGCTGCGCCCGCGTCGCCGCCGCCGATGGCGGCTTCCCCGTGTGCGCCACGTTGTACCCTGCCCAGCACTGGATCGGCCTCACCCCCTCCGCCTCAGACCACGCCTCCAGCGCCGCCTGCACCCCCCGCACCGCCTCCGCCGGCCGATCCCGTCCCACGGTCGTCTTGTACAGGATCCCCCGCATCTCACTCTTCGAGGCGTGCTTGGCCAGCGCCAACGCGTCCGGCTGCCCCTCGTGTGCATGACAGTGGATGTCGATCGCGTCCTTCACCCCGGAGACGTGAGGTGGGAACTGAACCTCGTCCTCGTACGCCTCGCTGACGTAGTACGAGGTGATGTAGCGGTCTTCGGCGTGGTTACCGGGCCACTCGGACTCCCGACCATCGGCTCCCTCCCGACGTCGTATTTCGCGTCATCCTAAGCCAGGGGAGGGTCTCATTGTCAGGCGCATGCTCCTCAGCATGAGATTCTTCGCTGGTCTCAGAATGACAATAGGTGCAGCCTGCGATTTCGCTGCGCTCAGATTGACAATAGCCGCAGCCTGAGATTTTTCGCTGCGCTCGGAATGACACTTGGTACGGCTTGACATTCTTCACTTCGTTCAGGATGGCAACCAACTACAACCCCGCCTGTCCGTACGCCGCCTCGAGCTGGCGCGCCAGGGCGGCTCGTTCGTCGGCGGGCAGGAAGGCGCCGTGGGCGGCGTTCAGAGCCGCGGTGGTCAGCTCGGCGAACGATAGGCCGAGCTGGTCCAAGGCGGTGGCGTACTCGTCGGTCAGCGTCACGTCGAACCAGCCGGGATCGTCGGTGTTGATGGTCGCTCTCACGCCGGCCCTCAGCAGAGCGGCGAGCGGATGCTCAGCCAGACTGGGGACCGCGCCGGTCAGGACGTTGCTGGTGGGGCACGTCTCGAGGACAACGCCTCGGGCGCGGACCAGCTCCACCACCTGGGGGTCATGGACCGCGCGAACGCCGTGCCCGATCCGTTGAGCGCCCAGCAGCTCGATCGCGTCGCGCACGCTCTGGGGGCCGCTCGCCTCGCCGGCGTGGACCGTGATCCCGAGCCGGCCGTCGGCCCGCAGCTTGTCGAAGATTCGGGTGAACAAGCGCGGCGGATGGCCGGCCTCGTCGCCGGCCAGATCGACTCCCACAACTAGCTCACCGGCATGCTCGAGCGCGAGGTCGGCCGCCCGCTGGCAGGCCGAGAGTCCGGCGTCGCGCGCCATCGCAATCAACACCCCGGTCCGAACGCCGAAGCGCGCGCTCGCCGCCGCCAGGCCCTCCGCGGCCGCCCCGAACGCCTGCTCCGGAGAGACTCGGCTGGTCTGGGCCATGTAGAGCGGCGAGAAGCGCGCTTCCAGGTAGACGATGCCATCCTCGGCGGCGTCCTCGACCATCTCATGGGCGATGCGAGCGATCGCCTCGCGCGACACGAAGCAGCGGCGCAGGAAGGCCGACACAGTGCGCAGGATGTGGGCCAGCTCAGCGGGAGTGTCGGGCCCGACCTGGGCGTGGCGGCGCAGCTCCTCGCGGTCGCGCGTCGGTAGGTCGAGGCCGTACTCGGCGTCCAGCTCGAGCATCGTGTCGAGTCGGATCGAGCCGGTCAGATGGCGGTGCAGCTCGACTTTGGGCAGCCGCGCCAGTGCCGCGCGTCGAGCGGTCACGTTCGGCAGCGCCGGAAGGCGACCCGCGGAGACTGTGAGCGCATCGGTCACGGCGCGGAGTATAGCGAGCGGAGCTTATACTGAGCCGGCCGGCGGGTGGTCGTAGCGGGGAGGATCGCATGCCAGGAAAGGAGACCTCCGGGGGATTCTCGGCCGTCGATCGGGCGGCGGACCCGGTGGCCTACGTCCAGTATCTCGGCACGGTGAGCGGAATGGAGGCAACCCAGGTCTACAAGCGCCAGAGCTTTGCGCTCCTCGACGGGAAGCCGGGGGCCCGGCTGCTGGACGTCGGCTGCGGGACGGGGGACGACGCGTGGGCGCTGGCGAGCATGGTGGGCGAGGGCGGTCTCGTTATCGGTATCGACAGCCGTGAGACGATGATCGCCGAGGCTGTCAGGCGCAGCAAGGGCTCCGACCTGGGGCTGGAGCTCCGGGTCGGCGACGTCCATCGCCTCGACTTCCCGGACGCCACGTTCGACGGCTGCCGGACCGACCGAACGCTGCAGTACGTCGACGACCCACGCGCCGCGCTGGCCGAAATGATCCGGGTGGTCCGTGCGGGCGCGGATCGTGGCCAGCGAGCCGGACTGGGCGACGCTGGTCATCGACGCGCCCGACCGGGCCCTGACTCGGCGGCTGCTCAACTTCTACTGCGACCACCATCGCAACGGCTGGATCGGGCGCCAGCTAGCCGGCCTCTTCCATCAGGCGGGACTGCTCGAGGTGGGGATCATGCCGACCACGCTGGTCGTCACCGACTACGCGGTCCTCCGCGAGGCGGTCTGGCTGTCGGCGAAACTCGAGCGGGCCCGCCAGGCCGGCGTAGTATCGGACAGCGAAGTGGCCGACTGGCTGGCGCCGCTGGAGGAGGCCAGCCGCGCTGGACGCTTCTCAGCGCGGTGACCTTGTTCGTCGTGTGGGGGCGGAAGGCCTGATCGGCACCGAAGCGTCGCGGCGATCTCGGGTAGGATCCGCGTGCCGGAGGATCCAGCCGGTTACGGCATCCAGGAAGCCGGGAGCGAAGTCGTCGGGATCGGCGATGCGGATGCGGTGGTCGGCTTTCGGGAACACCGTGACTGCAAAGTACTGGTTACCGGCTCTCGTGAGGGCCGTCTCGAAGACAGCTGCGCTCCGCTCAACTGGGACTACCCAATCGAGCTCGCCGAAGATGGCCAGGACGGGGCACTTAACCCGCTCCAGCACCGGGACGGGTTGGTAATCGACGAAGGCGCGACGTGTGACCGGGTCCCGGCGCCTCGAGAATCCCCATGACTCCGTGTCGGGTATCGGGAAGTACTTCGGAAAATGCTCGAACCAGGCGTGGTCGCGGGCGCGGCGCAAAGCCGGCTCGATGCTCGCGAAGTCCTCGTCCCGGCGCGCGGCATCGACGACCCGAGCGACGAACGCGACCGCTTCCGCTACCTGGTCCTCGGACCATCCGTCAGCACGCATCCCGTGCTCCACGGCGTAGACGCCCTGCTCGGCCGGGCACACGCCGGGTCCGGACACGGCGACTACGAACGCCACGTCTCTAGACATCGAGGCGGCCAGCGGGACGACCCACCCACCCTGGCTATGGCCGTAGAGCCCGACTCGCGTCGGACCGACGTCGTCGCGGCCTTGCAGGAAGTGGAGCGCGGCCAGTGCCTCCGCGGCGCGGTCGCGGAGCGTCTGACCCCTCCAGTCACCCGACGAGCCTCCGATGCCTGGCTTGTCGTAGCAAAGGACGGCGATCCCATGGCGGGCCAAGTGGTCCCGGATTGGGACGAAGTAGCCGGAGTTGTCGCGGTCGGCCGGGCCGGATCCCTGGATCATCACGACGCCGGCAAGCGGCGCGCAGGTCGGGGGCATCGTCAGCGTCCCGGCGAGTAGGGCCTCGCCGTCGGGGAACGAGACCGCACGTTTGCACTGCTCTGGGTTCGTCTTCCGCAATCCTGTCAACCGGGGAGAACCAAGTCGTGGGCTGAACAAGTTATACTAACTATGTAACGTGCGAGTACCGTGGTTATACGAGGTGGTGAACAATGGCCGCAGAGGGAGACCACGCGACGACCAGGGTTGTGTCGGCCTTCAAGGCAAGGCAGAACTTTGGCCAGATCCTCGAGCAGGCCCGCTACCGCGGCCATCGCTTCCTGGTCGAGCGAGCAGGCAAGCCGATGGCCGTTGTGGTCGGGATTGGCGAGTGGGAGAACATCGTCGAGACCCTGGCCGAGCTTGACGACCCCGAATACCTCGAGTCCATCAAAGAGGCCCGCCGAGAGATCGAGCTGGGCCAGACCCTGACCTTGGAGGAGCTGCGCCAGGAGTTCGCCAAGGCCCAGGATGTCCTCTAAGCGCTACCGCCTGGTCATCGCCCGCCGGTTTGCCAAGGACCTGAGCCGCTGCGATCCACAGGTCCAGGAACGCGTACTTCAGGCGCTTGAAAGGCTCGAGCAGGACCCCTACCGAGGCGAGAAAGTGTTGGCGCGAGAGACAGGCACCTGGCGCCTACGAGTAGGCGATTGGCGCGTCCGCTACGACATCGTGGGGGATGAAGTCCACGTTCTGAGGGTGAGACACCGGCGGGAGGTCTACCGTCAGGACTAGCCGGTCGGTTGTCACGGTTCTCTCTAGCCGAGTGGCGAAACGTGCTCGGGTGCCCGAGCCGAAACAAAGCGCTTACCCGCTGGTTCGGCCCCTGCCGACGACTCGAGCCGCGATGCTCTCGGCGTTGAGGTGCGAGCCGAGCGGCGTGCCGGGCGGGCGGTCCTGGTTGCACAGGTCCATCGCGATCCGCGCGTAGACCACCGCCGCGTTGAGCAGGTCTTGGACCTTGAATGACTTGCTGGCGGCGTGGCTGGCCGAGCGCGGGCCGTAGCTGAGGGCCGGGATGCCAAGCTCATTGAAGGCGTTGGCGTCTCGCCACATGCTCGAGACGGACGGGCTGACCGTGCTGGGCGGGTCAGGAAAGACCTGGGCGTGGCAGCGGCGAATCGTCTCGACCAGCCGCCCGATCCCCTTCGCTTCGAAGCCGGGTCGGTACAGGAAGAGCTCCACCTTGCCTGGCACGCCGACCTCGCTCAGCAGCTCGCGCAATTCGTCGCGGACGTCCAGTGGGTTCTGCCCAGGCAGGATGCGAGTGTCTACGTAGAAGCTGCACAGCTGAGGCGTGCTGGTCAGGTTGTAGGCGTAGCCGGAGCGAATCGCGTTGATGCTGGCCTTGGGGATGACGGTCCCGCTCTCGGCCTCGAACGTGTTGCGCTCCTGGTATTCCAGCGCCCACTCCTCGAAGGCCTGGATGACCGCGCTGGTCCGCACGATCGCGTTGGGCGCGTCGACGAGCCCGGTCGGACGGGGCAGATACGGCGTGTAATAGCGCGGCTGGTCGGAGTGGACGGTGACCTTGAAATGCGCTTTGCCCGGCTCGATCCAGACGATGCCGAAGCCGGTCCCCTCGGCCACGAGCGCGAAGTCGGCGACCGCCCCGTGGGTGACCATGAAGCGCGCGCCGAGGTCCTTGCTCAGGTACTGCCAACCCTGGAACTCCTCGACCGGCTCGCGTGAGATCTCGCCCGCCACGGCGCTCACGACCAAGTCACCCTCGAGCGGGTAGCCGGCCTGCTTGATCGCCTTGGCCGCGATCAGGAATGCCGCCATCGGGCCCTTGTCGTTGACGACGCCGTCGCCGTGGATCTCGTCGCCCTCGATCCAGGCCGAGTGGTAGAGCGGGTCTGCGGGCTCGATCGCCGACCAGACCGCATCCGGCCGCAACGTCGTGTCCAGGTGGCTGTTGAAGATCAAGCTGAAGCCGCCCCCGCTGCCCTCGAGTCGGGCGGCGACGTTGAAGCGCTCCTCGACCAGGGCGTACTTGCGAGGCTCGAAGCCGTTGGCGGCCAGCCAGTCGTAGACGTACTGGCCGGCCGGGCCCTCGCTCCCCGTCGGGCTGTCGATGTTCCCGAGCGCCAGGGCCAGGTCGAGCAGCTCCTGGCGATCGATCCGCGCGATCACGTCCTCAGGGGTCATCGGGCATTTCTCTCTTAAAGGCCGCGGTTCACGCTCATTGTCATTCTGAACGCAGTGAAGAATCCGTGCCCGAGCGCCGGCATCCGGGCGCGGATCCTTCGCTTCGCTCAGGATGACAATACGGGCTCAGGATGACAGCACACGCATGGCGCGCCAGACACGTTCGGGGGTGAACGGCGCCTCGTGTAAGCGGACGCCGACGGCCTGGTAGATGGCGTTCGAGATCGCCGGACACATCACGCTGGTCGGGCCGTCACCGATCCCTTTCGCGCCGTATGGGCCGATCCCATCCCGGTTCTCCACCAGCAGTGAGTGCACCTCGCCAGGCAGATCGGAGAAGCGCGGGACTCGATAGTCGAGCAGCGAGCCGTTGGCGAGCTGCTGGCCGTCGTAGATCAGCTCCTCGCCGAGCGCGACGCCGAGGCCCATCGTGGCCGACCCGAGGTCCTGGCCCTCGGACGTGGCTGGATTGATCGCCAGACCGACGTCGGCGACCGTCACGAGCTTGTGGACGGTGATCCGCCCGCTGATCGGATCGACCTCCACCTCGACGCCCGCGAGGGCCGGCTCCCACCACGGCGGCAGCAGCTCGAACTCGCCCTTCTGTCGAATGTGGGCCCGCCCGGTCACCTCCATGTCGGCCAGGTCGAAGTACTTGCCGATCACCTCGCCCCAGCCCATGTGCCGACCTTCCGACACGACGCCGGTCGGCTCGAGCAGGATGTCCTGCGGATCGGCCTCCCACAGGTCGGCCGCCATGGCTCGGATCTGCTCTTTGGCGTCGACGCACGCCGCCAGGACGGTGCGGCCCTCGAGCGTGGTCGTGCGGTCGGCGCCGGTCGAGCGGGCGAACGGCGTTAGCGCGGTGTCCGATTGGATGACTCGCACCTTGTCCAGGCTCGTACCGAACTCCTCAGCCGCGATCTGCCCCAGGACCGTCTTGCTGCCCTGGCCCATCTCGGTGCTGCCGCTCAACACCGTGACCGAGCCGTCGCCGTGGACGCGGACCTCGCTCCGGCCGACCGGCACGGCGCCCGCGTCGATCACGATCGCGGCGATCCCACGCCCTCGATTCGGCGGCAGCGGGGCGCCCCAGCCGAGCGCCTCGGCCAGCTTACGGACGTCACCCTTGACGTCGGCGGTCAGGCCGCGCCGCTTCGGGTAGAACTCCTGGCCGCGGTCGGCGAAGTTGTTCAGTCGGAACTGGAGCGGCTCCTGGCCGGCCTTCTCGGCCAGCTCGTCCATCTGCACTTCGGCCGCCAGCGCCACCTGGTTGACGCCAAAGCCGCGGTAGGAGCTGGCCGGGCAGGTATTGGTGTAGACGGCATAGCTCGTTATGTCGAGAGCCTCGTAAGCGTACGGGCCGATGATCCTGATCGCCGCCTTGGAGGAGACCAGCGGGCTGTTCTCGGCATAGGCGCCGGTGTTCATGTAGATCGTCGCCTGGCGAGCGATGACCCGCCCATTCGCGTCGGCGGCCGTTCGAATGTGGACTCGGGCGTCGTCGGCGCGGGTCGTGAGGATCGATTCCTCGATCGTGAACTGAAGCCGGACCGGGCGCTTGGCCTTCCAGGAGCAGACCGCCGTCAGCGGCTCGATCTTCGTGTACGACTTGGAGCCGTATCCGCCGCCGATGAGCGGCGTGATGACCCGCACGCGGTTGAGCGGCAGCCCGAAGACGGCCGCCACGTCGGAGCGGACCATGAACGGGTGCTGAGCGCAGGAGTAGATGGTCAAGCCGCCGTCGGAGTAGTCGGCGGTGCAGACGTACGGCTCCATGGCATAGGCGTAGGTCATCGGATAGCTGAAGTCACCCTCCGCGATGGTGGCGGCGCGCGCGAAGGCCGCCTCGACGTCGCCCCAGCGGACGTGGTTTTCCTGGCAGATGTTCGTCTGTTTACGAGCCAGGTCCACCTCAACGTGCCCGGGCGAGACGCCCGCGTCGTAGCTCTCCTCGTGGACCAGCCGCGCGCCGGGCGCCAGCGCCTCGTCGACCGTCAGAACGGTCGGCAGCTCCTCATAGTCCACCAGGATGTCCTCGGCCGCCTCCTGGGCCGTGGTCTCGTCCTCGGCAATGGCCACCGCGACAGGCTCGCCGACGAAGCGGACCCTGTCGATCGCCAGGACCGGGTGATCTTTGATCGCGTGCCCGTAGCGAGGATTCTTCAAGGCCGCCAGGTCCTGGCCGGTGACCACGGTGATGACGCCCCGCCGCGCCAGAGCCGCCCTGGCGTCGATGGACTTGATCCGCGCGTGCGCCAGCGGGCTGCGCAG
>WNGB01012979.1_pt1 | contig 11597 bp, 8 predicted proteins | sample 5400681 | NCBI WGS metagenome assembly WNGB01 (sample SAMN13153367, study PRJNA577476) | soil metagenome | isolation source: 115 cm soil or saprolite under grassland replicate 2 | place: USA:California | collected 2016-06-15 | reverse complement strand
GAGCGTCGCGAGCTGTACAGGTCCGTGTACGACGAACTGTTCCGACGCGTTCCCACCCACCCGCAGGTAACACGGCGTGACGCAGATCCAGCAGTTGCCGCTGCCTCGGTTGCCGCGCAGGTGGAGATACTTGCACCATTGCTGCGACCCACATCGACGTTCCTGGAAGTCGGTGCCGGTGACTGTGCCCTCTCCGCGGCGATCGCGCCGCGTGTCGGCAAGGTGTATGCCGTTGATGTCTCCGAAGAGGTCACGCGGGGCGTGACGCTGCCCGCGAGCGTAGACGTTGTCTACAGCAACCAGTTGATGGAGCACCTACACCCCGATGACGCGCTCGAGCAGATCTACACCCCGATGACGCGCTCGAGCAGATCCGCAACATCTACGACTGCCTCCGCCCCGGCGGTGCCTATGTGTGCATCACGCCGCACCGTCTGACCGGACCGCACGACATCTCGGCGTACTTCGACGATACGCCATCGGGGTTTCACCTGAAGGAGTACACGATCTCCGAGCTCGTTAGTCTCTTCGGCCGTGTCGGCTTCTCCAGTGTCAAGGTGTTGGTCGGCGCACGGGGGCGATTCGTGCAGATGCGCCCGTGGCTCGCACAGAGTCTCGAGGCGCTGCTCGGGCGACTACCGGTCCGCGTGCGACGCTATCTGGCGCAGCGTCTCCACCTCAACGTCGTGCTGGGGATTCGCGTCCTCGCGAGAAAGTAAAGGCACGTCGGGGCCTTCGCGACGTTCGTATCGCACCTTGGCATGTGGTAGCCGACCTGTGTAGTAGAGTGCCGCCCGGTCTCGCTGGGTTCACCGACGATGAGATGGAATCTTCTCGCCATCGGCGCGTGCAGTGTCGCGCTCTTCCTCGTTGCGGCGGAGACGGGCGCGGCGATGCCGGCCGCAAGCCGAGGCGTCGCTGCGATGCCGAGCGTTCCGACACGTCACCAAACTGTCACGCCCCGAGGCCGCCTCTACTTCGACGGGCGGGCGAGTCGCATTGGCCTTTCCCGCTCGCTGTCGTCGACTGCGGAACCGTCTGCGGCCGGGTGGGCGTGCCTGTGCTTCCTTGGTGACGGCATCTCGCTAAAGGCCGACGGCCGCTTCGGGAGCGTCTATGCGGTGACCGCGGGGCCGGGCTATCACAACCCGTTCTTCGACCCCGGCCCATGGAGGACCTCATCGGAACTCTCGGCACGCCGCCCGGTCCGCCTCGGCCAGTGGGACTGGTACGCCGATTCGGTCAAGCTCCTGCCCGGTTTCAGCGCCACAGCCGACTGGGGCCTGGTCGCCGACATGAACTATCCGACGATCAGTCACTCGCCGCTGGAGATCGATTACGACAAGTACGGCGTCGGCATCAGTCGAGATGTCGGCTACATCGAGCAAGTCTTCGGAGCTGCACCGGTTCGCGACGCTCAGCGGTTCTGGCGTCCGAACTCGTACCCCGCTCTGATCGGGAAATGGATCGACTGGGTGATCGGGGTGAGGTGGGCGACGAACACGAGCGGCGCGCTGCGTGTGTACACGCGGTGCACTGCGTGTCGCAACGCGGGATGGGTCCTCCGATACAGCTTGTCGCGCGCCATCACCATGCAGTGGGGCGGAGGGGTGATGACCGCCGACGGCAGAGATCCCGCCACGGGACGCGAAATGATGACCCTCGACAAGATGGGCCTCTACTACGGTTACACGCAGCCACAGTCGTTTGCCCTGCCGACGAATCATGTACTGGAGATGGGGATCGTCCGTGCATCTACGAGGGACGCCGCGATGTCCGTGTTTCCAAGCAGATGAAATGGTGACGCTGCTCGCGCATTCCCACGCGCGGCGGCCGTGATTCCCGTCGTGTCCAGCCTCAACGCGTCGGCGAAAGGATCCTTGCCGCCGTGGAAGCTCGCATCTGAACCTCGCAAGGTCTACGTCTCCGGGCGCCTACATCAGCTGGGGCACGCAGCAAAGATGCAACGCCGGAACGCTGCCCGGTACGGCGCCACGAGCTCGATCGCGTAGGCCTGTGTGATGTGGCCGGTGTCTCGGTACACGATCGTGTGACCGACGACCATCGGGCACTGACTCTGGTAGCAGAACCAGCTTCTCGTCTTCAGCAGGCCGAATCCGCGGCTCTTGGCGAGCCGCACGAGATCGTCGTTGAAGGCGTACGTCGCGCTCGTTTGCGTCGTCGTGCATGTCGTCATCGTCGCGTGCTTGGCGAGCAGGCAGTCGACCGGCTGCTTGCTTACGCCGTCGTCGTCGGCCACGACGATGACGTTCTTCGAGACGCCTTTCAGTGCAGCAGCGGTCGAGGCATAGGCGTTCTTCATCGCGACGGCCGTGCTTCCGCCGGCTCCCCCGCAACAGCCGGTGATCAGCGTCACGTCGGGCTGCAGCGCCTTCGCCTGCTGCACGGCCCAGCGGTACCACGCATGACACGCCGTCACCGTCGCGCCCGGCGTGCCCGGGAAGCCCTTGCCGGTCCAGGTGCTGACGACGCAACCCGACTTCACGATCGGAATCAGGACCCACGAGTCAGCCTGCGCCATCGCGAGCAGCGTCGGCATCCACATCTGTGCGTGCGAGTCGCCGAAGAGGACGATCGTGTTCGTCGCAGAGGTGTCGCCCAGACGGCAGATGTCACTCGTCGTTTGGTTTTCAGCCGCGGGGCAGCCGGACGGGAACTGGTACGCCTCCTTCAGGAGTTGAGAGACCGGTGGCGTCAGCGACGTTGGCAACTTCGCTCCTCGCCTTGCCGCCTTGACCGCCGCCACAACTCCGGGAAGTGATGGACTCTTCGCGGCAAGCGGGGCCTGCGAGAGTTTCGCGAGTGTCGGCGACGCGACGGCCGCGCTTGCCCCCTGCAAGCGCCCGATCTTCGTGTTGATCGATGAAACGGTGAGCATCGTGACGAGGACCACGGCGGCGACCGAGACCGGCACGAGCATCGTGCTTGCCGGTGCGTTCCACCGCGCTCGTCTGATCGGGTCCTCGAAGAAGCGGTAGCTGATGATCGACAGCAGAAACGCGCCCAGCAGGAGCAGGAGCTTCACGCCAACCTCCAGTTCGTGGCCTTCGTAGAGCACTGCGATGACGATCACCGGCCAGTGCCACAAGTAGAACGCGTATGACCTGTCACCTACGTAACGCATGGGCGTGACGGCGAGCAGACGTCCAACGCCCAGCCGCCCCTGCTGACCCCCGATTCCCGCTGCGATCACCAGCGCGGCGCCTACGGTAGGAAGCAGCGCCGCATCGCCTGGAAAGGGCGTCGTACCGGAGAACAAGACGGCGGCAGCGCCGATCGCGACCAATCCCAGCCAGCCAAGGACGGCCTGCGCCGTCGCAGGCAGGCTCCAAGCTTTTCCGAACGTCCCGACGGCGAGAGCAGCACCGAGGGCGAGCTCCCACGCCCGGGTGAACGGGGAGAAGTACGCCGCGGCAGGCAGCACATTTGTGTCGTGAACCGACCAGACGAGCGAAGCGATGGCAACCACCACGATCACAGTCAGCACGCGACGGCGACCCCAGCCCGCGAGGACATCCGAGTTCGCCGACGCTCGACGACGAGCACGGGACCGGCCGCTGAGGATCGCTCCGAACAGAGTCAGGGAGAGGAGAGCCGGCCAGACGAGGTAGAACTGCTCCTCCACCGCGAGCGACCAATAGTGCTGAATCGAGGACGGCGGCTGTCCCTGTGCAAAGTAATCGGTCCCCTGATGCGCGAAATGGATGTTCGCGGCAAAGAGCGCTGCCCAGAAGCTGTCCCAGGCCACCTGCTGAGCGCGGACGTAGTTCAGTAGGTAATTCGCTGCGACGGTGGTCGCGATGAGCGTCAGCGCAGCGGCGGGCAGGATGCGGCGAGCACGCCGCGCGTAGAAGTCGACCAGCGAGACGTAGCCGCGCTTGCCGACTCCAGCCAGCAGCAGACCAGTGATCAGGAATCCCGACAGGACGAAGAAGACGTCGACGCCGACATAGCCGCCCTTCAAGAAGCCGACACCGGCGTGATCCAGAGCTACCAGCAGAACTGCCACCGCTCGCAGGCCCTGGAGGTCGGAGCGGTACTCCATCGCTCCGAGCCGCCCGGCGTCGCGGCCGCCGTCTCGTTGGCTGCGCGGTTCACCCGACGTCGCTTCCCCCGAGCCACCGCCGGAGGCGCTTCGGCGCGAGAGCAGCTGCATCAGGCTATGAACAGGTCGGGAGGTGGCCGGCGTCCCCCTCCCGGGCGCAATTAGTGAGGATCGCCCAGCGCTCTGAGCCGGTCCGGCTCAGAGGCGACGCGCGCGAGCGCGGCCGTGGCGAGAACGAGGGGGCCTATCGTCCAGCGCAGGGCCGGGAACGGCGAGACTTGTACGCCACGCTGCTCGGCGGCGAGCCGCCAGAGCCGGCCGGCGTCTCGCACGCCGTCGTCGCCGCCGCACGCGAGAAGCGTGTTGATGCACTGTGCGAGATTCTGTCCGTCGAGGCTGACCCGGCCGTCGGCGAAGCCGCGCGGCAAGCCATCCGGGGTCAGCAGGTGCTTCTTGAAGTACGTGAATCCGGCGTCGATCGCCCGAGTCGTGCCTGAAGCGGCTCGCTGCCGCCGCTGGCTGTGGTACTCCTGCAGGCCCTGCAAGGTGAAGCCGGTATGGAAGCCGTCGGTGAATGCTCCTCTCTCGTCGGCGCTGTACGTCCAGCTCCCGTCCGAGCTCTGCGATGAGATCACCGTCTCCGCCGCGCTATCCGCTGCCTCCAGGAGATCCATGCTGCTGTCCTCCCTGCGACCGAGGCGGGCGAAGAGGCTCGCGGCCGAGGCTTGCACGTTGATCACCGCACCGGTGGACGCCGGCGCGTATCGGAGCCACATCCGGCCGTGGTGGGTGAACGAACCGAGATCGGTGCGGATGAACTGCGCACCAAGAAAAGCTGCCTCCAGCGACGCCGGATCCTGCGTCGCCTCGTGATGATCCAGCAACGCCTGGCAGGCGCAGGTCGTCGTGTAGATGTTCGGTTCTCCTGCGGCGACGCTGATGAAGCGCGTCACCGAGGGAAAGCCGAGACCCCACCCGAGGCCCGTCGAGCCTGCGGCGGCTCGCTCGCGCAGGCGCACCGACAATTCGTTCGCGTAACGCGCCGCCCATCCCTCGCCCAACCGACTCAGCAGCGTGGCGGCCTGGAGGAAGTCCGCAAGGGCCTTTGGCTCTTCATGCACCGGAACGCGGAGCAGCTGCCGCACTCGAGATCCGGAACGCCTGCCGGCTTGCAGGAGGAGGCGTGCCAGAAGAGATGACCGCTGAAAGAGGGTGCGGGCGAACGGCGTCAGCAAGAGGTCGTACGGATCGTGGCTCTTCCAGTCGAGGGTCTCTCCAAGCTCGAAGGCTTCGCGGGCGAACGCGATCAACGCCTCACGGGGGAGGAGGACCTCGGGACGGCCGTCACTGCTCAATCGACCACGGCGCGTTGTCGAGCGAACTCCAGGATCAGCAAGCCCTCGCTATACATTTTGCGGGATGCGGACGCTATCCATCCTGCGTCGAAACCGTCGGAAGCTGCTCGTGAAGCTGGCAGGCATCCTGCGCCCGCAGAACTTCCTCGTGGTCGTCAGAAATGTCCTCGATCGCAGGCGGCAGGAGCCCTGGATCTCGGACTCCCTTGACGACGACGGGTTCGATCGGACCGCAGAACGATCCCTTGCCTGGCTCGCTCACGCCCAGGACCGTGTCAGGTCCGGCGGCGTCGGCTCCTACGACTTCTCCGGCTGGAGCACCGGCTATCCCGAGGTCACGGGCTACATCATCCCGACCATGTGGGACTACGCGTCCCGCGCGGAGCGTGACGACTTGCGAGACCGGGTGCTTCGGATGGTGGAGTGGGAACTGAAGCTCCAGCGCCCGGAGGGGGGTTGGGAGGGAGGCAATGAAGGGGATGGGCTCCCGCCCGTCGTCTTCAACACTGGACAGGTGATGCGCGGTCTGCTTCGGACGTACGAGGAGACCGGCGACCGTCGCTGCCTCGACGCCGCTCGCCGGGCCGCTGACTGGATCGTCGAGGTCCAGGACGACGACGGGTCCTGGACGACCTCGAACCACCTCGGGCTCAAGCGTGTCTACGACACATATGTGGCCGCCCCCCTCGCGCGACTCAGTCTCATCAGCGGAGATGGTGCATACGCGGAGGCCGCACGCCGGAATTGTGAATTCGCACTCCAGCACCAGCGGGGCAACGGGTGGTTCGAACTCTGCGACAACAGTCCGGACTTCGTCGACGCTCCGGTGACGCACACGCTTTGCTATACGGCTGACGGCCTGATCGAGACCGGATCGCTGCTCGCTGAGGGCGCGTATGTCGCTGCGGGGGTTCGTGCAGCAGAGGCTCTCGCGGCGCACGCGGAGCCCGCGGGCTACCTGCCAGGACGCTTCGACGAGAACTGGCGTCCGGTGGTGCGATGGGTCTGCCTGACCGGCTCTGCGCAGCTCGGCGTCATCCTCATGCGGCTCCATGAGCGAACCGGCGAATCACGGCACCTTGCAACTGCCGAGAGACTTCTCGGCTTTCTGCATCACGTGGAGCGCTTGAATGCCATCGGCCGTGACCGGAGCGGTGCAATCGCCGGCTCGTATCCAATTTGGGCGCCGTACGCGCCGTTCAGGTTTCCGTGCTGGGCGACGAAGTACTACCTCGATCTGCTCCTCCTGGTGCGGCAGGCGAAGGAGCGCGAGCCTGCGCTGTCGCTGGCGTCGCGTTAGCGCGTCGTCAGGCCCCGCCCTCGATCAGCTCGACCATCCACATGTTCGGGAGCATCAGAAAGACGACCAGCCGGTAGTCGAAGGCGATCGCCTGAGCCGGCGGACGGACTACTTGTGCCCGCATGCCTCGCAGCTTCGCGACCGCCTCGTCGAGCGACGGGACCTCGTACGCATGGTGATAGCACTTGATGCCCCTGCGCAGGATCGGTGTGAGGGTGTCATGGCCCGGAAGAGGCTCGAGGAGCTCTAGGCGGGGGCCGCCGCCGCGGAGGAAGAGGCCGCGCACACCCTGGATCACGTCCGTGAACTCCTCGCCCTCCAACTCGTATCCCAACGTCGCGTAGGCCTGCGCCTCCTCTTCGAGCGAGTTGGTCGCGACGCCTAAGTGGTGGAACATCACCGGCGGCTCACCCGCCCGCCGCGACGCGCCGGCCTGATCGGCAACGCGTCATAGATCGTCTCGCCGCGCAAAGCCGCGTCGATCAACACCTCCGTTACTCGCGACGCGGACGTGACGAAGAGCGGTACGCCGTGGAACCGCCATTGCACGAGCTCGTCGGCGTCAAGCAGCAGGCCGAGGCGCTCGAGGCGGCGGGCCATGCCCGGCTCGTTGAGAGGGAGGTCATACTCATAGGCTGCGCCGTCCGCGTCCTTGAGCTGGACCGGCATCGTACGCGGCCGAAGAACGAGCGGATAGCGGTCGCCGAGCAGGTCTTCGCCCGCATGCACCTGCGTGAGGCACCGGAAGTACTCCGTTCCGATGCCGACGATCGCGGTTGGCCGCGCGGCCATGCGAGCGAAGGGTGTTCCCTCGCCGAACGTCGTACGTGCGAGGTGATGCTCCGCTACCAGCTCCTCCGCCAGCGGCCCGAGCGCAGTCACGCTGGCGGTGGGATGCAGGCTTCGGCGGACGCCCTCCCGGCGTCGGAAGAGCTCCGAGAGGAGCCCCATCTCGGACGGCTGTCGCCGTACGTCGAACACCGGCCGCTCGTGGTAGTACGCGGCCGGATCGCCGCCCGTGCCGCCGAAGAAGAACGCCGGCATCGCCAGTGTTCGCCCCGGACCGCACAGGCCGATCAGCGCGTCCAGGAGCTCCTGGACGTTGCCGGTGTATGCCGGCTGGAGATCGTTCAGCGAGCAGTGCACCATCACGATCTCGGTGTCTTGCGTGAGGTGGCGCGCCAGCTCGTCCCTCAGCTCCGCTGCTCCGAACGTGCCGTAGCGGACCCGGTAGAGCGGCGCGAAGTGCCTGCGCGCCCGCGAGATCCGGCGCTTCAGCCGATTCCGGCTCTGCTGGGTCAACCTCCGGCGGAGCAGGTTGTACAGCCTCTGTCGCACCGGTCAGGCGATCGCCTCAGCGGGGTCGGCAGTGTCTGGGGGCGACGGTGAGTCGGAGGTCAGGTCTATCATGGGTCGCCTCGTGTGCGGGCTCGCGGGAATCGCAGGCGCGGAGCCCCTGCCCGACGGGGGTAGCGTAGCGCTCGCTCTCGCGCGCGAGTTGTCGCACCGGGGACCCGATGCCGAGGGCTTCTGGAGCCTGGAGGGCAACGCCGCCGGCCTTCGCAGCGCTGCTGAGCTGGGTCCGCCGGCGGAGGTCGTGCTCGCCCACCGGCGCCTCTCGATCGTCGACGTCGAGGCGGGGAGCCAGCCGATGCCGAACGAGGACGGCACTCTCTGGGTCACCTTCAACGGCGAGATTTACAACCACGCGCGGCTGCGCGAGGAGCTCCAAGCCGAGGGCCACGTGTTCGCGACGAGGTGTGACACCGAGGTGATCGTCCACGGCTGGGAGGAGTGGCGGGAAGGCCTGCTTGGGCGCCTCAACGGGATCTTTTCGATCGCGCTGTTCGATCGGCGGTCGGACGAGATCGTGCTGGCACGGGACCCGGTCGGCGTGAAGCCCTTGTTCGTCGGCTTCAGAGGCGAGACGATTTGGTGGTCGTCGGAGCTCGCCGCCGCGGTCAACGCCGGCCTGGTTGGCGACGTGCTCTCGAAGGACGCCCTGAAGCTCTTCTTCATGTTCCGGTTCATCCCCTCGCCGTTCACGATCTACGAATCGGCCTGGAAGGTGCCACCGGGTCACTGCGTCCGCTTCGCGCGGCGACACGGTCTGCCGGCCACGCCAGGCTTCGAGCCGTTCGCCTCGATGATCCGCTCGACAGCGGAGCCCCGGGGCAGAGCAGAGTGGCGCGAAGCGCTGCTGGACGAGCTCGACGACGCCGTCGAGCGCCAGTTGATGGCTGACGTCAAGGTCGGTTCGCTCCTCTCCGGCGGCGTCGACTCCTCCCTGGTGACGGCAACGATGGCAGAGCGGTTGCCGTACCGTCCCATGACCTTCGGGATCGGCTTCCGGTCGAGCGGAGGTCGAAGCGAGGCGATTGCCGCCCGCACTGCGGCGGCAGAACTCGGGGTTCCGCACCGCTCGCTCGAGCTGACCGACGAGGAGTATCTCGCAGACTGGCCGACCTCGTTTCGGCGGATCGCCGAGCCGCTCGCGAACGGCGGCGGCTTGCTCGTCTATCTCCTCTGCCGGCTCGCCGGCCAGGACCACAAGGTCGTGCTGACGGGGCAGGGAGCCGACGAGCCCCTCGGCGGCTACGCCCGGCACGCCGTTGAGCGCCTGTACAGGCTGGGGCGGCTCGCACCGGGGCTCTTCCCGAGGCTCGCCGGCCCGGCGCTCGGCCTCGACACGAGTGCGCGTCTAGGCCGTGCGCTGGCGCAGCCGGACAGGATCGACCGCTATGTCGAGATCCTCTCCGGGGTCAGCGCGGAGGAGGCGGATCGACTGGTGCCGGGTGGGCAGATTCCGGCGCGCGAGCTCGCGCGCGCCGTGGTCGAGCGGTGGGCGACCGAAGATCCGGGCGTCGACCCGGTCAATGATCTCTTGCGAGTCGACGTTCGCATGTCGCTCGCCGACGATCTGCTGCTGATCGCCGACCACCACTCGATGCGGGCCTCCGTGGAGCTTCGTGTGCCCTTCCTCGACCTGCAGTTCCTCGAGCTCGTCGAGAGGATGCCGAGCCGCTACAAGATCTCCTGGATCGGCGAGCGCAAGTGGCTGTACAGGCAGGGAGCCGCCGAGCGGCTGCCATCGTCGCTGCGCCGCAGACTTTGCGGACCGGGCGCGCGACTCGGTCGTAAGCAGGGCTTCTCGGCGCCACTCCTCGAGTGGCTCGCAGACCCCGATGGGAAGAGCTCCATGGATCGTGGCTGGCTCGCGTCGCTGAACGACCTCCCAGAGATCTCGCACGCCGCGGTGCAGGCGGTCTCGTCCCGTCCCGAGGACAACAAGCACGCCCGCAGAAATGCGAGCCTGTACGCGCTCGCGCAATGGGTGGATGCGTACCGCCCTCCGGTCTATTCGAGCGCAGCCTGATGTTCACCTCTCCCGTTTGTCCCTGACCGCTTCGGGTGTCGGCATGACGATCGAGGCGGCTCCGAACGGCGATTCAGGCGTCGCGGCCGATGTCCTTGCGGCAGCCGAGCAGGCTCAGCGCGAGGGCCGTACCGAGCGTGCGCTCGAGCTGTACCTCGAGGCTCTCGCTGCGACGGAGCTCCCATCCGCCGACCTTTGCCTGAAGATCGCGCGCTGCCATGATCGCCTCGGGGCGACGGAGGACGCCGTGGCGTGGCTCGTCCAGGTCGTGGACGTGTCGGAGTCGTTCCTCCACTGGAGTGCGGCCGCCAAGACGCTCGCCCGTCTGACGCAGCGTGCCCGTCCGGCCGCGCGTCTCTCGCGTCGCCTGGCGGTGACGGGGAGCTACACGACGAGCCAACTTGCCGCGATGCTCCCGCTGGTCGGACTGCGGTTCGGCGTCGACCTCGTCGTCCACGAGAGTCTGTACGGCCAGTACGAGCAGGATCTCATCGACCCGGACAGCGCCCTGTACCGGTCCGACCCGGAGCTGATCGTGATCGCGGTGCACGAAGGCGCGACACGGCTACCCTCGTACAGCGAGGAGCCCGAAGCCGCCGTCGCGACGGAGTTGCAGCGCTGGAGCGATGTCTGGGACGCGGCGTCGAGGCGCTCGGGCGGCTACATCGTTCAGCACAACTTCGCCGTGCGCCCGGATGTGCCGCTCGGGCACCTGAGCTCCGGCATCGTAGGCTCGCGCTACGCCATGCTCCAGGCTCTCAACCGGGAGCTGGCCGCCGCGGCGTCCGGGCAGGTCAGCATCGTCGATTGCGACCGCCTGGCCTCTGACTTCGGGCGCCACCGCTGGTTCGACGACCGTTACTGGTTCCGCTCCAAACAGGCCGTGGCGCTCGATGCACTTCCGATGCTGGCACGCCATACAGCGGCTGTGATCGCCGGGCGGCTCGGACTTTCCCGCAAGTGCCTGGTGCTCGACCTCGACAACACACTCTGGGGCGGCGTCATCGGGGAGGACGGAATCGAGGGGATCGTCCTCGGCGGCGACGGGATAGGTGAGGCGTACGTTGCGTTCCAGGAATACGTCCTCGAGTTGAAGGAGCGCGGGGTGATTCTCGCCGTCGCGTCGAAGAACAACGAGGGTGACGCACGGGAAGTCTTCGAGCGGCACCCGGAGATGCGCATTCGGCTCGAAGACATCTCCGTATTCGCGGTGAACTGGGAGGACAAGCCGGCCAACATGCGGCGAATCGCCCAAACGCTCGACCTCGGGCTGGATGCGCTCGTCCTCGCAGACGACAACCCGGCTGAGCGTCAGATCGTTCGGCGCCTGGTTCCGGAGGTGGACGTACTCGCGCTCGCGGTGGAGCCGGCGGGATTCCGCCGCACCCTCGCGGATTACCTCGGCTTCGAATCCCCTGCGTTCACGACCGAGGATCGAGCTCGAACGGCTCAGTACCGCGCCCGCGCGGAGGCTTCGGGGCTCCGGAGCTCGGCTGCCGA
>WNGB01019315.1_pt1 | contig 11598 bp, 13 predicted proteins | sample 5400681 | NCBI WGS metagenome assembly WNGB01 (sample SAMN13153367, study PRJNA577476) | soil metagenome | isolation source: 115 cm soil or saprolite under grassland replicate 2 | place: USA:California | collected 2016-06-15 | reverse complement strand
CTTCTGGTGCGCGAGATCAACCGCAAGGCGGCGTTGCCGCTTTCGATCCCGTTCAGCTGGCCTACGCCCAGCAATCGTCGCGCGCGGGAGGCGGTTCTCACGCTCGAAGGGATCATCTATCGCATCATCCGCGACCGCCGCCAGGCCGGCGTCGACACCGGCGACCTCTTGTCGATGTTGCTGCTCGAGCAGCAGCAGTCGGCCGACGAAGCGATGACCGACGTGCAGCTGCGCGACGAAGTCATGACCATCTTCCTCGCCGGGCACGAGACCACGGCAAACGCCCTCTCCTGGGCCTTCTACTTGCTCGCGCGGCACCCGGACATTTACGCGAGGCTACGAGAAGAAGCGACGTCCGTCCTCGGCGGGCGGTCACCCCGTTGGGAGGATCTGCCCCGCCTCGGATACGCCCTACAGATTTTCAAAGAAGCACTTCGGCTGTATCCACCGGCCTACGTCGTCAGCCGCAGGGCGATTCGCGACCTCGAGCTGGGCGGATACGACGTGGCGCGGGCGACGGACGTCATCGTCAACATCTACGGCATGCATCGACGAGCGGAGTATTTCCCGGATCCCGAACATTTCGATCCCGCGCGTTTCGAGCCCGACGCAGAGAAGAACCTTCCCAAGCACGCGTATCTGCCGTTCGGCGCGGGTGCGAGAGTCTGCATCGGAAATCAGTTCGCCCTGATGGAGGGACAGATCGTCCTCGCAGCGCTGGCGCAACGAGTCGCTTTTTCTCTTCCCGACGCCCGCGTCATTCCACCCGACCCCCTGGTGACACTGCGACCCCAAGGTCGAATGCGCATGATCGTCCGCCGTAAACCAGGGGGCTAACGCGTCGGCTCACCGAGCGATTCGCTCAAGAAGAGAGCGAGCCACGCGCGAAACCGCGTCGCTGTCTTTCGGTTTCGTCCGAGTCCGGCGCTCGTCCGCATGGCGTCGCCGATGATCGCCTCGCCGAACAAGGCCAACCCCGCCAGCATCGTGCGAAAGAGGGTGTCTTCGAAGGTAGGCGGGGGCTTGCCCGGCTCTGTTCGGCGTTTCGCGTGGGCGATCTTGGCCACGTCGCGTACCCACGTCTGGCCCGAGGATGGAAGTTGGCCCGACAGCACGAGCCACACCCAGAGCCGCGCGTGTCCGCGTTCGTTCAGCAGCCGAAACGTCTTGTCGAACAACGCGATCGCATCGATGTCTTGGCCCTCCTCCCGAAAGGAGGCAATCAACTCGACTTGAAGCGCATCGAGGGCGCGCTCGGCGACCGCTCGCACGAGCGCCGCGCGGCTACGGAAGTAATGCAGGATTGTCGGATGCGAGACTCTTGCAAGCGCGGCCACCTCTTGAAGGCGCAGGCCGGCCGGCCCCACTTCCAGTAGCCGTTTCTCTGCGGCATCGAGGATGACGCGCCGAGCCTCTTCCGGCGTCCGGCGCGTGCGACCCCCGGAATGTTTGCGAGCAGGAGCTACCAGTCTAAACCTTGCCCGTTTCGGCCGCAGCGCGCGGGGTGCGAGCCGCCATGTACGGCACTACATCCGACCTTGGTCGGCGCGTCAAGCGAGGCATTTACCGCACGCTGGACGCGAAATCGCTCGGGCTTCGCCCCACCGCGCTTTTGAAGTCGCGCGCGAGGTGGGCCTGATCGGTGTAGCCGAGGTCTGCGGCCTCGCACGACCCTTGACGCGTGAGATCATCATGCGCCCAGATGCCGATATAGTTGCGATTACGGCGTACCACGACAACTCCATCGGTTTTGGAGCGGCCATCGTTGCGTACGATCTCTACCATCGGGACCAACATGCGGCTGTCGCCGAGTCGATGTACGGGTATATCCAAAGAGAACGAGCGAAGAAGTCTCGGCGCACGACGGCCCTGGCCCCCCCTCTCGAGCTCCGCGATAGCGCGGAAGAAATCCTGGCCGGTCGACGCGAACCGCACGAGGCCATCGAGACCGTTGTCCGCAAGGTCAACGCCCGATCGGCGCGTCGCTTCGCGGGACTCGCCCTCGAGCTCAGTTCGACGAAGGCATTCGACTTCCCCTCGGTCCTGCTGGAACCTGAATCGCTCGATTGCGCGGTGGTGGTGACCCACACGAGAAAGCCGGGAGAGGCCTGGGGCGAATGGGTCATATTTGTCATGTACGCAGTGGATTGACGAGCGTAGGTACGTCGCGCGGGCACGTCGGCCCACTGCGCATCGACGAGCTCACGACCCTCGCATTTGCCTCAGTACCATCCCTCGCGTACGGCTGCAGCGTCAAGTACGCGCGTTAGCCATTTCACGATCTGGTACCAAACCTTGCTGGGAGTAGGCTCGGGTGCGATCCGGACCATCCCCATCGTCTCGTCTATGACCGACTCCTGAGTGGGGACACCCTGGTCCTCCAGCTGCACAGGTGGGATGACGAGGACACCCCAACTTGATTGATCCCGACCGGGCACCCCATGGCCATGGCGTCCTTCTCTGGTTCGAAGTCGATGACTTCGATGCTGCCGTGGACCGGGCCAGACGTCTGGGCGCTCGGGTCATCGAAGAGCCGCACGTCAACCCAACTCCGCAGCACCGAGAGATCCGGATCCAGGACCCAGATGGCTATGTCGTCGTCCTCGCCAGTCCAGACGGAGAGGCAGATGAGGCGTGAATCCTGGCCGAGTCCGTCTCGTGCGCGGCGTAGGTCCTGAGTACTCCCGGGCTCGTGCTCGGGCTCAGTGGTGCATCGTGACGGATTACGCGATCGATGTCCGTCGTGATGCGAGACGCTGCTGTCGGTGATGAGCGATGCTCTGATGTCCCTGAAGAAAAGGGCATCAATCTCTTGGTGGGGCCTCGTGGACCATGGCTTCGGTAGGTGCTCCGACCGTCAGTTCCTCGACACTGCCCATCCTGCGATCACGGATTCTCGAACTTGTGGACCCAATCACTCGGCGGAGATTCAGCGGCTCGGTATTGAAGATGTGAAGCTCGCCACCCTTACCCATCCGGATGTTCCTTTTCTGGTCGTCGATAATTGCTAGAGCGAGGTGACGCTAACCGCAGGAGTTCATGGCGCTCGACGTTCCACGGTAAATAAAGTTCTTTACTAACAGGGCCCCCCCTATCTCATCTGTCGTAGAGCTTACGTGAAATCACGCTTTGGCAGCGCCAACTCTCTTGCTGTGTTGATGATGTCCGTTGCCATGCTGGCCATGGGCTGCGGAATCGACGAACGGAATCTGTCGAATGGCCCCGTGGACTCGGCGGCACCCGAGGACGCGAGCCATGCGGATGTCGCCGCGGACGCCGAGCCGACTTGCGGCGATTGCCCTGGTCCGGTTGCTGGTGAGGGAACGCCCTATTGCGATCGGGGGACCTGCAAGATCCGCTGCAGGGCGGACCAGACACTGTGCGGGACGAACGTTTGCGCCGACTTGCAGAACGACGGAGCCAATTGCAAGGCCTGCGGGATGAAGTGCGATCCTGGGCTCGTTTGCCGGGAGGGCAGCTGCAGCACGAGCTGCGCGGCCGGGCTCACCCCCTGCGACGGATCGTGCGTCGATCTCCAATCCAATCTCGATCACTGCAACGATTGCACCAAGAAGTGCGATCGTCCGGCGGCCAACGGTACGGCGAAATGCGAGCTCGGTGTTTGCTCGGTGCAGTGCGACGGCACCCTCCTTTACTGCAACAAGACGTGCATTGATTCGAAGAACGACAAGACGAACTGCGGCGTCTGCGGAAAGACGTGTGCCGATAGTTGCAAGCAAGGCATCTGTTGTCTCGCCGACGAGACCAACTGCTCCGGCAATTGCGTCAACCTGCAGAATGACCCGGCGAACTGCGGGATCTGCGGCAAGGCCTGCGGAGCTGGTCAGAAATGCCAAGCAGCTGGATGCGTCAAGGACTGCGGGACGCTGACGCTGTGCCCCGACGGCGGTTGCTACAACCTCGCCATCGATCCCGCGCATTGCTTGAACTGCAACACCAACTGCGGCGCAGTGGCCAACGGCAAAGCGATTTGCACGGCGTCCGGTTGCGATGCCGATTGCGGTTCGAACAAGTATTGCAACAAGGCGTGTTGCCCACCGCCTCCTCCGAACCAGGTCTCCACCTGCGTACAGGGCCAATGTGGCAACGCCTGTGCCGCGGGCGTCACCACGCTCACGTGCGCGAATGCAATCTCGGGCAAGCCCGCTTGTGGCGCCTGGAAGTTCGAATCGAACAGCGCCGAAGGTTGGGCCGTCGAGATGAGCGTCCTCCACAACGCTGCGACTAGGGCCGCCTACCCGAGCGCATCGCCTGGCGCCGGCGGCGGGACCTACTCGCTCGCCGTCGACGTCGCGACTGACCTAAACAAATATGAAATCAAGCTGATCGGCAAGGTCTGTCCGGGAGGAAACAAGCTTGACCTCAACAACTTGACCTTCAGAGTCGACGTTTGGTTCAAAGGAACGCCCGACTCGGCCCTCGTGGGTCCAGGCTACGTCTACACCTACAATGGCAGCACGTTCATCGGCAGCTCTGGCGACCAGAATCTCTTGCCTCGGCAGTGGCAAACCTGGTCGGTTCCGGGCAGTTTCAACGCGCTCACCGATGTGGCAATCAACGTCGGTTTCAGCTCCTCGACACGATGGACCGGTACCGTGTACTTCGACAACTTGCGCTTCGAATGAGGGGCCGGTGGGCACGCCGACGTGCGGTCTGGCCGCACACCGATTCGTATTTGAAAAGGCCGTGGAACGTGGTCCCCGAATCGAGCGAGCGGCCTATCGAAAAGCCGGCAAGCTTGGAATCGGCTGCCGCATAGAGGCCCTGGGACGTCCAGGTCAACGACGTCGGCTGAACGTCGGAACGCCGCGCAAGGTTCGAACCATCGGCAGCGCCGACTTGGAGCCCGTCGCCTGGCCCGCCGAACGCCATTTGCGTGCCGTCCGGCGAGATCGCGAAACCGAAAAGCTGGTCGGTCCCGGTGAAGATCTTCTTAAACGTCCGGCCGCCGTCTTGGGTCATGAGAATGACCGTGATCGGCCGCTCGCCGTCGTCGTCGAAAACACGCACGTAGACGCGATCGGGCTCGGTCGGGTGCACGGCTGCGATGAACGCGAGGCGTTGCTGCTCGGTGCCGGGGATGTCGAAGGTCTGGAACGTTGCCCCCCCGTCGTCCGATCGCAGGAGGACCGAATTGAAATTCTTCGCCTTGTCGGTTCGGGCGGAAACGTAGATCCGCGATCCCTCGCTCGGGGCCACGTCGATCGTCATCGGCAAGAGATTCGTCGGCAACGGCGGACCGACCGGGGTCCAGCTCGTTCCGTCGTCGTCCGAGCGCACGATCTGCGACGCGAAGCCGGTCCCGGCGAGATCGACCGAGAAGGCGACCACCTGGTGCGGAGCACCCGGGCGCCAGGTGAGATCGCCGACGACGTGGTTGGCGAGAGCCGCCGGCGTTTCGAAATGGCAGCCGTCGCGCGTGGTGGCGATGCCGTTGAACAGGCCGATGACCGTGTTGCCGCTCCCGGTGACGGCCAGCACCAAGTCGAACCCTTCCTCCCCTGCCGGCCCGATGGCCGATTCGCAGAGCCAGCTGAAGGTCCGACCTTCGTCGCGCGAATCGAGAAGGCCGAACGTGGCGCTCACGATTAAATGTTTCGGGTCGGTCGGATCGACGACGAGCTGCGATGCCGCCGGATACCTCCCATTGGCAAAGACGTTTGCCGAAACCAACCAGGCGGCCGCTGCCGCGACGGAGCTGATGCGAGGCTTCATGTCGACTTAGGGCGCGCGACCGTAGATGCCGCCCATGGTGGCCAACATGGCTCCGGCCAGCTGCAGGGCCTTGTTGACGGTCTTGAAGTTCATGTTGTCGCAGGTGTCGCCGGGCTTGTGCCATTGCGGATTGAAGACCGGTTCGAGAAGCTCGCCCGCGGGAAATCCATTTCGCGAAAAGCCGCAGTCGTCCGAGCTATGACAATTGCCCGTTCCCGGAACGATGGTGAGGCCGGGGACATAGGCATTGACCCGAGCGGCCACGTCTTTGGGCGGTTGCAGATCGAAATTCACCCTGATTCGGCCAGTGTCTCGCGGATCGTATCCAATCATGTCCATATTGATGAAAAGCTTGAGGCAGGTTTGCGGCTGGCAGTCCGCGGCGATCAGGGTTTTCGCATAGTGGGTCGAGCCGACGAACCCGATTTCCTCGGCATCCAGAACCAAAAGGCGGATCTCGGCCTTGTACGCGTAATGCGACATCGCGCTGGCCAGGATGGCCGCCCCGAGCGAGCCCGAGCCGTCGTCATCCATGCCCGCCGTCGCGCTCACCGAGTCGAAGTGACCGCCGATCGCGTAGACGCCGGCGGTGGGATCGCTCCCTCGAATCTTGATCTCGATATTCCGGTATCCACTCCAGTCGTCGAAGCGAACGACGGCCGAAGGCGCTTCGGTCACGAGCCACCCTTTGACCCATTCGGTGGCCCTGGTGTAGTTCGCGCCCTTCGTTTCCGGTCGGGTTGCGACATGCTTTCGAGCTCTCGGAACTTGGCCTCGATCTCGTCCGGCTTGAGACGAGCGACCAGCTCGCGGATGAGATCCGCGGGATCGCCCGAGGCGTCGATGGGAGGGGGCGTGGCATCGGGCTTTGGACGCATCCCTGCATCCAGTCCCGGCCTGCTGCCGCCGCCCCCACCCGTTCCGGCGGTCGCGCCACCGCCGGCCCCGGCGCTGTCGCCGGTGCCCGCGCTGCCGACACTCGTCGCGCCGACCGTCTCGCCCGAACCGGCGCTCGTGGACGACGCCGGTCCTCGATCGCTGCCCGGCGACCTGTTGTCGAGAGGTCCGCAGGCACAGATCAACGCCGCCAAGAACGGCAGCGATGATTTCCATTTGGGACGATTCGAATCACCCATCCTGGTTACCTCCCGTGCTCCGTCCGACGCTCCCTGCATCCGCAGGGACGGAGTGGTGAACTGGAGACGGCACCACGCTCCGCGCGCAACGACGTCGAAACGATCGGTGCCGCCCCCTCTGCGGTCCTCGCAATGCGATCACCCCGTATGTGGCCGCACGGGCGCAATCGTCTTAAGAAACCGGTTGAATGCGCATAAGATCGCCCCGCGGAAAATTTGTGCAGCACGACTGCCACGCGTGCGGCGCTCGCCGCACCCGCTCCTCGTCATCCAGCCGGCGCGAAATGAGATCGGTTCCATCTGTGTAGATCAGCGCCCATCCTCCGGGCCCGAAGGCGACCGATGGGCTGTTCCCCGCGATCGCGAGGACGGCGCAAGTGAAGCTCGTTGCGCTCTCGGCTCGATCCCAGCAGGCGATGGCGCGCGGACGTCGGTCCGGATAGAAGCCGAATTAATTGACCGACGCAACTCGGCATGCGATCTAGCGGCATCTGTCGTAGGTGGCCGGTGCCATGCATTTCAAAGTATTCGGTAAAATTCGGCCCCGCGGCGAGCCATCGATGAAGCGCGCCGCTCGTTGCGTGAGCACCCTCCAGGCCGGCGCCCTGCTCGCGGCCGCCGGCCTAGGGGCGTGCCATCGCTCACCTTCCTCGAGCACCTCCGCTGCCGATGCGGCATCGGACGGCGGACCGAACGTGGTGGCCTCCGACGAGGTATCTCAGCCATTCGATGCCAAGGGGCCGAACCTTGCTGCCATCGACATGCAAGTCAACGTGTACTCGAGGCCTGATCCGACGTCGCCGCGCCTCGGTTACCTCCGGCTCGGAACGGTCGTCCTGCGCGACCCTCGGCCGGCAGGAACCGATCGCTGTCCTCGCGGGTGGTACCGCATCCAGCCGCGCGGTTACGTGTGCGCGAACAAAGCAGTGACGTTCGACGTCGACGATCCGCTGGTGCGCGCAGCCTCGGTGCGCCCCGACACGACGAAACCACTTCCGTACAAGTATGCGTTCCTGACCGGCGCGTCCCCCCTTTACTTGCGGGTCCCCAACTCCGAGGAGCAAAAAAGGGCCGAATACCACCTCACGTACCACGAGGGATGGTGGGAGCGTCATCACGAGGAGGTGACGCGCGTCGAGCTCGGCGCGAACGATGTGGCCATCGATGGTCCCAGCGCGGCGCTCGCTGCAGCCGGAGGTCCTACCGCCGCAGGGCAAACGCCTGTCGCGGTCGTGCCCGCAGGCGCCGTGCAGACGGCTTCGGCCTCGGCGCCCAAGCGCCGACTGTCGACGGAGCTTTCGCTCGGCGAGCTCATGGGAGGGCAAACCGACGACGATCCCATCCCGTTTTGGCTGGAGGGGGGCCGCACGATCGCCAACGTCGCCGACTACAAGCCTGGACCGAGCGCCTACTTTGCCAAAAAAGCATGGCGGCACACCGGCCTCGCGCTAATTGGCGCATTTCGAACTGGTCCCGAATCGCGCAGTCGATCGTTCGCCATCACGGTCGATCTTCGGCTGGTGCCCGTCGACCGCATGAAGCCAGATACCGGGTCCCCGTTCCACGGCGTCGAGCTTTCCAATCAGGTGACCCTGCCGCTGGCGTTCGTGAGAGACGAATGCGATCCAAAAAATGGCAAGGCTTGTACGCACGCCTATCGCATGGCCGACGACGGGCCGCATCAGCTCGAACGCACGTACGCGTATCGAAGCCCTCTGCAACTCTCAGGGAAGAAACTCGATGTCGAGGGCATGCGTTACTACGAAACGAAGGAGGGCGAGTGGGTTCGGCGCAGCGACAAGTGTCGAATTTGCAGCAGACGATGGTCCTCTGGGAAGGGCAGAAACCCGTGTACGTGACGCTCGTCTCGACCGGTCAGGACGGGATGAAAGATCCAAAAACGACGAAGTCGACGCCGCTGGGTTTTTTCCGCATTCAAAGCAAACACGTGACGGCGACGATGGACGCAAACGAGCAATCGGCGCAAGGCAAGACCCCGGAAGCATCCGACAAAGAGATCGGCGAAGCCAAGATGAGCTTTCGCGATAGCGAGTCAGGATCGAAAAGTGTCGAAACGCCGCGCGGCGAGGCGGCCGATACCGCCAAGGGCGAAAGCGGTGAAAAGCAGTCGGGCCGGCCGGAAGGATCATTCGAGCTGCGCGACGTTCCTTACGTTCAATACTTCTCGTCCGGGTATGCGCTCCACGGTGCCTACTGGCACGACGTGTTCGGCAAAGCGCGCAGCCATGGGTGTATCAACCTTTCTCCGATTGACGCCCATCGCCTCTTCCATTGGACCGACCCTCCCATCGCGGACCGCTGGCACGCCGTCTTCGCCGGCAAGGAGACTGGGCGCGGCACCCTGGTCATGGTGCACCAGTGAACGGAATGGCAGGGCCTCCGTCGGGAGAGGTGCCCGAAATGCACATGCCGTTCACGCAGGGGCGGCGTTGACGGGGCACTCGTTACCGCACTTGCCGCAATTCGAGTAATGGGTGTTCGTGTCAACGCAGTTAGGGAAATCTCAAGTCGAGATCGCAGCCGAAGGCTGTGGCCGACCATAAGCGACGTTGCAGCATTTGACCTTCGGTCATAGACCGTGTGAAGCTGACCGCGTGTTCGTTAACGCTTGTTTACATAGAAGAAGTTTTGCGATCACGCGTCGCTCCAACGGCCCTCCGACGTCCCAATTTGGTCAGACGCGCACCACGACCCGCGCGTCGACCCGACAATCTCACCCAGTACGATCGAGGTCACCCCCGCGGAGGCCGTGCACGTCGCCGACGAGACCATCCCCAAGCATCTCTGGAACCTCACTGTTCCAGATTCGTCCAGTTTGGCGAGTGCGACGCTGCCCATCTGCCAAGCCGCCGCTTGTGGCGACGGTTCACCGCAACGCCCGACGAGAACGAGTCCGCTCGCGCCACCGGACGCGAGGGCAACGGGATCGCGCAATCGAAGAGAAGAGAGAGCAACAGACGCGCGTCGTCGCGCGGCTTGGCCGGCGCCGGTGGCACCACGTGCAAGCGAGCAGGTGTAGGCCAGAGCTATCGTCGAGGATCCGCGCATCGCTACTCCTCCTTCATTAACTGGGGAGATTGAAGCGACCCGGTCGAGCGGCTCTTGGTCAACTACTCGATAAGGCCGACGTTACAGCGTCTTGTCGCAACAGAGAATCTCGCGTACGCCACCAAACCCACTGCTCGCCTTGCTGACGCCCTTCACGAACTGTCCGGCGGAGCATTGCCCTTTGAAATAGCCATACGCCCAATCCGGCAAGGGCTGGGATGTCCCCTGGCTATTGGCCGTGTCGAACTCGCGCGCCCCGCAGTTTGCGGCATGGTACGTGCTGCCCATCCGGACGCATCGAAGCTTGGCTAGTTGGCCGCCGGTGGTCTGCGAGACCCACGCGACGGCCTCATCTTGTGCGCCACTCCCCCATGAACCCGATGGAGTCCCATGTCCCAGTGCTCGTGTCTCTTCGATTGGTGGCCGAAAAGAAATCCACCATCGCCGCCGTCGACGTCATCGGAATGCCATAATCATTGCACAGGATCGAATGGGCGCGCGCGGTCGATGGCTTCGCCGACATCGAGGACACGACCGCGTTGGCGGAGCATTCGGCTTTGTACCTGCCGACGTCCCAGTCCGCCTCGACCGAGAGAGCCGGCCACCCGTCGGTATTGCTGTCGAAGAGATGGCTTTCCCACGAGGCGACACCACAACACAGGATCGCATGGGCCGCCCCCACTGCGCGACGAACTTGGACATGGGAAAGCCCGAAGAATCGATGGTCCTGTATCCGGCCCCCTTCACGTAGTCACCCGTGAGTTGCCAGCCGGTCCGTGTCCGCAACGACCCGTTCGTCGTGGTGCTCAGAAGTTCGGGCGTGCCGGTCTCAATTACTAGCACCAACGCGGAAGGGGTCATCGACGCTGACTTCATGTAAACGGTACAGCCGTCCGATGACGTACCTCCATCGGCGAGAGTGGTGCAGTTCGCACCGCTGTCGATGGCCTTCCAATAGACCATGGCCGTTCGACTTCCGGAGGCGCCGGGCACGAGCGTCACCTGCGAAGCATGCCCAGACGCTGTGTCGTTGGTGATTGTCGTGACGGGGGACGTGCTGACGCCGGAGACCGTCGATGTCGCCGTGATATCGACCTCCACCACGCGTCCAACCTGATCGTTGCTCGTACTCGACCTCTTTCCGGGATAGACGGCGAGCAGACGATCCACGTTGCCGATCCTGCCCGCCGAGGCGATGCCGAGCGTACCGTCACCAGATGTTCCGGCAAGAACGTAGGGCGCATAATACGCACGGTCGCTGGACGCCCCGCTGGCGGCGTTGCCTTGGCTTGCCGGAGTGTTCTGGAATACGGACCAATACGGCTGAACGGTGAGTTGGTGCGTGCTCGTGTTGACAGACACGGGCGTCAGCAGGGGCGAGGTCCCACCGATGCCAAACAGATAGAGCATGTCGCTCCGTGGCGAACCCATGTGCAGTTCGAATGCGTTTCGCCGACCGCGACCCCAGATGCTTTGGCAACCACCTGGGGAAACTTGCAGTCAGTCGCTGTCGACCCGGAGTGTTGTCGATTTCGCTGTCCCAGCCTCTCGGACGTCTCTAGCCCTCCCGGAAAAACTCCGTGTTCACGTGTCTTCGGCCGACGAGCCCGAGCCCTACGCCGGCCAGCGACACGAGCGCAGCATAGAAGAGGAACGA
>WNGB01015167.1_pt1 | contig 11598 bp, 8 predicted proteins | sample 5400681 | NCBI WGS metagenome assembly WNGB01 (sample SAMN13153367, study PRJNA577476) | soil metagenome | isolation source: 115 cm soil or saprolite under grassland replicate 2 | place: USA:California | collected 2016-06-15 | reverse complement strand
GCCAGCCCGGACTGATCCCGCTGGTCATCCTGCGCGGCAGCGGGGAGACCACGCGCAGCCTGGCCGCCGAGGCGGCCCGGTCCGGGGTGCGCACGCTGGCGCACGCCGACGGCGGCGGCGTGCTCTACCTGGACCGCGCGGCCGATCCGGAGCTGGCCACCGAGATCGTCACCGCGAGCCTCGACCGGCTGGGCGTGTGCAACCGGCTGAACCTCCTGCTGATCGCCACGCAGGCGTGGGACGAACTGCTCGAGACGGTCCTCGGCCCGGTCCGCGCGCTGGGCATCACGCCGTCGCTGCCGCCGCACGCCCACCCGCTGGGCCACGAGTGGGCTCTGGACAGCGGCCACGAGGCCACCCTGACCATCGCGCCGGCGGACGGCCCGGCGGCCGCGGCCGCAGTGGCCAACGACTGCACGTCCGGCCTCGCGGCCGGCATCGTCACCGCCGACCCCGCCGCGGCCCGTGAGTTCCTGGACGCCTACCGGGGGACCGGCGCGTTCTGGAACGCCACCACGCGGCTGCTGGACGGCTTCAAGCTCCGGGGGGTGCCGGAGACCGGCATCAACGTGGATCATGTACCCGGCCCGCGCGGCCCGGTCACGTTCCAGGATCTGTGCCTCCGGCAGTATGTCGTGGTGCCCGCCTAGTCCCCGGGGCCGGCCCGCGGGCCTCACTCACGGGTCTCACCCGCGGGGCCTGACCGAGGGGCCCTGATCCCCCGACCTGCGGCGGGTTACGGGGCGGTGGCCTCCCGGCCCGGTGGCGGTTATCCTGACCGGGCCATCGGCCATGCGGCCAGAGCCAGCAGGCCTTGAGCCGCGGCCAGGTGGTGCGCTAGGGACACGGCCTGAACCCGGCGCCGGAGCCGGATCTGCCGTGCGTCATGACGGAGACGCTGGTGAGCTGGTGCGGCCGGTCGGCGGAGCCCCGCGGCCGGGACCATCGCCGGGGTGCTCGACGCCGAGGCGGGCGAGGTGCGGTTCGACGGTCGGCCCATGCCGTCCCGGCCGGCCCAGGTCCGCCGGGCCGGTGTCGAGACCGTATGGCAGGAGCACGGGCTCTGCGACGACCTGGACGCGGTGGCCAACATCTTCCTCGGCCGTCCCGGCCGCTGGGTGGTCCCGGAGTCGGCCCTGCGCGAGCAGGCCGCCGTGCTGCTGCGCCGGGTCGGGGCGCGCGACCTCCGCCTGGACGTGCCGCTGCGGGTCCTGTCCCGCGGCCAGCGGCAGCTGGTCGCCCTGGCCCGCGCGCTGCTCACGCCGCCCCGCCTGCTGGTGATGGACGAGCCGACCGCGCCGCTCGGAGTGGCCGAGTCCGCGCTGGTCGAGTCGATCCTGCGGGAAGCCCGCGAGGCGGGGGCGAGCGTGCTGCTGGCCACGCACGACCTGGAGCAGGTCTTCACGCTGGCCGACCGGATCGTCGTGCTCCGGGATGGCGCCGTCGTCGCCGACGTGTCCCCGGTGGAGGTACAGCGCAGTGACGTCGTCGCGCTGATGTCGGGTGTCGAGGCCGACTCCATCGCCAGCCGCCAGATCAGGCGGCTGCAGAGCCTGGCCGACCAGCTGTCTGAGGCCGAGCCCGCCGCCTCGCTCCCGCTGATCGTGTCGGCCATGGCCGGCGCGCTCGAGGTGGACATGCTCTGCGTGCACCTGCTGGAGACCACTGGTGAGCGGCCGGTCCTGCGCCGGCTCGCCGCCACCGGGCTGCCCCCGGGACTGCTGGGCCTGAACGCGGCCCTGCCGGTAAGCGCGGAAGGCGGGCCGGCCGGGCTGGCGGCGGCGGGCGGCGCTGTCGTGGTGGTCGACGACCTGCAGACACGGTCCACCTGGCCGGGGGGCACGGCCGCGGCTGCCGCGTCGGGCGTGCGGAGCGCGTGGGCCGCCCCCATCCTGGGCAGCGACGGCGTGCTGGGCACGGTGTCCGGCTACGCCACCTCCCCGGGTAACCCCGCCCCCGAGCGGCTCGAGCTGGCCACCATCTACCTGCGGTACGCGGCGTCCGCCATCGAGCGGGAACGGCTGCTCACTGAGGTGTCCCGGCGTAACCGGGTGCTGGAATCACTGCGCGGGCTGCTGGAGAGCCTGGCCGGGCCGGAGCGGCTGCAGGGCGGCCTGGAGATCTCGCTGCTGGCCCTGCTGGACGGGCTGGGCGCGGACACCGCCGCGGTGATGGCCGCCGACGGTGAGCCCCCCGGGTGCCGGTGCGTGGCGGGGGAGACCGGCCCCGGCGTCATGCCCGGGCTCGCCGCCGCGGCCTCGGCCGTGCTGTCCGCCGGGGACGACATCCCGGCCCGCCTGGTGGAGCCGGGACTGGCCGCGGGCTCGCTCCGCCTCCCCGGCCAGCGTGGCGCGCTGGTCGCCCGGTGGCATCCGGGCAAGACGGTCAGCGAGGACGCGCTGGAGCTGCTGGACGACGCGAGCCGGTCGCTGGCCCTGGCCATGGAACGGGAATCGCTGGAGACGGCGCGGCGCGAGGCCGCGGCACTGCGCCGGTCGCAGAGCATCCAGCGGGACATGCTCTCCTCGCTCAGCCACGAGCTGCGCACCCCGCTGACCGCCATCCACGGCTATGCCTCCACCCTGTGCCAGCCCGACCTGACCTGGAATCCCGAGGCGACACGGCGGTTCCTGGGCTCCATCGCCGCCGAGTCGGCCCGGATGGAGCGCCTGGTCGGCGATCTGCTCGATTCGACCGCGATCGAATCGGGCGTGCTGCGGCTGCAGCGCGACTGGTGTGACCTGGCGCTGGTCGTCAGCGCCGCGGCGAACTGCCTGTCCCGGGGGCCCGCGGTGCGGGTCCAGGTGACCGGCGGCCTGGAGCCGGTCTGGGCCGACCATGACCGGCTGGAGCAGGTCTTCGTCAACCTGCTGGAGAACGCGGCCAGCCACGGCGCCTCGCCGCGGGGCACGGACGTCACCGTCCGGGCGGGCGTCACGCCGGGCTGGGCTGAGGTGGAGATCACCGACTACGGGGCGGGCATCCCGGCCGGACTGGCTGAGAAGATCTTCGAGCCGCGGGTCCGGGGCACCACCGAGGTGGCGGGGACCGGGCTGGGACTGCCCATCGCACGGGGGATCGTCGAAGCGCACGGCGGCACCCTGGTGGTGGCGCCGGCGGACCCCGGGGCGTCCTTCGTGGTCGCGCTCCCGGCAGATCCGCCATCAGGAACCGCCGACGAGACAGCCGGGCCATCCTGGAACGTGGTGGAGGAACCGGAGGAACAACGTGGTGGCTGACAAGACGGTCGTCCTCATCGTGGAGGACGACCAGAACATCGTCGACCTGGTCCGGTCCAACCTCTCCGCCCGCGGCCACGACGTGATCGTGTCCAAGGACGGGACCGGGGTCAGCGAGGTCCTCCAGGCGCGCGGCCTCGACGTGGTGCTGCTGGACCTGATGCTGCCCGGGCGGGACGGGTTCGAGCTGTGCCGGGAGATCCGGGAACGGTCCGGGGTCGGCATCATCGTGCTGTCCGCCCGCCGGGCCGAGACCGACAAGGTCCGCGCGCTCAACCTGGGCGCCGACGACTACATGACCAAGCCGTTCGGCATCGAGGAACTCCTGGCCCGGATCAACGCGACGCTGCGGCGCAGCAAGCCGTCGGCCGACGGCCGCCCGGAGCCGAGCATCGTCCGGATCGGGGACGTCGAAATCGACCTGGAGCGCCGGCGGGTCACCAAGGCCGGCGGCCTGGTGCACCTGACCCCGACCGAGTTCGCGCTGCTCCGCCAGTTCGCGGTCAGCCCGGGAGAACTGCTGACCCACGCGACGCTGCTGCGCCGGGTCTGGGGCCCGGGCTACGAGACGCAGACCGAGTACACCCGGGTGTACGTCGGGCGGCTGCGGGCCAAGCTCGAGCGGGCCGGGGATGAGCCGCTGTTCATCACCGAGCCGCGTTCTGGCTACCGGTTCGCCACGGCATGACGCCGGCCCGCGTGCCGCGTCCCCGCAGGCGGGGACGGTCATGAGCCCGTCCCGGGCCGGGCGGCTGGCCTCCGCGCTGATGGCCGCGCTGGCCGCCGCCGGCCTGGCCGGCGGGGGCCTAACCGGCTGCGGCCGGCCTCCCGCGCCCCGGTCAGCGGCGGCCCAGGGCGAGGCGATCCCGTCGGTCTCAGCGAGGACCTTCACCACAGGGTTCTCGGTGATGCGCAGGCTGAGGGCACTCAGTGAGCTCGGCACCGGGAAGATCGGGGTGCTGCTCCCGGACACCACGACCTCGCCGCGCTACACCGAATTCGACGCCCCCTACCTGGCCCGTGCGCTGCAGGAGGCCGGGCTGAGCCGCAGCCAGTTCATCATCACCAACGCCCGCGGCAGCGACGCCACCGAGCAGGCGCAGGCGGAGTCGGACATGACCCAGGGTGCCACCGTGCTGCTGCTGGATCCCATCGACTCGGGGGTGGGTGCGTCGATCGAGTCGGCGGCGGCGTCCCTCGGCGTGAAGGTCATCGACTACGACCGGATGACGCTCGGCGGCACCCGGGCCTACTACGTGAGCTTCGACAACGTCGCGGTCGGCGCCCTGATGGCCCGCGGGCTGGTGAACTGCATCCGGGCCTGGCACGTGCGCCACCCGGACGTGCTGGTCATGCGCGGCGCGCCGACCGACAACAACGCCACGCTGTTCGCGCACGGCTACGACCATGTGCTCTGGCCGCACTTCGCCTCCGGCGGCTACACCGACGCGGGGCAGCCGCCCGGCAGCTGGGACCCCACCGCGGCGCAGACCACGTTCGAGGAGCAGTACACCGTCAACAACAAGATCACGGCGGTGCTCACCCCGAACGACGACACGGCCAGCGCGGTCATCTCCTACCTGAAGACGCTGAACACCCCGCCCCGCACGTTCCCCACCACGGGGCAGGACGCCACGCCGGCGGGGCTGGCCAACATCCTGTCCGGCTACCAGTGCGGCACGGTGTACAAGCCGATCTACCTGGAGGCGCAGGCGGCCGCGGCGCTCACCCTGTACCTGAGGGCCGGGCTGGCCCCGCCGGGCAGCCTGGTGAACGGCACCACGTTCGACCCGACCGGCCGGGTGCGGGTGCCGTCGGTGCTGCTGCGGCCGGTGTGGGTGACGGCGGCCAGCATGGCGGCCACGGTGATCAGGGACCGGTTCGTGACGGCCATGCAGTTGTGCGAGGGTTCCCTGCGGGCCGCCTGCCGCCGGGCCAGGATCGCGGGCTGACCACCGATGGCCCGGGCGGACGTCACGATCACGCGCCGCGCCGCGGCGTGGCTGGCGCCGGGCGAGAGCAGCGCCATCTCCGTGATGACCGGCCTGATCGTGATCGCGGTCATCTTCCAGTCGCTGAACGGGCGGTTCCTGTCGCCCGTGAACCTGACCAACCTGCTGGTTCAGGGCGCGGTGTTCATGCTGCTGGGGATGAGTGAGGTGTTCGCGCTGCTGCTCGGCGACATCGACCTGTCCGTCGGGTTCGTCTCCGCGATCGGCGGGGTGATCACCGCGGAACTGCTCATAGGGTCCCGCGACTGGCCCTGGTGGGCGGCGGTGATCACCGCCCTGCTGGTCACCACGGCCATCGGTGCGCTGCAGGGCACCCTGATCGCCCGGCTCCGGCTGCCCTCGTTCGTGGTGACCCTGGCCGGCCTGCTCGCCTGCCAGGGGGTGGTGATCTGGATCCTCGGCTCGGGCGGGACGCTGCCCATCTCCGACAACGTCATCAACGACCTGGCCAACGGGTGCCTGACCCCGGCCGCCAGCTGGCTCGTCATGGCGGCCATCGTCGCCGCGTTCGCGGCGGTCACCGTCCGGCGAGACGCCGAGCGGCGGGCTGGCGGCGCGGCCGGGCCGCCGGTCACCCGCACCGCCGCCAAGGTCGGTGCCGCGGCCGCGGTCGGCCTGGCCGTCGTGGTCGTCTGTGACACCAACCGGGGTGTCCTCAGCCCGGTCCGCGGCGTGCCGTGGGTGGTGCTCATCGTCCTGGGCGTCCTGTTCGCCTGGTCGTTCCTGCTGAACCGGACCCGTTTCGGCCGGGATGCGCACGCGATCGGCAGCAACGCGGAAGCGGCCCGGCGGGCCGGCGTCAGCCTGGCCGGGATCCGGACCGTGTCCTTCGCCCTGGCCGGCCTGACCGCGGGCGTGGGCGGCATCATCTACGCCTCCCAGCTCCGGTCGGTATCATCCGGCACGGACGGCGCGACGCTCGTGCTGTACGCGGTCGCCGCCGCGGTGATCGGCGGGACCAGCCTGTTCGGCGGCCGGGGCAAGCCGCTGGACGGGGTACTCGGCGGCATCGTCATCGCGGCCATCTACAACGGCATCTACCTGCTCGGGATGAGCGCCGCGGCGCAGGACCTGATCTTCGCCCTGGTGCTGCTGGCCGCGGTGAGCGCGGACGTGCTGGCCCGCCGGGGGCAGGCCAGCCGCCGGGCCTGACCCGGGCCCGGCGCCCTTCGCCGCCGCGCTGCTGATCATGCCGGGGAGATTCAGCACCGAGGCCGGGGAGAGTGCCTCCACGGGTCCGGGCGGGAAAATGGAGTGACCGGCCGGACCCGGCGTTGCTAAGATTCTGGGCTCTTGTGCCCACTCCCACGCCATCGAGGTGATGACCCATGCCCGCGGCCAGCGGGACGCAGCACGACCCGCCGCCCGATTCCCCGGCCCCTGATCACGAGCCCGCCGCCCCCGGGGACGCCGGCGCGCCCGCCGGCCCCGGCCCCGATCCGGTCCTCGTTGCGGAACGTGAATACCTCAGCCAGTCGCGGCGGTACCTGCGGCTGATGCGCGAGGACGTGCTCTCGATCCGGGCCCTGGGCGGTGACCCTGTCTCCGAGGAATACCTGAAAGCCGACCTCTACCGGCGCGCCGAAGCGCTCAGCGACCTGCCGGACACGCCCCTGTTCTTCGGCCGGCTCGACTACGCGCCGGGCCCCGCCGCCGGCGAGTTCGCGGGTGAGCGGTTCCACGTCGGCCGGCGGCACGTGCACGACCAGGAGGGCCATCCGGTCGTGGTCGACTGGCGGGCGCCGGTGTCCCGCCCGTTCTACCGGGCCAGCCCGGCCGACCCGATGGGGCTGGATCTGCGCCGCCGGTTCGGCTTTTCCGGCGGTGGGCTCACCGCGCATGAGGACGAGGTGTTCACGGGCCCCGGCGCGGAGCCCGCACAGTCCGCGGGGGTCAGCCGCATCCTCATCGAGGAGATCGAGCGGCCCCGGTCCGGGCCCATGCGTGACATCGTGGCCACCATCGCCCCGGACCAGGACGACATCGTCCGGGCGGGGCCCGACCACACGCTGTGCGTGCAGGGCGCACCAGGAACCGGCAAGACCGCGGTCGGCCTGCACCGGATCGCGTACCTGCTGTACGCCTACCCGGGCCGGATGATCCGGGGCGGGGTCCTGGTCATCGGGCCGAACCGCGCCTTCCTGTCCTACATCCGCAACGTGCTGCCCGCCCTCGGCGAGGTGGACGTCACCCAGACGACCCTGGCCGACCTGCTGGCCCGGGTCCCGGTCCGGGCCCGCGACACCGCACGGGCCGCGCAGGTCAAGGGCGATCCGCGGATGGCCGTGGTGCTGCACCGGGCACTGTGGGCCGGGCTGCGCGAGCCCGCCGAGCCGGTCGTGGTCGTCCGCGGCTCCCGGCGCTGGCGGGTCGGCCCCGGCGAGCTGGGGGAGCTCGTCGCGGAGCTGCGTGACCGCGGGGTCCGCTACGCCGCCGGCCGGGAGATGCTGGGTCACCGGATCGCGCACGTCATCCTGACCCGGATGGAGGCCGCCGGGGAAACCTGCGACGACCGGACGCATGAGGCGGTGCGGCGGACCCGGCCGGTGCGGGCCGCGGTGGACGCCATCTGGCCCAAGGCCGACCCGGTCCGGCTGGTGCTGCGGCTGCTGTCCGACCAGGCGCGGCTGGCCCGGGCCGCGGACGGGATGCTGGACGACGCCGAGCAGGAGGCGATCCGCTGGGACCCGGCGCCCCGGGGGCCGGCCTCGGCCCGCTGGAGTCCGGCGGACGCGGTCCTGGTCGATGAGGCTGGCGACCTGATCGAGCGGACCCCCAGCCTGGCCCACGTGGTGCTGGACGAGGCCCAGGACCTGTCGCCGATGGAGTGCCGTGCGATCGGCCGGCGGTGCGCGACCGGGTCAGCCACCGTGCTGGGCGACCTGGCCCAGAGCACCGCCCCCGCCGCGGCCGGCAGCTGGCCCGGGATGCTGGCCCACCTGGGCAAGCCCGCCGCCGAGGTGCGGGTGCTGGAGATGGGATACCGGGTGCCGCGGCAGATTCTCGACTACGCGAACCAGCTCCTCGGCGCGCTGGCTCCCGGCCTGGCCCCGGCCCGGTCGCTGCGCCAGGACCCGGGCGCGCTGACCGTCCGGCATGCGCCCGCCGGGGCGCTGCCCGCCGCCCTGGCCGCCGCCTGCGCGGCCGCGCAGGGTGATCCCGGATCCACCGCCGTGATCGCGGCCGACGACCAGGTGCCGTCGCTGGCCCGGACGCTCGGCGCGGCCGGGGTGCGGCACAGCGTGCTCGGCGGATCCGTGGACGGGCTGGCCGGCGGCGGCCTCGTGGTGGTGCCGGTCACCCTGGCCAAGGGACTGGAGTTCGACCACGTCATCGTGGTGGAGCCGGGCCGGATCGCCGCGGCCGAGGCCCGCGGCCTGCACCGGCTCTACGTCGCGCTGACCCGGGCCGTGTCCCGCCTCACCGTGCTGCACACCGAGCCACTCCCCGAGTTGCTCTGCTAACCCGGGGGGTCGACCCCCCCGGACCCCCCGCTTGCCCGCTCCCGTGGGCACGTCGTCTGCTGCGGGTGCCGGGTTGGTCGCCGGCTCGGAGGGAACCCGCCTTCGGCGGGCCCCGCCTCGCCGGCTCTGCTAGTCCGGGGGGGGCGACCCCCCGGAGCCCCCGCTTGCCCGCTCCCGTGGGCACGTCGTCTGCTGCGGGTGCCGGGTTGGTCGCCGGCTCGGAGGGAACCCGCCTTCGGCGGGCCCCGCCTCGCCGGCGAATTTCTTGCTCCCTACTGGGCCTTGATCACTGGGCCTTGATCACCGAGGTGATCAGCCTGGCCGAGTCCGCGAACGACAGCGCGGTGGCCCGCAGGTGGTTGAAGAACATGTTGTAGCGGTCCACTTCCTCGACGTTCTCCACATACAGGGCGCTGGTCAGGTCCTCGAGGTAGACGACGTCCGGGTCGGCCCGCTCCGGGAAGGCCAGGATCACGAACGGCCGTCCCATGGCCGGGTGGGCCCCGGCCCCGAACGGCAGAACCTGGATTGCGACGTTCGGCAGGGCGCTCATCTCCAGCAGGTGCTCCAGCTGCAGCCGCATCAGCCCCGACCCGCCGACGCGGCGGTGCAGCGCGGCCTCGTCGAGCACCGCCCACAGCTGGGGTGGTTCGTCGGTGAGCAGGGTGGGCTGGCGGGCCATCCGGACGGCGACGTTGCGCTCGACCGCCTCCCGGGCACCATCCACCGCGCCCGCGGCGATCACCGCGCGGGCGTAGTCCTCGGTCTGGAGCAACCCCGGGATCAGCGTGACCTCGTAGATCCGGATCTCCGAGGCCGCGCTCTCCAGCCCGATGTAGGTGGCGAACCGCGGCGCGATGGCGTCGCTGTACGCGTGCCACCAGCCCTTCTGCCGCGATTCCCGGGCGAGCTGGACCAGGTTGTCCTGCTGTGGCCCGGGCACGCCGTAAAGCTGGAGCATGTCGCGGACGTCCCGCGGCGAGACGGATACCCGGCCGGTCTCGATGCGGCTGATTTTGGACGTCGAGCACTCCAGGTGCTCGGCGACTTCCTCACAGGTCAGGCCGGCCGCGTCGCGGAACCGGCGCAGCTCCAGCGCGAGCCGGCGACGCCGGACCGTGGGGCTCTGCTGAGTGGCCGTGGGGATCTCCTTCTGTCCGGTATGGCCCTTGCCTTCAGTGTGGCACCTGCCGCAGGCACCCCGTGGCGCTTAGCCTGAGCAGGACCACCTTCCCGGCAAAATATGCCCTCACCTGGGCTAAGCCGTCCGGGACAGGGGTCACAGCTGACCCGTTACGGGGCATTCGCGGCACTCCGGGCCGCGGATTGGCCTGGCCGCCGGCTGATCCGGCTCCAGTGCCGGCGGACGTGCGAAGTCCTGAATGCATATTGCAAATAGCAAACACAGGCGCCATCCTGGTCTAGGGCAACTCTTCGCTGTCGTCTGATTACTAGAGGTGATTTCGATGGTCATGGGAGCTCCTGAGGTGAGTTCCCTGTCGTCGCCGGACCAGGCCTACCTGGACCAGCTGGACAGGTTGGCGCCCGTGCTGGCCAGGCACGGTATGAGCACGAACCTGATGGCGCCGGCGGGCCGGGTGCCGAGTCTGCGCGTGGTCAACCCCGCGGCGCCGGCCCTGGCCGAGGACGTATACGCGGGCTACTGCGAGGACGGCAGCTGGTGGTTCTGGTGGTCCTGGGCCGAGCGGATCGCGGCCGCCACCGAGCTGGAGCGCGCGGCCGAGCGGGTCGCGCACGTGCTGGCCGCGCCCCACCACGGCTGAGGACCAGACGGCAGTGAGCATCCGCGCCGGGGCCTGGCGGCCCGGGGGATGCACGGGGGGCAAGGCCGTCGCGGGCTCACCGCGGCGGAATTACGGCGAGGCCGATGGCCGGGGCGTAGCCCGGCGCGGGGCGGGGGGCAGGCCAGGGAAGGCCGTCGTCCGGCCGAGCCAGGCCGTCGCGCGCAGCGCGCAGGCCCGGGCCTGCGCGGCACCCCAGGCCCGCAGCCGGGGGTCGTCCAGCGCGACGATGCCCAGGTAGGCCGCGGCGACCCGGTCCTCCAGGTAGCCCGCGAGCGAGATCGCGGCGCGGGTGCCGTGCACCGGGAACGGCAGCTGATAGGCGGGCTGTGCGGCGGCTGGCCGGACGCCCAGCGAGGTCAGCATGGCTTCCAGCTTGTCCCGGGCGATCTCGTGCTGGGTCCAGTCCCGCAGGGCCAGGTCCCGGGCCGCGGTGCCCAGCTGCGCGCCCCCTACCCCGTAGCCGTAGATGGCCGCGTTCACCGCGGCGAGCGCGGACTGCAGCGCGGCGGCGGTGCGTCCCGCGGGGGCAGCATCGGCGGCAGCCGGGCCCGTGGCGGCCGGGCCCTGGCGGCCGGGCCCGTGGCGGCCGGGCCCGTGGCGGCCGGGCCCGTGGCGGCCGGGCCCGTGGCGGCCGGGCCCGTGGCAGCTGGCCCCGTGGCGGCCGGGCCCGTGGCGGCCGGTCCCGCGGTGCTGGTCATCCGGCCGCCCGGTGCGTCCGCAGCAGCAGGGCGTGGCTGGCCTCGGAGGCCGCGATGCTGGCCAGCAGCTGGGCCAGGGCCGGGGGGGCCAGCGCCAGCCGGCTGGCCTGCGAGCTGGCCGCCGCGTCCTCGTCCGCCTCCAGGCCGGCGAGCGTGGCCGCGTGCGGCGACCCGGTGCCCACCGGGGCGGAGACCGAGGGGGAGGCCCGCGGGGTGGCCCCGGGGCTGGACGGCTCGATGAGCATCGACGTCAGCCGGGCCAGGTGCTCGCGGTGCTGGGCGAGCAGCGGGCCGAGCGTGCCGGCCAGTCCCGGCGACCCGGACATAGCTGCCCGGTACCGGGCGATCAGCGCCTGCTCCGTCCGGATCGCGGCCTTGAG
>WNGB01012379.1_pt1 | contig 11598 bp, 11 predicted proteins | sample 5400681 | NCBI WGS metagenome assembly WNGB01 (sample SAMN13153367, study PRJNA577476) | soil metagenome | isolation source: 115 cm soil or saprolite under grassland replicate 2 | place: USA:California | collected 2016-06-15 | reverse complement strand
ACTTCGCGAATGCCAGCATCCGGCGCGTCGATGCGGAGATCCAGTCGTCCACGACCGCAAGTGTGATTCGCCCGTGATGCCGGCAGGCGTACAGATCGTCCATCGCTTTGGCCGCGCGGCGTCGGCAGCGGCGCCGCCCGTCGAAGAGGATGCAGCGCGGCCGCTTCTGCTGCTTGTCGGTGATCTCGTCGGCTCTCATCGCGGCTCCGCTTTCGCGCGCGCGGGCAGCCGCAGCCCCTCGATGGGGTACCCGCACGCCTCCAGCCAATCGAGGATCTCGCCGTATCGATACGGGCCGATGCCCTCGATCTTGAAGCGCGACCCGCGGCGCGTGACGCCCTCGCGCAGCAGGCCGATCGCGTCGTAGACGTCGGCGGCGGTCGCCCACTCGCCGAACAGGCGGAGACGGCCGTCGCGCAGCGGCGCGTACGTCGTGTAGCCGAGCGGCGATCCCAGGCGCGCGGAGCGGCCGAGCGGCGACGTCATCGCCGCACCTCGATCGGCGTGCTCGACGCGATCAGGAACGCGTCCACCCAGACCGGCAGAAACCTCAGATCACGACGGCCTCCAACGCGTGCGGCGCGCAGCCGACCAGCAGCCACCGATCGGTAGATTGTCTTCGGCCCGACTTGCGCCCGCGCCGCCGCCTGCTTGACGGTCAACCAGATGACCTCGTCAGCCACGGCGGCGCCCCGCGCTCCGGCCGTGCGCCGCTCGGTCGGCAAGGTGATGTTCAACGTCGGCCCGTCGGAAGAGGCGGAGGCCGCCGGCCACGCGCACGACGGGAAGGCGCCCTTGATTCGCCCACCAACGAACCGTCTCCGGGGTCACCCCCGCGAGGCGGGCCACCTGGGCCGGACTGAGGAAATCTTCAAGGAAATCGGCCGTTTTCATTCTGGGATTGCATTTTGCCAGAATCTAAGATAGCATAGCAAACTATCGCTAATTAATTCATGGGCATTTCAAAAGGGAGATAGCCGCATGGGCCTGAGCTTTCGGAATCGGACGTCCTTCCTGAGCCGAGAGGAGGAGCGCCTCTATCGGGCGCTTCCCCTCGTCGCCGCCGCCGAGGAGCCGCCGCCGAAGGCCATCAGCGTGACCGAGATATGGTTTGAAGAGGCGCTCGACGACGACTGGATCGTCGCCTATCGACTCGGACTTCAGCAGCAGGACACGCGCGTGGTCGTCAGCGAGGTGCGCATCTTCCCGGCCGCAGGGCCGCGCGAGGCGGGCAGCGGGCGGTGGCCGGCCGACGCGCTCGGAAGCCGCGCGCCTGCGCCGGCGGGCGGGATCAGAGCCCGCATGCTCCGCATTCGCGTGAACGCGTTCAAGAGCGAGCTCAAGACGCTGTTCAAGAAATTGCCGGCCCTGCACCTTCGTCTCGCCGCGCCGCCGGCGCCGGGCAAACGCGGGCGCAAGACGGACCTTCGGCGCTATGCCCAGATCGCCGTGCTCTATGCGCAGCGATACCAAGACACCAGTGCGCATCCGACCGCGGACGTGGCTAGGCAACTGCGCCTCGGACCGGCGGCGGCCCGCGCGGCCGTGGCGCGGGCGCGCAAGCTCGGGCTGCTCACGGAAACGGAGCAAGGCGAGGGCGGCGGGCGCGCGACACCGCGAGCCTTGGAGATCCTGAAAACCACACGCGCAGAAAGGACAAAGCGATGAAGACGTTGTCGGGCATTCAGACCGGCGTGGCGGGCGAGTATTTCGTAGCGGCGGAGTTGTCTCGCCGCGGATTCGTGGCCTCGCTGACGCTGCGCAATACGCGCGGGATTGACATCCTTGCCTCGAACATAGATGCCACGAAGAGCGTCGGCATTCAGGTGAAGACCTGTCAGGGCAGCCGTCCCATCTGGATACTGAACGCGAAAGCTGAGAAAGACGTGGCCGAAAATCTCTTTTACGTCTTCGTCTGTCTCCCCGCGCAAGGCGAACCGTCGTTCTATGTGGTGCCCCGCGCCACGGTAGCCACGTATGCGCGCGACACCCATAGCAAGTGGCTGGCGACGCCCGGGCGCAAGGGACAGCAACATGCCCCCTCGGACGTGCGCAACTTCAGGGACCCCGACAACCGCTACAAGGATCGATGGGAGTTGCTCGGCTTATCGGAGGTGATATGAAGACGCGACACGAGAACAAGGGCCTGCGCAAACTCTGCGAGCACCCTCGGCGCGGGTGGGCGAAGTGCGACTGCCCCTGGCACTTCAATTTCAAATGGAAGGATACGCACTACCGCTTCAGCCTCGACAAGCATCTCGACAAGCACGTCGACAGCAAAAGCGACGCGGAGGACGAAGCGGCGAAGATCCGGATCGCGATCAAGGCGGGCAAGTTCGGGCAGCCGGTGGCGCGCGAAGACATGACGTTGCGCCAGCTCGCCAACTTGTATCTCGAACGCTATGTAGCGGTCGAGCGCACGGCTACGGCGGACGCCTTCGCGTGGTCGCTGAAGATGATCTGCCAGACGGTGATCCCGCGCCCCACCGGTGGCAGCGTGGCACTCGGCGACTGGCGCCTCTCGGATATCGTGACCGATACGATCGAACGGTTCCGCGAGGTCCGCCGCGCGCACGGGACCGGCATCGTCGGCGTGAATCGCTATCTCGGATCGCTGCGCTCGGTCTTCAATTGGGCCGTGCGCGTCGGCTACGTCGAGCAGAGTCCCTTCAAGCGTGGCACCGAAGCGGTGGTCAAGCTGTCGAAGGAACACGGACGCAGCCGGCGCCTCGACGGCGACGAAGAGCGCACGCTGCTCGCCGCCTGCGGGCCGCATCTGCGTGCGGTCGTGGAAGCCGCGATCGAAACGGGCTGCCGGAAGGGCGAGATTCTGAGCCTGCAATGGAAACAGGTGGAGGGAATGAAGGTAGACGGAGAAAAGGTCACGTGGGCGCCGAAGGCCGAGATTTTCCTGCCGTTCGGCAAAACGAAAACGAAACGCGATCGGCGGATTCCGATTTCCACGCGCCTCAAGGGCATTCTTGAAATGCGCCGAATCGATCCGGCCGGTCAGCCGCACGCGATGGATGCCTACGCGTTCGGCAGCGAGATCGGTGGACGGCTCCTCGGTTTCGGGCGGGCGTGGCACACCGCGATCCTGAAATCGCACGGCCACACGCCGCTCTACACTGAGACGGCCAACCTCACGCCCGCGTCACGCAGGGCGCTCCATGCGATCGATCTGCACTTCCACGATCTACGACGGGAAGCCGGATCGCGATGGATGGACGGTGGTGTGCCCATCGCCACCATTCAGCGATGGCTCGGACATTCGAACGTCAGTCAGACTTCGACCTATTTGGCGGGCACGCAGACGTCGGAACACGACGCGATGACGCGGTTCGAAGCGCAGCAAGCCGCCTTGCAACGGATTGCAACGAAGGTCGGAAAAGGCGGCCAAACAAGGCCACGGTCGGCCGCAGGGCGGAAGGAAAAGCCTCGTAAAACCGCGGTCGGCCGCGGTCCGGCGATCATGTAATTCCGTTTTGGGACCAGAGGGTCGGGGGTTCGAATCCCTCCGCCCCGACCACTTCACGGCGACACGTCTGAACGTCGTCTTTTCACTCGAAGGTCTCGAAGGCGTCGAAGCCTGTCGAAGGATCTCTTCTTCGGCCTTCGATTCTCTTCGAGCCCTTCGACTCCTTCGAGTGAGCTGCAGCGCCGCGATTCGCCGCGTGTCACGCGGGGTAGTGTTCGGATGTCTTCCGGCGCAGAAAGTCGACGGACCGCCGTAGTTCATCGAGTCCGTTCATCCCATCCTCGACGGAAATCCAGCCGCTGAAACCTGCGCGGGACAGCATGCTGAAGATCGTGTCGTAGTCGATCAGGCCCTTGCCGATCTCGCCGTGCCGGAGTTTGTCCGAGTAGCCGGTCGCACCGTCGCTCTGCCGGAGATCGTCGAGCGTCGCGCCTGGCGCCAGGGAACGATCGGACGCATGCATCGTGACCACGCGCGGCAGCACCTTTTCGAGAAAGCGCACCGGATCGTAGCCGCCCACGATCGCGTTAGAAGGATCGTACTGGACACCAAGTCTCGGCGAATTCACGCGATCGAGGATTTCAAGATAGACGTCTTCGGGCTGCGCGAACTCCGGATACCGCCACGTGCCATCCTTGTAATGATTCTCGAGGCAGAGCACGACGTCGCGGCGTTCCGCGTATTCGAGCGAGCGCTCCAGGCCCTCGACGGTGAACGTCATGCCATCCGTCCGCGAGAGGCCAGGGCGGTTCTGGCCGCTCAACGTCCGGCAGAAACGTGTGCCGAGCGTGACTGCGAGGTCGATCGCGGCCTCCTGCCGGCGCACCTGCCGCGCACGCTCCTGTGCATCAGGGTGCGTGAAGTCAGGCGAGAAGCAGAGCATCGAGCTCACCTGCCCGGTGTGCTCCATTGCAGCCAGGACGGGATTCACATCTGCGGGGCTGAAGCTTCGGAAGAATCCGTCGTAGTGTTCGATGCCGTCACCATTGAGCGTGGCGGCGGACTCGATCCAGTCGACGTAGTTCATCTCCCCGGTGCACAGCAGATCGAAATAGCACTTCGGAAAGACGCTCAGACGCGGTCGCGGCGTCACGGCACGAGCACGGACTTGATGACACGCCTCTCGTGCATGGCGGTGAACGCCTCGCGCCAGCCGTCGAGCGGCGACGTCATGCCGACGATCTCTTCCGGGCGCGTCAGCCGCCGATCGAGCAGGTGGATCACGCGTTCCCAGATCGGGAAGTTGTGGCTGAACGATCCCTGGAGGCGAATGTTCTTCTGCACGAGCGGATTGAGATCGATCGGCACCAGCGAGGGGGACCAGCCGACCTTGGTGACTTGTCCATCCGGACGCGTCAGTGCGAGCGCGAGTTCGAGCGGCCGGCTCGCACCAGACGCATCGCAGACGAGATCCGCGCCGAGCGGATTCAATCCGCGAACGACGTCTGCAACGTTTTCGCGTTCGGCGTTGACGACGTGGGTTGCGCCGAGCCTGCCGGCGGTCTCCAGGCGCGGCGCGTCAGCCGACAAGCCCACGACGATCAACGGATCGGCTCCGGCCAGCGCCGCCATGCGCGCGCAGAGCAACCCGATCGGCCCTGGCCCGAGCACGATGACCATGTCGCCCGGCCGGATCGTCGAGTTCACGCACATCGCGTTGAACGCGACCGAGTGAGGCTCGGCGAGGCACGCCAGCTCAAAAGGCAATGTCTCGGGTATCGCATGGAGGCAACGCGCAGGAACCTTGACGTACGACGCCATCGCCCCGTTGATGCTGTAGCCGAAGCCTTTACGCGTCGGACAGAGGTTGTAGCGGCCGGTACGGCACAACATGCACATGCCGCAGACCTCCGCGGCGGTTTCCGATACGACGCGATCCCCTTCGCGGAATCCGGCGACCGAGCGGCCGACCTTCGCGACGGTTCCCGCGAACTCGTGTCCGAGCACCACGGGAAGATTCACCGGCCATGAATGCGTGTTGTACGCCTGGTGCACGTCGGATCCGCAGACCGAGACGGCACCGACGCGGAGGAGGACGTCGTTATCGCCGATCTCGGGAACGGCGATGTCGCGCAGTTCGACCGCGAGCGGCTCGAGCGCGTATTGGACGACCGCTGATTGGGTCATGCGGCCTGCCGGATCTCGCGGCAGATCTCGCTCAGCACGTCACGAAGCCGATCCCCCGTCACCGCCGTGAAGCCATCCGCATCGATGACGAGCGGCGCGCCAAGCACCACCAGCGGCGCACCGTGCTTCGGGCATTCGATTGCCTGGCGGATCGACAGGCCGCCGACCGCCTGGACCGGAATCGATACAGCGCTCACCACGGCGTCGAGTTCGTCCATCGGGCTGAGCCCCTTCACGAGACGGCGCTCGTCATAGCCGATGTGATGAATGATGAAGTCCACGCCAAGTTGTTCCATCCATCGCGCGTTGGCGACGCGATCGTCCGCGGCAAGATTGTCCCCCATCACTTTCACGCCGAAGTCGCGCCCCGCGTCGACGACGCGGCGAATGGTCGCCTCGTGCGCGCGGCCCATGACGACGACGAGATTGGCGCCCGCTTTCGCCATCATCTCCGCCTCGAGATACCCGCCGTCCATCGTCTTCAGGTCTGCAACGATGGGATGATCGGGAAAACGCTTGCGCAGACCTTCGATAGCGCGCAAGCCTTCCGCGAGAATCAACGGCGTCCCGGCCTCGAGCCAGTCGACGCCGGCATCAACGGCGATCGCCGCGGTCTCGAGTGCTTCCTCGAGCGAGGTGACGTCGAGCGAGATTTGCACGATCGGATACGAAAGTGTGTCGAGGTTCATGCGGCGATCCAGTCTATGATAATGCTCGGAATCAGGCCGCAGTCGTTCGTCGTCCAGATAGTGAGATAATCCCCGGCGCATGAATGCGCTCGACTACGCCGTGGTGGCGGGCTACCTCGTCGCCATCACGGCGTTCGGGTCCTATTTCGCCCGCTTCCAGAAGAACACCAAGAACTATTTCCTGACCGACAACTCGATCCCCTGGTGGGCGATCTGCTTCACCATCGTCGCGACCGAGACGAGCACGCTGACGTTCATCGGCGTCCCCGCGTCCGCGTATGCCGGGAACTGGACGTTCCTGCAGCTCGCGGCCGGCTACGTTGTCGGCCGGATCATCGTGTCGGTCCTCTTCCTGCCGCGCTACTTTCGCGGCGCGCTGGTCACCTCGTACCAGCTCCTGCAGCAGCGTTTCGGCCAATCGGTCAGCACCGTGGCGGCGGGCCTGTTTCTGCTGACGCGATCGCTCGCCGACGGGATCCGGCTGTTCGCCACCGCACTCGTGATCTCGATCGTGACGGGCGTCCCCGTCCCATGGACGGTCGTCGTGCTCGGAGGGGCGATGATTGTTTACACGGTGCGCGGCGGTTCGGCGGCGGTCATCTGGACCGACGTGGTTCAGATGTTCATCTACATCGCGGGGGCGCTGGTCGTGTTCTTCGCGCTGCTGCACCAGATCCCCGGCGGCTGGAGCGAAGTGATGCGTCTGGGTCTGTCCGCGGGCAAGTTCACGGTCCTGGACCTGTCGCTGGCGCCGGCGAAGGTGTACACGCTCTGGGCCGGTCTCGCCGGCGGGATCGCGCTCACGCTCGCGACGCACGGCACCGACCAATTTCTGGTGCAGCGCCTTTTGTCCGCCGACTCGCCGAAGTCCGCGGCGCGCGGCCTCGTGCTCAGCGGCTTCATCGTCTTCGCGCAGTTCGCGCTGTTCCTGCTCATCGGCGCGATGCTGTTCGCCTATCACCAGCACTTTCCGCTCACGCAGGCGCTGCCGCGCAACGACGCGATCCTGCCGCGCTTCATCGTCGATAACCTGCCCCACGGCCTCATGGGATTCATCATTGCCGCGATCGTGGCGGCGGCGCTTTCGCCGTCGATCAACGCGATGGCCGCAACGACGGTCAACGACTTCTACTTGCGCTACGTGAAAACGCGGCCCGACGAGGCACGCCTGCTTCGTCTATCCAAGCGCCTGACCATCTTCTGGGGAATCATTCAGCTGATCGTCGCGTTAGGAGCGCAGTGGCTGGACCAGGGAGTTCTCGACGCGGGACTGTCGGTGCTTTCGCTCACCACAGGTCCTGTACTCGGCGCGTTTCTCGTCGGTGTACTGACGCGACGCGCCGGCGCGGCGGCGATGATCGCCGGCATGGCACTTGGCGTGATCGTGCTCGTCGCCGTCTGGTGGACGGCGGCAATCGCGTGGACCTGGTACGCGCTGGTTGGCGCCACGGTCACGGCGCTCGGCGCGCTGCTCGCGAGCTTCGTGTTTACCGGCCGAGATCCAGCGCCATTATCTGGTGACGGTCGCGTACGAAGAGAGTTGTTCCGCTGAGCGTGGGCACCGTCCAGGATTGCTCGCGCAGCAGCGCCACCTTGCCGTGCACGTCCAGTCCGGTGTCGGTGGGAGTCGCGAGCGCCAGGTTGCCGTCCTCGTCGAGGATCACGAGCTGCTTCCCTACGCCGATCAGCGTCGAGCGCGTGACGCTGCGATCGCGCCAGAGCATCTCTCCCGTGGCGACGTCAACCGCGGCGAATGGCGCCGATCCCATGTCTCCGTTCGACGCGTAGATCCGATTGCCAAGACGCACGGCGTTGCCGAAGTGGATGCGCACACGCTGGCTCGCCCACACTTCTTCCACGCTCACCCCCTCGGACGTGCGCGCGAGCTTCAATACCCGGCTGCCGCCGCCGTAGGCCGATGAGACGAACAGGAGATGATCGTCTCCCCATATCGGCGTCGCGACGTTCACGCCCTGGTCGGATGGATGCGGCCGGCTCCATTCGAGCGCGCCCGTGTCCGGATTGAGTCCCGCGATCTCGCCGTACGTGAAGACGATCACCTCCGGCCGTCCGTCCAGATCGATCAGGATCGGAGACGAATAGCCGTTCTGATAGTCCTGCGACTGCCACATGGGTCGCCCCGTTGCGATATCGAGCGCGATCACGCCGCGCCCCTTGCCGCCGACCGTCGTGATCAGCGTGTTCTTGTAGGCAACGGGACTCGTGGAATAACCGCATGCGCGCAAGGCAGTCGGTGAGGCCTCCAACAGGTTCACTGTCCATTGCGGCGTGCCGTCGCGCCGATCGAAGCTGTGCAAGTCGCCGCCCGAAGTCACCGCGATCAGCCGATCTCTATGAAGCAGGGGTGCCGCGCGGGGAGCCGGACCGAGCTGCTGGCTGCAGGTCTCGCGGAAGGGCGCGGTATACCTGCTGCTCCACTTCGTGGCGCCGGTCTTCCCATCCAGCGCGATTGCGACGTCGTCCGTCCCATCCCGGTACGTCGTGTAGACTGCCGCGCCGTCCGAGACGATGGACGAAAACCCGTCGCCAAGCGGCCGCTGCCAGAGGCGCTTCGGGCCGGACGCAGGCCACGACGGCGCGAGGTCGGCCGCGGCGACGACGAAGTTGCGGTTCGGGCCGCCCCACTGCGGCCACGCAGTCGGAACCGATGGAGCCGGCAGCGCCAGCAGCAGGACGGCCAGTCCCGCGATCGCTCTCACTGTCCGCCCGCGCGCGGCGTCTCGAACAGGCTCCCGTCGAGCGGCGCGTTGACGGCGATGCTCTCGATCTTGCGCGTCAGGAACTCGTCGGGCGCGCCGTTGAACAGCGCACGTTCGGCAAATGGCAGGCGCAGACCGCCGACCTCACGGTAGTCGGAGAGCACCAGCGTGACCTCACCGATCTCCGCGTCCCTGGTACGGCCGGTGAAGGTGAGGCTATGGACCTGTCCCGACGCCTTGCCGAGATTCAGCGTGACGTCCGCGAAACCGTTCTTCACGCGCACGCGATCGACGGAGACGCCGTCTACGACTCCTGGCACGAGCGCAGCGGCCTTGAAGTCCGCCGCGCGCCGCGCACGCAGCAGTGCCACGAGGTGCCGGCCGTATTCCTCGTCGGCCGCGGCGCGTCCTTCGGCACTCTGCGGGAAGGCGCGTCCCTGTCCGATGAACCAGGCGCCGTCAGCCGTCAGCAGGTTCGCGGTCGATTGCGTGCGCCCGCCCATGCTCATCGTGCGCTCCACACGGACGTCGCCCGGGAACCGCCGCATGGTCTTGACGGTGATCACCGCTTCGCCGGCCGCACGCTTCTGCGTCTGCGACGCGGTTTCGACGTACGTGGTGATCGCGTCGATCTTCTCCGCGCCGCCAAGCGCCTTTACGGCCTTTTCGATAAGCGCGCGCCCCGCCTGGAGATCGGCGCTGGCCGTCGGCATCGGCGGCACCGGCTTCGGCAGGTACTTCGCGGGCGCGGCAACAAACTTCTTGTGACACTCGTCGGAGCCGAAGATATAGATCTTTCCGTCGACGACCGCATAGTCTGCGGGATTTCCCAGGACGCCGGCGCCCATGCGCGCGCAGGCGCCGCTCAACTGCACCTCGTATTTCTCGGGCGTCTTCTCGAAACTCGCCTTGCTCTCGGCACTCGCGAACAGGTAATCGAACTTGCCGCGGGTCACCTTGAATTCCGGCTTGCCGCTGACTTCCTTACCCTGCGTCAGGAGCACGACGGGATCGATTCCGTCGAGCGCTTCCTTCGGTTGGGGCATCCGCGCCGTCACCGGGATGGCGAACAACGTCAGGCCTAACAGCAGTCGAATGACTCGCATGGTGGATACCTCTTTGGACGCGTATTGTAGACAATCTACAGGTGACTTGTCGATAGCCTACAGGAGAATGGCCAGTCCCGGATTTCACCGCGAAGCCGCGGCAATGACGGCGTCGAGCACCTGCCTGCCGGCGTCGATTCGTGAATCCCTCGCCGTAATGACGACCACGAGCCGGAGGGCCGGCACGACAAACACGTGCTGCCCGCGCGTACCCCAGGCCTCCGAGACGTCGATGTCGGCGGCGCCTGTCGAGTTCCGCAGCCACCACAAGAGTGAACTGGATGTCGCTGCTCATCCATGTTGATCAGCGTGACTGGATTGCGGCTGCCGGCGATGCCGCCGCGATCGGCAGGCTCGCGGATCTTCCGATTCGAACCGCGGGAGACGCTCGCGGGATGGTTAGGGATTTCGTTCGTGGCGCCGCGACGCAGTCCACTCACGAGCAGGGTGCAACACGGCGCCCGGTGTGGACCGCGACCTTGTACGCGGTCGCGGGTGACAGCGACGAAGCGCTCTTCTGGCTCGAGCGCGCCGTCATCGAGCAGGATCCCGATCTGGCGTTCGATCTTCGCAATCCCGCTTTCGACGCGGTGCGGCAGCTCCCTCGTTTCCGCGCGGTCGCTGCCGCGACAGGCCTCGGCCGCGCCGGTGAGCCAGCGATTTAACCTGACCGCGACGCGCTACTTCGCCGCCTCGAGAAAGCGAATGAACTCGCTGGAATCGCGCGTGAGGCCGGCAAACGTTGCAATCGTTCGCTGATCGCCGTCGACGATCGCGTACAGAGGCAGCGCGACGGTCTTGAATCTCTCCTGCTAGTATCGCTGCTGCCGCTCGTACCGTGCGCCCTGCCCGTCAGTGTAGAGCCGGGCGCGCACGAAATCCTGCAGACGATCGCGGATCTCCCGCCGCGGAAACATGTTCGCCTCCATCCAGCGGCAGTTCGTGCACGTGTAGCCGGTGAAATCGATGAGGACACGACGGTTCGTCGCGCGCGCCTGCGCCAGTGCGGAATCGAGATCGTCCGTGATCCACGGCAACTCGCCGCGCGTCTCCGCGTGAACAGCCACGGGAGGCAGGAAGGCTTCGAGCTCACCAAGCCGACGCCCTGCCAGACCGCTGGACAGCCAGACCGCGCAGACGATGACCAGCGACGCGGCGACGAGCCTCGACACGCGCGGCCGGCGTCCCACGATGTAGATCGCGAGTGCGAACGCGACGATGACCCATGAGGCAAGGACGACGCTGCGCGTGAAGATGCCCCAGTTCCACACGAGATCGGCATTCGACAGAAACTTCATCGCTGCGGCGATTTCGAGAAACCCCATCGCGACCTTGACGCGCGCGAGCCACGGGCCCGAACGCGGCAACTGGCTCACCAGTTGCGGAGCGGCAGCCAGCGCCACAAACGGCAACGCGAACGTCGTCGAGTACGCGAGCAGTCCCGCGATCGGTCGCTGCCACTCGCCTTGTGCGGCGAC
>WNGB01014546.1_pt1 | contig 11600 bp, 6 predicted proteins | sample 5400681 | NCBI WGS metagenome assembly WNGB01 (sample SAMN13153367, study PRJNA577476) | soil metagenome | isolation source: 115 cm soil or saprolite under grassland replicate 2 | place: USA:California | collected 2016-06-15 | reverse complement strand
GGATGGCTTTAGCGCCGTCGCAAGCCATACACAATCCCGGCCTGCAGCGTGCTGCAGGTCACGATCCCTCGCAGGTCGAGGTCCAGCCCAACCAGCGTCTGGGCGACTTCGGGGCGGATGCCGGTCAACACTACCTGTGCGCCGAGCAGCTTCACCGCCTGCGCCGTGCGGATCAGCGCGTTGGCCATTTGCGTATCGATCAACGGCACGCCGGTGATGTCAACGATGACCAGGTGCGCCGCGTGCGACGCAATCCCCGCCAGCAGCGTCTCCAGCACTTGCTGCGCCCGCCCTGAGTCGATTGCACCGATCAGCGGCATGACCAGCACGTTGTCGCTGATGGGAATTAACGGGCTAGAGAGCTCGCGCAGGGCAACCGCCTGGGCCCGGATGATCTGATCGCGCGCCTGGATGATCTCATCGCGCGCGCGCTCCAACGCATCGCCGCGTTCGATGGCATTGGCCAGCACGTTGGGCAGCATATACACCGCATCGAGGGTCGCGTCGAGCAGGTTCGCGCTGGTCACCAGCGCGATGTCGATCCACGTGAGCGGCGGCACCTCCTCACCACGCGCGGCCCGCAAGCCCAGCTCCACGGCCGTGCGGCCGAGTCCCCGCAGCGATTGGTGCACCGTCGCGCTCATGCGCCCCTCGTGAATCGCCTTCAGAGCCTCCGGCATCCCGTCGAAGCCCGTCACAACGATCTGCCCGGTGCGCCCGGCCGCCGCGATCGCGTCGATCGCGCCAAGGGCAAGGGTATCGTTGGCGACGCAGACGGCGCACAGATTCGGGTGACGCTCGAGCGCCGCGCCGATCAACGCGGCACCGGACTCGGGCGTCCAGTCCGGACTTTCTTGCTCGAAGACAACCTGAACGCCCGGGTGCCGGCTAAGCACCGTGCGTATTGCCGTCGCGCGATCGACATTATCCTGCAGGCGGGTCGGCCCGATCAAATGGGCGACCTCTCCGGCGCCGCCGATCTGCGCGACCACATACTCGGCAGCCAGCTCGGCGCCTTTGATATTATTCGACTGCACGATACCGGTCACTATGCAGTCAAGCAGCGGCGAGGCGACGACAATCACCGGAATGCGGGCCGCCTGCGCGCGGTGGGCCGTCAGAGTCGTGATCTCGATCCCCAACTCGGCTGCCCGCTCCCGCGCTGCGTAACCCACAATCATCCAATAGTGCGAGCGTGGGTCGTGGGTGGCAAAGCCAATGTGCATCAGTGGTACCTCGTGCGACACGCGATCGTCGCTGGTGTGTGGTGGTCGACGGCACCTCACGCGAACCTAAATCGGCGCATGTGCTCGTGTTGTCCACGCTCATGATACGCTACCATGGTGGTCCGCGGTATAGCAATATGGTGGCAAGGTGATTACAGACTCGAAGTACACTTGAGCATCTGCTCAAGTGTTAGTTACTCAGCCCCCAGAGTAGTGGAAGCGATTGTTAGAGCGTGCTCACGGCCGACAAGAGACGAAAGCGGAAAAGGTGGCGCTGTAAGACTCTTTCATATGGCTATTCTAGCGACCCCTGGCGTGCTGACTGTGTAGATAGAAGATTCTTGGGTCCACTATACGATGCGAGCCAATCATATCTCCTGTCGCAGCAGGCTCAACGGGACAAATCCCAGATCGAGAAAGGGATTGGCCCGCGCCAGGTGCGCCCAGTCATCGGCGATAACGTCGATCAGCACCGGTGTACCAGGCGGCAGCCGGCCGGCCTCGCGGGCGTCCAGATTGGGCGCCTGGCGCACGCTGGCAAAGTTCTCGGCCGGGTTGGCGCTGCATGGATCGATCACCACAAAGCGCAGCGGCGCGACCATCGCCATAGGTGCCAGGTCGCGCGGCGGGTTAGCGCGCAGTCGATTGCCGAACACCACGTCGCCGTCGGGGAAGATATGGTACTGCGGATCGCGGTCGCGCTTCATGTTGAGGTGGTAATAAGTCAGACCAGCGATGTTGTCGGGGAGCGGCGGGTCGCTCGCGCCATAATAGGCCATCCCGGCGTAGCGCCGGCCCTTCTCACCCATCGACATCTGGTCGGTGTTGTTGATGCCATATTCCGTCACGTACCATGGCATATTGCTGTAGAACTGCCGCGCGACCCGGATGGCCTCGCGGAGCTGGTTGGTGGTCGCGTGCTGCTCCGCCTTGGCGAAGCCGAAGTGCTCATAGAAGTGCAACCCGATGAAGTCGCAGCGCTGAAAAGCCTTGGTATCGGTCGCAATCTGATTGAAGCGCTCGAAATCCTTGTTTGCGCCGATGATCAGCCCCGGCGAGATCAGCTTGGCCTGCGGGAACTCGCGGCGGCAGATCGTGATCGCCTCGTTGAGAAAAAAGCAGTAGTTGAAGATAAAATCCTGGCTGGGATGGTCGTCGATATTCGGCTCGTTGCCGATCTCGAACATGATATCCTTGCGGATCGCGTACCAGGGTGCCAGCTCGTCTTGGACCAGATGGCCGCGCGGGAACTGGAACTTGGGATTATGGTTGTCGTAACTGGGGTCGCCGGCGACCGTACGAACGATCACATTTGGCGCCATGTGGAGCAACTGGTGCATGTGCGGGCTCCAGCCTCCCTCCATTCCCCACTCGGTCACGATTTTGATCGTATCGTAGCCACCACGGCTGAGGCAATCGGCGAGCTGGTCAAGATGGTCGATGTGGGTGACGACGACACCGTGTTGTCGCTTGGGCATGGGAGTACCTCCTCTTGCGTATGTTGATGTGGATCATAGCGTAGCTGCGTGCGATAGCCGATTGCAGGTAACAGCTGACTCGATGGGCAACGGCAAGCGCTTGCGGCTGGTGTGCGTTCCCAGCAGCTGGCCTGTAGCTGCCCGCGACACTCCTTCATCGCATCCGGCAACTCTTTATGAATCAAACGACGGCGGGAAACAAAATCGTGCATCGTTGTGCGGGTCACTCGGTATGTGATCTTGGCTGGACAGTCGGGCTGGTGAAAGTGAGCAAGCGGCGCAGCAACAAGGCGTGACACAGCAGGATGTGGCCGATCAGGCCGCGCCGCCGCTGCTCGTGCCCTGGTGGCAAGCGACCCACGCCGGCGTGGCGTGGATCGCGGCGCGCGCCCACGCGGTGGCGAATGTGCCGCCGGAAACCGCCCGCCAGATGGTGCTGGAAGGTCTCGGCATTGGCTTCTTCACCCGTACGCAGATCGCCGACGCTCTGGCGGCTGGATAGTTGCGCGAAGTGCCAATCGCCGATATGGGGCTGATTACACGCGATAGCGCGCTGGTGCGACTGGCACGGCAGAAGGACATATTAGTCGTACGAACCGAGTTCATCGCCGAGGTGCGGCAAGTAGCGGCGCAATCGAGAATATTGCTTGGGCAGGTTGGGTAAATGTGCGCTTCACTGCTCCAACATCGTCACGCTGAACGAATCCTCACTCATGAGCGCGCGGGCAACAAACCGGCGCATCGTTGCATCACATCCATAAACCACAAACTCAGGCCGTTCATCGAGCGGCGAGCGCGGCCCCTCACCTACAATCATCGCGCCAGGGCCTAGCACACGGCGCGCCTGCTGCAAGTCGGCGGCCGGCTGAACGCCATATGCGATCAGCAATGCTCTGCCGCATTGCGCCACAGCGGATCGCCCTTTGACAGAGGAATGAACAGCGATCCCGTATGTCAGATAGTCCAGCACCTCATTGTCACCCCGCGCCTGAGGCAGAAAGATCTGGTAGCCCGTCGCCGACGAACCAGCCGTACTTGCCAGGCGCTGGGCGACCTCGCCAATGTGGGTGTCAGCGACGTAGAATTCGTGATACGCGCCCGTCGTGGCCGGCCAGGTAACAAAGTAGCGCCAGGTATTCAGCGCCAGCACGCATATGAGCAACCCGCCGCTAATCGCCCAGCCGAGCCGTGCATTGTAGCGCCAGCGCCGCAGCTCAAGCAGCCAGCCCAGCAGCGATGCCGCGCCGATGGCAGCCAGCACCATGCTGGGCGCAATTGCCTCGACCGTTCGCACTGCGTGCGGCTCCTGGTTACTCATAAGTGCAGGGATAAGCATCACACCTAACCACAAGAGCACAAGCCGCGCACCACGATCGCGCAGCCGTAGCAACAGTATGCCGGCACCCATCACAAAGGCTGCCCCCGTCAGTGGATCAAGCATGGGCGCGCCCGATAGATTGTGGCGTGCATTCTCGTCGCCGTGCTCATTCCACATACCCAGAAGCAGACGCGCATTCTGCTCAATGCGCCGAGCTGGGGCATGGCCGGCGATCGCGTCCTCGTTGAAGACCGAGGTCTGGTCAAGCCGCCGAGTATAACCGACCGGGTCGCTGAGCCCATAATCGATTAGCGGCGCAAGCACCAGCAGCGTGAACAGGGCCGCAATCGCCAGCCGTGAGGCCGCCATACGCCAAGCCCGCACATCGCGCCCGAGGATAATCGCGACAGTCAGCGCAATCACGATCGGCGCCAGGCGCGATGGGTGATAGGCATACACCGCCAGCCCGCAACTCGCCCCAGCCAGCCCAGCCTGCGTATGCCTGCGAAGCGATGCGCCAGGTTGAAGCGCTCGCCAGATCAGCCCAAGTGCCAGGATTGTAAGCGGCGGGCCGAGTGTGGCGGCAAAGCCAAGCCGACTCAAGGCAATATGCCAGACGGATGCAGCCATGAGCCCGGCCGACAGCACGGCAACGCGCCGGCCGAACAGCGGCTGTACCAGCCAGTAGAGCGCTAGCGGGGTCAGCGCGCCCGCCAGGGCCGGCACGAGCCGCACAGTCCAGGGATGTGGGCCAAAGAGACCGATCGGCACAGCGTCGAGATAGAACAGTAGCGCCGGGATATCCGCCCCCTCAGGCACATACACAGGGCGAAACTGCGCATCATGGAGAATGCGCAGCGCTAGCAGGCCATGGCGCGCCTCATCGCGCCACATGCCAAACGGCAGCCGATCTAACCCATAGAGCCTCCACGCGGTCACGAGTAGGCTACCAGCGACGAGCGCCGGCACAAGCATGCGCGATCTTAACGCAGCGATCGACTCCAGTGGCGGCAACCCGACGACGAGCAGCATACCGCCAACCAGCAATAATGCCCAACCGACCACGCTCGACCATGGCTGGCCAATCGGCAGCAGCATTTGGGCGCCAGCCAGCGCGCACAGCCCCAGCGGCACGATCGCCGGCATGCGCCCGCTCCGGCGTCGGAGCAGGCGCATCAGCGATGAAATACCCAGTACCACCCAGCCAGCCGTGCATGCAAACCACAAATTCGGCAGCCAGTATGCCACCTGCCCTGGCACGAGCGCAATGCCAAAGCCAAGCGCACCGGCCAGGATCACCGTCGCCACCAGCGCGACCGTCGGGGTAATGCCGAAACGCCGCAGGGCCATATGGATGAGCAATCCCAGCAGCACAAAAAATGCGAGCCGACCCGCATCGGGCAGCCGTTGTGCTGGAGCGAGCGGATATTGGATCGCTTCCACGCCGCTGAGGACGATCCCCAATTCGCGGGACTCATGTGCGAATGCTGTCGCTGAAGTGTGGAGCGTCAGCAACGGCGCCTCAGCGCCGCGTTGGGGCGGGCGCAGGATGAACGAATAGCGACGCCAGGCCAACGGGCGAATGACGATCGGCGGAAGCTGATCGGCGCCACCAACCGTCAGCAGGGCCGGCGACTGACCCGGCTCGCGCACCGCCGTCAGACGTAGCCGAACCGCCACCGGCGCCTGCTGCTCAAAGCCGAAAAGACGCAATGCCGAATCCGTGCGCGACCAGCGGAAGGTATCAGCCCCGTTCTGTTCTGCCGGCCAGAAGCCCACCAGTGTACGATTAGAATCATTTGCCGCGGCCTGAGTACGCAGACGTGGCTGCGCGACCCAAGTCGCGGCAATAACTATCGCAGCAATCAGCGCCGCAAGAATGAGCGTATCGACAAACCAGGCCCGCCCGTGCCGGCGCGCGAGCTGCTGAGCCCATTGCGGGGCTGAAACTTCTTCGTGGAAGTTGCACCGAGCGCAGCGTTGCATGAATGCTCGTCTAGCTTCGCAGGTGCCTCATTTGTAATCGGCGGAGGCATGCACCGGTTAACAATTATAACATGTTTTTTACATATCATTTACACAGCAGCGCCGCCATGCTATGCATGGCGGCGCGAGAAGTTCCGCTCGTCCTATGTGTACCAAGCTACTGTATCTTCGTCCGCTTACCGTTGCGCCGACTGCCCGTCGGCCACGCGCTCGCGCAGTTCCAGCCACGCTTGCGGCATCTGAACCTTCAGGCCGCGTGGCGACACCCGCACGAAGCGGTCGCGCACGCTCTCCCAGCGATCGAGCAGGTCGGCCGCGCGCGGGCTGCCGGTGACGTCAAGGTGGCGCGCGAGCAAGGCGCGGATGTTCAACTCATCCTCGGCATCAAGCGCGCCCAGCTCAACCATCTCGGTGTTGCAGCGAGTCGAGAAGCTGCCCTCCTCATCGAAGACATACGCCAGCCCGCCGGTCATACCAGCGGCAAAGTTGCGGCCGGTGGCCCCCAGCACCAGCACCAGGCCGCCGGTCATATACTCGCAGCCGTGATCGCCAAGCCCTTCGATCACAGCGACCGCGCCGCTGTTGCGCACCGCGAAGCGCTCGCCGGCGCGGCCGGCCGCGTAGAGCGCGCCGCCAGTAGCGCCATACAGCACCGTGTTCCCGATGATCGTGTTCTCGTGGCTGGTGTAGCGCGCCGCGGCCCGCATTCGCACGATGATCTCGCCGCCGGCCATGCCCTTGCCGACATAGTCGTTGGCCTCGCCCTCCAGTAGTGTCCGCACGCCGCGCGCCTGGAAGGCGCCGAAGCTCTGGCCGGCGCTGCCGGTGTAGCGTAGCGTGATCGTGCCCTCCGGCAGGCCGGCATCGCCGTAGCGCGCGCCAATCGCCCCGGCCAGCGTCGCGCCGACTGTGCGATCGCAGTTGACAATCGGATACTCAAGCTCGATCGCCTGGCCATGCTCAAGCGCCGGCGCGGCATCGTGAAGAATGTGCAGGTTTAGCTCGCTGGTGGTAACGCGGCCGTTCCACGCCTCGGTGTTGCGGATCGCGTCACCCGGCTGATCCAGCCGCTCCAGCAGCGCCGAAAGGTCGACCCGATCGGATTCGGCCACGCCACGCCGAACCTGGCGCAGTAGATCGGTGCGACCGATCACCTCGTCCAGCGTGCGCGCGCCCAGCGCGGCCAGGATCTCACGCACTTCCTGTGCAATGTGCAGCATGAAGTGAATCACCTGCTCGGGCGTGCCGGTAAACTTCGCGCGTAGCTCAGGGCGCTGGGTGGCGATGCCGACCGGACAGTTGTTGCTGTGACAGGTGCGTGCCATCACGCAGCCCTCGGCCACCAGCGCAGCCGTGCCGAACGAAAACTCGTCGGCGCCCAGCAATGCGGCCATCACTACGTCGCGGCCGGTCTTCAGGCCGCCGTCGGCACGCAGCCGCACCCGCCCGCGCAGGCCATTCAGCACCAGCGTCTGCTGCGCCTCGGAAAGGCCCAGCTCCCAGTTGACGCCGGCGTTCTTAATCGACGAGAGCGGCGAGGCGCCGGTGCCGCCGGAATGGCCGCTGATCAGGATTACGTCGGCGCCGCCCTTGGCGACACCGGCCGCCACTGTGCCAACGCCCGCCTCGGCCACCAGCTTAACCGACACGGCCGCGCGCGGATTTGCTTGCTTGAGATCGTAGATCAGCTGTGAAAGATCCTCAATGCTGTAGATATCGTGGTGCGGCGGCGGCGAGATCAGCTGCATGCCTGGGGTGGTATGGCGAATGCGCGCGATCTCCTCGGTGACTTTATGGCCGGGCAGCTGGCCGCCCTCACCAGGCTTCGAGCCCTGCGCCATCTTGATCTGCAGTTCGCTCGCCGAAGCTAGGTAGGCCGGCGTGACGCCAAAACGACCCGACGCGACCTGCTTGATCGTGCTGTTGCGCTCATCGCTGAAGCGCGCCGGGTCTTCGCCACCCTCGCCAGAGTTGCTCAGGCCACCCAGTCGTTTCATCGCGATCGCCAGCGTCGCGTGCGCCTCACTGCTGGTTGAGCCATGCGACATCGCGGCGGTCGAGAAGCGCTGGGCGATCGACTCGACCCGCTCAACCTCCTCCAGGGGGATGGGGGATGGGGGATGGGGGTTGGGAGTCGCGCCGGAATCCCTAACCCCTAACCCCCATCCCCCATCCCCTACGAATTCCAGCAGATCGCGCAATTCCGTCGGCGGGCGCTTATGGACGAGATCGCTATAGGCGCGGTAGGCCGCGTAGTCGCCGCCATTAGCCGCCTTCTGAAGCGCGTGGACGACGGCGGGCGAAAAGGCATGATATTCGCCATCCTTCTTGAACTTGTAGAAACCGGGGTGCGAGAGCGAGGTGCGGTTGGCCACCAGCGGCAGCCGGTTGGCAAAGGCCGCATCGTGGTGCGCGAGCACATCGGCCGCCAGCTTGTACAGGTCGACCCCGCCCAGGCGCGCCGGCACGCCAGTGAAGCAGCGCTCGACCACCTTGTCATCCAGGCCGATCGCTTCGAAGATCTGCGCGCCGCAGTAGCTATCGACCGTCGCAATACCGATCTTCGACATGATCTTGAGCAGGCCCTTCTCCAGCCCGTGGATGTAGTTCTGCTCGGCCTCATCAGCAATGAGGGCTGAGGACTGAGGACTGAGTGACTCAGCGTCAGTCCTCAGTCCTCGTTCCTCAGTCCTGGTCTCGCGCTCGACTGCCAGGTTGCGAATGGTGGCGAGCGCCAGGTACGGGTTGACTGCCTCAGCGCCCATGCCGACCAGGCAGGCCAGATGATGCACCTCGCGCGGCTCGCCGCTCTCGACGATCAGGCTAACGCTAGTGCGCAGCCCCAGACGAATCAGGTGCTGATGCACCGCCCCAATCGCCAGCAGCGCCGGGATCGGCGCGCTATTCTCATCGACGCCGCGATCGCTGATAATCAGCAGCACCTTGTCGGCGGCGACCGCATCCTCGGCCTGGCGACAAAGTCGATCGAGCGCCGCCGGCATGCCGATCGGGCCTTTCGTGGCTGGGAAGAGCGCCTTCAGCGTGGCGCTGGCGAAGGCCGGGTCATCGATCGCACGGATGGTCGCGAGATGCTCGTCGGACAGCACCGGGCTGGACAGCCGGATCAGATGGGCGTGTCGTGGCTGCTCCTCCATGAAGTTGCCGCGCCGGCCCAGCGCGAACGAGAGCGACATCACCAGCTCCTCACGCAGCGGGTCGATCGGCGGGTTGGTGACCTCGGCAAAGCGCTGCTTGAAGTAGCCATACAGCGGGCGAGCGCGCTCGGCCAGCACTGCCGCCGGCGTATCGTCGCCCATCGAGCCGACCGGCTCCTGGCCATCGCGTAGCATCGGCCGCAGCACCACCGCAAGCTCCTCGGCGGTATAGCCAAAGGCGTGCTGAAGCTCGCCCAGTAGGGCCGACTTAGAGGCCTTGGAGGCCGATGACTCCGGCTCGTAACCCCCGGCGATATGCTCCATGCCGGCCGGTGGCAGCACTTCCATCTGGCGCGCCAGCCACTCGGCATACGGCTGCCGGGCCGCCAGCGCACTCTTGATCGCGGCGTTGTCCTCGAAGCGGCCGGTGCGCAGGTCGGCGGCGATCATCTGCCCGGGGCCGACCTTGCCTTTGTGAATGATGCGTGCATCGTCCATCAGCACCGCGCCCACCTCCGATCCGCAGATCACCAGGCCATCGTCGGTGATCAGGTAGCGCGCCGGGCGCAGGCCGTTGCGATCGAGCGCCAGCCCTACGATCTCACCATCGGAGAAGACCAACGCCGCCGGGCCATCCCACGGCTCGGAGAGGCCGGCGTGATACTGATAGAAGGCGCGCCAGGCCGGATCCATATCCTGCACGCGCTCCCAGGCCTCGGGCACTAGCATCGTGAGCGCGTGGCGCACATCGCGGCCGCCCATCACCAGCAGCTCCAGGACATTGTCGAGCATACCTGAGTCGCTGCCGCTGGTATCAACGATCGGGCCGAGCTTCGCCGCCGCACTGGCGAGCGCTGCGCCACCTGCCAACGCTTGGGACGAAGGACGAAGGACGAAGGACGAAAATTCATCGTGTATGGCTGATTGTTCGTCATTCGTCGTTGGTCTTTCGTCCGTGGTGCGCCGCCACTCGGCCTCACGCGCGCGCATCCAGGTGACATTACCCTGGAGCGTGTTGATCTCGCCATTGTGCGAGAGCATTCTGAAGGGCTGGGCGCGCTCCCATGTCGGGAATGTGTTGGTGGAATAGCGCTGATGGTAGACCGCGATCGCTGTTTCGTAGGCCGGGTCGCGCAGGTCGGCGTAGAACTCTGGCAACAGCGGCGCGACCAGCAGGCCCTTGTAGACGATCGTGCGACAGGAGAGTGACGAGATATAGAAGCCCTCGATTGGCTGCTCGCGCACCAGCGCTTCAATCGTCTTGCAGGCCAGGTACAGCGTTCGCTCATAGTTCTCGCCGCTGAGCGCCGCATTGCCGCGACCAATCAGCGCCTGCACGATCGCCGGGCGCGACTCGCGCGCGCGGTCGCCCAGCACCGAGTCGTCCACCGGCACCTCGCGCCAGCCCAGCAGCGTCAGGCCACAGCTCGCCAAGCCCTGCGCGACCAGCCCACGGGCGATCGTGCGCTGGGCTTCGTCGCGCGGGAGAAAGATCATGCCGATCGCCAAGTCTTCGACCGGGTAGCTGATGCCGAGCTGCACAAGCTCACGCGCGAAGAACAGGCGCGGGATCTGCGTTAGCACGCCCGCCCCATCGCCGCTCTTGCCATCGGCGCCGACGCCGCCGCGATGCGCCATATTGCCGACGGCGGTCAGCGCCATGCTCAGAATATCGTGGCTCGCCGCACCCGAAAGCTGCGCGACAAAGCCAATGCCGCAGGCATCATGCTCGAAGCGCGGGTCGTACAGGCCGCGCCGTTGCATCCGCGAGAAATTCTGCATGTTCGTCATTCCTCTTACTCCGACCTGACTATACTACGCAACCCTTCACGCGGGATCGGCTGATGCGATCGCCTGCGAAAGGCCGGAGGCAGCGTGTTGAAGATCAAACCTGGCTTGAGACCAGCGTGGCGTGCCAACCGTGGAGTGATTGCCGAGAACCACGCCGAGACAGATCTCGATCGCGGAGAGCGAACTTGATTCGGTCGTCGTCGATCGTGTGTGAGCGCGTTGTGCGGGGTGGCGATTATGGTCACTTAGGCAGTTGCCTAGACCTGAGTAACAAAAAACCCACAGCTAGGTCTCGTTCACCGAGGCCGCTGCGGGCGTCATCGCAATCCGCTGTATTGGTTAAAGAAGAATATACACGATGGGTATACTATTTGTCAATGGCATTGTGCAGGTTTTCTCAGTCGAACCAGCAATTTTTGTACAAATCATACAAAGGGTTTTGCAATCGAAATTGTTGATTTTCATGGTCAATAAAGTCATGAATTACATTTTACACGCTATCAGCGAGCAATTTGTGCATTCGTGATAGAACAACACAGCCTAACCGAAGGTTCAAAGCTCATACCACGGACATAACAAATATATCAGCGTAGCCGCACTGGCGTGGGCATGCCCACGCCAGTGCGGCTACAAAAGAATCGGTCGG
>WNGB01012375.1_pt1 | contig 11600 bp, 7 predicted proteins | sample 5400681 | NCBI WGS metagenome assembly WNGB01 (sample SAMN13153367, study PRJNA577476) | soil metagenome | isolation source: 115 cm soil or saprolite under grassland replicate 2 | place: USA:California | collected 2016-06-15 | reverse complement strand
TGTAGCCGCCGCCGACGATCACCACCGAGCAGCGGGACCGCACCGCCAGGGCGTGCTCCAGCGCGAAGGTGTCGCCCATGGTGTGCAGCAGGTGCACCCCGGGCAGGTCCAGACCCGGGATCGGAGGGCTGGCCGGAACCGCCCCGGTGGCCACCACCAGCCGGTCGTAGCCCAGGAACCGCTCGCGGCCGCCAGGGTCGGTGACCGCGACCCGGTTGGTGGACGGGTGGATGGCGTGCGCGGCGTGGTTCACCAGCAGCTGGATCCCGGCCGCTTCCAGCTCGCCGATGCTGCGGTGGGCCAGCGCGCGCCAGTCGGCCACCTCACCCGACAGGTAGTAGGGCAGCCCGCAGATCGAGTAGTTGGGGTAGGCGTCGGCGACCAGCAGGGTCACCTCGACGCCGCGGTCAAGCTCGCGGGCGCGCAGGCCGGCGCTGACGCCGGCGTCGCTGCCGCCGATCACCAGCAGCCGCATCCCCGCTCAGCTTCCCGCGGTGCCCGGTCGGGTCAGGTGCCGGCCGGGACCAGCTCGGCCAGCAGCCGCTGGGCGCGAGCGTCGAGGTCGTCGCGGATGCCGCGCACCACCTCGACCGGCTGGCCGGCCGGGTCGTCCAGCTCCCAGTCCTCGTAGCGCTTGCCCGGGTAGATCGGGCAGGCATCCCCGCAGCCCATGGTGATGACCACGTCGGCGGCCTTGACGAACTCGTCGGTCAGGGGCTTGGGGAACTCCTGGGACAGGTCGATGCCCCATTCGTCCAGGGCGGCGAGCACCGCCGGGTTGATCTGGTCGGCCGGGTCCGAGCCGGCCGAGCGGATGTGCACCTTGCCCCTGGCGTGATGGTCCAGCAGCGCCGCCGCCATCTGGCTGCGGCCGGCGTTGTGGACGCAGACGAACAGGACCTCGGGGACGTCCTTGGCGATGGCTCCCTGGCTCTGGGCCAGGGCACGCAGCCGCTCGCGGGCGAAGCGGTGCACGAACAGGGGGATGAAGTCGACCACCCGGGCGCCCGACAGCCGGTCGATCGACTCGTCCACGAAGCGTTCGACGGTCTCCAGCGAGTAGATGCCGCGGAACTCGTCGGCCAGCGACTCGATCGAGCGGATGAAGGTCTGGCGGGTGAGCGGGTCCATCGGCGCGTCACGGAACGGCACGGGCCTGCCTCCTTGGGGCACTGCGGAACGGGCGGCGGGGGACGGGACGGGAGCTGGCCCCGGGGGCAGCCGCCGACACGCCGTCCCGCTCGGGGCGGAGCGGACCAGCAGCCCGAGGGTGGCGGCCAGCCTGACCAGGGCGCCGGGACGCAGCCGGTAGTAGGTCCAGTAGCGGTAGCGGTCGGTCTCCACCAGACCGGCCTGGCGCAGCACCTTGAGGTGGTGGCTGACCAGCGGCTGGGCGGCGTCCAGCTCGTCGGCCAGGTGGGCGACGCACAGCTGCTCGGAAGCGAGCAGCTCGGCGATCCGCCAGCGAAGCGGGTCGCCGAGCGCCCGCGCCAGCTCGACCGGCAGCGCGTCCTGGCTGGCGGGTGGAGCGGTCGGTGCGAGCACGGAAGCCATCCAGATCAACATAGATTGATTCGCATCTCCCGGCAAGTAGGCGATCGCGGCCGAACGCGTGGCCGTCTAGGCCAGGGCGGCGGGCTCCGTGCAGACCAGCGCCCACGGCCTGCCGGCGACGCGGGTGAGGACCACCACGGCGCGCTCCTCGCCGTGGAGGCGCAGCCGGGTGGTGAGCTCGCCGACGTCGACGGCCGAGCCGCGCTTGCGCACCTCCACGGCGCCGACCCGGCGCTGGCGCAGGAGCTGGCGCAGCTGCTTCAGGTTCCAGGGCAGCGAGGCGTCCACCCGCAGCAGGCGGCCGAACGGGCTCCGGAGGGGCGCATCGGCGGTGAGGAACGCGATCCGCGGGTCGAGCTTCCAGGCGCCGAGCCGGCGGGCGAGCTCCTCGACCAGGCCGGCGCGGGTGACGGCCGGGTTGGGGTCCAGCAGCCAGGCGCCCGGCTCGGCGCAGGGCACCGGCGGGCCGTGGGCGGCCACCAGGCTGTCCCCGCCGGGGAAGATGGTGGCGCGGCGGCTGGTGGTCGCCAGCGCCGGCGACCACAGCACCGCCTCCTTCAGCTCGCGCCGGTCGGCCAGCAGCTCCAGCTCCCAGCCGCCGGGGACCAGCCGCAGCGGCAGGCCGGGGGCGGCCTTGATCCCGACCGCGGCCACGCGCCCGGCCAGGCCGAGGCACCAGGCCAGCGGCGGGCGGCTCTCCCCCGCCGGCAGGCGACGACCGCCGAGCCGCCTCGCCGGGTCGACGAACACCGCGAGCGAGCGGGCCAGGCGCAGCTCGCGCACGTCGGCGCGGGCGGCGGCGACCCGCTCGGCGCCGTGCAGGCGGGCGTTCCGGAGCGCCATGCGCAGGTGGACCTCGTCGAGGTCGACGGCCACGGCGGCCCTTCCCGGCGCCAGCGCGCAGAGGTCGCCGCCGATCCCGGTGCAGAGGTCGGCCACCCGTTCGAACGCCTGGTAGCGGGCGGCCCGGTGCCGTGCCAGCGGCTCCGCCGAGGCCTGCTCGAGGCCCTCGCGGGTGAACCACATCTGTGCGGCCAGGCGGAACTTGACGAGCGCGCGGCCGCGCAGCTCGCGCTGGGCGAGGGCGGCCGCCACCAGCGCCGGCGGGTGGCTGGCCCGCAGCCGCGTGGCCAGCCGCAGCTCCTCCGCCGGGTCGATCGGGCCGGGTGGTGGCAGCTCGGCCAGCAACGCCCGGCCCTCCGCCGACAGCAGCGCCTCCAGCCAGGCTGCCGGCTCGGCCGGTTCAGGCGACCGGACCACCGACCTGGCCAGGGTCGAGCTCCACCGGGCGGCCGTCGACGAGCCGCACGACCTGGTCGCAGAGCCCGACGACCTCGGGGTCGTGGGTCGCCACCACCACCGCGGCGCCCCGGTCGGCGGCGTCCCTGAGCAGGCCGACGGCGCGGTCGCGGTTCTCCTCGTCCAGCTCGGCGGTCGGCTCGTCGACCAGCAGCACCGCCGGCTCGGCCGCGAAGGCGCGGGCGAGCGCGACCCGTTGGCGCTCGCCGCCGGACAGCTCGTCGGTGCGCTGGTCGGCCCGGTCGGCCAGGCCGAGCAGGCCGAGCCAGCGGGTGGCCGCCTCGGCGGCGGCGGCCGGGTCGCGCCTGGCCACCCGGAACGGCAGCTCGACGTTCTCCCTGGCGGTCAGCAGCGACAGCAGCCCGTAGCCCTGGAACACCAGCGCGACCCGCTGGCGGCGCAGCGCCTGGCGGCCGGCCTCGCCGAGCCCGGCCAGGTCCTCCCCGTCCAGCCGGACCACGCCGGCGTCCGGCGGCTCCAGCCCGGCCAGCAGCAGCAGCGTGGTCGACTTGCCCGACCCGGACGGGCCGACGAGGCCCACCACCCGGCCGCCGGCGACCTCCAGCGACACGCCGTCGACCACGTTGCGGCCGCCGCGGCTGGCGACCAGCCCCTCCGCCACCAGGGTCGTCACGGCGCGCCCCCGGCGTGGTCGCCCAGCCCCCGGGGGGGTTCGGGGGGGCGCTGGTTGCCCCCCCGATCAACCGGTGCAGGACGGAGGACCACCTGGTCGCGGTCCACCTCGACGGTGACCCGCGCTCCTGGCGGCAGCACGCCGAGCGCGTCGGCCGGCAGGTGCAAGGAGCCGGTCGGCCCGACCACCGCGTACTCGGTGCCGCCGCGTCCCTCGGCGCTGACCCGCCCGTCGCGGATGGTGACCGTGCGGTCCATCGCCGCGGCCACCTCGGCGTCGTGGGTGACCACCACCACGGTGGTGCCGAGGTCCTCGCGTGCCTCCTTGAGCAGCTCGACCACCCGCTGGACGTTGCCGCGGTCGAGCTGGCTGGTGGGCTCGTCGGCCAGCAGCAGCGGCGGGTTGTTGGCGAGGGCGACCGCGACCGCCAGGCGCTGCTGCTCTCCGCCTGACAGGGCCCGGATCGGCTGGCGGCCGGCGTCGCCGAGGCCGACGGCCTCCAGCAGCACCCTCGCCCGCCGCCGGCGCCGGCCGGCCGGCAGCCCGGTGAGCAGCATCGGCATCTCGAGATTTTCCAGTGCCGAGGCGTGGCCCAGCAGGTTGCGGGACGCGCCCTGCCAGATGAAGCCGATCCGGCGCCGCCGCAGCAGCGTGAGCTGGACCTCGGTCAGCTTGGTGATGTCGAGGTCGTCGAGGACCACCCGCCCGGCCGAAGGGCGCTCCAGCCCGCCGAGGATCGACAGCATGGTCGACTTGCCGGAACCCGACGGGCCGAGCAACGCGACCATCTCGCCCCAGTCGACCCCGAAGTCGACCCCCTGCAGGGCCACCACCTCGCGACCCTCGAGCAGGTAGAGGTGGAACAGGCCCTCGCCCACCAGCAGCCGTTCGCCGGCCCGCGCCCGCCGCTCGGCGGCCAGGTCCCCGCCCCGGGCCCGCTCCACGGCGACGCTCACAACTCCTCCTCGCGGAGCAGGGACGGGCGGGCCTGGCGCACCAGACCGGCGACCACCGCCGCCAGCCCGAGCATGACCAGCAGCAGGGTCAGCGCCAGGGCGGCACCGAGGACCGACCAGTCGGGCGTGTAGATCGGCGGTGGCACCCGCGGCCGGTCGGCGAACAGGGGGATGGCGGGCAGCGCGACCACCCCGACCACCAGACCGACCAGGCCGCCGCAGAGCACCCCGTAGCCGACCAGCGTTCCCTGCTCGACCGCGAGCGGCCCCCACAGGTCGCGTCTCCTGGCCCCGAACACCCCGAGCACGGCCAGCTCGAAGGCGCGCCGGCGACCGGTCAGGTACAGGTGCAGCATGACCCCGCCGGTGGCGAGCGCCGCCCCGGCCGCCGCGCCGACCAGCAGCAGCAGCAGCGCGAGCGACGGGGCCTGCTGGGCGAAGGCGGCCTCGCGCTCGGCCGCGGTGCCGCGGGCCTCCTGCCGGACGCCCAGGGCAGCCAGCCGCGTCGTCGCGGCCTCGCCGGGGGCGCCGCCGACCGTCCAGACCTCGCCGGTGGCGGGCCGCGCGAGCGGGTCGCGCTGGGCGTGGACCAGCAGCCAGTCGACGTTGACGAAGGCGGCCGCCTCCACCCCGTTGGTTCCCGGGAGCAGCTCGGCCACGCCGGTCACCAGCAGCTCGAGGTCGCCGGTGATCGACCCGCGGACGCGGACCACGCGGCCGACGTCGGCCGATACCGCGCGCAGGAAGGCGGGGGTGACCAGCGCCGGCAGGGCCTCGGGCACGGAGGCGTGGCCGATGCCGAGGGTGGTCGCGAACGAGGGCGCCGCGATCGTGACCACCAGCGCCTTGCCGTCGGCTCCCTGGCCTCCGGCCAGCTCGTCGTCGGGCTCGTAGGAGCTGTCGTTCAGCGAGTACCAGCGGGCCGGGTCGTCGAAGCCGTCGACCAGCCGCCAGGTGCCGTTGCTCGCGGCCCGGACCGAGTCGAACCGCAGCGTGGCCAGCACCGAACCGCCGACGCCGGGATCGCGCACCAGCCACAGCCGCTCCAGGCGCCAGGGCCCTCCTGCCGGGTCGAGCGTGGCCCGGTAGCGGCGGATGCCGCCGGCTTCCAGGTGGCCGAGGGAGCGCCGCGCGGTCTGGTTGCCGCGCCCCCTGACCAGGGCGACCAGAGATACCGGACCGTCGGCGTGCAGCGAGCCCGCGCCGACCGCGACCTCCAGGTGGTCGGCCATGCCGAGCTCGACCGGCGGCACCGGCGGCTGGGCGATCGGTGCCAGCAGCTGGCGCAGCGGCCGGCCGGCGAAGTCGTCCCGCCAGAACCCGACCTTCGGGTAGCGGTCGGGCTGGACGCCGAGCACCACCGCGTCGGTACCCGGCGCCTCCCGCAGCAGGCCCGGGTAGCGGAGCACGGCCATGGCCGCGCCGCCGTCCGGGTCGGCGGCGGCGACCCGCTCCGGGCCGAGCGCCGGGCTCGGCACCGCGACCAGCAGCCGCTGGGCCGCCCCGACCTCGGTGTGCGCGCGGTCATGGCGGTTGCGCACCAGGTCCTGGCGGACGGTGACCGCGAACGCCACCAGCCCGAACGCGGCCGCAAGGGCGATCACCGCCCGCAGCGCCGGCCCACCCCTGCGGGCGACCTGGCGGCTGCCGACGTGGACGGCCAGGCCGGGCGAGCGGGCGGTGAGCCGCACCAGCCAGCCCGCCGCCGCCGGCAGCGAGCGGCCGACCACCAGGGCGGCGGCCAGGACCGCGAGGCCGGGAGCCAGGACGGCGAGCACGTCGTAGCCACCGGTCGCCTGCCTGGTGCCCGACGCGCGCAGGTTGGCGAGGGCGGCGACCGCGACCAGCAGCAGCGCCACGTCGAGCACGGGACCGTGGCGGGCGCTCCTCTCCGAGCGTCCCTGGCGCCACTGCTCGAGCACCCCGCGGCGCACCGCACCGAGGCTGGCCACCACGGCGGCGGCCAGGGCGACCAGGCTGGCGGCCAGGGCGGCGGCGACCGCCAGCCGGGTGACCACCACCGGGATGCCCGGCTCGAGCTGGCGGCGGGCGAGCAGCAGCGCCCCCAGCCAGCCGAGCCCGAGCCCGGCGGGCAGCGCGGCCGCCGCGATCGTCGCCAGCTCGAGGGTGGCAAGGCCGAACGCCTGCGCGGTGGTCGCCCCGCGGACCTTGGCCATGGCAACCTCGCCGGCCCTCGCCTCCGCGGCCATCGCCGCGACCACGATCAGGATCAGCAGCGCCAGGATCGCGAGCTGCAGGTCGGCCAGCACCACCGGCACGGTGAGCGCCTCGCGGTCGGCCTCGGCCTGGCGGAGCAGGTCGGGGAGCGCGGTGAGCACGCTCGCCTCGGCGTGCCTGATCCGCAGCGCCTCGGTGATCCGTGCGATGCCGGCGGGTGCCGCCGGGGCGTCGGCCAGCCGCAGCCGGTCCGGGTCGAGGAAGTGGTCGAAGCGGGCGCGGATGTCGAGGCCGCCGCCCTCCACCAGCGGCAGCAGGTCGGCGACGTTAAGGAAGACCGCGTCGAGCGGGGCCAGCCGGTCGTCGATCGGCGGCGGCGGGAAGTAGGCGTTGTGGGCGCCGAACCAGTACGGGTCGCCGGGGTTGGGACGGTAGATGCCGGCGACGACCAGGTCGCGGGGGGCCACGCCCGCGCCGAAGCCCCTGGCCCCCAACGTCGAGCCGAGCCGAAGCCCGAGCCGGTCGGCCACCCGGCGGCTCACCGCCACCTCGGCCGGCAGCCCGAGGGCGCGGCCGAGCGGGCAACGGCCGGCCTCCAGGACAAGGTGCTGGCAGAGGCCGTCCCGGCTGGCCAGGTAGGCGGTGATCCTGCTGCCGCTGTAGGCCTGGGAGCGCAGCCGGACAGGGGTGCGGGTCTCGAGCCCGCTGGTGGGCTGGCGCAGCGCCGGCAGCGCCGGCGCCACCGCCGTCACCGAGCTGGCCAGGTCGCGCAGCTCGCGGCCGTCCCCGACGAGCTGGCTGACGTGCAGGCCGGCGGCGTAGGCCGGCGCCGACCGGAGGGTGTCGGCCTGGACCGACTCGCCGGCCGCCCGCAGGTAGACGGCGCCGGCCGCGCCGACCGCCACCGCGAAGGCGGTCACCGCGAACAGCGAGGCCGACAGCCCCGCCCGTGCCAGCACCCCCCGGATGGCGAGCCGCAGGGTGCTCACGGCGGGCTCCAGCCGGCGAAGCGGCCGGGGGCGCGGTAGGCCACCTGCACCGAGGGGTCGTCGGTATGGATGAACCGCCAGGTCGGCCCGGCGAGCAACAGCCAGGCCCCGTCCGGGCTGGTCGCCACCGTGTACACCCCGTCGCCCGGGCGGACCGCGGCCAGCAGCGCCGGCGCCCTGCCCTTGGCCACGTGGGTCACCAGCCCGGCGAGACCCCGGTAGAGGTAGCCGCCGGTCGGCAGCCAGCCGGCGAAGATGGGCAGGTGCTCGGGGACCAGCGCGGCCCTCCCGGTGTCCAGGTCGACCAGCGCGAGCGCCTGCCGCTCCCTGCCTGCCCCCCGCCGGTCCGGCGCGGTCAGCACGTCGGCGATCTCGACCAGCGCCCGACGGCGGTCCGGGCCGAGCCAGGCGGCCACGATCACCAGCCCGCGCGGGTCCACCCGGGGCTGGACGGTCCGGAACACCCGGGTCACCTCGGCGAAGCCGAGCACCGGCCGGGACCCGCCCGACCGCCGCCACAGCCGCAGCCCCCTGGTGAGCTGGTCGGAGCCCACCAGCGTGGTGCCGTTCTCGAAGGTGGCGTCGGGGACGGGGCCGGCCTCGCGGCCCTCCGCCGGGTCGGCCACCAGCGCCACCGAGCCGTCGCCGGCGAGGTCGTACAGGCAGCCGGGAAGGGTCGCCATCGGGCGGCCCGAGCCGTCCACGATCCAGCTCCTGACCGCGGCGATCCCACCGGACGTCCCGCTTCGCAGCCGGTAGCTGCACGCGCCGACGACGGCGCCGTCGGCCGAGTGGCGCGGCAGCGTCTGCGACCGCCACCCGGACGGCACCAGGCGCTGGATCGAGCCGTCGCGCAGCCTGGCCACCGCCGGGACGCCGTCGTCCAGCCGCAGATAGACGAGGTCCCCGCCGGGCGACAGCTCGACCTGGAGGGTGTCGTCCGGGACGGCCAGCCCGGCCGCCTGGTCGACGACGACGTCACGGCCGGCGCCGGCGAGCTCCTCGAGCTGGCCGAGCGTCTGCCTGCCGCCCCCGTCGGCGGCCTGCCGGAACGCCCGGCCCTGCTGGTCGGTGAAGAACAGCACCCCGGCGCCGCGGAGCTCCTGGAGCGGACCCTGCAGCCCCGCCACGGGCGCCGCGGCGTCGCGGGCCACCTGGGGGCCGGGCCGCCGGCCGGCCACCAGCCCGGCGACCGCCAGCCCCCCGGCGAGCAGGCCGCAGACGACGGCGACGGAGGGGACGACCAGGGCCGCCCGCCGGCGGGGACGGCCGGGGTCCAGCCCGGCGAGCGAGCCCACGGCGGGAGCCCGGCGGCGCGCCAGCGCCCTCATTCGACCGTCCCACCCGGCCAGGCGACCAGGGTGCCCGTCACCGGAGCGGCGGTGGTGCGCACCACCGCGACCTTGAGGACCAGGGTGAGGCCGCGCGGCGAGGAGATCCCCACCGTCTCGCCGTCAGGGGACCAGGCGAAGCCGTCGGCGGCGACCATGGGCACGCCGCCGGCCAGCACCGCGGCCCTGCGGGTGCGCGCGTCCCAGGCGAGCACGTACCCGCCTGCCTGCCTGCTTGCCAGGGTCGCGCCGGCGAGGCCGCCGCGCCGGTCCACGGCGGCCACGCCGAGCGTCGCCGTTCCCTGCCGGTCCGCCCAGCCGAGCCAGGCCGCCTCGTGCCCGTCCGCCAGCGGGATCCGCGCAACCTCGCGGCCGCCAGCGTCCAGCACCAGCACCACCCAGGGGCGGCCGGAGGAGCCGGCGGCCACCGCGGCCAGCCTGCCGTCCGGGCTGAGGGCGAGCGCGCCGACCGTGGCGCCCGCCCCCGCCGCCGCCCGCAGGCGGCCCGCGTCCAGCAGCGGCCGTGGCCGGACGCCCGGCCGGCCGAGCAGCACCGAGCTGCCCCGCACGCCACGCCTGGTCGGCCGCCACGGCCCGCCGGTGCCGGCCACCAGCTGGGCGTCCGCCGCCCAGGCGACCGGGCAGCCGAGCCCCACCCGGCTGGCCGGCCCGCCCCCGGCGGACAGCAGCAGCGCCCGGCCGGGTGGGCGGCGACCGTCGGCGTCGGCGCAGGCAAGCAGCCGCCCGCCACGGCCGGCCAGCCCGCCGGCCACGAAGCCGGAGGGGCCCAGCCGCCTGGTGGAGCCGTCGCTGCCGACCCGGAGCAGCTGTCCGCCGTCGAGCGCGACCAGCGCGCCGTCACGGCCGGGGCCGACGACCGCGCTGGCGCGGACGCTCTGGGCCAGCACCCGCCGGCCGCTCCCGTCCGGCTTCACCAGCTCCAGGCGTCCGGACCTGGTGACCAGCACCGGACCGGCGGACAGGGTGATGTCGCCGAGGGCCTGCTGGTCCACGCGCACGCCCGGCGCCTCCAAGGCCGGCCGGGCCGGGGCGGCGAGCCGCGGCGGCGGGGGTGCCGGCCGTGGCGCCAGCACCAATGCCAGCAGCCCTCCGGCGGCCAGCCCGGCTGCCAAGCCGACGACCCCGCGGAGCAGCACGCGGGGCCGGGACGGACGGTCGTCCCACACCTCCGGGTCGCCGAGCAGTCGTCCCACAGCGGCCCCTCGAACTGGAAATCGCACCGGGTGCGAGGACTATAGGAACGGAACCTGAGAAGTTGCTGAGCCGGGCCGCCGAGGATCTAGGCTGTGCACCAGCGTAGATCGTCGGCAAGGAGCGTTCCACCGTGAGCGAAGCCATCGACCGGTTGTCCGGCGAGTACCTCGACCTCGTCTTCGAGACGTTCCCCACCACGGCGACGGCGTTCGGCAGGCACGAGCTGGACGGCAGGCTCGAGGACCTGACCGCGGCCGGTCTTGACGGCTTCACCCGCCGGCTGGACGGGCTGCGGCGACGGGTCGCAGCGGTCGAGCCGGCCGGCGAGGAGGAGGCGGTCGACCGGGACGCGCTGACCGCCGCGATCGCCGACGCCGTGTTCGTGGAGGAGGTCGAGCGGCCATGGCGCCGCAACCCGTTCGAGGCGGCCACCCTCCTGCCGGCGTCGGTGCTGCTGCTGGTCGCGCGCGACTTCGCGCCGCTGGAGCAGCGGCTGGCCGCCGCCGCCGAGCGGCTGGAGGCGGCGCCCCGCTTCCTGTCGCAGGCCAGGGAGCTGCTCGACCAGCCCTGCCCGGCCATGTGGCGGCAGATGGCGGTCGGGTCGGCGGGCGGCGGCGCCGGCTTCCTGGCCGGGCTCGGCGCGCTGGCCGCCGGCACCCGGTTGGCGGGGCGGGTGGAGGCGGCGGCAGCGGCCGCGGCCGCGGCGCTGCGCGAGTTCGCCGGCTGGCTGGAGCAGGACCACGCCGCCCGCTTCCCCGACGACGCGCGGTTCGCGATCGGCGAGCAGGCGCAGGCGCGCAAGCTGCGGGAGGCGCACTGCTTCGCGACCACGCCGGCCGGGTTCGCGGACCTCGGCCAGGCCCAGATCGCAGAGATCAGCGCCGCCCTGACCGAGCAGGCCGGCAAGCTCGGCAGCGACGACTGGGCAGCCAAGCTGGACGAGCTGAAGGACGATCACCCGGACCGGGACGGGCTGCTGCCCGCCTACCATCGCGAGCTGGAACGGCTGCAGGCGTTCGTGTTCGAGGAGGACCTGGCCACCGACCCGGCCGCCGACGCCCGGGTGGAGGCCACCCCGGAATTCCTCCGCGGGGTCATGGGGTTCGCCGCCTACCTGCCTGCGGGGCCGTTCGACCCCTGGCAGCAGGGCTACTTCTGGGTCACGCCCCCACCCGACGAGGCGGGACTGCGCGACCACGCCAGGGCGGTGATCGCGCCGGTCGCCGCCCACGAGGGCTACCCGGGCCACCACCTGCAGATGACCAGCGTCAACCGGCTGGAGTCGCTGACCAGGCGGGCGGTCCGCTCGACGGTGATGATCGAGGGCTGGGGCCTCTACACCGAGCAGCTCATGCACGACGTCGGCTACTACGACGGCGGGGCGCGGCTGGCCCAGCTTGCCATGCGGCTGCTGCGGGCCCTGCGAGTCGTGCTCGACATGGAG
>WNGB01015030.1_pt1 | contig 11601 bp, 13 predicted proteins | sample 5400681 | NCBI WGS metagenome assembly WNGB01 (sample SAMN13153367, study PRJNA577476) | soil metagenome | isolation source: 115 cm soil or saprolite under grassland replicate 2 | place: USA:California | collected 2016-06-15 | reverse complement strand
CGCGATCGGCAGCTTGGGCGCGCGACCGCCGCGGTCGTCGACCCAGATCTTCACCGCGTCAACCTTCTTGGCGACGAGCTCACGCACGTTATTGCGCGCCTGCTCCTCGGTCGTCACCTCGTAAGCGAAATTGGCGTAGACCGGATTGCCAGGGCCGGCATTGGGCGCCCCCATGCCGCGGCCGGCAAGCATGAGGCGCGCGCCGCCGAGACGGCCTTCGGCCTGCTCGGTGCGGATCTGGTACATGACCTCGCCGCGCTCGACACCCTGCGACATCACGGTCGAGACGCCGAAATAGAGTGCGCGGTTGAGATCATCAATGATCGTCTCGCGCTTGAAGTTCTCCGCCACGTAGGTCAACCCGCTCTGGAAGCCCGGGTGCACATGAGTGGCGATGATGGCCGGCATCACAGTTTTCCCGGCAAGATCGATCCGCGTCGCCCCTGCGGGCGGCGCGATTTCGCCAGCACGGCCGATGCGGGTAATAGTGCCGCGCTCGGCCAGAATGGCGCTATTCTCGAGTGCAGCACTGCCATCGCCGGGGATAACGCGCGCGCCCTCGAACAGCACGATCTGCGCGGTCGCGGGCTGCGCGACGGCAGCCGCCGCAAGCGCAGCAAGGCCAAACCAGGCGGCGGTCAAATGGGACATCGGCATTTCCCCCTTTGCACGTCAACAATGTCTTGTTTCTTTGCGTTTGACCCGCACTGTGCGCCCTGCCCGACGGCCTGTCAAAGCACGGAGCTACTCGCCCTTGATGTTGAGCTCGCACATCACGCGGGCGTATTGCGGCTCCGATTTCGCATGTGCCGGCAATACGACGACTACGCCCATGCTGTCTGCGCCCATGACGCGCTTTTTGATGCAACGAGCGCAAACCCAAGCGTCGCAACGATGGCCGCTGCGCTAAAGATCCTGGATGCGCAGCGCATAGACGATGTCCCAGAGCTTGCTGCGGTCCTCGTCGAAGATCAGTTTGCCGTCCGCGGGAGCGGTGGTCCACGACCGACGAGCGATCTCGCCCTCGAGCTGGCCCGAACCCCAGCCGGCGTAACCAAACATGATCAGGCTCTTTTGCGGGCCCTTGCCGGTGGCGATGTCGCGCAGGATGTCGAGACTCATGGTGACCGACACGCGGCCGTCGACTTCAAGCGTCTGCGGCCCCATATAGTCGGGGCTGTGCATGACAAAGCCGAGCTCGGGCTGCACCGGACCGCCGGCGAACAGACGCACCGTGCCATTGACTGGCGACCCCTTCTCGCCCAGCGCCTCGAGGAGCTGCGACAGCGGCCGCTCGGCCGCCGGCCGGTTGATGATCAGCCCAAAGGCGCCGTCCTTGTTGTGGCGCGCAATCAGGATCACCGTGCGTGCGAAGCGCGGGTCCTCCATCGAGGGCGTCGCTACCAGGAACTGGCCGGCGAGCGATACGAATTTCTCGTCAGGCTGCTGAGCAGCGATCGGCGACCTAGCGGCGATCAGGGCGAGAAGCGCTGCCAAAGCGAGGATCGGGCGCACTAGCCACATGGGGACACCCTGATGGAGCAGGTGAATGGCCTGAGCCTACATCAAGCCACAGCCACGCGCCACGACCGCTCACTCAGCTGCCTGATCGTGGCCCGGCCTTTTGTCCCAGCGGTCGGCCGCAGAATCGTCGGACGACTTGGCGTCGACCCAGCCACTGGCGCCGCCGCTTGCGGCGTGCTCGACCCGCTTCCAGAACGGGGCGCGGGTCTTGAGATAGTCCATCAGGAACTCGGCGGCCGCGAAGGCATCATGACGGTGCGATGAGGCAGTCACCACCAGCACGATGTCCTCGCCGGGCGCGATCCGGCCATAGCGATGGATCACGGTAACGCCACGCAACGACCAGCGGCGCTCGGCGGCCTCGATGTGGCGGCCGATCTCGGCCTCCGCCATGTCGGGATAGTGCTCGAGCGTGAGGCCGGCGATTGGCTCGCCGTTCTCGTCACTGCGGCAAATGCCGGTGAAGGTGACGACCGCGCCGATATCGGTGCGCCCATGCGTGAGCGCGCGCGCCTCGGCGGCAGCGTCGAACGGCTCATGCTGCAGGCGGATGGTCGCGGTCATGTCACTCGCTCATCATCCTCGGGTCAGCCTCCGGTCATGGGCGGGAAGAACGCGATCTCGCGCGCGCCCGCGATCGCCGTATCGGCACGCACATGCGCGCGATCGATCGCCGCGCGGATCACGCGTGGATTCTCGAACGCATGCGCGTAACTCTCGCCGCGTCCAGACAGCCACACAATCAGATCACTGACGGTGGCGACCGACGCGGGAGGCGTGACCTCCTCCTCGGGCTTGCCGACCCGCTCGCGAACCCACGCAAAGTACAGAACCTTCACGCCTCGTCCTCGATCACTTGATCAGATGGTGCACACCGGCACGGAAATAGTCGTAGCCGGTGTAGAGAGTGAGAAGCGCGGACAGCCACAGCAGCGACAGTCCGATCGGCGTCACCACCGGCACGATCGCATCACCAGCATCGCCGGCGATCAGAAAGCCCACCGCTATGAGCTGCAGCGTGGTCTTCCATTTGGCGAGCTGGGTGACCGGCACGCTCACCCGCAGCTCGGCGAGATATTCGCGCAGCCCCGAGACCAGGATCTCGCGGCACAGGATCACGATCGCGGCCCACACATGCGCGCCCCGGATGGTGCCATCGACCGCCAGCATCATCAGGCAGGAGGCCACCAGGAGCTTGTCGGCAATCGGATCGAGCATCCGCCCGAAGGTCGACTGCTCACCGTATTTGCGCGCGAAATAGCCGTCGAGAAAGTCGGTCACCCCGGCCGAGATGAAGATCGCCAGCGCCACCCAGCGCAGCCAGATGCCACCCTGCCAGATGTCCTGCCAGTACATGCAGGCGACCACCGCCGGCACCGCTGCGATCCGCCCATAGGTCAGCACATTGGGCAGCGCGAACGGGCGCCCCGGCACAGTCATCGGCCTTGGAGTCACGGCTTCCATGAATCAGAGAATACCCTTCCTGATCTCACATCAAAAGCTACCGTTTTGCGACCATCCCCATCCTTGCCACTGCAGAGGCGAGTTGGGCATATGGAAATCCGGTTTCAAGCGAAGAACCGGCCATTTTCAGGCCACCAGAGCACAGCCGGAGCACATTTGCGTTATCGCTGGTTAACCAGGCCGATCGTGAAAAAAGTCGTAAATTTTGCGCGCCGTCTCGGCGCTCACGCCGGGAACTTTGGCAAGGTCCGTCTCGGAGGCACGCTCGATCGCTTTCAACGTGCCGAAGTGCTGCAGGAGCGCGCGCTTGCGGGTCGGGCCGATGCCGGCGATCTCCTGCAGCCCGGCTTCGCGCAGGTCCTTCTTGCGGCGGGCCCGGTGCGACCCGATGGCGAAGCGGTGCGCCTCGTCGCGCAGGCGCTGCACGAAGTAGAGCACCGGATCGCGCGGCTTGAGCATGAACGGCGCGCGCCCCGCCATATGGAAGGTCTCCCGCCCGGCATCGCGGTCGGGTCCCTTGGCCACGCCCACAAGGGGTATGTCAGTAAGACCAAGCGCCGCCAGCGTCTCCTGCGCGGCAGAGAGCTGGCCACGCCCGCCGTCGATGATCACGAGATCGGGCCAGGGGGATTCGGTTTCCTGATCGGCTTCAACGTCCGCCAGATCCGCGTTCGCCTCCTTGCTCTCGTCTGGCTCCGTTACCCTCTCCCCCTGCGGGAGAGGGTGCCCGAGCGAGCGAAGCGAAGCGAGGGCGGGTGAGGGGTTTTCTTGAAAGGCCCCCTCACCCGGCTCGGACCTACGGTCCTCGCCACCCTCTCCCGCAAGGGGAGAGGGTAACGGAGCAAGCCTCACGTTTGTGCCCCCCTCAGCCGTTGTTGTGCCAGCATCGCGCGGCGCCTCCGCCATCAATCGCTTGAAGCGACGCTCCAGCACCTCGCGCATCATCGCGAAGTCATCGCCCGGCGTGAGCTCGGCCGAGCGGATGTTGAACTTGCGATACTGATTCTTGCGGAAGCCCTCAGGGCCGCCAACGATCATGGCGCCAACCGCGTTTGTGCCCTGGATGTGGCTGTTGTCGTAGACCTCGATGCGGCGCGGCGGGCGCGCAAGGCCGAAGCACTCCCCGAGCGCCGCGAGCAGCTTGCGCTGCGACGACGTGTCGGCAAGCTTGCGGCCGAGGGCCTCGCGCGCATTGGCGAGCGCATGGTCGATGAGCTCCTTCTTCTCACCGCGGGTCGCGTGTGTCACCTCGATCTTGTGGCCGCTCTTGGTAGAGAGCGCCTGCGCCAACAGCTCGCATTCCGGGAAGGCATGCGAGACCAGAATGAGCCGCGGCGCTGGCTTGTCGTCATAGAACTGCGCCAGGAACGCGCCCAGCACCTCGCCGGCGTCGAGACTGCGGTCGGCCTTCGGGAAATAAGCGCGATTGCCCCAGTTCTGACCGGTGCGGAAGAAGAACACCTGCACGCAGAAGAAGCCGCCCTCCTGATGCAGCGCGAACACGTCGGCCTCCTCCACGCCGCGTGGATTGATGCCCTGGTGCGCCTGCACAGCCGAGAGCGCGGCCAGCCGGTCGCGGTAGATCGCGGCGCGCTCGAAATCAAGCGCGCCGGACGCCTTCTCCATCTCGGCGGCCAGCTCCTCCTTCACCTTGCGGCTCTTGCCGGAGAGAAAATCGTTGGCCTCGCGCACCAGCTCGCGATAGGCGGCGAATTCGATCTCGCGCGTGCACGGACCGGAGCAGCGCTTGATCTGGTAGAGCAGGCAGGGCCGCGTGCGGCTTTCGAAGAAAGCATCCGTGCACGAGCGCAAGAGAAACGCGCGCTGTAGCGCCGTGATGGTGCGGTTGACCGCCCATACCGAGGCGAACGGACCATAGTAGCGTCCTTCTCCCTTGCGCGCGCCGCGATGCTTGAGGATCTGCGGCGCCCAGTGATCGCCAGTGATCAGGATATAGGGGAACGACTTGTCGTCGCGTAAGAGCACATTGAAGCGCGGCCGCAGCCGCTTGATCAGGTTGGCTTCCAGCAGCAGCGCCTCGGTCTCGGTCGTCGTCGAGACGAACTCAAGCCCCGCAGTCGCCGCGATCATGCGCTCGATGCGCGGGTCGTAGCCGGTCGGCCGCGTATAGGAGAGGATGCGCTTGCGGATGCTCTTGGCCTTGCCGACGTAGAGCACGTCGCCATTCCTGTCGATCATGCGATAAACGCCGGGGCCGCCGGGCGCGGTCCTAGCATGACGCATGATGACGGCGCGGCCGGCCGCAAGCGGCCCCGCTGCAGTCGCGAGATCGATCGCCTGCTCGGTCTCGGGCAGGCTCTGCTCCTCGTCCTCCTCGACGAGCTCGGTCGATGGATCGATGTCTTTCGGCGTGCCGCTCATGTCCTCAAAGGTAAGCTCTCTACATGGTGAATCAAACGTCGACGACGGCCCGCCGGCGACAGGGTTTCTTAAGCCTGTGGAGCGCTGCTCCCTAACGATTCATCAGCAGTTAAATAGCAACTCGCCATAAATTTTATCGAAGAAAAACCGCCCGGAATCGGCCGGCTTTCGCCGATCGCGGCCGAACACTGGCCTGGCGGCGGCCCGGAGGCTCACGATGATACGCCTGATCTGCGGCGCAGCCGCGATCACGACGGCAGGTGCCGCCAGCGCCGCCGACATCCCGCGCCTGCCTTATGGGACGCCTTATATGGTGAGCGTCCACAGCTGGAGCGGTCCTTATCTTGGCGGCCAGCTCGGCTATCAGTGGGGCAATGTCACCAACAACCCGGCGCGGCCCTCCGGCATCGCCGGGGGCGTGCGCGGCGGCTACAATTGGCAGGCCGGCAGCTTCGTGCTCGGCGTCGAGGCCGATCTCAATATCTCGGCGGCGCAGGATCGCTTCGCCAACTGGAAATTCTCCAACCCGTGGTTCGGCACCGTGCGCGGCCGGGTCGGCTATGCCTTCAGCAACGTGCTCGTCTACGGCACGCTCGGGCTCGCCGTTGGCGGCGGGCGGGTCGAGCTCGGAGGCGCGAGCGAAAGCAGAACCCACACCGGCTGGACTGCGGGCGCCGGCATGGAGGTCGCGCTCACCAACGCCTGGTCGGCGCGGGTCGAGTACCTTTATGTCGATTTGTCGGATCGGCCCTATGGGTTGATCGGCAGCAATCACGGCTTTGAATCGAGCCTGTTTCGCATCGGGGTCAACTACCGGTTCTGAGGCGACTGCTCGCTCTCAAGCGGGTCCCACTGCACCGCACGTGCGCGCCTGCCACGCCAGGAAAATTTCGCGCCGTCACACCGGCGCATTGCTGTTCGCGACCACGACGGTCGTATACGCTCGATCCTTCACCACAGTCTCTGGGGGTCACCATGCTTAAAGCCGTTGCAAGTCTTGTGTTCCTGCTCACATGTGTCGGCAGCGCGAGCGCGCAGTATCCGTATGGCGGTCCCCGGTTCTACGGCTGCATTGCATTCGAGCACGCTGATTTCGGCGGCGCGCAGCTCCCGGTCCAGGCCAATAGCAGCATCGGATTCCTGCCAGGCTTCTGGAATGACAGGATTTCCTCGCTCAACTGTGCGCCGGGATGCGAAATCACGACGTTCGAGCATGCGAACTTCCGCGGCCGAAGGCAGACCTGGGGCGGCAGCGTCCCGTTCGTGGGACGCGAGTGGAACGACCGCATCTCGTCGATCGCCGTCCAGTGCGGCCGATAGGCCCTCTCCCGATCGATTCACTCGCTACGCCATGGCGTGGGATAGCGCGCCCATATGGGCGCCTACGCCCGTCCATAGCGCGTCGAAGACGCGCGTAAACGCGCTTCAGGACGGGCTATGGACGCGCGTGTTCGCGCTTACGTTCCGGCCCATTTGCATCTTTGATGTGATCAGCGCGTTCATGCACGGCTTGAGCGCACTGGATTGTTCATCGTTCGGTAACGATAAATCATTTCGTAAGTAAACGTTCTGCAAATTCACTCATCCTTCAGCACGTCGAGATACCGTCCGTGAACCAAGTCCGCGCAAGCGCGGACCCCGCCTTTGTGTGTGTCCGTGTGTGTAGGAGTTGCGTCATGAAACAAGTGTTGCTCGCATGCTGCGGCACGCTGGCGCTGGTCAGCGCCGCAGCGGCTGCCGATCTTCCTCCCCGCTATCCAGTGAGCAGAGCCCCGATCTACGCGCCGGTCTACAACTGGACCGGCTTCTATCTCGGCTTCAACGGCGGCGGCGCCTGGGGCTCATCGACCTGGGATTCGACCGGCGACTTTGACCTCTCAGGCGGCCTGTTGGGCCTGACCGCCGGCTACAACTGGCAGTTCGGCACCTTCGTGTTCGGTCTTGAAGGCGATGTCGACTGGACCAACATCAAGGGACATACTTTTGCGTTCTGCGCGCCGGGCTGCGAGACCAGCAACTCCTGGCTCGCCACCGTGCGCGGCCGCGTCGGCTACACCTTCGACCGCTTCATGCCCTATCTGACCGGCGGCCTCGCCATCGGCGATATCCGCGCGCACACGCCAGGTAATGTCGGCCAGGACGACACCAATTTCGGTTGGACTGTCGGCACCGGCCTCGAGATCGGGCTGTTCGGAACCTGGACCGCAAAGGCCGAGTATCTCTACGTTGACCTGGGCGACATCAATTGCGGCTTGGGCTGCGGGCTCCTGGCCAGCGACAACGCATCGTTCACGAGCCACATCGTGCGCGGCGGACTCAATTTCCGCTTCTGACCTGCTGTCCGCACCGAACATGGGATAAGGCCCCGGGCAGCACCCGGGGCCTTTCCTTTTGGTGTGTTGCAACTGCTCTCACCCCGGCGGCGGCACCGTGGCCGCGAAAGCCGGTACGCGCGCGGAGAAATTGTCGAGCCAGGCTACAAGCCGCGGATGGGTCTTGCGCCACTCGCCCTTGAAGCGGAAGTCGAGATAGCCGAGCGCGCAGGCGAGCGTGATCTGCCCCACAGTCGGCGGCGAATCGAGCGACTGCGATGTCCCTTCGAGTGAGGTGAGCGCACGCGCGATCTTGCCGGACTGGCGATCGAGCCAGCCTTTCACCGCCATCTCGGGCGGCCGGTAGCGTCCCTCGTAGACGATCAGGATGCCGGCATCGAGAATGCCGTCCGCGAGCGATTCAAGCCGCAGCGCCTCAAAGCGCGCCTTGGTGTCCTTCGGCAGGATGCGGCCGCCGCCGGCGAGGATGTCGAGATATTCGAGCACGACCGGTGAATCAAACAAAGTCGAGCCGTCATCGAGAATGAGCACAGGCACTTTGCCGAGCGGATTCTGCTTGGGAAGTGGATCGGAGTCATCTTGCGTCGAAGCCGGCTCGACTTTGATCTTGCCATCAAGGTCGAGCACACTCACCGCGATGCGAGCCTTGCGGCCGAACGGAGAACCAAAGCTGGTACGTAGCGTCACCATGGGCAACGGGACTCTCTTTGGCCGCCACCATCACGCGGTTGCGGCGAATGTCAGGGAAGCCAGATCGGGCGCTCCGGCAAGCGCCCCGTGAAGGTGATCAACCGGTGATGACGAGGTTTACGGCCTTGGGGCCCTTGCCTTTCTTGTCGGGCTCGACATCGAAGGAGATGCGCTGCCCCTCCGCAAGCGATTTGAGCCCGGCCCGCTCGACGGCGGTGATATGAACAAACACATCGCGGCCGCCATCATCGGGCTTGATGAAGCCGTAGCCACGCTCGGCATTGAAGAACTTAACGGTACCTGCCATTGCCATTGGGAAGCTCCCAACCCCAAAGCTGCCGCCAGCCAACACGGCACGACGGCTCGGCCGGACATTCACTTGCGGGTAAGGCATCGGCCTGTTTTTGGGCCTCAGTCACTCCGCCAAGCCCCCATCGGAGACGGAACGTCAAAGCCAACGGCATAACGTTAATCTAAACGAGCGCTGTGGAAAAGTGCTGAAACTAATTTTCACCCGTAATCCAATCAAGCCGATAGTTGCTGTTGCGACTACCGAGCGCCTTAGCAAGCTCTGGAAGCATCGTGGCCAGCTCGTTTTCAAGCGTCCATGGCGGATTGACAACGATCAGACCGCAGCCGCCAAGCGGACCTTGCGCCAGCGTGGCAGCGACCGCGAGCTCTGCTCGCAAGATACGGGCGATGCCGCTGCGCCTGAGCCTGCGCGCGAGCGCATCGGGCTCCTGACGGCCCTTGATCGGGTACCAGAGGAGGTAGATGCCGCTCGCCCATTTGCGGTATGCGGTTTCAAGCCCATGGGCGAGGCGCGTGAAGTCCTGCGCTTGCTCAAATGGAGGATCGACAACGATGATGCCGCGGCGCTCCGACGGCGGCACATAGGCGTTCAACGCCGTCCAGCCATCGATGGCGACCGTCTTGATGCGGCGATCGCGCGCCAGATTGTGCGCGAGCAAAGCATGGGCCTTGGGCTCGAGCTCGCAGGCGATGAGGCGATCCTGCGGACGCAGGAACGCGCGCGCGAGCACTGGCGAGCCCGGATAGGTGGTGAGCGCAGGTTCGCTTCCAGGCGATGCGCTCACAAACCGCTCATTTTCATCTGAGTCCTCGCCCTGGCTCCCCGCATGCGCGGGGGCATGCGGAGCGGCCAACGCGCTGTTGAGCGACGCGACGACGTCGAGATATGGTTTAAGCAACGCCTGCACAGCAGGCGTGATCGGCGCCGCGAGCAGCCGCCCGATGCCAGCGCGCCATTCCCCGCTACGGCTTGCCTCCTCGCCCGCAAGATCGTAGACGCCCGCGCCCGCATGCGTGTCGATCACCCGAAACGCGGCCGGCTTGCCGAGAAGGTGCACCAGGATGCGCGTCAGCACCGTGTGCTTGACCACATCGGCGAAGTTGCCGGCATGAAAGGCGTGGCGGTAGTTCATCGCGCGCGGGCCTGCGCGCGCCGAAGATCGTGAGGCTGATGATCACGAGCCTCCCTCACGGCTCCGACACAGCCGCGCCGCGACGCTGGCGCACCGGTGGCATCACCAGCTTGTCACGGCGGCACGCACGCCGGTTGGTCTCGTCACACTCGCGGAACCCGAGTTCCTTCGAGAGACAAATACGCACCTCCTGCAGTCGCCGGCTGTCGCAGGTGACTGCGATGCCGTCACGCGACAGGCCGGGATTGGCCCCGACGAACGCCTCCTCGACTTCATCCGGCGTGAGATGTTGCGGTCGAGCCGCGGCGCCGGCACCTGGCAGAATTCCGGGAAGCCACGCTCGTATTGCGGCCACAAGCCATGCACGACGAAGGAAAATGGCCGCTCTCCGCATTGCTCCTGCGGGGGCGTTCCACGCTCGCCCGCCGAGTCGCAGAACGACGGCGACCAGGACAGCGACAGCACATAGAAATCGAATTGCCCGGGCCGGTTCTGCCGGGGATCCTGCGCGAGCGCCAATCCGGCGGCCAGCACCATGGCAAGGACGACGGCGAGCGACGAACGAACGAGAAACAACGAACGAGACCTGGCCATGCAATCCCCCTCACTCAACTGGACGTACCAAGTCAGTCGGATTAGCGCGAGGCCAGGAACATTACAAGAACAAAATGGCAATCAAAGGGACGCGGAATTGACAGATAATTATTGTCACATAACAGCGGAGCTCAGGAGCGGTTCGCGGTCCCTCAGACTTCTTGCTTGAGCATGATCTTTACCGAAAATCGGTGTCCACTTTTCGGGATCATGCTCTAGGGCCGCGCCATCTTGCAGGACGGGCTGTAGGCCCAGTTGCGGTCGAGGCCGACCACGCACCATTCGACCCCGTAGGTCTGGCCGATCATGCCGGTGTCCTCACCGATCGAGTAGTAGATCGGGTGCTTGAGGCCATCGGACACGAACGCAACCGCGCTGCAGAACCGGCGCGGTATCGTATTGGGCGGTCCAGGCCGGTAGGCGACCTCGCGCACCTTATCGAACGCTACGATCGACAGGTCGGGGCTCCAGAAGCGGTTTTCCTTCTCGGCGAAGCGCGAGCTGATCTTGGCCAGCGCACCAGGAAAATCGCAAGGCGGCAACACGCCGTCAAAGCGCGGCCCCCCGAGGTAGAAATTGAGCTCGAGAAGATTGGCTGCCGCCGCAGGAACGGCCGACAGAGCGGCTAGCGCCGCGGCGAGTGGTAAAACATACCGGCTCAACATCGGAATCGCCCTCTCGCTGCTGGATGCGCAACCGTGCCGCGCGGCTGCCGGCCCGGTCAAGCCTGATGGGCGGGGCGATCCCCATAATCCCCTTGAATGTGGCACTTGCGCCACGTCGGCCGCTGCGCGGGCAGCTGCGCTGTGGGCGGCGCATGCCACGCGCTTTCCATCCCCGCAGCGGCTGACTAAGGTCGAGTTGACCAGCAGGCAGGAGGCAGCGATGCGAAGAGCGCAAGTATGGGCGGTCGTCGGCATGACGATCGGTGTGGTCGGTACCGCGCAGGCGCAGCCTTACCTCAAGGGCAACGATACCGGCGGCATCATCGCGTGGTCGTGCGAGGCCGAGCTGATGGCACCGCGGATCGCGGCCGATCATTGCGCCTGGTACAACAAATATCATCGCATCACCGGCGTACATCGCCAGGACGGCGACTACATCAGCTTCCAGTGTTTGTGGAACCCGCGCCTCGCGCGTTTTGCCATGCCGACCGTGCGCACCCGCAG
>WNGB01012374.1_pt1 | contig 11601 bp, 9 predicted proteins | sample 5400681 | NCBI WGS metagenome assembly WNGB01 (sample SAMN13153367, study PRJNA577476) | soil metagenome | isolation source: 115 cm soil or saprolite under grassland replicate 2 | place: USA:California | collected 2016-06-15 | reverse complement strand
CACGTCACCGGCCTGTTGAAGGATTACGTCGACGAGATTCGCGCCCGCGGCGAGATCGAGGTGACGCTCGCCGGGCGGCCGTTCCGCATCCGCCGCGAGTTTCTCGACGACGTCGCCGAGCAGCGGCTGAGCGATCGCGTCGCCACCTTGCGCAAGGCGCTGCTCATCTTCCACGCGCCGACCGACCAGACCGTCGGCATCGACAATGCATCGCGCATCTTCACCGCGGCGAAGCATCCGAAAAGCTTCGTCTCGCTCGACGACGCCGACCATCTGCTGAGCCGGACGAGCGACGCCGTGTACGTCGCCAACGTCATCGCCGCCTGGGCCGAGCGGTACCTCGACACGGCGCCGAAGGCTGAAGCCGCGCACGCTACGGAAGCCGGCACGGTCGTCGTCAGCGAAACCGGCCGGGGCCGCTTCCAGCAGGCGATCACGGCGGGACGGCATCGGTTCACGGCCGACGAGCCCACGGCGGTCGGCGGCCTCGACAGCGGCCCCAACCCATATGACTTCCTGCTCGCGGGTCTCGGCGCCTGCACGGCGATGACGGTGCGGCTCTATGCCGAACGCAAGGCGCTGCCGCTGGAACGGGTTTCGGTCAAGCTCGTGCACGGACGGATCCATGCCGCCGATTGCGAAAATTGCGAGACCAAGGAAGGCATGATCGACCGCATCGACCGCGCCATCACGTTTACGGGAAAGCTCGACGCGGAACAGCGCAAGCGAATGCTCGAGATCGCCGACAAGTGTCCGGTGCATCGCACGCTGACGTCGGAGATCGAGATCCGCACCGTCGAACAGCGAAGCGATACAGCGTAGAAACATGCGAGGCTTGTTTGGCTATGACCAGGATCGTCATGGTCGGGCGGTTTAGGCACTGACGAAATCGAGAACTCGGCGCGACTCCCTCTCCCCATTGGGGAGAGGGTTGGGGTGAGGGGGCAACGAGTCTCGACGACGCAGACACTTGCCCCTTCACCCGGCCGCTTCGCGGCCGACCTCTCCCCACCGGGGAGAGGTGGAGCAAGCCGCGATGCCTCGCGTCTCCCGCTCTGCCCGAATTGGAATTTCTCCGTCAAATGCGGAGACGTTGCGGAGCTACGCCCTGTTTGAACCGGACAGCATTCGCACAAGGCCGGGCATGACGAAGCCGCGTCATCCCACGCGCCGGTAGGCGACGACCTTTCGCAGGTTGAGCGCCCCGAGCAACCGCCGGCCCGGCATTCTCTGCTCGTTCAATACCTTGTTGATGGTCGAGGGATGCAGACCGTGCCGCTTCGCCCAGGCCACTTGTCCGCCGGCGCGGTCGACCTCGCGACGCAAGTGCTTGCGCAAATCTTCCAAATCGATGGGACGCATGGAAATATCCGTTGCACGCGCGCCAAAGTGGGCGGCCGCCGCTCAACTCGGGGGAAGGACAGCCGCGGAATTTCAACGGGCGGACGGCGTCGGCGGTTCCATCAAATCGACCATCCTTCACCACGAAACAGGTGCGGCGATGATCGAGGTTCGCTAGTGCCCCGTTTCCGAAGTTCGTGATACATTGCGGCACTCTCTTACACGAACTTCGGAAACAAAGGGGCACTAGCAAGTATATGATTCTAGTTCCGCTTTTCGATTTGAAGTTCCCAAATGAACTTGCCGCTAGCGCTGTAGGAACTTCAAATCGGCGGCACTAGGCTGACCGTCCACACCGCAAGACTAAACGAACCAGCATCACAGATACGGGGGTGTTCAATGCCGGGCGAATTTGCCGGAAAAGTCGTCGTCGTCACCGGGGGCAGCCGCGGGATCGGGCGCGCGATCGCCGAAGCGTTCGCGCGCGAGGGCGCAACGATGGTGCTTGCCGCCTCCTCGGCCGCCAATCTCGCGGCGGCGGCCGGCGCGATCAAGAAAAACGGTGCGGCCGAGCCCATGACTTGTGCCGGCGACTTGCGCCAGCTGGATGCTTGCCAGCAGCTGTTCAAGACCGTGAGCGAGCGGCACGGACGCTGCGACATCCTGGTCAATTCGGCCGGCGCGACGCGCGCGGGCTCGTTCCTCGACCTTCCCGACGAGGTGTGGACCGATGGTTTCGCGCTCAAGTTCATCGGCGCCGTGCGGCTGTGCCGGGCGTTCTGGCCCATGCTCAAGGCGGCGCAGGGCCACGTGGTCAACGTGATCGGCGGCGCGGCGCGCACGCCCGAGCCGGATTTCCTCGTCGGCAGCTCGGTCAACGGCGCCATGTCGACCTTTACCAAGGGCCTGTCGCAGCTCGGCAAGCGCGACGGCGTCAACGTCAACGCGATCCACCCCGGCACGACCGAGACCGAGCGGACCACGCGGCTGTGGGCGCAGCGCGCCCAGGCGTCGGGCAAGACGGTCGAGGAGATACGCGAGCAGGTCATGGCGCGCAGCGGCATCCGCAGCATTGCCCAGCCCGAGGACATCGCGGCGCTCGCGCTGTTCCTGTCCTCGGAACGCGCGCGGCAGATCCAGGGCGTTGCGGTCGCCGTCGACGGCGGCGGAACGCCGGGGGTGTACTGACGGACGACGGACGACAGACGACGGAGGACAGATGACGGACACCTGATCGTTGTGTTTCTATCCGTCCTCCGTCATCTGTCCTCCGTCGTCCGCTCTGGAACCATCATGTTTGTCAAGCCGACTGTGGCCGACTTGCGCGCGGCCGCGACCAAGCTCGGAATGAATCCGAGCGACGCATACCTCGAAACGGCGACCCGCATCCTCACGCCGCTGGCGGGCGCCTATGCGGCGCTCGATGCGGTGCCGGACGAGGTGCCGGTGGTGACGGAGCCGCGCACCTTCTCGCGGCCCGGACCGGACGAGAACCGCTACGGCGCGTGGTACGTGAAGACCTCGATCAAGCGCAGCAACGCCGGCAAGCTCGCCGGGCACCGCATCGCGCTCAAGGACAACGTCTGTCTCGCCGGCGTGCCGATGATGATCGGCGCGTCGATCCTTCAAGGTTACGTCCCCGAGGTCGACGCCACCGTGGTCGCGCGCATCCTCGCGGAGGGCGGCGAGATCGCCGGCAAGGCGGTGTGCGAATTTTATTGCGTCTCGGGCGGCAGCCACACCAGCTCCACGGGCCCGGTGAACAATCCGCGCAAAGCCGGCTATTCGGCCGGCGGCTCGTCTTCCGGCAGCGCCGCGCTGGTGGCCGCGGGCGACGTCGACATGGCGATCGGCGGCGATCAGGCCGGCTCGATCCGCATTCCGGCAAACCATTGCGGCATCGTGGGCCTGAAGCCGACCTTCGGCCTCGTCCCTTATACCGGCATCGCGCCCTTGGAGATCACGATCGACGTCGCCGGGCCGATGACGGCGAACGTGCGCGACAACGCCCTGCTGCTCGAGGTGATCGCCGGTCCCGACGGTCTCGACTCGCGCCAGCGCGACGTGAAGGTCGCCCGCTACACCGAGGCGCTCGATGCCGGCGCCAAGGATCTACGCATCGGCGTGCTCGAGGAGGGCTTCGGCCATCCCAATTCGGAAGGGGACGTCGATGCCAAGGTGCGCGCGGCCGCCCGCCGCTTCGCCGGCCTCGGCGCGACCGTCGAGCAGGTCTCGGTGCCGATGCACATGCTCGGGCACCCGATCTGGGCCGGCATCCGCAACGACAGCGCCGTCATCACGCTGCTCGAAATGAACGGCGCCGGCCTCGCGCACGAAGGGCTCTATGTGACGAGCCTGCTCGATGCCGCGATGGGCTGGCGTTCCCGAACCGACGAATTCGCCGACACGCTGAAGATCGCCTGCCTGTTCAGCAAGTACACGCTCGATCGCTGGGGCGGCCATTACTACGCCAAGGCGCAGAACCTCAGGCGCAGGCTGCGCGCGGCCTATGACGAGGCTCTGCAGCGCTACGACCTGCTGCTGCTGCCGACCTGCGTCATGAAGGCAACGCCGCTGCCGGCAAGCGATGCCGGGCCGGAGGAGATCACGCGCCGGAGCTGGGAGCCGATCCGCAACACCAGCCCGTTCAACGTGACCGGCCATCCGGCGATCAGCATTCCCTGCGGCATGGAGGACGGGCGGCCGATCGGCCTGATGCTGGTCGGACGCCACTGGGACGAGGCGACGATCTACCGCGCCGCGGCGGCGTTCGAGGCATCGGGCGACTGGACGACGTTCTGAGGACGGGCGACAGACGACGAAAGACAGAAGACGGAAGGAGGACACGTTTTTCGAATAATGATGCGAGTTCACCTGACGCGCGTTTGCAGATGGACAAGCGGGCCGCTCGCTCGGCGCGCTCCCTCCCCCCTTGTGGGCCCTTGTGGGGGAGGGTCGGGGTGGGGGGTTCAAGCGTGACTCAAGCATGAACCGACCCCCCTCCCTGTCCCTCCCCCACAAGGGGGGAGGGAACGCAGCGGCGGTGTATCGCTTCTAACCTCAAGCGCATGCAGGCTGCGCGGGGACGACGCAAAGGCGAAGTCGTCTGTTCTCCGTCCTCCGCTACTGCGGCACCACCCCGCCGCGTCCGACGTTGACGCGCGCGGCTTCCAGCGTGCCGTCCGGCTTCTTGGTGGCGCTGATGATGGTGAAGTGGGCGCCCGGCTTGAGGTCGTTTCTGTCGCCGATCACGTAGTTGACGATCGGCACGCCGGGCGGAACCACGATCTTCTTTTCCCCGTCGCGGTACTTGACGGTGATCGCGTGGCCGTCGACGGCGGTCACGGCCTGGCCGACCGTGCCGTTGGTCATGGTGCTGTCCGCCACCGGCGCATACGGCCGATGCCCTTCCCCGGTGCCGCGCATGGCGTCGGGGAAGATGTGCACTTCGAGCGCCTTCTGGCTGCCGTCGGGCTGCGGCATGGCGGCGCTGCCGACATAGGAGCCCTCCTTGATGTCGGCAAGCGAGGCCTTCTCCACGCCGACCACCTGCACATTGCCGGTCAGCACGATCTGGAGCTCGCTGCCCTCGCGCGATTTGACCGAGAGCGTGTTGCCGTCGAGCTTCTCGATCGTGCCGCGCACGCGCACGGTCTGCTGCGCGGACGCCGACGACAGAACGACCGCAACCAGCGCGGCGAGAGTGAGGGTCGGCATTGCCTTCCTGCGCATCTGCTTCCTCCTCAATAGCGCGTGCGCGGCCCTCGAGCCAAGGAACGCGCAGACGACCGCCACCTACCAACATCGTCATGGCCGGGCGAGCCGCCGCAGCGGCGAGGGTTGTCCCGGCCATCCACGTCTTTGATTTGACTCGCGCTCTAAAGACGTGGATGCCCGGCACAAGGCCGGGCATGACGAGCCAAGCTCACATCGGCGGCTTGACGTCGCCGCGGCTGATCGTGATCGCCGGGGTCTCGTAGGTGCCGTCGTCCTTTTTCGTCGGGTTGTTGATGAAGACCGCAACGCCGGGCTTCAACTCGTCCTTGGTGGCGGGCGCATAGGTGACGATCGGCGTTCCGGGCGGCACGACGATCTTCTTCTCGCCGTCCTTGTACTTCATCATCAGCACCTGGCCGTCGGTGGAGGCGACCATCGTTTCGACGTTGGCGTTGGTCATGGTGCTGTTGGGCTGCAGATCCCACGGCCGGTGACCCTCGCCGGTGCCGCGCATCGGCTCGGGGAAGATATGCACTTCCAGCGCCTTCTGGCTGCCGTCGGGCTGCGGCATGCCGGTGACGCCGACAAAGGAGCCGGCCTTGATGTCGCCCATCGACATCTTGACGACGGCGCGGATCGCGACGTTGTCCGCGAGCTTCACCTTGTTGGTGGCGCCGTCGCGCGCCTTGATCGTCAGCGTCGGACCGTCCACCGCCTCGATCGTGCCGCGAAGGCGTATGGGCTGCTGCCCCCATGCGGCCGATGCGGCCACCACCAAGGAAAGACCCATGGCGCCTGCCGCCAGTACGAATTTGTGCTTCATGATTTCCTCCCATGTGCCGGCCTGAAAGCCGGTTGACCAGCAGTGACAACACCGCTTGCGCAGCGTTATTCCGACGATTTTCAGACTTATTCCGGGGGCGGCGATCGACGTCCGCCGCGCCGAAAGATGATAGCATGAGCGCGACGAAATTATGCCCATCCTCAAAGCCGCTCCTCAATCCGCCTTTCAACGTCGTGCGCGCGCCATGTCGAACTGCTTTAACATGAAATCCATCTTCATCGACTGCAACGACCAGCTCGCGCCGATCTTCGCGCGCGTGCGCCGCGACGACGATCCGCCGATCGTCGTCAACACGGCGCCGTTCGAACGCCGCGAGCTGCCGCGCGTGCTCGACGGCTACGCGATCTGCATCGACGACCACTCCTACATGCCGACGGATTTGGTGGCGCAATGCAAATCGCTCGAGCACATCGTGTTTCTGGGCACGGGCGCGGCGAGCTACATGAACGTCGCCGAGCTCAACGGGCTCGGCGTCACTGTGCACACGATCAAAGGCTACGGCGACACGGCGGTGGCCGAGCACGCGATCGCGCTGATGTGGGCGGCGGCGCGCGACGTCGCGCGCATGGACCGCGCGGTGCGCGGCGGCAGCTGGCAGCCACTCGAAGGCATGCAGCTCGCCGGCAAGACGCTCGGCATCATCGGCCTCGGCGGCATCGGCCGCGAGGTCGTCCGCATCGCGGCCGGCATGGGCATGCAGGTGATCGCCTGGAACCGGACGAAGCATCCGGATTCCCCGGTGCCGCTCGCCGACCTCGACACGCTCCTTGCCGCGGCCGACGTCGTCTCGCTTCACCTCGTTCTCAACGACGAGACGCGCGACTTTCTCGACGCAGCGCGCGTGAAGCGCATCAAGCCGGGCGCGATCCTCGTCAATACGGCGCGCGGCGCGCTGGTCGATGAGGCGGCGCTGATCGAAGCGCTGCGGAACGGCGCGCTCCGTCACGCCGCGCTCGACGTGTTCCACGCCGAGCCGCTCAAGAGCGACCATCCGCTCGCCCAACTCGACAACGTGACGCTGACCGCCCATGCGGCGTTCCGCACCCCGGAAGCTTCGATGACGCTGCTGCGCCGCGCGATCGACATCGTGCGAGAGATCGCGGCACCGTAGCCCGGGTCGAGGCGCTCGATGGAGGGTTCGGCGACGGCACCACGCGTCGCGCCGAGACCCGGGAGCGGCCGCGAGGACAATCCGCGAATCAGTTCCCGGGTCTCGGCGCCAAGCGCATTGCCTTGGCTGCGCGGCCCGTCGGGCGCCTCGACCCGGGCTACGGCTACTGAGTCGTGGCCACCTCGATCTCGCGCAGATAGCGCAGCACACCGGGATGGATGAGGTCCTGGCGCGCCGCCGCGGCGGCGGTGTTGGCGGCGGTGGTCTCGCGCGCCTGGTCGAGCTTTTGCACCAGCGCCGCCTCGCCGCGATGCAGCGCGCGCGCCAGCCGATAGGCGACGTCGTCGGCAAGCGTCGGGCGGGCAAGGATGAAGCTGAACGAGCCGACGGAGTTGAGCGGCGCGTCGATGCCCGGATAGCTGTCGGCGGCAATGGTGATGGATTTGAGGAAGCCGTGCTTGGCGCGGATGCGCGCCGATTCCTCGGCGCTCGGCGCCGATGAAGCGCGCGCCGCTCTTGGCCACCGTGGTGAAGCCGGGCCAGCCGATGCCGCCGCCCCACAACGCGGCCGCGCGGTGATCCAGCACCATGGCCGGCCCATCGCCGGCGCGGTCGAGGTAGATCGCCTGGAAATCCTTGTCCGGATCGAGGCCGAGCCCGTCCAGCACGTAGCGGGCGAGGATCACGAGCCCGGAGCCGCGCGCGCCGAACGCGACCGGCCGGCCTTGCAGGTCGCCGATGGTGCGATAGGGACTGTCGGCGCGCACCACGAACATGCCGGGCGTCGAATACATGGCGGCAATGATTTTCAGGTTGGCGGCAGGCCGCCCCATCCCCAACAGCGCCTCGGAGGCGACCTCGCCCTGCACCAGCGCGATATCGAGCTTGCCCGCTTCGAGCAGCGGTACATTCTCGGTGCTGCCCTTGGTGTTGGTCGGCTCGATCGAGAGCGAAGGGTCGGCCGCGTTGACGACCTCGGCAACGACCCCGCCATAGAGCGGAAAGCCGCCGCCCGGCGTCGCGGTGCCGAGAACGACCGTGGTTTTCTCTTCCGCCGCAGACGAATCGGTTGCCATCCACTGTCCCGGCGCTGCCACGAGCGCCGCTCCCATCAGCACAGGGTCACGCAAACGTATTCTTGAGCTCGCCGATGCGCTCGATGGTGATCTTGACCTCGTCGCCCGCCTTGAGGAACTCGCCGCGCCCGGCGCCGACGCCGGCCGGAGTCCCGGTCAATATGACGTCTCCCGGATGAAGGGTGATCTTTTCCGACAGATGGGCGATCTGTTCCACGATGTTGAAGATCAATTCGCTGGTGTTGGACGATTGCTTCACCACGCCGTTGACCGAGAGCTCGATCTTGAGCTTGTGCGGGTCCGGCACGTCCTCGGCGGGCACGATCCAGGGACCGAGCGGACAGGCGCCGTCGAAGCATTTCTGGGCGATCCAGTCGAAGTGGAACGGCGAGGTGTTGGAAATGCCGGCACGCCGCATCACGTCGCGCGCCGACAGATCGTTTCCGATCGTGTAGCCGGCGACGAAATCCAGCGCCCGGTCGATCGCGACGTCTTTGGCCGGCCGGCCGATGACGACCGCCAGCTCCGCCTCCCAGTCGACCTTCTTGGAATGCGCCGGCAGGCGCACGGTCGCGTTGGGCGCGACTACGCAGCGCGACGACTTGATGAAATGCCACGCCTTGAGCCCGAGCGTGTGCGGGTCCGGCTCCGGCTGGATGTTCTGCGCCCGCGCCATCTCCAGCACGTGGTCGCGGTAGTTGGCGCCGGCGCAGTAGATCGTGCCGGGCATCGGGATCGGCGCGAGCAGCCGCACCTTGCCGAGATCCTTCTTGCGGGTCTTGCCGCTGCCGATGGCGGCGGCGGCTTTCTTCAGGGCGGGCTTTGCTTTCCTCCAGTCGGACAGGACCCCCATGATCGAATCGTAGCGTTTCTCGCCGGTCACCGCGGCGACGTCGAATGTGCGCTCGCCGCAGATGATGCCGGCTCTCGGCCCTCCGGCCGTCGCATAGGTCACGAGCTTGAACGATGCCATTGGATTGTTCCCTGCCCCGCGGCCGGAACGCGCCGCGGCGGGATTGCAATATCACCCGCGGCAAAATGGCAACCTGAAAATTGCGCTCACGTTGAAGCTGTATGGTGGGCGAGCAGCCATAGCTGCGAGGGAACGGCGCGCACGGCTGTGCCCGATTGGAAAATGTTTCGGGCGCCGTTGCCCACCCTACGGCGGTTGGGGCACTTGCTCTACGCCGCGTCCACCCGGCGGAAGCCGCTCCACAGGGCGGTCGCGGTTCCCGACAGCAGCACGCGCAAATAGCGCAGCCGCTGGAACTGCCCGTTCAACGAGATGCGCGGCAGGGCGGTCAGATGTTCGCGATGCTCGGGAAACAGGACTCCCGGCCGCGTGGTGACGCCGGTCTTGAACCCAAGTCCGGCCGCCATGCCGAACTCGCGCGGGCCCGCCGAGGTGGCATCCCCGACCGGATAGGCGAAATGATGCGGCCGCACGCCCAGCGCCGCCTCGGTCACCGCCGCGCTCATCCGCATCTCGGCGGCGACCACGTTGTCGGGCACCTTCTTCAGGATGACGTGGTTGACCGTGTGCGCCCCGATGGTGACGAGCGGGTCGGCGGCGAGCTCGGCGAGCTCGCTCCAGGTCATGCACAGCTCCTCGCAGAAGCCCGCGATCCCCACGTCGTAGCGCGCGGCGAGAGCATGGACCTCCTGGCGCAGCTCCTGCTCGGTCTCGCGGGCGCGCAGCCACCAATAGATGGTCTCGAAGGTTTCGCGCTTCAGGCCGACGGTGTCGCATGCGAACCGGCGAAGCTTGCCGTCCATCACGGCGTCCACCGCGTCGTTCTTCGCCACCACCGCCTCGAGCGCCAGCCACCACAGCTCCCCGAGGCGGTCCGGGAAGCTCGTCGGGACATAGATGGCGAACGGGGCCCGGTGCTTCTTGAGGATCGGATAGGCGAAGCGCAGGTTGTCGCGATAGCCGTCGTCGAAGGTCAGGCAAACGAAGCGCCGGCCGAACGCGCCGCCGGCGAGGCGCCGATGCATCTCGTCGAGCGTCACGATGTCGAGCCCGGCGCTGCGCAGCCACGTGACGACCGCGTCGAGGAATTCCGGCGTCACCTCGAGAAGACGGTTGGGCTGGAACGCCTCCGGACGGGGCGGCCGGACGTGGTGGAGCATGAGAATCGCGCCCACGCCGCGCAAAGGGCTGCTCAGGGCGAGATGAGCGCCGGTGAAATAGAGGGTTTCCAGGCCTGCGCGGATGATGTGCTGCTTCATGGCGGGAATGGCGCGACGGTTAACAGGGGAGGGATTCACCGACTGTGCCAACGCTTTATTGATAATTCTTTGCAAACCTCAGCCGCGAAGGCGGGCCGAGCGGGCCAGTGGGGGGTGGTCGTCCATGTCACAGCCGATGAACGCGGTGGTCGAGACGCCGCTGCACCGTGCCGCGGCCGTCTTCGATGAGCCGACCGAGATTGCGGAGGTGTCCCGCTCGGACGTCAGGCTGTCGCTGCATGAGGATATCGATGCGCTCGAGTCCGAGTGGCGGGGCTTCGAGCAGTATGCCGACGCCACCGTGTTCCAGAGCTTCGACTGGCTCTCGCTCTGGTGCCGCCATATCGGGATGCCGCGCGGGGTCAACGCGGCCGTGGTGCTCGGCCGCAGGACCGACGGCGCGCTTTTATTCCTGCTGCCGCTCGCGGTGGCGCCGGGGCTCGTGCGCCGCCTGACCTTCCTCGGCGACGGGCTATGCGATTACAACGCGCCGCTCATGGCGCCGGGCTTTTCATCGCGAATGCCCGCTGCGGAGTTTGTCGCGCTTTGGCGCGAGATCGGCGCGCTGCTGCAGCGCCGGCCGCATCTCAGGCACGATCTCGTCGAGCTCACCAAGATGCCGGAGACCGTGGGCGCGCAGGCCAATCCGTTCCTTCACCTCGACGTCGGATTAAATCCGAGCGGCGCCTATCTCACGCACCTCGCCGGCACCTGGGAGGATTTCTATACCGCCAAGCGTTCCTCGGCCACGCGCCGACGCGACCGCACCAAGCGCAAGCGCCTTGCCGAGCACGGCGAGATCCGTTTCGTCGATCCGCAGGACGCCGACGACATCGCGCGCACGCTGGAAACGCTGATCGAGCAGAAGAGCAAAGCGTTCGCCCGCATGGGGGCGCAGAACCTGTTCGCCCGGCCCGGCTACCGGGACTTCTACCTCGATCTCGCGACCAACCCGCGCACACGGCATCTGGTCCATGTGAGCCGGCTCGACGTCGGAGCCACCCGGGCGGCGGTCAATCTCGGCCTCACCTTTCGCGGGTCCTACTATCACGTGCTGGCGAGCTACGACGACGGGGACGTGTCGCGCTTCGGACCCGGCGCGGCGCACCTGCGCGACCTGTTGCAGCGCGCCATCGAGAAAGGCTTTGCGCGGTTCGACTTCACCATCGGCGACGAGCGCTACAAGCTGGAATGGTCGGACACGACCTTGAAGCTCTACGACCATGCGGCGGCGGCGACGCCGCGCGGCTGGCCGGTCCTTATCCTGTCGGTCGCGTTCC
>WNGB01016827.1_pt1 | contig 11602 bp, 13 predicted proteins | sample 5400681 | NCBI WGS metagenome assembly WNGB01 (sample SAMN13153367, study PRJNA577476) | soil metagenome | isolation source: 115 cm soil or saprolite under grassland replicate 2 | place: USA:California | collected 2016-06-15 | reverse complement strand
CTGCAGACCACCCTCAACGCCACCGCTGTGGATGTGCAATGGGTAATCGAAGCCTATTCACTTTTACTCTCGGCGCTCCTGCTGGTCGGCGGTTCGCTTGGCGATCACTACGGACGTCGACGAGTTTTTGTGATTGGGGTTGCCCTCTTCGCGTCAGCGTCGGCGGCGTGCGGATTCGCAGCCAACATTCATCAACTCATCGCGGCACGCGCACTGCAAGGACTTGGCGCAGCTCTCCTGATTCCGGGCAGTCTTGCTATCATCAGCAATTCCTTTTCAGAGGACCAACGTGGACGCGCGATCGGGACCTGGTCCGGGCTCAGCGCGATCACAACCGCACTCGGCCCGGTGATCGGCGGCTGGCTCATCGAACACTTATCATGGCGCGCGGTGTTCTTTATCAATATTCCACTAGCATTCTTGGTAATCTTAATCTCGCTCTGGCGCGTGCCAGAAAGCTCTGATCCAGAGAGTCGCGGACTAGACTGGTTAGGCGCAGTTTTGGCAGCGCTGGGTTTGGGCACGTTGGTTTACGGGTTGATCGAATCTTCGCGTCTCGGTTTTGGCGATCAATCGGTTCTGGTGGCTCTCATTGGCGCTGTGGTTCTGCTCGCTCTGTTCGTGATCATAGAGACGCGAGTTCCAAATCCAATGTTGCCGTTAGCTTTTTTTCGATCGCGAACGTTTACGGGGGCGAACCTGCTCACGTTCCTGCTCTACGGGGCGCTCGGTGGAACTTTGTTCTTTCTGCCGTTGAACTTAATTCAGGTTCAGCGTTACTCTGCCACCGCAGCAGGCGCTGCGCTGTTGCCCTTCATCTTGATCATTTCTTCCCTTTCGCGGTGGTCGGGCGGGCTCATTGTAAAATACGGACCAAAGCCTCCGCTTATTATTGGTCCGGTGATCGCCGCGTTTGGGTTTGCGCTTTTTATGCTACCGGGCGTGGGTGGCAGCTACTGGACAAATTTTTTCCCGGCCATCGTGGCTCTCGGCCTCGGCATGGCGATAAGCGTGGCTCCGCTTACTACGACTGTAATGAATTCAGTCGCGCAAAATCGCGCCGGCGTTGCCTCTGGTATCAACAATGCGGTCGCCAGGACGGCCGGGCTCATCGCAATCGCCGTTCTCGGAGTTGTTATGCTCCACGTTTTCAATCACGCGCTCGATGAGCGAGTGGCGCGATCGAACCTGCTGCCACCAGTATCGCAATCACTGCAGCTCCAGCGCACCAAGCTCGCCGCAATTGCTATTCCAGAAGATCAGGATCCGGCAACCCAGCAGCTGATTCGCCGCGCGATTGACGAATCTTTCGTTTCCGGATTCAGAACGGTCATGGCAATGGGCGCGGCGCTCGCCGTTGCAAGTGCCATCACCGCGCTGATTTGGATTGGAGCAACGCCCGGCGTGCGCGCCAGGCAGGAAACCTAAGCCTCGACTCGCGGCAGGAATTCTTCCCGCACGATCTTTCCGTCCTTCACCGTGTAAACGCCGACTTCGGACAATTTTCTGCGCTCTTTCGACTTCTTGTCTGTCACGTCAGCGTCGTACTGAACGACGAACCGATCGTGCCCAACGAATGGTTCGCTCGCTTTAAAGCTATGAACTTCCATCGCGTTCACCCACCAATCGATTTTGCCTCGAACGCCTTGTTTTCCGCGCGTCTCCGGCGAACCGCCGCCGGCGCTGTACGCTTCCACGCTGACGATGTTATCATCATACAGCGTGTCGAGCGCCTCGTACCAGGCTTGTTTGCGGACTAACTCCACCACTTTTCTTGCAACTTGTTCAGTATTCATTTTTTCCTCCTGTGTATTAGATCAACAATCTACCTGCTGAAGAATTTTTCGAGTCGATCGAGAACACTGTTCCAGCCTTCGTTGTGACGATCGCGTGATTCTTCGCTCGGCAGTTGTTCGTGCGTTAAGCGCAGCTGGGTGCCGCCGTCGCGATCGGACAACTCGACGGTGACAATGCTAGTGCGATTGTCCCAGACATCGTCGTCATCCCATTGCCAGGTAAAGACGATCTTCTTTCCGGGGACGAGTTCGCGGTACTCGCCGAAGACTGTCATGTCTTCGCCTTCCGGGTTGGTGAGATTCCAGCGATATTTGCCGCCAACCCGCGCATCGGCGATGAGATTGCGAGTTCGAACGCGTTCCGGTCCCCACCATTCTTTTAATTGCGCCGGATCCGTCCATGCCGCGTAAACGCGATCGGGCGAAGCGTTGATGAAGCGCTTTATTTCCAAAGACAATTTGTCTGAGCTTTTCGTCTTCATAATCCAGTTAAGTTGCGATTGAAGGGTAATCTCCCAGTTTCGGTCGCGAGGCTGAGTGAAGGTTTCGAGGGCGCGCCATTGCAAAGGCAAGGCCGAGCAATGTCGCGATCAAGATATCAAAAGCGACTGGCACCAACAGCGAGAAGTAGTTCCAGACGAGGAACGCATGCGCAAAATTGGCGAAAATAAAGAGCGTCACCATCGGTCTGATGCGTTCGGCATTTACTTCTGCCAGCGAAGCCAGCTGCCAGAGAAAAACGACTTCGATCAACCCACTCAAAATCGCAAGCAGACCGTATCCAAAATAGAAGTCCCAATAACTGTGCGATCGGCTCGCAGCAATCGCCGCCAACTTGCCGGGACCGTGCCTCCACGCAGCCAACAGAAAGAGAGACGCGTGCGCGCCATACTGAAGCGCCGCCAGGAGCGAAGCAATTCGCAGAATCGTTCCTGTTTTCATGGATTTGGTGGTCATGACTTTTTCTTGCCCGTTTTCTCAACGAATTGCTTGAGTTCCGAACCGATGATTTGCGTCCACCCGGCTTCGAAATTCTTCCGCGCGTAGGCCGGCGTTTTCGGAAAGGTTTCGATGCCACTGTGGGTCAGCTTCAGTCGCGTTTTGTTGCCTTCGGCGAACAATTCAATTGTGACTAATGAATCGCCCGGCTCGTTTTTATAGCGCCAGGTGTAGGCGATCTTTTTTTCGGAAATTACTTCGGTGACCCGGCAAAGATGATGGTAAGTGTTGCCGTCGTGTTCGACAACGAACTCGAATTCGAAGCCGACCTCCGGTTTGAATTCCTTCAAATCGAAATACCACTGCCGCATTTGATCGACATCGGTCAGCGCTTTCCAAACCTGGGCGACCGGCGCGTTCAACGTTCGTTCGATGATTACTGCTTCCTCTAAATTGCTTTTCTTCGTCATTTTTATGCTTTCTTGTACTCATCGCGGCGACGCCACCAGAGATCGCCATCCTCGTTGCGCCCCTTGGGTGCGCGGTCAAGCCATTGATACATGCTCCAGAGCGCGTCCACTCCGCGCGAATACGCGGAATAAGTGTGGTAAACGACGCCGTCTTCAAGCACGAACGTGCTCAGACCCGGCCGCTCGCGCGTGTAGGTGTCCACGTCGGTTCCGGCCGCGGCCGCGTATGCGGTCGGCCCGTCTGCTGTCGAGCGTGACGGAATGTCGGCAACGGGCTCCTCGCGGCGATAGTTGTACTCAATTCCCTTGCGCTGTTGTTCCTCGGTGAAGGAAGCGTTGAAGTCGAAGTTGAAATCACTGCCGAACGACGACGCCCATGGAAAGGTCCAACCCATTCGCCGTTTGTACTCTTGCAGTTTCGGCAGTGGCGCGCGCGACACCGCCCAAAGCATCACGTCGTGGTTCGCCAGGTGAACCGCGATCCCATCGAATCCGTCTGCGATCGCCGAGCAGGACGGACAACCCGCCTTATAGTCTGGCCCGAACATGAAGTGGTAAATGAGGAGCTGCGAGCGCCCGCGAAAGAGATCCGCCAGCGACGCGGTGCCCTTGTCGGTTTCGAATTGGTAATTCTTGTCGATCTTAACCCATGGCAGTTCCTGTCGCCGCTTTGCTAACTCGTCGCTGCGCCGCGTCAATTCCTTTTCGGCCTTCAGCAAATCGAGCCGGACAGCGAGCCACTCTTTACGTGTTCCTTTTTTGCGTTTCGTCATCGTTCTTGTCTCCTTGTTTCGTGTGCTCTTTCGCATTTCCTTCTCTTACTGTTTCCCTTGTTGGCTGTTGTTTGTCGAAAAATTTTCGTGAACGTAAACGCGCCGACTGCGCTGCTTGAGATCAGCCCGGTGAGAAGGATGCCGATGTTTGCGACGCAGAGCGGACACATGACTCAGGCCTTTGCTTTCTTCTTGTTTGTTTTTTCCAAATATTCGGCCAGGCGATCGAGCGAGCCCTCCCAGAATTTCCGATATTCCTCGACCCACTTCGCGGCCTGTTGCAGCGGTTTGGCGTCCAGTTGCATTTCGTGCACGCGCCCGTAGCGGCGTCGCCGCAACAATCCAGCTTTCTCCAAAACGCGGAGATGTTTCGAAACCGCGGGCAGAGACATGGCGTGCGGGCGGGCGAGGTCGGTGACGCGTCGGTCACCCCGGGCCAGATGCGCCAGGAGCCGGCGCCGGGTAGGATCGGCCAGGGCAGCGAACGTTCTGTTCAGGGTTGTAGGCGAATATTTAACCATCTGGTTAACTATCAGCAGAGTTGTTTCCAGCGTGCAACATTTTTTTTCGCGATCTATAGAACCTGGCTGATCGCGCCGGCCGCGGCAATCATGGGCCAGGCGCAAAGCGCCAGCAAAGGATCAAAGCGCTCCGACTGTGCGTTCGAGCACGTAGCCGATCAGGCCGCTCGCTGGAAGAGTGAAAAGCCAGGTCCAAATAATTCGTTCGACCACTGTCCAGCGCATTCCGCTGAAACGTTTCACCGCGCCGACGCCCATGATCGACGTGGAAATCACGTGCGTCGTGGAAAGCGGAATGCCGTAGTAACTCGCGCCTTGAATGATCAACGCGGCTGTTGTTTCGGCCGCGAAGCCGTGCACTGGCTGCAATTTCACCATACGATGCCCGAGCGTGCGAATGATTCGCCAGCCGCCAGCGGCTGTTCCTACAGCCATCGTTACCGCGCAAAGACCGATCACCCATTTGGGCAACACGAAGACCGGCGTTTTGAGAAAATCTAACCAGGCCGGGAAATGATCAAAACTCCCAGCTTTGGTGCCGGTAAAAAGTGCCAGCGTAATAATGCCCATGGTTTTTTGGGCATCATTAGTCCCATGGCTGTGCGCCATCCAGGCTGCGCTGAAAATTTGCAGTTTGCCAAACAGCGAATGGATGAAATGCGGCGTGAAACGATGCAACGTGACAAAAAGTAGAAGCATCAGTAACGCGCCGAAAATAAATCCGGCGAATGGCGATGTGATCATGGGTATGACCACTTTCGGCCAGACGCCTTCATTCCATTTTATGACGGACCAATTGCCGCGCGCCGCGGCCAGCGCTGCGCCGCAAAGCCCGCCGATCAGCGCGTGACTCGAACTGGACGGCAAACCCAACCACCACGTGGCGATGTTCCATGCAAATGCGGCGATCACGGCGCAGAGCACCGTCGTCATTGTGACAATGTCGGTGTCCACCAGTCCTTTGCCGATCGTTGAAGCAACCGCGCCGCCGAACAATGCGCCGGTGAGATTGAAAAACGCAGCCATCGCGATCGCTTTGCGCGGCGTCAGGACTCGCGTCGAGACTACGGTGGCAATCGCGTTTGCGGCGTCGTGAAAGCCGTTGCTGTATTCGAAAATGATCGCCGCAAGAACGACGGAAATTAATGTGAGCACGCGATTGCTTGCTACGAATATTTCAGCGCCACCTGCAGGATGATGTTCCCGGCATCGCGGCAGCGGTCGATTACTTTCTCCAACAAGCCATAAAGATCGTGCAGAAAAATGATCTGTTTCGGCTCGTATTTGCCGTGGAAAAGGTCGCGAATTCGGTCCAGTTCGAGCTGGTCCGCCTCGCCTTCGATGCTTTGAAGTTTGGCGTTCATCTCACGCGCGGTCTGGGCGTCGATCCCCTTACGCAACTGTTTTACCATCGACAGTACCGTCTCGGCCGCTTGGTCAAGTAACTCAACCTGCTTCTGAAAACTGTGCCCGCGCAAATCGTCCGGGCAGATTAAGATCCGCTCACCGATTTTTTCGACGGTCTTCGGTATCTTATAAAGCGCGGCTGCCAGTTCCTGGATGTCCTCCCGCTCCAGCGGCGTGACGAATGTCTTTGAGAGCTGCTCGGTTAGTTCCTGTGTGATGCGTTTGTCCTCGCGTCGGCTGTGCGCAAACTCTTCGAGGTGCTCTGGCGTCTCATTTTGCTGAAGTTTTTCCAGCAGCGCGATCAGATGATGAACGCTGCTGTCGGCCTGCTGCGCACTCGCTTCCAGCAAATCGTAAAACTTTCCGTCCCTGCCGATGAGTTTTTGAATCGAGAACATAAGCAGTTCCTTCTGTAGCCAGTAACTTTAGAAAAAACGCCGCAACGTGGCGAGTAAGACTTTAGACCACCAGGGAACCACGACAATGCCACTGGTGACATCGGTTCCAATAAGCGAATAAAGGTGTCTGAGGCGGCTAACCAACCGCCCTAGACAGAATCGCCAACTCTCGAAATCTCTTTCTTTGCCGCGGGAACCAAAGCCGGACCCACTTCCGCCAGAACTCTTACGCTCCGCACGCCTCGGGCTGACTCGCCTAAAACATCACCTGCACCCGTCCGATGACTTCGTCGAAATCATCCTTTCCGAACTCAGGATGCGCCTCGCGGAAATCCGACCAGGTATGAATGTAGTTGACCATCAGCTTGATATCGTCGCCGTGGATGTAGTAGTTCAATCCGCCGGTGATGGAATGAATGCCGTCGCTGCCCCTTTGTCCCGGGTTTAAATCCTGCCACTGAACCGCCAGTTGAAGTTTCTTCGGGATCAGAAAATAGCCGGCCGTTATGTAGTAACCGTTCGTCGTAAAGTCGGGCATGCCAGGCACGCCGTTTACGGTGCGGCCGTTCACGTACTCTTCGAGGTATTCTCCAATCAGATCAAACCGACCCAGCCTAAGCCAGGCGTCCACGCTCCACGCGGTGCGCTCGGCCGCTGTCGGCAGCGTGAATGGCGACAGCGAACCGTCGGAGTTGACTTTAAGAGTCAACGATTGCGAGATATTCGTGCCGGCATCGTCGCGGCTGTTCAGCACGTCGGCGCCCAGCTTCAGATACGATTCTCCCCACATTTTGCTTTTAAATAGCGTGGACTCCAGCCGGCCTACATACATGAAGTTATTGTTATCGTTATTGGTGATGTTGCGACCGTTCCCGTTAAAGATGCCGGCGTAATACGTAAGCAGGTCCTTCTGCTCAGGCCAGACAGTCGCAAGCGGTTTTCCCCAGAGCTGAACGCCGATCTGGCGCTCCGGTGTGATTGCGCCCGTGGGCAAACTGCGCTCGATGATGTACAAGGAGGTGTCTGGCGTGAGCTGCTCCAGACCGAATGGCGCTTTCCACTGACCCATTTTGATCTGCGCCCAGGGGAACTGATGCCAGTTGATAAAAATGTCCGTGGCCTCGAACGCGGTTCTATTCGCATTGATTCCGTCGCTGTTTTCAAAGTCGCCTTCCAGCTTGAAATCGAATTGCTCGGCAAAATCGCCGGTGAGATTGATTCGTGCGCGGCGCAGACGAAACCGATCTTTCAAGGCGGTCTGGCCAAAACGGCCTTCGAACGCGGAAACATCGCCGTCTTCGAAATTCATCTGGATGAATCCGCCGAGCACCAGTTTCAATTCTGGTCCACGCTGCTGCACGTAAACCGGCGGTTTCTCTTCTTCGACGACAGCTTTCTCGACGTACGTTTTTCCGTCGTAAGTCACCTTTTTTTTGAATTTGCCGTCGGGCACGGACGCAGTCTCTTTCTTCAGGCTCTTGATCTCCGCCTGCAGTTCGGCGTTCTGTTTTGCCAGCAATTCCACTGCGCGCTCGAGTTTTTCGATTCGCGCAGTATCAGACGATGATTCCGCGCGCAGCTGCTGCGTAGTGAGCAACACAATTGCAGCCAGGCTTGCGCCCGCTGCCCGTAAGACGAATTTTTTGATGAACATGAGTTTCTCCTTGGTTTTTAATGGTTAGATCGAGAGGTAGAACCGCTCGGTTAAAGAACTGCCTATCCAAATACAGGCGAGGCTAGAAGCCGATTGTTACATGCGTATGACGAAAGTGTGACGATTCAGCAAACTTTGGCGTTAACTGCCGAAGCAATTCTATCGAGTGGTATAGAAATATTGGAATTTAAGGCGCGAGCGAGTTGAATTGCTGTTCAAATGGAGACTGGCTCTGGCAGGAAAATTCTAATCATCGAAGATGAGAGCGACGTTGCCGACCTTCTCACGCTGAACTTGCGCAAGGCGGGTTTCAGGACTTCGACGGCCGCCGACGGCGCGAGCGGTTTGCAGAAGGCGCGTGACGACAGACCCGATTTCATCATCCTCGATCTGATGTTGCCAAAAATGTCGGGGCTCGAAATCTGCAAAATTTTGAAGAGCGACGCGGCGACGTCTCACACTCCGATTCTGATGTTAACGGCAAGAGCAGAAGAGATTGATCGCATCGTTGGTCTGGAATTCGGCGCCGACGATTACGTGACCAAGCCGTTCAGTCCGCGTGAAATCGTGCTGCGAATTCGGGCAATCTTCCGGCGCGGAGAAAAGGCGGACGAAAGTCTGAACGCCGGCCCGATCTCGATCGACCCTGCGCGCCATGAAGTTCGCATCAACGGAAAGCGGGTGCGTCTCACCAGTCTTGAGTTCAAACTGCTGCGCACATTGATGCAACGCCGTGGCCGCGTGCAGGAGCGCGATCGGTTGCTGAATGAAGTTTGGGGCTACGAAAGCGTGATCGACACCCGCACGGTGGATACGCACGTGCGCCGCCTGCGCGAAAAACTCGGCAAAGCCGGGGACGCGATTGAAACCGTTCGCGGTTTCGGTTATCGGCTGCGGGAAAATTATCGAGAATGATCTGGCTCCTGCTTTGCGCGATTGTTGCAGCCACAATTGCCCTTGCCTTGATCGCGTGGCGCAAATGGATCGCGCCGTGGCGGCAGGTGGAGGAGCTCGTGACAGAAATCGGGCGCGGCGAGCAGCCGCGGACATTTCTGATTCACGGCGGCGCCGAGACTCAACGTATCGGGTTACGCCTGGAAAAGATTTTCAACGATTTGAAACAGCTCAGTAAGCAAATCGCAAAACGCGAATCCGGACTGCAGACCATTTTCGCTGCGATGCATGACGCATTGCTGGTAGTCGATTCCAAGCGGTACGTGATTTTGGCCAACGAGACGTTTCGAAAACTTTTCGCGCTCCCTGAAATTTCAGAAGGGACACCTCTGCTGGAGATTGTGCGCGACGCGACGCTCGACCGGGTAATTAATGATGCTTTCGATCATGGTGGCCCAGTTCGCAGCGAGTTGGCTCTAGGTCAGGCGGGATTTTGTCGCTAATGTCTCGCACGAATTGCGCACGCCGTTGTCGATCTTGCGCGGCTACATCGAGACCTTGCTCGACAGCCCGGAAATCTCGCGCGAGGAATTTTCTCGAATTCTCGGAGTCATGGAGCGCCATTCGAAACGCTTGGATTTGCTAGCCGAGGATCTGCTTACGCTTGCGCAATTGGAATCAGCCAATCCCAATTTGCAATTGAGCACCGTCGATCTGTCGAGCTTCTTCGGAGAAGTCATTCGCGATTGGGAAAAGAAGCTCGCAACCAAACAGCTCAACGTAATTGTCGATCTTCCGCCTGACGCGCCGACGATTCGCGCCGACCGGGCGCGGCTGCAGGAAGCCCTCTACAATTTGCTCGATAACGCCGTGAAACATTCGCGTGAGCATGGCGAGATCAGGCTGATGGCTCGGCAGCGCGACGAAGAAATTGTCCTAAGCATAAGCGACAACGGCATCGGCATCAGCAAAGAAGATTTGCCGCGCATTTTCGAGCGCTTTTATCGCGTTGACAAAGCGCGCACCGCCGAAAGCATTCGCGGCACTGGGCTCGGCCTCGCGATCGTCAAACACATCGCGCAACTCCATGGCGGGCACGTCGAGGCAGACAGCGAGCCAGGGAAAGGGACGACAATTCGAGTGAGCCTGCCGGTCAGAATGTGACGTTCTTGTGACACCTGCAATCGGCGTGGACTGGTCCTCCCTTTGACTTAGCATTTGCTTGTGAAGAAAAACGTCCTGTTCATTTGCGCCCATAACAGCGCGCGCAGCCAGATGGCCGCAGCCCTTCTCAACCGAATTTGCGGCGAATTTTTTCAGGCTCAGAGCGCCGGACTCGAACCGGGAACACTCAACCCGCTGGCGGTCGAAGCGCTTCAAGAAATCGGGATCGACATCTCTCGCGCCCGGACGCAATCGGTTTTTGATGTCTTCAAATCGGGGCAGCTGTTTGCGTACGTAATTACGGTTTGCAGTGAATCCGAATCGAAGGGTTGCCCGGCGTTCGCGGGTGTAACCACGCGGCTGCACTGGCCATTTCCCGATCCGTCGCAGTTTACTGGAAGGCATGAAGAGAGGATGGCCAAGACACGCGAGGTGCTGGAGCAAATTCGCGCGCGAATCGAAAACTTCTGCGAAGAGCATTGCGCCCTCGAGGCGCGAGCTTGGCGTTTCATCGATTGACTAGGCGGGCTTTTCCACACGCCCGGAGAACCACATCAAACGCTGGTGTTCAGTAAAAACCACCGCCTCGTGGAATTAGCGGAAGCGTGTGCGGCGTAATTCGGTCGCTGTCACACAATCGTAACAGTAAAGGTTTTGACCGCACGAAATCGGATGCGCCAGTTTGGTGACATGACGAAACTTCAATTGCCGAAAATTCTTGGGCTCATCGTTGCGCTGGGATTGAGCGCGAGCGCTTCGGCGCAAATGATGATCAACGGCGCAGGCGCGACATTCCCGTATCCGATTTACTCGAAGTGGTTCGATGAATACGCGAAGGTCGATCCTTCCGTGCGGTTCAATTATCAATCGATCGGTTCCGGCGGCGGGCAAAAGCAAATCCTGGCGCAAACAGTCGATTTCGGGGCATCCGACGGACCGATGAGCGACGAGAACCTGGCGAAGGCGCCGGGGAAACTCTTGCATATCCCGACGGTCGCCGGCGCGGTGGTGATTAGTTACAATCTCGAGGGCAATCCGGCGCTCAAACTCGATGGCGAAACGATTGCCGACATTTTCCTTGGCAAAATCAAGAAGTGGAATGATCCGAAGATCGCCGCATCAAACTCCGGAGCGAAGTTGCCGGACAAAGAAATCGTAGTCGTGCATCGATCTGATGGCAGCGGGACCACATACATTTGGACCGATTACCTGAGCAAAATCAGCCCGGACTGGAAACAAAAGGTCGGTAACAACACGTCAGTCAATTGGCCGACTGGCATCGGCGGGAAAGGCAATGAGGGCGTCTCGGGACAGGTGAAGCAGACGCCCGGGGCCATGGGATACGTCGAGTTGATCTACGCTATCCAGAACAAAATGCCGTATGCCGACGTCAAGAACGCTGCAGGACAATTTGTAAAGCCGACAATCGAATCGGTGAGCGCAGCGCTTGGGACGGCCAACATTCCGGATGACTTTCGTTTTTCGATGACCAACGCGCCGGGTAACGATGCGTATCCAATTGCTGGCGCGACCTGGTTGCTGGTTTACGAGCAGCAGAAGGATGCAGCGAAGGGCAAAAAGCTGGT
>WNGB01012372.1_pt1 | contig 11602 bp, 12 predicted proteins | sample 5400681 | NCBI WGS metagenome assembly WNGB01 (sample SAMN13153367, study PRJNA577476) | soil metagenome | isolation source: 115 cm soil or saprolite under grassland replicate 2 | place: USA:California | collected 2016-06-15 | reverse complement strand
AACTGCCAGAAACTGCGCGAGCTGCCACGACGGCGCGGCTACGGCAGCTCGTAGAAGCCGATGTCGAGCTCCTGCATGGCCTCGCGCACCGCGGGGACCAGCTGGGCGGCGGTGGGCGGGCGCTCACGGCTCGCCGCGAGCTGGAAGTAGAGGCTGCGCAGCAGGCTGACGGTGTTGTGCCTGGCGGCGGCCTCCGGCTGGTCGCGCGGGGGCTCGCGCCACGACGGGTGCCCCTCCTGGCTGGTCAGGTCCGCCAGCCACGCCTTCAGCTCCTCCACCCCGAGCGGCTTGAAGCGGAAGATGGTGCGCACCGCGTAGGCCAGCCACTCGTCCTCGGAGAAGTGGAACGGCTCCTCGGTGCGGGCGGTCACCTTCGCACCGACCACGTCGAGGATGCGGCGCAGCTGCTCCGCGCCGAGCTGCCGGCTCAGCGCGAACTGGCGCAGCGTGTCCGCCACCTGCGCGATGGAGTGCGCCCAGCCCTTGCCGGGCACGTAGCCGCGCTGGTCGCGCTCCTTCTCGAGCAGCGTGACCACCGCGTCGAGCCAGGCCTCGAGCTCCTCGCGCCGCAGGAAGGAGCGCTGGTTGTCGGCCTCGACCACGCGCTTGAGCACGGTGAGCGAACCGGCCCGCAGGAAGACGCTGTCGCCGCTGGGCTCGCCGAGCCCCACCTCGAGGTTGGCGACCGCCTTGGCGCCGAGGGCGCGCAGCGCCGGCGGCTCGTAGACGCCCTTCTGGATCCAGGTCTCCAGGATCTCGATGCCGAGGGCGCGCTGGTCGGGGTCGAGGTTGCCGAGGTTGTCGAGCAGGTCGGCGGTGAGCACCTCCAGCGACGGGCGCACGGGAACCGCGAAGCCGGCCTTGCGGATGCCCTGCCACAGCCCTGGCCCCGTTCGCATGGTCCCTTCCCGTCCGGTGCTCCCGCCAGACCCTTCCCCGATTCGTCTCGTCCTATCCGTCGCGACGCATCGGTCCAGTTCAAGGCTGCCAGATGGCGTTGCCTGGCGGCGCCCACGAGCAGTTCTCGAACTCGAGCAGGTTGCCGCCGTGGTCGGCGCGGATGCGCCGCAGCGCCTCGGCCACGCCGCCGGCCGAGGTGTTGTCGAAGTAGACCTTGCCGCCGCAGCTCCTGACCAGGGGCTGGACCAGATCGAACTCGGCCAGGACGTGCTCGGCGTCGTGGGCGCCGTCCAGCAGCGCGAAGTCGACCCGGTCGACCTCGCGGCGGAGGGCGCCGAGGAACTCCAGGCTGTCGCTCACCGAGAAGCGCACCAGGTCCGCCACCCCGGCCCTGGCGACGTTCTGCTCGGCCAGCTTGACCACCTCGGGGTCGATGTCGACGGTCCGCACCACCGCACCAAGGCCGGCGTCGCGCAGCGCCTGGGCCAGCACGATGGTGGAGAAGCCCCGGTTGGTGCCGGTCTCGACCACCACCGGCTGGCCGGAGCGGGGCAGGCTGCACAGCAGGCTGTAGTAGAGGAGGTTCCAGGCAGGGTAGCCGAGCGAGAAGCCGGTGCGGGCGATGGCCGACTCCAGGTCGTGGGTCTCGGCCTCCTGCTCCGCCAGGTACTCGTTGACCAGCAGCCTGCGGTCGTAGCCGAACATGCGGCGGTTCTTGCCTGGCCGCAGCGCCCAGTACAGCCGCCGTAGAGGTCCTCTCATGGCACCATGGCTCGCTTTCGCCCGGCACCCGGCACCGCCGCGCGGCCCGGGGGCGCCCGACCTAAGGGACGGATCCTATCCAAACCGATGCAAGGGACCACGGCGGCATTGCTTGGCTGCAGCGCGCGAGCCCCTTCCGGTGGCGAGGAGCGACGGGGCTTGCGCGGGCCGCCATGGCTGCTATGATCGAACATACGTTCGAGGCCCCGTCAGGGAAGTCGGGGAAGAAGGGCCGCCGCGAATGTCCGTGGACGACGAGCACGAGGTGATCGACAGCCCGGCCGCGCTGTTCCGTCACCTGTCCGAGGCTCACGGTCTGGACGAGGCGCGCGAGCTCGACCCGCTGACCACGTCGGTGCACCCCTGGTTGCGCCGGCACGACGACCTCGAACGGGCCGCCCGGCTGGCGGCCGCCCGTCGCCGGGAGGACGGGGCGGCGCCAGCCGGGGCGGCGCCAAACCCGACCATCCCCGCCGCCGAGACCCCGCCGGCGCGCCCGGCGCCGCCGGGCGGCGCCTTTCGCGACCCGCTAGTCGAGGCGCTCGCCCGTGGCCTCGCCAGGCGCGGCCACGACGAGCGGCGGCTGCGCGCCGCCATCCGCGAGTACGTCAGCCGCGATGGCCGCCGCGGCGAGGACGGGGTACGCGCCGAGCTGATCGGCCCCCTGCTCGACACGCTCGCCACCGAGCTCGGCGGGGTCCAGTCGGGAGGCGGGGCGCCGGCGCCACGGCCAGGCCAGGCGGCGCCGCCACCGTCCCCCCGGGCGGCGTCGCCGGGGCCGGCGCCGGCGCCCGACGACGAGCTCATGGCCCTCGCCAACGCGGTCCAGGGCAACCGTCCCGCGCCGGCGCGCGCCGGCGCGGGCGCCCCTGCCGCCCCCAGCGACGACGAGCTCATGGCCCTCGCCGACGCGGTCCAGCGCCGCCGCAGCGCCGGGCGGAACTGACCGCGCGGGTCGGCGGGTCAGGAACGGGCGCCGCGGGGTAGCGAGGCCAGCGCCCGTTCGGTGCGCTGGAAGACCTCGTCCACGTCGCCGGTCGCGTTGACGCGCCTGACCCGGTTGGCGTAATGGGCCAGCAGGGGGCCGGCCTCGCGGCGGTAGGCGACCAGGCGCGCCACCACCGTGTCCGGGTTGTCGTCGCTGCGGCTCTCCATGCGGGCCAGGCGCGACAGCCGCGCCGAGGCGAGCTCGTCCGGCACCACCAGCTCCAGCACCAACTGGACGCGCTGCTCGGCCTGCTCGAGGAAGGCGTCGAGCTCCTGCGCCTGCCTGAGGTTGCGCGGGAAGCCGTCGAGGATGAAGCCGTCGCCGCCGATGAAGCTCTCCACGACCTGGAAGGCGACCCGGTCGGGCACCACCTCGCCGCGGCCGACCTGCTCGGCGACGTGGTGAGGGTCGCCCTGCTCGACCGAGGCCCGCAGCAGCCTGCCGGAGGAGACGTGGGGCACGGCGAGACGCTCGGACAGGTAGTCGCCGAGCACGCCCTTGCCCGAGCCGGGCGGCCCGAGCAGCAGCACACGTCGAAGGTCGCTCATCAGTTGGACTCTTTCATGCTCGATGGTGGTCGTACTGGCCCTGGCGCCGAGCGTCGGAGCGCCACGCATGATGGCACGAGTTCCACGCTCAGCTCACGCCCACGCCGATCAGCCGACCGATGACGAAGGTCGCCGCCGCGGCGAGGCCGCCGACGGCGAGCTGCCGCAGCCCGGAGAGGCCCACGGAGCGCCCGGTGAGCACGCTGATGCCGCCGCCGACGGCGAACAGGGCCAGGGCGGAGACCGCCGCCGCAGCGGCCAGCGCCGCCGTCCCGCTGGCGACCAGCAGCGGCAGCAGCGGCACCACCGCGCCGGCGGCGAAGGCCACGAAGCTGGAGCTCGCCACCCCCCAGGGCGAGCCGAGCTCGTCCGGGTTGAGGCCCAGCTCCTCGCGGGCCATGGTGTCCAGGGCGCTGTCGTGGTCGCGCATGATGCGCGCGGCCATGGCCTCGGCCTCGGCCCGCCCGACCCCCTTGGCGCGGTAGATCAGGGCCAGCTCGTTGGCCTCCTCCTCCGGCATCACCGCGATCTCCTCGGCCTCCAGCGCGATCTCGCGCTCGAACAGCTCACGCTGGGAGGAGACCGAGACGAACTCGCCGGCGCCCATGGAGAACGCGCCGGCCAGGAGCCCGGCCAGCCCGGCGAGCAGGACGACGCGACTGGACGCCTGCCCACCGGCCACGCCCATGATCAGCGCCAGGTTGGACACGAGCCCGTCGTTGACGCCGAACACCGCCGCCCGGAAGGCGCCGGAGGCGTCGCCGCGGTGCCAGCGCTCGCCGCGCAGGATGCCGCCAGCGCGGACGCCGGCGGGGGTCAGCCCGGCGAGCACGCGCGCGTGGATGCGCTCGTCGGTCGCCATCGCCCGGGAGGCCTCGGGCACCTGGTCGTAGTGGCCGGCGTCGGCCATCTCGGCCCGCTGGATCAGCGGGAACACCGTGTCAGGACCGAAGCGGCGGGCCAGCCAGGCGAGCACACGGGTGCGCGAGCGCGGGCGGTGGTCGCCGGGGACGGGCTCCGGCTCCCCCAGCTCCACCAGCTTGGCCGCCCAGTGGCGGGCGTGGCGCTCCTCCGCCGCGGCCAGCTCCAGGAAGATCTCGCGGCGCTCCCCCGCCGCCCGCTCCGCCAGGGCGCGGTACATGGCGGCACCGTCCATCTCGTCGGCCCAGTGCTCCCGGAACTCCCTGGCCCGGTCGGGCGCCCTCGTCTTGCGCTGCATCCTTTCGTCTCCCCCCGCCGGCCGCGGCCTGTCCGCCGTGGCCCACGCCGTCACCAGAGTGTTTGCCCTCCGGCGCCGGCGCGCAAGCGAGCAGGCGCGCCCGGTGGACAAAGCGCCCTCAGGCGCTCGCGGGCCTGGCGGCCTCCTCGGCCCGGTCCTCGCGCACGCCGGCGGCGCGCAGGGCGTCCAGCGCGCGGGCGCCGTCGTCCGGCGCCACGTTCACCGCCCTGGTGGCGTCGGTGATCAGGACCACGTCGAAGCCGGCCGCGCGGGCGTCGAGCGCGGTGGCCTTGACGCAGTAGTCGAGCGCCAGCCCGCAGGCGACCACCCGCCGGACAGCGCGCCTGACCAGGAAGTCGGCCAGCTCCGGCGTCCAGCCGGTGTAGCCGTCCTGCTCGCGCTCGCGCCCCTTGAAGACCTGGAAGTCGGGCTCGACGCGCAGGTCGGGGTGGGCCTCCCAGCCGGGCGTGCCCTCCACGCAGTGGGGCGGCCAGGGGCCGCCCGCCTCGACGAAGGAGGAGTGGTCGGCCGGGTGGGTGTCGTGGGTGGTGACCACCGTGGCGAAGCGCGGCGCGAGCCGGTTGACCACCGGCACCACCTGGTCGCCGTCGGGGACGGCGAGGCTGCCGCCAGGGCAGAAGTCACGCTGCACGTCGACGACGACCAGGGCGTCGTCCGGTGCTGGAGTGAACGTCATCGCAGGCTCCTTGGAGCTGATGGTCTGGTCCGAGGCTACCCGCTCCCGCACGGCACCTGTTGACCGCGCCGCCGCAGGCTGGCAGCCTGGATGGCCAAATGATCGCACCGTCGGCCACCGGGTCGGCGGCCGCTCGCGCCCGCTGGGGCCCGGCCGCCCTGACCACCCGTGCCTGCGCGCCGATGGGCCTGGGCACTGGCAACTCCGCCGCCGGCCGTCCGCCCTGTCCGTAGGGTCGCCGCGCACCTGAGTCCGAGCGAGAGCGCGCGACCCGCATCCCTGCCGTCGTGGCGGCCGACCGTGGCCGCCGAGCCGACCGGCGCCTTGTAGTGCGCCAGTCCCGTCCGCGAGGAGGGTACCCATGGCCGACCGGGACAGCATCCTGGTCACCACCGACTGGCTCGCCGAGCACCTCGACGACCCGTCCGTCCGCGTCGTCGAGGTCGACGAGGACACCGATGCCTACCACCGCGGCCACATCCGTGGCGCGGTCGCCGTGAACTGGACCGCCGACCTGCAGGACCCGCTGCGGCGCGACTTCGTCACCGCCGAGGCGTTCGCCAAGCTGCAGGACAACCTCGGCATCGGCAACGGCACCACGGTGGTCCTCTACGGCGGCAACAACAACTGGTTCGCCGCCTACGCCTACTGGTACTACAAGGTGTACGGGCACCAGGACGTGCGCCTGCTCGACGGCGGCCGCAAGCTCTGGGAGCTGGAGGGCCGCGAGCTCACCACCGAGGCCCCCACCGCGACCGCGACCAGCGGCTACGCCACCGCCGAGCCGGACCTGTCGATCCGCGCCTTCCGCGACCAGGTCCTCAGCGACTACCTCGGCGGCCAGGGCACCGCGCTGGTCGACGTCCGCTCGCCGGAGGAGTTCCGCGGCGAGAAGCTCGCCCCCGACCACCTGCCACAGGAATCGGCCCAGCGGCCCGGGCACATCCCCGGCGCGGTGAACGTCCCCTGGGCCAAGGCGGTCGACGGCAACACCGGGAGGTTCCTGACCGACGCCGAGCTGGGCGAGCTGTACGGCGGCAAGGGCGTCACCGCCGACAAGGACGTGGTCGCCTACTGCCGCATCGGGGAGCGCTCGGCGCACACCTGGTTCGTCCTGCACGAGCTGCTCGACTACCCGAAGGTGCGCAACTACGACGGCTCCTGGACCGAGTGGGGCTCGCTGGTCGGCGTGCCGATCGAGCGCTGACCCATCTCTGGTCGACCGAGGGGCGGCCGCGGCCGCCCCTCGGTTGCGTCAGCGCCGGTCCCTGGCCCGCGGCAGGCGGACGACGTCCAGCCAGAACCGCTCGATGGCGCCGATGACGTGGATGAACTGGTCGAGGTCGACCGGCTTGGTGACGTAGGCGTTGGCGTGGCGGCCGTAGGCCGAGCGGACGTCCTGCTCGGCCGAGGAGGTGGTCAGCACGATCACCGGGATGCGCTGGAGGCGCTCGTCGGCCTTCAGCTCGCCGAGCACCTCCAGGCCGCTCATGCGCGGCAGGTTCAGGTCCAGCAGGATGAGGTCGGGGCAGTCGCCGTCGCCGCCGTCGGCCTGCCGGCGCAGCCGGGCGACGGCCTCCTCGCCGTCGTGGGCGACCGAGAGGTTGACCGGCATCCTCACCGCGCCGAACAGGTGGCGCGTCAGGGCGACGTCGGAGGGGCTGTCCTCCACCAGCAGGACCTCGGCCGGCCGCCCGCCCCGGTCGAGGTTCACGTGCGGGCCTCCTGGCGGTCGGGGAGGGTGAAGCGGAACACGGTGCCGCCACCCTCGCGGGGCTCGAACCAGATGCGGCCGCCGTGCCGCTCGACGATGCGCTTGCACAGCGCCAGCCCGATGCCCGTGCCGGCGTAGCGCTCACGCCCGTTGAGCCGCTCGAACATGCGGAAGACCCGGTCGGCGTACTTGCGGTCGATGCCGGGGCCGTCGTCGCTCACCGAGAAGCGCCAGGCGCCGCCGTCGCGCTCCGCCTCGACCCGGACCCAGGGCCGCGGCCGGTCGTTGAACTTGACCGCGTTGGTGAGCAGGTTCTCCAGCACCTGGCCGAGCTGGGTGGGGTCGCCGTTGACGGTGGGCAGCGGCCCGACCTCGACCTGGACCTCGGCGTCGCCGCCGCGGAGCGCGGCGACCGCTCGCTCGACCAGCACGGCGCAGTCGACCGGTGCCACCTCCAGGTCCGTCTGGCCGACCCGGGCGTACCGCAGCACGTCGTCGATCACCGCCCGCATGCGGGCGACGCCATCGACCATGTGGCCGATGTACTCGTCGGCGCTCTCGTCCAGCCTGCCCTGGTAGCGCCGCGCCAGGAGCTGGGCGAAGCCCGACACCGTCCGCAGCGGCGAGGACAGGTCGTGGGAGGCGACGTAGGCGAACTGCTCCAGCTCGGCGTTGGAGCGCTCCAGCTCGGCGTTGGAGCGCTCCCGCTCGGCGGCGAGGACGGCCAGCTCCTCCTCCGCCCGCCGGCGCTCGGTGATGTCGATGCCGGCCGCGACCACGAACACCGCCTTGTCCCGCTCGTCGCCGAGCGAGGTGGTCGACCAGGTGACGAAGCGCCTGCGCCGGTCCTTGCAAAGGACGTGGAACTCCAGCACGGCCGGCAGGCGGCCGTCCGCCTCGAAGGCCGCGCGGACGCCGCCGGCCTCCTCGGGAACGAGCAGCACCTCCCAGAGGGGCCGGCCGATGACCTCGTGGGTGGCGTAGCCGGTGACGTGCTCGGCCGCCGGGTTGAAACGGGTGATCCGGCCCTCCTGGTCGAGGACCACCACCAGCGCGCCGGTGGTGTCCATCACCGCCGAGCTGAACTCCCGCTCGCGCCGCATCGCCTCGGCGGCGCGCTCGTCGCGCCGGCGGCGCCGCTCCAGCTCGGCCTCGCGCTGCACGGTGACGTCGCGGTTGAGCTGGAGGACCTGGCGCGGCGCCCCCTGCCCGTCGCGCTGCAGCGCCCAGCGGCTGTCCACCAGGATGCGGCTGCCGTCGCGGCGGGCGTGCAGCAGCTCCCCATCCCAGCGGCCCTCCGCCACCACCCGTTCCCGCAGGTCGCGCACCGGCTCGGCGGACTCGGTCTGGAGCAGCTCGTCCACGTCCCTGCCGAGCGCGTCCTTGGCGGTCCAGCCGTAGACCTCCTCGGCGCCGCGGCTCCAGAAGGTGATCCTGCCGTCCAGCCCGCTGGTCATGATCGCGTCGTGGGCGAGGTCGAGCAGGGTCGCCTGCTCCTCGAGGGCCTGCATCGCCTGCCTGCGCTCGCTGACGTCCCGGATCACGGCGGAGATCAGCAGGCCCTCCTCGGCCTGGAAGGGGCTCAGGCTGATCTCGGCGGGGAACTCGCCGCCGTCCTTGCGCCGCGCGCTCAGCTCGCGCCCGCGCAATGGCCGGGCGGTCGGGTTGGCGGTGTAGCTCGCGCGGTGGCCGGCGTGCAGGTGGCGCAGCTCCACCGGGACCAGCAGCTCCACCGGCTGGCCGAGCAGCTCCGAGCGGTGGTAGCCGAACAGCCGCTCGGTCTGCGCGTTGACCAGCACGATGCGGCCGTCGCCGTCGACCCCGACGATGGCGTCGGGGGCCGACTCCAGCAGCCCACGGAACTTCGCCTCGGCCATCGCGGCACCTGACGCCGCCCGGCCGTCCCCTCCCACGCTGGTGGTCACGAAGCCCCCGGGGTGCTCGCCGGTCGATCCCGCCCCGGCGGGGCGGACACCGGGCCTGCAACGGATATCGGCGGGAGGTCCGGGCTTCCTGAGAGCTCAGGCCTGCGGGTGCCAGGTGTCGTCCGGCGGGGGCAGCGCGCGGCGGCCCCTCCCGGCGGAGCCGTTGCCCGGCACCTTTCCGTCGCCGGTCGCCCGCCGCCAGGTCGCGCTGGTGCGGGGCAGCAGGCGCAGCTCGCCCCAGTGGCGCTCACCGGCGGCGCGCACCTGCCGGAGGGCCAGGCGGGCGGCGATGGCGGAGCCGACCAGCGGCGCGACCACCTCGGGGATCACCACCCTGGCGAAGCGGGCCGGGACCATCGCGGCGATGCGCGCGGCGGTGCGGCGCACCGCCGCCTCCGGCAGGACCCGGCGCAGCGAGCGGCGCCGCAGGCTGGCGAAGCCGCCGGCGGCCTGCACCTCGCCGAGGACGTCGGCGGCCAGCTCGCGCGAGGAGAGGGTGCGCTGGCCGGCGAGCACGCCGAGGTCGGCGCGGAGCTTGGCCTCGATCACGAACAGCACCAGCACCTCGGCGAGGGCGGTCACCCCCACGGTGCCGAGCGCCAGCCCGCCGGCCGGCGGCACCGCGGCGCCGGCGATCGCGACCGCCTCCTGGGCGGCGAGGATGCTGCCGATCGCCAGCGCCACCGCCGCGGCGGTGCGCGCCGCGCGGTCGATCAGCCGGCGGGCGACCTCGTCGTCGGACAGCCCCGGGTAGCGGGCGCGCAGCTCCCCGAGGGTCGCCGGGCGGACCTGCGCGGCCGCCTCCTGCAGCAGCGGCTGGATGCCGACGCGGGCCACCTCGCCGAGGCGGCCACGCACCACCCCGACGGCGTCGCGGATCAGGCGCCTGGCCGACTGCTCACCGGCACCGCTCTCCGAGGACAGGCGCTCTCCCCAGGAACCGCCGCTATGAGAATCCATCTCCAGCTCCTGACTCCTCCGGGGCTACCGCTCCCGCTACTCGAGCCCCGGACCCCTGATTCCGCCTGAGCGCCGGCGCAAACCGGCCGGCGCTCAGCGTCCGGTCGAGCCGAAGCCGCCGTCACCCCTCGGACTGGGCGGCAGCGCCGTCACCACCTGGAAGCGAGCGCGCACCACCGGCTGCACCACGAGCTGGGCGATGCGGTCGCCGCGGCGCACCACGAACGGTTCGGCCTGGTCGGTGTTGACCAGCACCACCCGGATCTCCCCGCGGTAGCCGGCGTCGATCGTGCCCGGCGCGTTGACCAGGGTGATCCCGTGGCGGGCGGCAAGGCCGGAGCGGGGGTGCACGAAGGCGGCGTAGCCCTCGGGCACGGCCACGGCCACGCCGGTGCCGACCACCGCCCGCCCTCCAGGCGGCAGCTTCACGTCCTCGGCGGCGAACAGGTCTGCGCCGGCGTCACCCGGGTGGGCGTAGGCCGGCGTGGGCAGGTCGGGGTCGAGCCGGAGCACCGGCAGGTCGATCTCCACAACGGCAACCTACCACCGCGGACACGAACGGGGGGTCCGGGGGGCTCGAGAGCGAGGCCGGAACCCAGGTGGCGGGCGGCCACGCAGGACCGAGCGGTAGCCCCCCGGTGAAATAGGGGGCCCCGGATGCCGTGCTTCCCCTCACGGCCCCGAGGCCCCCACCTGGACCCGGCCGGTGCGACCGGGCTGGTAATTACAACGCTGTGATTATAGCCGGCCGTGGCCGGCTGGCAAGCACCACAAGGCGGGCAGAGGGGCAGCGGACGGCGGTCTCGCCGGATGCGGCCGTCACGACGGAAAGGACCTTCCACAGGCCGGCGCAAGCTGCCAATCTGGTGGGCGGCCCTGGGCCGGTCAGGAGGTGGGCGCGCATGGCGGAGGAGAAGCTGCTGGAGCGGCTCTACGGGCTGCCGCTCGAAGGGTTCGTGGCCGCGCGCGACGAGGCAGCGCGCCACCTGCGGCAGGACGGCAAGGCCGAGGTGGCCGAGCGGGTCGCCGAGCTGCGCAAGCCGACCGTCTCGGCCTGGGCGGTCAACCAGCTCGCCCGGCGCCACCGCGCGCGCCTCGGCGAGCTGCTCGACCGGGGCGAGCGCCTGCGCGCCGCCCACCACGCCGCCCTCGCCGGCCGCGGCGCCGGCGGGCTCGCGGCGGCGGGCAGGGCGGAGCGCCAGGTGGTCGCCGAGCTGGTCCGGCTCGCGGGCCGCGAGCTGGAGGCGGCCGGCCGCGCCAGCTCCCAGGCGGTGCTCGACCGCATCGCCGGCACCCTGCACGCCGCCGCCGGCGATGCGGTCGCGGCCAGGCTGGTGCGCAGCGGGCGGCTCGCCCGCGACCTGGACCCGAGCGGCTTCGGCGACCTCGGCCCGCTCGCCGCCGAGGAGGCGGGGCACAACGGCGAGCCGGCCGCGCGCCACGGCCGCGAGCGGCGCCAGGAGCTGCGGCGCGCCCGCGACGAGGCCCGCAGGCAGGCGGCGGTCACCGCCGACCGGGCGATCATGGCCAAGCGCGAGGCCGAGCGCCTGCGCGCCGCCGCCGCGCAGGCGGAGGAGGCGGCGGCCCGCGCCAGGGCCGCGGCGGACGCCGCCAGCAAGGCGGAGCGGGAGGCCTCGGAGCGGGCCACCACCTCCGCCGAGGCACTCGCCGAGGCCGAGGCCCAACTCACCAAGGTGTAAGCGGGCCGCCGTTTTCGCACGGGGTCAGCGTCCGTGCTACCTTCCCCTGCCGCAAGGCAAGGAACGGTTCAGGCTCGCTTCGTGTCCCGCGGGTGGCCGCCCGGCGCCGCGGACGAGGGGGGGAGGGACGGCGGTACATGGCTGTCGGCACGGTCAAGTGGTTCAACGCCGAGAAGGGTTACGGCTTCA